>Ga0194132_10013320_pt1 | contig 10013 bp, 5 predicted proteins | sample TA2KigOf80mmetaG_FD_148612 | JGI IMG/M metagenome (GOLD analysis project Ga0194132, IMG submission 148612) | Freshwater microbial communities from Lake Tanganyika, Tanzania - TA2015054 Kigoma Offshore 80m | ecosystem: Environmental > Aquatic > Freshwater > Lake | place: Tanzania: Lake Tanganyika... | reverse complement strand
TGTAGGATTGTATTTTGGGGCAAAATATTGCAGACCAGCACAAGAATTTAATAACATTTTGGCAAATTTTTATAATGAAATAAATAAAGAGGACAAAATTTTTGAGGTCATTTATTTCGGATTTGATTAAAAACAAGCAGATTTTAACTAAAATATTAAATAAATGCCATGGTTGGCCTATGATTTTAAAGACTTGAATAAAATAAAATTTTATTAAGAGTATTAATAAAAAATAAAAGGAATTCCATGCCTTTTAATACTCAATCCTTAAAATGCTAAACTTTTAACAACCAAAGGTAGACCACAAGTTTAAACTACAATTTATCCAATTGAAGCATTCGAAAAATGGCTTGAATAGAAAGACATAAAATGATTTTTAGTACGTTAATATATTTATTTAGAACCTTTAATAATATGTAAGTTATATAATAATCTATTTTTATATTATCTAACAATTTAAAATTTAAACAAAAAAAAATAATATAATGGATGATTCTCAAAAAATAGCATTTTTATGTTCACGATTTGATAAACTTGGCCTGGGATCTAGGTCTTACTAAACTATGGATATGATAAATAAAGGATTAGATAATATGGTAAATATCTTTAAATTATAATTCAGATTAATGAAGAATTTGACAGAGAAGTAAGTGAGTAAATATTTGAATAATGCAATCCCGACAATTATAAAGGTGTATAAGTGGAAAATTTTTGCAAAATTATTGTTACAGCTGAAAATATTCTTTAAAAGAAAAAAGTTGCATCCTAAAATTAACTTTAAGAATACGAAGAAAAGAATAATTAATGTATGCAATAATTAAATATGGCAAGAAGACAGAAAATTAATAAATATGCGATAAGTGAGGAAAGTGTATTGAATGTAGATTGTTTGTAAGCTAAAAATCTTAGAACTAATTCATAAGTCTTTGTTATTCTTAAACTCGGATAATAAATGCAATAAGTAGGTCCAATGAATTCTATTAGTCCTTAAAATCCATAATGGGGATAAACAGTTAATCTGTATGAATATATATTAATAATTACTAGATAAGTTTTAACAGGCTAAGAATAACTCATAATTGAGGTTTATAATATTTCTAATGTGCTGATTGGATCAGCTAATTTACTTCTAAAGGAATTGTTTCATTAATAAATGATTTAAAGCTGGTTAAAGCTATCTGATCAAAATTATCAAGAGACCGGGGAGATCGAAGTGGCTTTATAATTTATTCATAATAAAGCTCAATATTACGAAGATTTAATGAAAAAAATTGAATTAATGAAGGAATAAGTTTAAGTGGACTTAGATGATTATGAAAGGGATATATAAACAATTTAGAAATTATTTGGCGATAAAAAAGCTTAATCTTATATAAATACAAAACCAATTGGTCATATGTAATCCAAAATTAAGTCAGATAATCTTCTTCAGGTGGGTTATTAAGACGTTTAAGCTAATAAGCAATCCCCCGTTGGTATGTAATCATCGAAATTGAAAGTAAAAAAAAAAATTAATAAATAGGAATCATAAATATCATAACCTCCTACTGTTGATGGATGTATACAACCGAGTGAAGAAATTAAATATTTTTTTCTTTGTGGAGGTTTAATTATTTTTTTTTCGCTACTTGAATCTTTAGTAAAACCAGCATAAACGGACGTAAAAATGTAATTTATAATTTTATAGTTTATTCTTGGAAGTTTGATTATACTTATTTTTTGGATTGATTGTTTTGAATAAAAATTTATAAGGAAAGTCGGAGTTTTCACTCTTGTTACTCTAATTCTTGACCTTTCTTGGTGTAAAATATATTCCTCGGTATATATTATTAATTTAATCTAATAGGGATGGTGGGATAGCTCCAGCTATGTTGATGAAGCAAAAAATTTAGAAGGGCTATATAGATTAGCGGTAGTTTGTGTTATCATTACTTTTTTTATAAAGATAGTGATGCTTTATTTTTTATACAAGATAGATTAAACTTTAACATAAGAACCAAATAATAAATATTGCTTTATTGTTGCTGAAGAAATTTTTATATTCGGCAAAAAGAAACGAAATCCTATTTTCGATGCATATGTTGCTGATGCGAATAAATAAACAAGTAATGAGGTTAATTTTTACATTAGTGAGAATTAAAACTATCATTGAGAATGCAATATTTTTTTATAATTGTTTTATTAATTTATATTTTTGAAATCATATTTAATTTAAGTTATCTTATTATAATGGAATATATTTCATAATAAAATTCTCCCAAAAATTAATAAAGCTAAAATTTGTTATAATCGGCCTCAACTTCATAATTTTTATCATCCAAAACTAGCTTCATGTTCAATCCAAAGACTACCAGAAAAAATGTAAAACTCTTAAATTAAGATCTTTAATAAGCATTTAGTATGAAAAATTTACCATCAAGATATGATGTTCTCAACAGGGTTGAACATTTAACATATAATTAAAAAAATGTCCTTGGAACAATATAAAACGAAATAAATGAATTAGAAAAAAAATTTGAAAGTATTGCAGATTTTTAGAACAGTGAAGATATAAAAATGGTTCAACCAAAGCATTTCAGGATCAAAAAGCCCAGTGACACCAAGGTAAAATTTTTTCTATAGTTTATTAGTAAAAACCTATAAAAAAAGAATAATTTGATTATTAAAATTTTAAAGAAATTTTTGTTTAACCAAAGGAGAAAATTTTAAGTGGACTTAAAAACAAAGAAGAGCAGTACATGCCTTAGATATCAGCTGAATAAAAATATGAGAAAGCAATAGATATATATAAAAAAGAAGAAGAACAATAAAACAACAAACCTTAAGTAATTGAAAATGATAAAAATCTTACCAAAAATTTCAGTTTAATTAATCAGACGTCTTTAAAATGTATATATTTTACATTTTAACAATAGAGGATATTATGATTAAATAAGGTGAAATTACATAATCTGGATTTTTTATAAATTAAACAGTGTAACAAAACTTCGACAATACGGAAGGGAGAAACAATTAAGAACCATACTTTTTTGACTAAATGATACAAGTTCAACCTCCTGATTAACCTAATGCAACCGTAGCATCGCCAATGACTCCTGGAAACGGGTATTTTTATATTTTAAACTTTAGGTATGCACCATCAATACCTTTGACATATGAATTAAACGAGAAAAAAGCGAATATAAAAGATTTATTAGTAAGAGCAAAAGCTGGTATGTAAGCTGGCGACGTATAGAAAGAAGCACATCTAGCCTATTATTTAGGAATGGTATATGAATAATAAAAATCTTATGCAGAATCAGTCAAATATTATAAAAAATACTACACTTGTGCAAAAATGATGGAGGACAAAATTGGATTAGCTCTAGCTTCAAATAGGATAGCAATTAATTATTTTTATTGTAATGACATTGAGAAAAGTATTGATTTTCATGTAATAAACTTATAACTATCTGATATTGAAAATACATTTGCAGCATATTATAACTTGGGAATATGTAATAGAAAAATAGGATAATTTGGTCAAGCTATATCATTTTTTGCAAAAGCTTTAGATTGGGCTAAAATTCGAGAGGAGCTTGAGTCGGAATGCATTTCATATGGATAAATGGGAATAACTTACAATTTAATGAAATAATTTGAAGAAGCCTTAGAATAATTTATGAATTGTTATGATTTAGCCAATAAATTAAATAATAATAAACTCTAGCTAGATTGCTTAATGAATATTACTAAAATAACCTCATGTACAGAGATAAAAGAAACTGAAAATGCAGTACGAGGTATTAAATATGATTATATACATAAAGTTTTGAAAGATGCAATTAAATTTGCTAAGGGCCTTGAAGACCAAAAAACATCATCCATTTGCTATTGCAATCTGGGAGTTATAGAAGGAAAACAGCTATTCTAAGTAAAATAATAAACTATGAAAAGTATGTTCGAACCTGAATTTATGGATGAAGAAGAATACATTAAATAACAAGAATTAATATAAATATAAGAGTATAAATAAAATGAACTATAATAATAGTAATATATCGAGCATCAAAAATAATTATAAATGTAATTAGAATAAGAAAAAAATTGAAAATTTTTTATAAAATTTACATTGTAAAAATATAAAAACATTATATAAATTTTATATAATGAAAAAGTTATTATAATAAAAATCGTTTAAATTTTACAATATTATTATTTATATTTTATAAGAGAGAGAGGGGGAGACAAAGACAGAGAGAGAAAGTGAGTTGATGAAAGAGGATTATTTTTATTATCATAATTATTATTTATATTATTTTTAGTATCTGATCTTTAAAATTAATTAATCAAAAATTAAATCTTTAATTAATATTTAAATTTTTATAATAAAAATGTCAGATATATTTAGTTATAACGGAGGATCTATGGTAGCAATGTCAGGAAAAAACTGCGTTTCAATAGCTTGTGATAGAAGATTAGGATAATAATATACAACAATTGCTTGCAATTATCAAAGAGTATTTAAAATGCAAGATAATATTTTACTTGGTTTAACAGGATTAGCATCAGATGTTTCAACTTTGTACATATTATATTTAAAATAAAAGCCATGCACATATGGAATATAAATTGAATCTATATAATTTAAGGGAAAATAGAAAAATGAAAGTCAAAACTTTCATTAATTTGTTATCACATTCTCTTTATGAGAAAAGGTAATTTTATCAAATATAACTTAGATTTGGTCCATTTTTTGTGACTCCGATTGTGATAGGTCTTGAGGATGGTCAAAAACCTCTTATAGCAACTTATGACTCCATTGGATGTTTATCTGATAACGAACCTTATTAAAGTGGAGGAACAGCTGCTGATTAGTTACTTGGTTCATGCGAATCATATTGGAAACCAGATTTAAAACCAGAAGAATTAGAAGAAATTTTAGGTCAGGTTTTATTATCCGGTTGCGACAGAGATATACTTTCAGGTTGGGGAGGAATAGTATACACATTGTAATTTATCTAATATAAATAAAAAGAACAGATGGTAATCTAGATATAAAAGTATTAAAAACAAAGTAATGCTGAATATATATATATATATAAAATTTTAAAATAAAGTTTATAATATAAATATATGAAGTAATACAGTTGATAATAATTATAAATCAGTTACTTTTTTATTTCCTTTTCTTGCACAATTATTTTTCCATTAAGTTCTTTATTAAATACTATGCTTTAAGTACAAGAGTCTCGAAATAATTCAATCCAATCTCATTACCTTTTAGACCTCTTTTTAGGTTTCTTATAGAATAATCATCTCTATCTTTTAGGATTCGTGAAATTAAATCACTTGTAGAAACTCCTTCAGTTCTTTTAGTTACTTTGAATTTACCCATCGCTTTGAGATGACCATATCCGTCGGTCCCGTCTGCATTAATATATGGTATATCATCATGAGCAACATAATCTATCCTATGTTCTTTTAAAAAATCCTCTGATACTACCCATGGGCAAGGACAAACCACCTTTAAATTTAATGATTTATAATTTACTTCATCAACCCATTTACAGTGTTGAACAGACTAAACTCTTTCGCTTTCATTCATTACTGTTTTTCCTTTTTTTTATTCAGTTTCCTCTTAACCACTGACACCAACAATTAAATACACATGTTTGAATAACTTTTTGCATTATTCAAGTTGTCTAGCATGACCATAGTGGAAAAAATCAAAAACACCATCAGCATATATTCTAACTGGATTATTTGGATCTTCACCTTCTTTCATTTTTGTTGCTTTCATTTTTAGAATTAAACTAACTAATTTGTAAAATAATTTTTGTTCGAATCCAATATATAATTAAAAATTAAATGATTAGAAAATAAGATTTTATAATTGTAAATTTATTATTTTACATTTATTTTAACATAGAATTGGGATGAAAACTTGGAATTTTGCGATATATGTCTAGAAAACTGCACCTATGAGTAAGATCAATTGATTTTTTGTGAAAATTGCAATGCTTTGACACACTAGAGCTGCTATGGCAGTGATCTTTATAAAATAATTCCGGATGGTGAATGGTTTTGTTAAAGATGTTAAAAAGTAAACGAGTATAATGTAGATTACAATGTAAAATGCTTTTTTTGTTGCGAAATAAAAGGAATTTTGAAATATTTTAATATTAAGGGGATAAATTTATGGGCTCATATCTACTGTATAGCATGGATTGATATGTTCAGCTTTAAAGATGGTTAAAGAGAAGAGGTAATTATGAAAGAAAAATGCATCAAATAATAAAAAACAGGACTTAATATATGCAGAATTTGTAATAACTAGGTCAAATATTATGGATAAGTAATTATATATTATTAACGATTAGTGTTATTTTGATAAATGTGATTATAAATTTCACTTTACTTGTGCAAGAAAATTAGGCATCATAAGACCTCTAAACGATTTAATCTAGTGTTAAATAACAGATATTGAGAAAGGAATAAATATTATACCTTTATATTGCCCACATCATTTAAATGAGATGGCCAAATAAAATGAATTTTATAAAGAATAATAAATAAATGCAAAACAATTCTCAGAAAATTTTCTGTGTTAAATTGGAATAAGTACTATAATTAATGATGATAATAATATTGAAGATCAATCCAAAATAATAGAGGAAAATTTGGAAATTAAAGAGGAAATCATGGTTATGAAAAAAAAGCCAGGAAGACCTCGAAAATTAAATAAAATAGTTTTATCTCAAGACATTTTTGCTGAATAATAAAGTGAAAACTAATAAAACATAATGGATCTTTTCGAACCAGAGGAAGAAATTTAAAATGAAGTTAAATATTAAAATTTTTCAAAAAAAAAAAATCAAATGTATAAATTAACAGATGATATAATCGATATTGTAGGATATAAATAACAGACTAACAAGAAAGAGCTAAAATAATATATTAAAAGATATTTCATGACTATCAATTGTGTGGACAAAAATGCTAAATTGATAAAAGTTTGTTAAGATTTGCATCCATAAATATATAAACTATTTAAAATTAAAAATTTGGATACTGAAATTCCTACAGGAAAATTTTACAAATAATTTAAAAAATTATTTGTAGAAGAGTGTGTAATTGATGAGAAAATAATTGATGAGATGACTGACTATGTTTAATAATTATTATAAGAATAATTAGAAATATGATTATATTTTAAATTTTTGTAACATTTTATATTTTTATATTCAATTTTTAAATATATTATATATAATAATATATAAAAAAATTATTATAAAATTTAATTGAAAAATAAATATAATTTCTATATTATTTAAAAAATTATTCATTTATTTTAGATTTTTATATATAAAATATAAAATAGAATTAAAATAATTTATTTTAAATTAAACAAATTAAAATAATATAATTTGAAAAATAAATAATCCATTTCAATAAAATTAAAAAGTTATTTAAAAGCCAATTTAATCAATTTCGAATGATTTATATTTTGCAAATATTACATGTCAATCTTTAATTTTTTTTTTCTTTTTCTCAAATAAATATATTCTTTATTCATTTTTACATTTTTATATATAATCCCAGTATTTTTCTTCTTCTTCACCTTAAAGTAATTTAATTTGTATAATATTTCCGTCAAATCTATATTAATTATCATCGTCTTTTATTTTATTAGAATTTAGAAACAATTAACATTCATCAGAATTTTTAAACCTTATATATGCTACATCCTTTTATAAATCTATAAATGCAGGTATTATGACATCCGATATCCATATTTATAAATTTTGCTTGTGGATATTTTCTTTTAAATCCGTAATTTTAATTATTATGTCTTTTTACATTTAAAGTTTTATTTCATGTATTTATTTATTTTATTTAATTTCAGAATTTATAAAAAATTATTTTAGATGCATTTCTTATTCTGATATTTTATTTTCTTTTTTAACTTAATTTTTAATTTATTATTTTAATTTATTGAATTCTTATTTTTTTGTCTACCATTCTTTAATTAACATAACAATTAATGGCTCCCTTTTGATATCTTCTTATTACATGAAGAGCGAAGGAATACAATTATTAAATGTAGATTTAGCCTTAATTGCTTCAGATTCTGTAGAGAATTAAATAAATGCAAAATCCTTATTTGATTTATTTTTTCATTTAGGTATCTAAATATTTACAATTTTACCACATTTTGAAAATATTTATGCTATATGTTCCATTCCGAATTTATTAGGAATATTCTATACATAAACTTTAGTTTTAGAAACATTTTGATCAATTTCTACTTATGATAATATTTCAAATGGAATTATTCTTTTAACCTTTAAATAAGTTTTGTTCATCTCTAATATATCACTCTTTTAAATGGCCTATTATATAAAATTTAATCTTTCTTTTTTTGATTATCGGCCTCTTAGTATTTTTTTGATTTTATTAAATTTCAGAAAAAATTCAATATCCAAATAACCTCCATTATTTTTTTCAATTTAATACTATAAAAATTTATCATTTTATAAATTATTATCCCCAAAATAAAATTCTATTTATTTTCGTATTTTTTCTACTATATGAGCTTCATCTTATTCGATTAAATTACAATCTACATCTTTATATTTTCTTTTTAAATTTTGTATATTATCTTATTATTATTACTCAATTTAGTTTTATTCTATTTTATTTTATGTTAAATTATTTTTTATTGTACAATTTAAGTCGAAATTTTCCATTTTTTTAAATAATATTATATAATTAAATGCCACAAATAAATAATCTGCCAAAAAAATTACTTAACCATAGACAATAATAATATTAATATTTTGACATATAAAAGTAAGAGTAAGAAATATGATGTTATGATAAATAATTAAAGTAATTCAATATTCTTTTAAAAATTTATTATTTAAAAAATTCATTTTTATATTAAAAAAAAATAAAATGTTAAATATTTATATAAAAAAAAATAAAAAAATGAAATATATAAATATAAAAAAATAAATCTAATTAGAAATAATTAATATATGATTGAAAAAATCATTTATTTTTAGTTTATGGTGTTCCAATTTTGTATAAATTGATGTGATCGTAATTTCCAAACTCACTTGGTAATCTATAACTTCCAGGACCTTTAATAATAATAACAATTAGTTAATACCTGGGATCCAATTTAAATTAGTTGCAATTTTAGTGACAAAATTCTTGGGTTTATCATGAGAAAATGCCCTTGTTCCATGAGATGAATATTTAGATAGTGTATATTTTGAATTTCCTTGTATTCCACTTTATCTAGTTGTTTCATAATGACTAGGTCCTGGTATGTAAGTTGACTATTCAGTGGCAAATCTTTTAGATTTGGCGGGATTTATTGTAGTACATCCAGATGATCTATATTTTGATTAATGATATTTTCCATTTTTTTTAATTTCATCACAATTTTCGTAAGTTCCTGGACCAGGATTTTCCAAAAAAGTTCGTTTTCCTTCTAAGAAAACAGGATTACCTGATAATTAAATTATTAGATTTACTGTTGTAAATTGTTTTTGACCTTATTGTATATGTTTATTTATTTAGATCACGATTTAAATGATAGTTTCCGACTCCTGGATTTTAGATTGGTCCCTTTGTTATATAACCATATTCAGTCATTAATTATCTTGAGTGACCAAAAGTTTTTCCCTTTTTAATGCTTCTGTCTTTATCAAAATCAGATTTTTTATTATAAATAACTGGACCCGGCGAAATTATAGATACTTTTGTAAAATCTGATTTGATTCCATAACCTTACGAGGAAGCTCTATTATCTCTTATTTCAGGTAAATTGTATGCATACTGAGGACATCTATAAAATAAAATAGAATATATATACACTGGTTTATACCATGGAAATCTTTAAGTTTTGGAAAAGGTATATTGCTACTTCGTTGGTGATCTGTTTAATGGATTACGATTGATTTAAACAGAATCTAAGACTGAAAATGAAAGTTACTTACTCATAAAAATTATGAATCTTT
>Ga0194132_10013319_pt1 | contig 10013 bp, 10 predicted proteins | sample TA2KigOf80mmetaG_FD_148612 | JGI IMG/M metagenome (GOLD analysis project Ga0194132, IMG submission 148612) | Freshwater microbial communities from Lake Tanganyika, Tanzania - TA2015054 Kigoma Offshore 80m | ecosystem: Environmental > Aquatic > Freshwater > Lake | place: Tanzania: Lake... | reverse complement strand
ATGGAGAGGAAATCGCTTTTAGAAGTGCCGGGGAGGTCAGGCATGGGGTGTATAACCTCCCATTCCTGCCCTTACTAATGAGGGGAGGGTATTTAGACTGGAGCCAAGCGAACCCTCGCCCTTCGACAAGCTCAGGGTGAGCGGTAATAAAGGTAGCGAGAATATAGTGTAAACAGATGGGAACCATAAAATCGTAACGTCTGGCATAATTATTGCTCTCTGGATAAACGCTCTTTCCATAGTTGGCGGAAGGGTTTGGGGGCCAGGGGCTGGAGGTCTCGGGAGCGGGTCCAGGTGGAGAAGGGAGGCAGGGGGACGCGTCGGATGCGACCCCGGCGGGCCAGGGGAGCCTGGGCTAGTCGGCCAAGGGTTCGTATGGAGCCGAGGCGAGCAGGGCTGGACATGAGCCACAGGTAGGCCTTCGACATGAACTTCTCGCTGAAAGGGGCCTTGGAGGGGATATCTGGAGTACCCTCGGCGGTGTGGCTTCGGAGTCGGAGGAGCATGTGGGGGATGTTGATTTTGATGGGGCAGACGTCGCGGCAGGCGCCGCAGAGGCTGGAGGCCTGGGGGAGGTCTTTGGCCTTGTCCAGACCCACGAGGACAGGTGTGACGACGGCGCCGATGGGGCCAGGGTAGACCCAGCCGTAGGCGTGGCCGCCGACCTTTCTATACACAGGGCATATGTTGAGGCATGCGCCGCACCGGATGCAGTAGAGAGACTCTCGTAGGTGGGGGTCGCGGAGGAGGCGGGAGCGGCCGTTGTCCACGATGACCAGGTGCCACTCTTCTGGTCCGTCCTCGTCGTCAGCGCGGCGGGGGCCGGAGACGTGGGTGGTGTAGCTGCTGATGCGCTGGCCGGTGGCGGAGCGAGGGAGGAGCCGAATAAAAATGCGCAGGTCTTCCAGGGAGGGGATAACCTTCTCCATGCCGACGATGGAGACAACCACGCGGGGGACGGAGGTGCAGAAGCGGCCGTTCCCTTCGTTGGTAACCAGGACCAGGGTGCCGGTCTCGGCGACGAGGAAGTTGCCGCCTGTGATGCCCATATCGGCGTTGACCAGCTTGTCGCGGAGAACTTCGCGGGCGGCGTGGGCCATAGCCTCGATTTCGACAAGGTTGGGGCGGTTGATCTTTTCGGCGAAGAGCTGCGACACCTCCTCCTTGGACTTGTGGAGGGCGGGGGCGATGATGTGGGAAGGCGGCTCGTTGGCTAGCTGTATGATGTATTCGCCCAGGTCGGTCTCGACAGGCTCGACGCCGACGGTCTCCAGGTAGTCGTTGAGGCGCATCTCCTCGGAGACCATGGACTTGCTCTTGATGGCGAGCTTGAGACCTTTAGTGCGGGCGATGGCGCCGACGATTTCCTTGGCCTCAGCGGCGTCTCGGGCGAAGTGGACCTGGCCGCCGTTTTTGGTGACTCGCTCGGTCAGCAGTTCGAGGTAGTAGTCCAGGTTGTCGAGGGTGTGGCGCTTGATTTCGCGAGCCTGCTCACGCAGCTCCTCCCATCGCTGGGGGGTAATCTCGGCGATGGCGTCCTCGCGGGCGCCGTCGAAGTGGCCCATGGAGCGGCCAAGGTAGGCCTGGAGGCGGGGGTTGGACAGGGCCTTGGCGGAGGCGGCCTTGAACCGGTCGGTGGTGATGTGGGTGTCAGTGGTGGGCATTTAGGCTTCACGCTCCGATTTGGCACGCACGGGGCAAGGGATAAACGCAGCATGGCAGGTGGATCTAATGCCCGAATTGTGCTCCCAGGGTTTACCCCTCACCTTAGTCCTCTCCCCTTGTGGGAGAGGACATTTTACAAATGAAGTCATATTACAAGGTACCAATCGTGGTAGCGGCATAACAGATTCTTCGACTACGTCCGAGTACGGACTTCGCTCAGAATGACAAAAACACCTTACTTCAGGCATCTCGCCATACGTTGGCGGGCGGCTTCTTGAGTGATCAGATTACCCTGGCCCGCCTGGCGCAGCCCTTTCTCGATTTTGTAGAGCAGATATAGCCGTTCCAGGGCGTCTTCGATGCTGGCGTTCTCGGGTAGTTCCTCAATGGCCTTCAGGACCTGCTGTTTGGTTTCCACGGCCAAATCTCCGCGAAATACTTTTTTGCATGGTAACACAAATCCAGGGAGCCAGCCTCGTTTCGCAACGTTTGCTCACATCAAGCTTGCGATACAGATGAAGGCCCAGAATTTAAAAGCTCCGCTAGGTGTCTGGTCTTAACATTGAGGCCACGGCGGGTGAGGGCCCCACCGATGTGCATGAGGCATGAGGAGTCGCAGGCGACGAGAGTGGTCGCGGCAGTCTTGGCGATGTTTTGTATCTTGTCGTTGAGCATGCCTTCCGAGATGCCAGCGTGCTTGACGGAGAAGGTGCCGCCGAAGCCGCAGCAGACCTTGGCGTCGGGCAGGGGGGTGTAGTCGAGGCCTTGGACGGCGCGAAGAAGGGTCTCAGGCTCGGTGGCGGCGCCCAGCTCACGGAGGAGGTGGCAGGAGGGGTGGTAGGTGACCTTGCCGTCGAAGGCGGCATCGACGTTGGTGACTTTTAGGACGTTGACGAGGAATTGCGAGAACTCATGGGTCTTGGCGGCGAGGGCTTTGGCCTGGGTTTCCAGCTTGGCGTCGCCTTGGAAGAGGTCGGGGTAGAAGATTTTGAACATGGCGGCGCAGGAGCCGGAGGGGACGACGACGTACTGGCTGTGCTCGAACTGCTTAAGGACTCGCTTGGCGAGTTTGGCGGCGTCGCGGCGGAAGCCGGAGTTAAAGAGGGGTTGGCCGCAGCAGGTCTGGCTGGCGGGGAAGTCCACGGCCACGCCCTGGCGTCGAAGGACATTGACTACGGCCTCGCCGACCTGGGGGAAGAGCTGGTCGACTAGGCAGGTGACGAAGAGGGAGGCCTTGGTTGTAGGCTGGTCAGACATTAGGGTTCAGGGTAGCAGAGGGGCATAGAAGGGGCAAGGGTAGCTAGTCAAAGCGGAAGTCTTCATCAGAAAAGACATCGAAAACAACCGATATTATCGTGGCTCCGATGTTGTAGAGCGCGTGGAGGATAATGGCGGCTATGAACCACTTCCGAGAGCCTTGAAGCAAGGGTTTTTTGCCATGGATGGAGTCTATAGCGCCCTGGTTGATGCCCATGCCAAAGATGAAGCTGGCGGTAACGTGCATGGCGGGGGTGACGGTGAGTCGGAAGAGGACATACTCGGGGCTGGGATCCACTATGTAGACCTTAATGTAAACCAGGCTTTCGATGTAACCGAAAGCGAGGCCGCCACAGGCGGCAAGGGCGGCGGTGAAGAGCCGGTTTTTGAGGAGATGAGGCCACCAGACCAGGAGGGCGTAAACGCCGCTGGGCTTAACGAACTCCTCGATGATGGGTGCGCCGACGAAGGCTACGAGGATGCCCGCTTGCGCCTCCTGGACTATGGCGGCGACGATACCAAAGACCCCACCTAGCAAGGCGAGGGCTATGGCAAAGGCCAGAGCGGGGGGACCGCCTCGCGGGGGCCTTAGTGGTGAGGGTGGAGGGGCCTCAGGAGGAGGAACATCAGAGGGCGCGGTATGGTAGTAAGGCTCAAGGCCGGCCATGGAAGGGAGGATACTCGTCGCGCTGGAGACTCAGGTACGCGGTGACGCGCTCTTGCCATCGCAAGTAGCCGATGACGAAGTTGAAGACACTTCGCGGATACTTGCCGGTGAAGAGGATGTGGAACCAGGCGAAGATGGTCACGAAAACGACGCCGATTAAGTAGAAGAAAAGGATGACGCCGTGGGGTATGCCCACATAGAGCCAGCCAAAGAGAAGTTTCAACACAACGAAGAGACGAGAGAGGACAGGGGGGTTGTCCACTTCTAGCCGCGTGGGATAGTCCTGGGCCGATAGGGAGAAGGGCGGATATTTGTCGTTAAGGAGAAGGGAAGCGTGGGTTTGCACTCGCAGATTCCAGGATTGAACACCGACAACAAAGTCAAAGAGGCCTTTGGGATACTTCTTGGTGAAAAGGATGACGAAGAAGGATACGAAGATGGCAAGCCTGGCTAGGATACCCAGGATGTAGAGGACAATGCCGTGGGGAATCCAGATGTAAATCCAGCCGAGGAAAGTCTTGAGGAGAAGGGTGCCGCGGGAGAGCTTCTCGGGGTAGGCGACGTCTAGGCGGATGCCTGGGTAGCTGGGAGACGGTGGAGAGGAAGCGGCTGGCGGCTCTAAAGTAACCATGATGTGCACCTCCAAGCCAGGATGGGCACTATCGATGGCGGCGATTATGGAGAGCTATATGCCAATAGTCAAGGATTTTGGAACTGGCGCGAGGTTAGTTTTGCCTCCCCTCCAACGGCAGCCCTGACTCCTTCCACGCGTTGTTGCCGCCGACCAGCAGCGTCACATCGTTAAAGCCTTCGCGTTCAAGGATGCTGGCGGCGGTGGAGGCGCGGAAGCAGGCGGCGCAGACGGTGGCGTAGGCCATGTGGCGGGGGAGGCCGCCGGTGTGTTCCGGCAAGTCGCCCAGCTCGATTTTCAGCGCGCCGGGGAGATGACCGCCTTGCCACTCGTGGGCAAACCGCACGTCTAAAGGCTGAGGGCCGTGGCCGGTCTCCAGCTTTCGGTATAGCTCCTTAGCGCTGGCAGTCTTGAGGGTAGACACGGGTAGACGGGCCTTGCGCCAGGCGTCCATGCCGCCCTCCAGGTAGCCGTCCAGGGAGTCGTAGCCGATGCGGATAAGCTGGCGGACTAAGCTTTCGCTTTTGGAAGGGTCGTCGAGGACGAAGACCAGGGGCTTGCCGGGCTCGACGAGCCATCCTACCCAGGTGCCAAGGGTGTCGCCGGCGGTTATGGAGTAGGCGCGGGGGATGTGACCGGCGGTGAAGGCATCGGGCTTGCGGGTGTCGATGGCGATGCCGTCACCCTGGACTCGTGTCCAGACCTCTTTGGAGGAGAGGGGGAAAAGCTGGGGGAGCCAGCCAAGGATTTTAGGGCCTTGGCGGTTGATGGCGGACATGCGCTTGTAGTAGGCGGGGTAGGAGGGGAGGTCGCCAAGGGCTAGCTGTAGGAAGTCTTCCTCCGTCTCGGCCATAAAGAAGGGGTTGGTGCGTCGCTCCTGGCCGATGGTGGTCGTGGTGGCGTGGCTTCCTCCGGTGGAGGCGGAGGCCATACAGAAGGAGCCGCCGCCGTGGGTGGGATAGACGTCGATGGCGTCATCCAGGGGCTTGAACTCGCGGGTGATGGTGCGGTGGAACCACCGGCCCAGGAAGGGGGCGAGCTGCTTGCCCAGGAGCTCGCTGCGGGCGACGCCGCCGACCATGAGAGCGCCGCCGCTGAAAAGGGCGTGGGATCCACCGCCTTTGGAGGTGTCAGTGGCCTCGAAGGAGATGTGTTCGGGCGTGTGGCCGGGGGTGGCGATGACCTGAAGGCGGACCTCGCCAATGTTTATGGTGTCGCCGGGCTTGAGGGCGCGGTGGTCGAAGGCGAGGCCGCCGACGGCGCTGGCGGCGATGGGGCAACCGGTGCGGGCGGCCAGCTCGCGGCTGCCGGAGATGAAGTCGTTATGGAGATGCGTTTCTAGGGCGTAGGCGATCTTCATACCCAGGGCTTCGGCCTCGCGGATGTAGAGGTCCACGTCGCGGGCGGGATCGATGACGGCGCAGATCTTGGCGTCCTGGGAGCCGACGATGTAAGAGGAGTTGCCGAGGCTTTCGATGCGAATTTGCTTGACCAGCATGGGCGCCTCCTGGGAAACGGGCGTTTACTGGGATGATACCACCAGAGGATGGTTTTAGGGTGGAGGCGCACAAAAATGGATGGGGGGCGAGGGTACAGGCAGATAGTTAGACCTCGCGTCCCCATCCATTTGGAAGCCACACAGCCAACCCCGAGGGCCGGCGTGAGCTGGAGTTGTTACAAGGGGTCAGGCGTTGGGCCCTTGCGCCCAGGCCTCCTGGGCTTTGTTTTTAAACTCATCGACCGCGGACGCGTTAACTGCATAGCCTTCGTCAGCGAACTCTCTTACCACGATGCTGGGTATCATCTCCCGGGTCTGGACCGCCAGCGGCGCAAGCTCTTTGAAGTGCCGGTCGGCCACGTCAGCAGTGGACTTTTCGTCGAAGGCCAGGGCGGTAGTGTGGAGCATAATGGAGCCAAGGGCGGCGGCGTCCAGGGCTGCGTAGGTGTTGCGCAAGACTTTGGAAGCCTTCTCGGAACCCTCAACCTTACTGGCCATCCCAGTAACCATTCCGCCGACCCTGCCCATGGCCTGCTTGAGCATTGACGAGCTTTCGCCGCCGAGGGAGGACAGGTTTTGTTCCAGTTCCGTCGAGACTTTAGCCAGCTTATCGTGGGTAGTCCTGATAAGCTGCTGGACCTCCGGATAACGCCGCGCCTCTTCAGTACCGGCTTCATCCTTGACCATGTTCAGGATCTGCTTATCCAGAGATAACAGGTCTGTGGAGTACTGCCTTAGAACTTCATTTTTGTTTTGCATAAGCCATCTCCTAATGTTTGTGTTGTATCTGGAGCGGCAGCGTGGCCAGCCGAAGTCTTAGACCTAGCACGGAATGGAATAGAAAGGACACGAGCAGCTAGAACAACTGGAAGAATTCGCCCTTTACCTACCCACTGCCCAACAGAACTCTGACTCAGGTTCTCGCCCCGGCACTTACCTCCCACTCCAATAAGCCCCTCATAACCAGCTATTGACGATATGTAATTTTATTAGCCTGCCGCAAAGATATGCAGAGCCAAAAGGGTAGAATGGACAGGACCGAGACTACTCCGAAAGTTAGGTGGGGGACGGCCTGCAAGACAGTTATACCGACGAGTGGGGCTTGTCAGCATACGAACGCGGCTGCCGGGCGTTGCTTCTATAGAATAAGCCGCCGGCTAAATGACGCTGTGATCTACCACTAAACGCGTTATGACAGCAGTATGAGCAGCGCCCATTACGCTCAGCGAACAGGGGGCCGTTTATCGGGTTTGTTGTCCAGGGGCAGGTCCAAGTCAACTATCACATGGTTACGGACACAGCCTTTAGTGCATTCGTCCTTATCTATGGCAGCCTTCTGCCTCTCGGCGGCCGCCCTTGTCGGCCACAGGGTTACTATGGGTTTGCCGCAGCGTGCGACAAGCGCAAACTGACCATCTCCATTTATCCATGGGGTCTCTTTAGCCCACCGCAGGTTTGCCTCTCGTACCCATGACTTAGCGGTCATCCACGCCTCCATACACACCTGAATTGTTACGCAAAAGATTACTGACAGGCCTGGCAATCTTCAACCGCTGGACACAGGTAGATAGACCAAATCATGCGGCTCTTAGTGATACCGTTATACAACTCACTGAGGCTAATATGCTGTCGGCCCAGGCTTACGGTCACAAAAACGCGCATAGGTGGCGGGAGCGGAAGGGAGTCGAACCCTCCCATCCCGTTTTAGCGGGATACAGCGGATTTGAAGTCCGCGAGAGCCACCGGGCCCCATCCACTCCCGCAGGTCGAGACGCCGCTAATTAAGCGGCGGCCAAGACGGCGTCAATCTTTTTCTTCAGATGACTCTTGGGGACGGCGCCCACAATTTGCTCAACAGGTTTGCCGCCTTTGAAGATGAGAAGGGCAGGGATGCTGCGGATGCCGTACTTGACGGCAGTAAGAGGGCTGGAGTCCACGTCCACTTTGGCGAACTCCATCTTTCCTTCCAGCTCCGTCGCCAGGTCATCGACTATAGGAGCGATCATTTTGCAGGGGACACACCACTCGGCCCAGAAGTCGACCAAGACGGGCTTGGTGTTCTTCAAGACTTTTTCGTCAAATTCTTTGTCGCCGACAGAGAAGGGCTTGGCCATTCGGGTCCTCCGAGATAATTCGCTTTTTAGATGCCATATATGAAATTTAACACAGGAAAGGCAGGAAGGTAAGTCTATAACTGGGAAGGCGGCGGGGTCAATCTAGATTTATGGCTAGGTTGGTGAACTCGGTTTAGTTTTCGAGTAAAGCTGGGTAGGGTATAGTGGATAACGCGTCATGATTAAGACGGGACTAACAGGACAAAAGATACGGCTGAAGCTGGAGGCGTGGGGCCGATTGGGGGAGGCCCTGGCGTCGCTGGACGACAGGCCGGTGTTTGTCATGGGCGGCGCGCCGGGGGAGGTGGTGGAGGCGGAGGTGGTAAAGGAGCGCCGCCACTACATCGCTGCCGTGGTCACGGACGTGCTGACGGCCTCGCCGCACCGGGTGGCGCCGCCTTGCCCATATTTCGGCCCTTGCACCGGCTGCCAGTGGCAGCACCTGGACTACGGCTTCCAGCTGCAAATCAAGCGCGGTATGGTGGCCGACGCGCTGTGTCGTGTCGGCGGGTTCGAGGAGCCGCCGGTGTCGGAGACGCTGCCTTCGCCGAAGCAGTACGGGTATCGGAACCACGCGCGGTTCACCATTGGACACCGCAATGATAACGGGAAGCTGGGGTATGTGAACAGGGAAACGCGAAGGTTTGTGCCTATTGACCATTGTATGATCATGCACCCAGGCATCAACAGTATCTTGGGCCAGCTTCAGGGCCACGCCGGCGAGACGAGTCAACTTTCGGTGCGATATGGCATTAATACCCAGGACTTTCTTATCCAGCCGACTTTGAAGACGCCCGAGGTCTCGCTGCCGACGGGCCAGACACATTATCGAGAGCAGGTGCGGGGGCGGGAGTTTCGAGTGGCGTCGCCGTCATTTTTCCAGGTCAACGTGGACCAGTTGAGCCGGATGGTGGATTTGGTGCGGGAGAGGCTGGGGCTGACGGGGTCGGAATTTATTGTCGACGCTTATGCGGGCGTCGGGACTTTCGCGGTCCTGCTGGCCCCGCACGCTGGTCGCATTGTGGCGATTGAGGACTCGCCAGCGGCGGTGGAGGACGCGAAGGCCAACGGGCAGGGACTGAGCAATGTGGAGTTCCGACTGGGGAAGACCGAAAACGCGCTGCGGTATCTTGGGGAGCGGCCGGACGCAGTGATCCTGGACCCGCCGAGGAAGGGGTGTCATCCCTCAGCCATTGAGGCGCTGGAGGAGCTGGCGCCGCCTCGCGTTGTGTATGTCTCCTGCGACCCAGCGACCTTAGGGCGGGATTTGAAGATGCTGTGCGCTCGCGTGTTCCGTCTAGAAGACGTGCAACCGATGGACATGTTCCCGCAGACCCACCATGTGGAATGCCTGGCGACGCTTTCTCTGCGACGGCCCGTGGAGTCGCTGGTGCTGGCGTCGGCGTCACCGAGGCGTCGGGAGTTGGCGGTCCGACTCGGCGGACTGGGGGTGGCGATGGAGGTGGAGGCGTCGGGGGTGGTCGAGGACGAGGGAGGGGAGCCCAGGGAGATGGTGCGCCGGCTGGCGCTGGCCAAGGCGCGGGCGGTGGCGTCGAGGAGGCCTGGGAAGCTGGTGGTAGGAGCGGATACAACCGTGGTGCTGGATGGGCGGACGCTGGGGAAGCCGGGGGACGAGCGGGAGGCCGTGGAGATGCTGAAGGCGCTTCGAGGGCGGCAGCACACCGTGGTGACGGGTGTGGCAGTGGTGGACGAATCGGGGAAGGCGCTGGCGGATGTGTGCGAGACCACCGTGACGCTGGGCGGCTACGGTGATGAGGAGGCGATGTCTTATATCACTTCGGGCCAGGCTATGGACAAGGCGGGGAGCTATGGTGTGCAGGACGCGCCTTTTGCTGAGGGCGCACTGGTAGAGGGGTGCTACAACAATGTCCTGGGGCTGCCCTTGTGCAGCCTGGGCAAGCTGCTGCACAAAGCAGGGTATAGAATTGACGGGCTGACAGCACTGCGGTGCTGCGAGGCCAAACAGGGATAAGGGGAAAGAAGTGAATTTTTTTGGTATCGGCGGCCTGGAGCTAATCATAGTTTTCCTCATCGCTTTCCTGGTGCTGGGGCCGACCAGGCTGGCGGGCTTTGCCAAGAATCTAGGCAAGACGATGAATGAGCTGAAGAACGCCACCAACCAGCTCGCCAACTCGTTGGAGGATGAGGAGGAACCTAAGG
>Ga0194132_10013317_pt1 | contig 10016 bp, 10 predicted proteins | sample TA2KigOf80mmetaG_FD_148612 | JGI IMG/M metagenome (GOLD analysis project Ga0194132, IMG submission 148612) | Freshwater microbial communities from Lake Tanganyika, Tanzania - TA2015054 Kigoma Offshore 80m | ecosystem: Environmental > Aquatic > Freshwater > Lake | place: Tanzania: Lake... | reverse complement strand
AAGCTTACCGTCATGCGTCTACCCAAACCCGACCCGCAGCAACGGCGCATCCTCGCTGCGCTTCGGGTTCCTCTGCCGGTGAAATAGCTTGTAGTCAGGCGACTCCGTGCCTGCGATTGCGATGGAACCCTCGCCAATCCTGACATTGCCGGGAAAGTCGTCGCTCCAAGCTAAAGGAAGATCCGCCTGACCTTGAAACGGCTATGGCCGAATCTTGCAGGAAAATCGAAAGGAGCCGGGGGGTGTCCAAGGCCGATTGAGAGTTCCACCAAATGGATTCGAGCTATCTTCGCCTACCCTTTCATCACCACAGAGAGACCTGAATCTCTTCGCTGTCTGTTTCGACCCGAACAAGCTCGCCGGCCCTCTGCCATTGCAAGCAACCAAAAAGGTCACCCAACGATGCGTCAGGGTCGCCCAACACCTTTGCCAGACGATCGACCGTTCGAATCGGCAGCCGAATGTCCACTTTCTCTCCCGGATGATCGACTCGAACGTGAAGAAAATCGTCACGTTTGAAAATGTGCACTTGTTCCCGGCCCTTTCGAATCTCCACGAAGTCTGCGTCCGGAAGAGATGGCAACTGACGTAGTATTTCCGCCACCGCTTCCCGGTATTGCCAGACCTCCTGGGAATGCTGCTCCAGCCGGAGTGGCACATCGACCAAATGTCCGGCGATGGTCCCTAGCGCAACGGGGACTGGAACCCATACTTGAGCATCAGGTGTCTTTACCCGAACAATAGCAATGCCCGCTTGAACCATGTATCCAACAAACAGCAAGAACGCGGCTAGCAGTCCGATGAAGATGTATTTGAGAGCCGTCTTGACTGTCATCACGCCTCACTTGTCACGACAGAGCAGTGTGAAGGGTGGTCGCCAGATTTGAAGAGACCAGCTCCAACTGGCACCGCTGCCAAACGAGGATCAGCGCCAACCACTGACCGTGAGTGCCCATCGACAGTCGTTCTCGGGCAGCGTGATTGGTTCCCGAACGAAGAGAGTTGCCTCCTTCGCGGAAATGACGGAGCTTCTGTAACAAAAGAAGACTTGGCCAACTCAGGCTTCTCACGGCCGCGTCGCGCTTCCCTTCCTCAGTCAACCCAGATCCGGACCTGGGTTTGATTGTCATCAACCGTCAAGATCTCTCCGGCCTCCTGCTTATGCAGCGCCAACAGCGCACCCTTGAGATCCACTTCGTCGCCCGTGCCAGCCAAAAGCGCATCCACAACCTGAACCGAAGCCTTGATCGACACTTTTTCCCCCTGGCTCTCGGCAACCTTGACGGTAACGTACTTCCCTTCCTTGCCGATCCTCACTGTTTCATTCTTGCGTTGCACGGTCACAAACTCAGCGTTCCCGACTTTCTTGAGATCGGCCCAGATCTTCCGCAGGTCTGCAAGACTCACTTCATCGGTTGGCAGCCTGAAGTGGCCTTTGAACTCTTTGTCTTTGACGATGTTCAACGCGACATCCATCATGCTGAGTGGAAGGTTGACCTTCACGTACTCAGGCTCCGCTTTGTTTTCCTTGACCTCAAGATGAAACCAGGGGTTCTTTTGTTCAGCCCCTGCACGGGAGACGATGACGACGGATAAGACAGCCACAGACAACAATCTGAGCGCTTTCTTCATAGGGTTTCCTCCTTGCTGGTCTGTCTAACGCAAGGGGAACAGACAATGTTTCAAGAAAGTTGCCGCCAATCTGAGGTCGGGAAAGAATTGGTGAGCGAGCCTCGGATGGGCTGCGTCGCTCGGCGGCCAGGGTTCCGTCAAAGTCTCGTAAGTCGTTGAGTCGAGGTCGAGCCCTTGCTAACGCGCGGGCTACTGATTTGGCCCACGCGGTTGTTCAGTAGCCCGACCGTAAGGGAGAACTCACGACTTTGACAGGACCCTGACTCGGCAGCAGCCTGCCCTTCCGAGCCCGGAAGCACGGCCCCAAACTGCCTCCTTCAGCACTCTTCACGACTTCAGCTTCAGCAGCTGGCTGGCGTTTCCGTAGACAATGTGGCGAAAGGTTGCCGCGTCAGGGGCGAGCTTGCGGAGTATTCCCAGTGACTGTTCGGCCAGACAGAACCCGTTGCGAATACCCCCTCCTTTGCCATCGTGACAATCGCAGTCGCTGCCCCACAGCAGCTTCGAGCTGTGGCGAGCAATGAATCCTCGATAGAACTCTGGGTCACGGGTCATGGCGTTTAAACCAGACCCGGCAGAGAGGTCAGCATACAGATTGGGGTAGTCTCCCAGAAGCTTGTCCGTCAAGCCTCCTGGCTTTACCCGGCCTTTGGGATACAGATCGAGTGGGTCCAAATCGGCGCTCACATTTCCCCACCAGGTTTGGGCATGTCCGATGAAGTTCACCTTGGGATACGCCTTGAGCACCTTCTCGAAGCGCTCGAATCCGGTGTTGAACGTCTCATACTCGAAATGAAGGAGAACCGGGACTGTCGTCTCTTCGGCAAGCTTGTAGACCCGGTGCATCTCGGGAGAATCTACGGCCACGTGATACTTCATTTCCCCGATTCCAATCGCTCCGCGTTCGATGTTTCCCCGGAGAAAGTCGATGGCGCGCGATTCCGCCGGATCGGCACTGGCAAACCTGACAAACTGGCCAGCGTGGGCAGCTTGAAAGGCAGCGCAGTCACGGTTACCGCCTACGATCTTCAGCATCCAACCCTCGCCCGGCAGTATGACCGTCGTCTTGACCCGATGGTGCGCCTGGTGGTTCAGTACCAGATCGCGCGGACGGTTGTTGAATGGCGTGTGTTGGTGGAGGTCCAGAAGTGGATCGGGTGCCTTTTGCTCCTGCGGCACTCGGGCAACGGCGAAAGCGCTGGCGACCTGCAAAAATCGACGGCGAGACAGATCGTTCATAGACACCTTCGTGAACTGTCAGCGCGCTTTGGGCTGCACTCGGCAGAACCCTCTCACGCGCCGCGTTCCTTCAGTTTTCGCGTCCCCGGGCCTTTACCGCTTCAAGCACTCGAGCGGCGTCACTCAGCTTATAGTAGCTGTCAAGAGGATAGCAGCCTGACGGCAGCCCGTTCCTCGGGGCGGTCGTACAGTCGCTAAAAGTACGGCACAGAAGCTTGTGTTTGATTGGTTGTCCGGTCACCACGTCCCAAAGTGCTTCCGGGTAACTCAAGACCATTCGCCCCAGCCCCACAGAGTCCACCCAGCCCTGGCGCAAGGCGCCCTGTGCGACGTGTGGGAGAAACTCTTGCAAATAGGTGTAGGCGCTGCCGACGACGATCAGATTGGGAAACCGCTGCTTCATCTGCCGTACCATCTCCATCTGCCGAGCCACTCCCACCAGTGGGTCTTCTGGAGGCCGATATCCATCGGACGGAGGAAACAACGCAGGGCGCTGAATGTGCGGATTATAGTAAGGACAGCCAGCTGTCAGATTTGCCAGCCGAATGCCAATCTCCTCGAACAACGAAAGGAGGCGCATCGGTTCGGTCAGATCAATCTGAGTCGGATCCTGCGGATTCACGCCAAAACCCCATCGATACGGAAGGTACTGCCGATCGATCTCTGGCACACCAGTCGCCGGTTTGCCCGGAGTCGATCGCTTTGGGTCTGGGCGGTAGGGCACCAGATCGAACACGGAAAGCCTCACCCCGATCTCCAGGCCAGGTGCGACAGATCGGATGCCTCGAACCACCTCCCTCAAGAAACGAGTCCGGTTCTCGAAACTTCCGCCGTACCTTCCCTCGCGAGTGTGGGCGCTCAGGAATTCGTGGCCGAGATACCCATGGCAGTGCTTCACATCGACGAAATCGAATCCCAGTTCGTGGGACAGCCGCGCTGCCCGGTGAAAGTCTTCCACAATGCCATCGATCTCTCCATCGGTGAGCACCGGATGGTCAGGTGTCAGCCCCATCCGCTTGTCCAAGATCGGATGTCGATAGAGAGTGCGGGGTTCAGGCCCACCTTTCGGCCGGCTATACCGGCCGGAATGAGTGAGCTGGAGGCCAATCAGCAGCCCCTCGTCCGAACCTGTTGTCTGTCGGTGTGCCTCGATCAGAACCTTTCGGAGACCGGCAAGTCCTTTCAGCGTGTTCCCGTCGATCAGCAACTGATTCGGATTCGCGCGCCCCTCGTGGCGAACAGCGACCGCTTCGCCACCCCAGATCAGCTTGGCCCCGCTCAAACCAAATCTCTGCCATCGTCGAAGGGTGCTCTCGCTCGGGTTCCCATCCGCCGTGCCGTCCCAGCCTTCCATGGGGTGAATTGCGATGCGATTGCCAATCCTGAAGCCGGACTTCACCAGCGGTTGTGCCAAGGATGAGGCCACTCCCGCCTCCAGCTCTTCTTCGCAAGGGATGCTGAGCCCGAGAGATTGGAGATGTTCCCGAAAGTGTTGCACTGTGCGCAAACTTGCGACTCTGGGGATGGTAGGTCCCGTCTCAATCTCCATGCGCAGGTCTCCTGGGTGCAAACGCCTCAGCCTACTGCCACTGGAGCATTCAGGGAGGGTCAAAAGAAAAGGTAGCATCAGCTACCGCTGCGGCTGCCAGCGTAGCACGACCCGTATCGGTTTGCGCACCTGCAATTGCAGGCTGTGTTGAGCTCAACACGCTGCCCGTTTGTAGTGAAGCACGCCAGTGATTCGAGGGCACCTCTCGCGCCCTGCTTCGAGAATCTGCGTCAGCTCCACGTGGTGCGCCGAAGGGCAAAAGCGCCATGGCGTGGCGCACTACGAACCTGGGCTTTGCGGAATTCAGTCCGAGTGGTCGTCGAAAATGTGAGTCCGTGAGCGATAATGACCGAACGTCGAAGCCCCTGCTTGTGCGTCGCAGCCAACCGAATAGGGTGCTGCCCTGCCAGATATTTCTGCATTTCAGAGCGGCCACCGACGGGTCGTGGTCTGGCATGAGAATGTTTTGTTGGCTCGCGGAAGCCAACGGTGAATTCAGGAGCTTTCCCTCAACCCGACCTCAACCCGTTCAACCCGGTTCAACCCGACCGGCGCCTTGTTTATTTCGGCGAACAGAGACACAATAGCGGGATCGCAGCAAGTGTTGGGTGTGCAGCCAGTCTCTACGCCTTCGACCGGCGGCCAAGACGAAGCTTTCATGATCGCGAGCATACCCAGGCGAATCACAAGCCTGGGCACTTTGCCGGGACTTCCGCGACTCTCGGCGGTTTCACGTTTTCGTGCAAAGCCGTCTTGCCGGGAGGGAACCAGACCCGCTTCAAAGGACCTTTCAACCATGACCGACGCTCACTCCTCAGCAGGCGAAATCGTTTGGCGACCCACTCCCGAGTGTGTGCAGAGAAGCCACCTGCGGCGCTTCATGGAGCAACATAACATCACAACTTATGCTGAACTCCAGCAGCGATCGACCCAGGACGTCGCCTGGTTTACCGACGCTGTGCTGAAGTATCTGGACATTCGATTCCAGGCTCCGTACACCCAGGTGGTCGATCTTTCGCCAGGAATTCAGCGGCCGCTCTGGTGTGTGGAAGGCCAGCTCAACATTGCCTACAACTGCGTGGACAAGTGGCTCGAGCAGCCTGCTTCGCGGGACCGCGCCGCCTTGGTCTGGGAAGGCGAAGAGGGCACAACGCGCTCACTGACCTACGGCGAGCTAGCTGCCGAGGTCAATCGATGTGCCAATGCGCTGCGCAGCCTGGGTCTAGGGAAAGGCGACGGCATCGGCCTGCACATGCCGATGACGCTGGAAATTTGCATCGCAGCGCTGGCGATCGCAAAGATCGGCGGCGTGATTCTGCCGCTGTTCTCTGGCTACGGCGCAGCTGCGATCTCTTCCAGGCTGTCTGATGCCCGCGCAAAAGCGCTGTTTACGGCAGACGGTCTGTTTCGCCGGGGCCAGATTGTGCCCTTGAAGCCCGTAGCAGACCAGGTGATAAGCGATGTGTCTACGCTGAAACATCTCATTGTCCTTAATCGTTGTGGCAACGCCATTTCGATGCGGCCTGGAAGGGACTTCTGGTGGCACGAGTTGATTCCTAAACAGCCTTCGGCGGCAACCCTGGAATCCACTAGTGCTGAGGATGTGCTCATGATCATCTATACCTCAGGCACCACCGGCAGACCGAAGGGAGCCGTACACACGCATTGCAGTTTTCCCGTGAAAGCCGCACAGGACATGGCCTTTGGGACTGACGTCCAAGCCGGGGACGTCATCTACTGGATGACGGACATGGGCTGGATGATGGGTCCTTGGGTCGTTTTCGGTGCTGCACTGCTGGGCGGGACTTGCTTCGTCTATGATGGCGCCCCGGATTTTCCCGGGCCGGACCGGTTATGGGCATTGGTGGAGCGGCACCGCATTTCAGTTCTGGGAGTGTCGCCAACCTTGATTCGATCGCTGGTCGCCCATGGGGAAAAGCCGGTACGAAGGCACGATCTTTCCTCCCTGCGTGCTTTCGGTTCTACGGGCGAGCCGTGGAATCCTGACCCTTGGATGTGGCTATTCGAAGTGGTCGGCCAGCGCAGGCTCCCCATTATTAACTATTCTGGCGGCACAGAGATCGCAGGGGGGATTCTCATGGGCAATCCCCTGCTGCCGCTCAAGCCCACAGCCTTTTCCGCGCCCTGCCCGGGAATGGCTGCAGACGTGGTCGATCCTGAAGGCCGTTCGGTGCGTCGTCAAGTCGGAGAGCTAGTGATCCGCGCTCCTTGGATTGGCATGACGCGAGGCTTCTGGAAAGACGAACAACGCTATCTGGACACCTACTGGTCACGGTTCGAAAACGTTTGGGTCCATGGCGATTGGGCTTCCGTCGATGAAGACGGCCTTTGGTACATCCTTGGGCGCTCTGACGACACGATCAAGGTAGCTGGAAAACGAATCGGACCGGCAGAAGTCGAGTCGGTGCTGGTGAATCATTCTGCCGTCAGCGAAGCTGCCGCCGTCGGCGTTCCGCATGAGATCAAGGGCAGTGAAATCGTCTGCTTTTGCGTGTTGGCGCCGGGCTTCACAGGGAGCGATGCATTACGCACCGAGCTGCGCGCCAAGGTCGCTGCTGAAATGGGCAAGCCACTTCAGCCGGGAGACATCCGTTTCGTTTCCGACTTGCCGAAAACACGCAACGCCAAAGTCATGCGGCGCGTCATTCGCAGCGCCTATCTGGGGCTGGAACCTGGAGACACCTCAAGCTTGGTCAATCCTGAGGCCGTCGATCAGATCCGGAAAGCCCGGTAGCGACACAAAACTTCAGAAGCCGGCAGTCTGGGGAGATGGCCCGTATCCAGGATATCGAGGGTGATAGCCCATTCGTTCGTTAGAGAGTGTTCGAAGAGCCGCCGTCAGGGCGACGGAAAGAACCTTCGTCTGGTGTGCCGTCGCCGGTTCTGCCGGAACCTGCAAAACTCAGCTCGAGAATCGAAACCTGCCTGAGGTCACTCAGCGCTTGTAAAACCGGAGCGTGCACGATGAAATCTAGACAGTTCCTTCCCCTCCTACTGGCAGTTGCCATGCCTTGTCTGGCAGCTCACCCAAGCGACACGATATCGACGTCTCAAGGACCGCTGAAAATCACGCCGGTCAAACACGCGAGCGTGATGCTGGAGTTCGGAGGCAAGGTGATCCACGTCGATCCTTGGAGCCAGGGAGATTACACGGGCCTGCCGAAGGCCGATGTCATCTTCATCACCGACGTTCACGGCGACCACATGGACCCTGCCAAGATTTCCGACCTCAAGAAGGAGGGAACGGTGATCGTAGCTCCAACAGCCGTCGCCCAAACCGTGAGCGAAGCCGTCGTCATGGCCAATGGCGAGCGCAAAACCGTTGCAGGCATCCAGGTTGAAGCGGTGCCCATGTATAACCTGGTTCGCGGCCCCAGTGCGGGCAAGTTCTATCACGACAAAGGACGGGGCAACGGATACGTGCTCGTTCTGGGCGGGAAACGAGTCTATTTTTCCGGAGATACGGAGGGTGTTCCGGAGATCAAAGCGCTAAAGAACATCGATGTCGCCTTCATCACCATGAACCTTCCCTACACGATGCCACCGGAAGAGGCTGCCGAGTGCGTCAAGGCCTTCAGGCCAAAGATCGTTTTTCCTTACCACTATAGAAACTCGGACCTGAAGGTCTTCACTGAGGCGCTCAAGGACGAGAAAGGAATCGAAGTGCGGTTGCGAGACTGGTACTAACCTACACGGGCCGCGGACCGCACTTCTGCTGCATCGCGCCGACAGTCCTCGTACCCCGTCTCCTTACGGGCATCTACTGCCGAAGAGGACAAAGAGGATGCCTGGATCGAATCGAGACAAGCGAATTCCCCTGGCCGGAGGGGGACCTTCTCCCAACCGAAACACGACACCCACGACCAGAGCCGAGCTTGTGCGTCGCCGATGCTTACTTGGTCGAGAACTTGTAAACCGTGGTCGTGGCGTATTTCTGCCCAGGCTTCAAGACAGTCGACGGGAAGTTGGGCTTATTCGGCGAGTCCGGGAAGTGCTGGGTTTCCAGACAAAATCCAGCTCGCTGTGGGTACACCCGGCCGCCTTTTCCTTTGATGGTGCCATCGAGGAAGTTACCGGTGTAGAACTGCATGCCTGGTTCCGTGGTGAGAACTTCCAATACTCTGCCACTGGTAGGCTCTTCGACTCGAGCGGCCAGCGACAGGCTGTTGTCTTTGCGATTTAGCACGAAGTTGTGGTCATAGCCGTTGCCGCGAATCAACTGCTCGTCTTTCTGACCGATACGCGCTCCGATTGCCATCGGCTTGCTGAAGTCCATGGGCGTGCCCTTCACGGGTCTCAGCTCGCCTGTTGGTATGAAGGCTTCGCTGATCGGCGTAAAACGATCGGCGTTGATCATGATTTCGTGCTTGAGGATGTCGCCACTGCCTGCGAGATTGAAGTAGGCATGATTGGTCAGGTTCACGATGGTTTCTTTGCTTGTCGTGGCGAGGTAGTCGATCTTTAACTCATTGTCGTTCGTCAGCGTGTACGCCACCGTCACGGATAACGTCCCCGGGTAGCCTTCCTCACCGTCCGGGCTCACATACTGCAGCTTCAAGCCAACGCCTTTGGGCGTGCGCATCTCTTTGGCCTGCCAAACCACTTTGTCGAAACCGCGGTTACCCCCATGAAGGTGGCTTCCGAAGCTGTTGACCGCCAGGCGATAATCACGTCCGCCCAGCGAAAACTTGCCTTGAGCAATCCGGTTGGCGTATCGGCCGACGAGCGTTCCAAAGTACGGGCTGTTGTTCTTGAGATACCCATCGAGCGAGTCGTACCCGAGGGTTACTTCACCCAGCTTTCCTTGGCGGTCTGGCACTTTGATGGAAACGACAATGCCACCGTACGTCATGATGCTGATTTCAACGCCGTTGCCATTGGCCAGAGTGTACAACTCCACCGGCCCCTTCTCGGCCGTGGCGCCGAACGGCTGCTTGCGAACGTGCGCCTGGAGCGGCGCCCCGGAGACGGCAGCGGCCACGGGCCCGATTCCAACTCCCGCCATCAACAACAACAGCGATCGATTCAGCTTGTTCACAGGCATTCTCCTTGAGACTATGCCCTGCGCGGGTTCACAACGAGTAGAGACCGAGCGAGCAGCTGTCTATCTGGAGACCGCAGTGGCTTTTCAACTGCACCTCCGGATATGCCTGCCACGCGAGGCGTTGAAGAGTCTAATCGCCACTGGGTCCCCAGACAACTGAAAAGCTCCGTGCTGCTTTCCCGGTCCGACAACTTCCCTTCTTGACGGCGCAAAGGGCGCTGGACCGGGCTGTGGCGACTCGGCACGTTTCCCGAGCCTGCGAAGCGCTGGGTTTGGAGTCGCGAGACCAAGCTGGAAACAACCACCCCCTGAGGAGGCAGTATGAGACTAGTGTAGTGTCCAACAACTAACTGGGCAATAACAAGAGATTAGTTTATTGTCTGGGCATGCCGATGGTTTTGCCTCCACTGACGCTGAGTGCCACCGATCGAGGAGAAATCGAGCGCTGGTTGAAGGCCCACGGAACACCCCAACAGGTGGTAAGGCGAAGCCGGATTGTCTTGGCCGCCGCGGCGGGTCAGCCCGACAGTG
>Ga0194132_10013316_pt1 | contig 10017 bp, 10 predicted proteins | sample TA2KigOf80mmetaG_FD_148612 | JGI IMG/M metagenome (GOLD analysis project Ga0194132, IMG submission 148612) | Freshwater microbial communities from Lake Tanganyika, Tanzania - TA2015054 Kigoma Offshore 80m | ecosystem: Environmental > Aquatic > Freshwater > Lake | place: Tanzania: Lake... | reverse complement strand
CTCGGACCAAACGCTGCCTGGCGGCAGCTCGAGGGTCACGATCAACTCCTCCAGCAGCGCGCGCGCCTGGTCGGTGAGGGCGAGCGTGGGCTTTTTCGCTTTGCGCGGCATTCAGCAGGACTCGTGCTTAAACATATTCATGATATGTTAATACTCGATCAGGCACTGAGGAGGATACACGCGATGCCCAAACTCCTGTCGCAAGCGGCCGTCGACGCTTACCAGCGCGAAGGCTTCTACTCCCCGGTACGCGTCATGCCCGCTGCCGAGGCGCGCCGGTTCCGCGCCGCGCTGGAAGCCCATGAAGCGAAGGACGGCAGGCCGCTGCAGGGCAACTGGCGCCACAAGATGCACCTGCTGTTCACCTGGGCGGATGAACTGGTTCACCACCCGAAGATCCTCGACGCGGTCGAGGACTGCATCGGGCCCGACATCCTGTGCTGGACCACCAATTTCTTCATCAAGGAAGCAAACAGTCCTGGCTTCGTCTCCTGGCACCAGGACTCGACCTACTGGGGCCTGGACCCGGACCACGTCATCACCGCCTGGGTCGCCCTCACCGAAGTCACTCCTGAGAATGGCTACATGCAGGTGATTCCCGGCAGTCATCTGATCGACCAGCTGCCGCACATGGACACCTTCCACAAGGACAACTTGCTGTCGCGCGGCCAGGAGATCTCGGTCGAGGTGGACAAATCGAAGGCGCTGGGCCTGGCCATGGGTGCGGGCGAGATATCGCTGCACCACATTAAGCTGGTGCACGGCTCGGAGGCCAACCGCACCAACGACCGGCGCATCGGCATGGCGATCCGCTACATCCCGACCTACGTGCGCCAGACCAAGGTGCGTGATTCGGCCACGCTGGTGCGCGGCAGCGACCAGTTCGGGCATTTTGATCTCGAGCCTCGTCCCAAGGCGGACCTGGACGCCGCAGCGCTGGCAGCCCACGCCGACGCGGTCGGGCGCCAGGTGAAGGCGCTCTACCAGGGCACCGACAAGGCCGAGTTCCGCGCGTAGCGGGAGAAACCCGTTAGAAACGATGGCCGAAGAACGCAACAAGCTCACCATCCCCGACCTGGCGCTGAAGAAGAAGGTCGGCGAGAAAGTTGTCGTCGCCTCCATTCCGGACTATCCGACCGCGGTATGGGCCGATCGAGCGGGCATCGACATCGCAGCGGTCGGCGACAGCCTCGGCATGGTCAGCTACGGTTTTCCCAACACGCTGCCGGTCACCATCGACATGATGATCCAGCACGCGCAGGCGGTGCGCCGCGGTGCGCCCAACTGCCTGATCATGGTTTCCATGACCTACGGCAGCTACGCGACCCCTGAACTGGGTGTGGCGAACGCCGTGCGTCTGATGAAGGAAGGCGGCGCAGACATCGTCAAGATGCAGGGCGGCAAGGAAAAGGTGCGCACCATCCGCGCCATCGCCGACGCCGGGGTGCCGGTGATGAGCCATGTCGGCATGTGCCCGCACTTCATGCACCAGTACGGCGGCTTCAAGCTGCAGGGCAAGACCGCCGCCGAGGCGATACGCATCGTCGAGGACGGTCTCGCCATCGAGGAGGCCGGCGCGATCGGCTTCGAGATCGAAGCGGTGCCGGCGCCGGTGGCCAAGGCCGTCGACGAAGCGGTCAAGGTGTTCACCTTCGGCATCGGCGCGGGGCCGGCGAGCTGCGGCCAGTTGCTGCTCGCCTTCGACCTGCTGGGCGTGTTCGACCAGTTCAAGCCGAAGTTCACCAAGCGTTACGCCAACGTGTCGGAGGTGGCGGTGGACGCGCTGCGGCGCTTCGCCGCGGAGGTGCGCGCGGGAAAGTTCCCCGACGCCGACCACTCCTACGGCATGAAGCCCGAGGAGCAGCAACAGCTCGCGATGCTGCTCGATCAGCGCAAGCGCTAGAATTCCCCTCGGACGACCATGAACATTGCCTACCTGAGGCAGGAGTACATGCGCGCCGGCCTCTCCGAGGCGGACGCGCACGCCGACCCGCTAGCACAGTTCGAGCGCTGGATGAAGGACGCCCTCGCCGCGGAGCTGCCGCTCGCCAACGCCATGACCCTCGCCACGGTGTCCGGTTCCGGTGCGCCCGACGCCCGCATCGTGCTGCTGAAGGGCGTGGAGGATGGCGCCTTCGTGTTCTACACCAACTACGACAGCCGCAAAGGTCGCCAGCTGGCCGCCCGTCCCGAGGCCTGCCTGGTGTTCCTGTGGGCGCCGCTGGAGCGGCAGGTGCGCATCCAGGGCCGAGTTGACAAGTTGGCGGCGGCCGAGTCCGAGCGCTACTTCGCCAGCCGCCCGCTCGGCGCCCGGCTCTCGGCGCGCGCCTCTGCACAAAGCGCGGTGGTGCCGGGGCGCGAGGCGCTCGAGCTTGCCGTGGCGGATGAGAAAGCCCGCCATGGCGACAACCCGCCGCGCCCGGCGCACTGGGGCGGCTACCGGGTGCTGCCCTCGCGCATCGAGTTCTGGCAGGGCCGCGAGAACCGGCTGCACGACCGGCTGCAGTACCGCCGCGGCGCATCCGGCTGGACCCTTGAGCGCCTCGCTCCCTGACGCGGTGCTCGCGTTCCTGCGTGCGCAGGGCCTGGCCAGGGCAGACGAGGTTCCCGCGGCCGAGTCGCTCCCCGGCGGGGTGTCGTCGGACATCTGGCGCGTTTCCCTCCGTGGCCGGGACATCTGCGTGAAGAGGGCGCTGGCGCGTCTGCGGGTTGCCCAGGTGTGGGAAGCGCCGGTGGAGCGCAACCGCTATGAATGGCGCTGGATGGAGGCGGCCGCGGCGGCCGTGCCGGGCGCGGCACCCAAGGTGCTCGCACACGACGAGGCCGGCTTCTTCGCCATGGAGTTCCTGGGCTCGCTCCCATTGTGGAAGAACGAGCTGCGCGATGGGCGAGTCGATGCCGACTTCGCCGGCCGCGTCGGCGCCGCGCTGGCCGCGATCCATGCCGCCACGGCGGGACGCGACGCTGTGGCGCAGGCCTTTGCCACCGATGCAAACTTCCATGCCATCCGGCTGGAGCCCTACCTGCTCGCCACCGCCCGCGTCCAGCCGGCGCACGCCGCCGCGCTGCACGCGCTGGCGCGGCGAACCGCGGCCACGCGACTTGCGCTGGTGCATGGCGACGTCAGCCCGAAGAACATCCTGGTGGGGCCATCGGGGCCGGTGTTCCTGGACGCCGAGTGCGCCTGGTACGGCGACCCGGCCTTTGACCTCGCGTTCTGCCTCAACCACCTGCTGCTGAAGTGCCTGTGGCGGCCGCAGCACGCGGATGCGTACCTCGCCTCCTTCGATGCGCTGCGCGTGGCGTATGCGGCTGGCGTGCGCTGGGAACCGGCTGCGGCCGTGGAGGGCCGCGCCGCCTCGCTGCTGCCCGCCCTGCTGCTCGCGCGCGTGGAGGGCAAGTCGCCGGTGGAGTACCTGGAGCGCGAAGAGCACAAGGGGCGCGTGCGCGAGGTCGCCGGCGCGCTGCTGCGCGACGCCCCCACCACCCTCACCCAGGTCAGGCAGGCATGGCAACCATCGTAGATCTCCGCGGCCGCAAGGTCTGGGACTCCCGCGGCCGCGCCACGGTGGAAGCGCAAATCACGCTGAAGAACGGCAAGCAGGGCCGCGCCATCGCCCCCGCAGGCGCCTCCACCGGCGCAGGCGAGGCCAGGAGCATCGAGGTCGCCAAGGCTGTTGCGGCGATCAACGGCCGCATCCGCACCGCCCTCATCGGCAGCGACCCGCGCGACCAGGCGACGCTGGATGCGCGGCTGGTGAAGCTGGACGGCACCGCCGAGCGCAGCCGCCTGGGCGGCAACGCCATCGTGGCCGTGTCGCTCGCCTGCGCGCACGCGGCGGCAGCGGCCGCGCGCAAGCCCCTGTGGCTGCACCTGGCCGGAGCGCGCAAGGTGGCGCTGCCGGTGCCGCAGATCCAGGTCTTCGGCGGCGGCGCGCACGCCGGGGCGCGCGTCGACATCCAGGACTACATGGTGATCTGCACCGGCGCGGGCAGCTTCGCCGAGAGCCTGGACTGGACCGCGGAAATCTACCGCGCCGCCGGCGCCCGGATGGCGCAGAAGGGCGCCCTGCAGGGCGTGGCCGACGAGGGCGGCTGGTGGCCGGAGTTCAAGTCGAACGAGGAAGGCCTGGCCGAGCTCACCGGCGCCATCGCCGATGCGGGCTTCAGGCCCGGGAGCGACGCCGCCATCGCGCTCGATATCGCCGCCAACCAGTTCTACCGCGACGGCCGCTACCGGCTCGCGCTCGAGAACCGCAGCCTCTCGGCCGAGCAGCTGCACGCCATGCTGCTCGCCTGGATCGAGCGCTACCCGATCGTGTCCGTCGAGGATCCCTTCGCCGAGCATGACGCCGAGGCCATGGCCTCGTTCACCCGCACCGCCGGCGGCCGGGTGCAGGTGGTGGGCGACGACTTCTTCGTCACCCGCGCGGCCCGCGTCGCCGCGGCCGCGGCGCAGGGCGCCTGCAACACCGTGCTGCTCAAACCCAACCAGGTCGGCACCCTCACCGAGACCCTCGCCTGCTGGGACGCGGCGAAGGCGGCCGGCTACGGCGCCATCGTCTCGGCGCGCTCCGGCGAAACCGAGGATGTCTCCATCGTGCACCTGGCGGTGGGCTGGGGCGTGCCGCAGCTCAAGGTGGGCAGCTTCGCGCGCTCCGAGCGCATGGCGAAGTGGAACGAGGGCCTGCGCATCGAGGAGGCGCTGGGTTCTGATGCGCTGCCTTATCCGGCTCGCAAACTGTTCCGGCGCTACGGCTTGAGATGAAGATCGTGTTCCACTTCGACGGCAGCCCGGCGCTGCGCGCGCGCCTTGCGTCCATGGGCGTGGAGTTGTGCCCCGAGAGCGACCAAGCCGCCTTCGCCCGCCTGCTGCCCGAGGTGGAAGTCCTCTGGCACGTCCTCAAGCCGGTGACCGCGGGCCTGATCGCGCGCGCGCCGAAACTGCGCCTGGTGCACAAGATCGGCAGCGGCGTGAACAGCATCGATGTCGAGGCCTGCAAGAGGCGCGGCATCGCGGTGTGCAACCTGCCGGGGAGCAACAGCCGTGCCGTGGCCGAGATGACGCTGCTGCTGATGCTCGCCTGCCTGAGGAGGATCCGGGAACTGGATGCCGCGGTACGAAAGCCCGGAGGCTGGCTGCAAGCCTGGAACCTGCAGGACCACTTCGGCGAGCTGGGAGGGAGAACCGTGGGGCTGGTCGGCCATGGCGCCGTGCCGAAGATACTGCAACCGATTCTCGAGGCAATGGGCTGTACAGTTTTTTACTGGTCGAGGTCGGCGCACCGTGACGGAAAATGCGCCGACCTCGAAACCCTGCTTTCGCAATCCGACATCGTGTCCCTGCATATCCCACTCACGCCAGAGACTACCGGAATGGTTGATGCAAGGAAGATGAAGCGTGGATCCATCCTGGTCAACACCGCAAGAGGTGGCCTGGTGAATGAAGCCGGATTGCTCGAAGCCCTGCGCACCGGCCACCTCCGCGCCGCCGGCCTGGACGTGTTCGGCGAGGAACCGGTGAATCCGGCCCATCCCCTGCTCGCCCTGCCCAACGTCATCGCCTCGCCGCACCTTGCCTGGCTCACGCCCGAGACCATCGAGCGCAGCCTGGGGCTGGCGCTGCAGAACGCGCACCGCCTGGAACGCGGCGAAGCGCTGGCGAACCGCGTCGCCTAGGCGATCGGCGAGAGCCCGCGCGCGGTGAGGCGATAGCGCCGGTCGCAGCCGGCCGCGGCGATCTCCGAGTGGGTAACGAGGATCCCGGCGGCCCCCCGGCCCTTCACCTGCTCGCGCAGCAGCGCCAGCACGCCGCGCGCGTTCTCCGGGTCCAGGTTCCCGGTCGGCTCATCCGCCAGCACCAGCCTCGGGTCCCCAACGAGGGCGCGCGCGATGGCCACGCGCTGCAGTTCGCCCCCCGAGAGTTCCCGCGGCGGGCTGGCTTCCCGCCCGGCCAGCCCTACCGAGGCGAGCAGTTCGCCCGCCTTGGCATCGATCTCCGCCTGCGGACGGCCGCGCAGCAGCAGCGGCAGGCCGACGTTCTGCGCCACCGTGAGGTGAGGCAGGACGTGGAAAGCCTGGAACACGAAACCGAACTGCTCGCGCCTGAGCAGCGTGCGCGCATCGTCGTCCATGGCGGCGAGGTCCGCCTCGCCGACCCGCACGCTGCCCTCGTCCGCCGGCTCCAGCCCGGCGATGATGTTGAGCAGGGTGGACTTGCCGATGCCCGACTCACCGACGATGGCGGCGTACTCCCCCTCGCCCAGCTCCAGCGACACGCCCTGGAGCAGGACCCGCGAACCGAAGCGCTTGGAGACGTCCTTGAGGCGGAGCAGGCGAGGGTCCCGTGGTATTTTCCGCTCGGGATTCTATTCGATGCCGCTGTCGACCACCGAGCTTGGCCAAGCCCTGCTGCACCTGGAGCACGGCGACTGGCAAGCGGCGCACGCCATCGTCCAGCGCGACGAGGATTCGATGCTCTCGTGCTGGGCGCACGGCATCGTGCACATTCTGGAAGGCGACCTGGCGAACGCCCGCTACTGGTACGGCGAGGCGAAGCGCCCGTTCCCGGCGGACCCATCCGCAACAAGGGAAATTGGTATCCTCAAGCAGGAGATCGAGAAATGATCAGCGCCGAACAGAACGACCTCATGACCCGCATCGGCCCGGGCACCCCGGCCGGCCGGTTGCTGCGCAACTACTGGCAGCCGGTGGCCCTGGTGGAGGAACTCCAGGGCGATCGCCCGGTGCTCGCGCGCACGCTGCTGGGCGAGGACTTCGTCCTCTTCAGGGACGAGCGCGGCCGCTACGGGCTGCTCGACCGGCGCTGCCCGCACCGCCAGGCCGACCTCGCCTATGGGCGCCGGGAGGACGGCGGCCTGCGCTGCGCCTTCCACGGCTGGCTGTTCGACGTCGAAGGCAAGTGCCTGGAGACGCCGGCCGAACCCGCCGGCAGCCGGCTGTGCGAGCACATCAAGCAGCGCGCCTGCCCGGTAGTGGAGCGCAGCGGCATCCTGTTCGCTTGGCTGGGCGCGGGCGAACCGTCGGCGTTCCCGCATTTCGACTGCTTCACCGCGCCGGACTCGCACACCTTCGCCTTCAAGGGCCGCTGGGACTGCAACTGGCTGCAGGCGCTGGAGGTGGGCATCGATCCGGCCCACGCCTCGTTCCTGCACCGCTACTTGGAGGACGAGGATCCCGCCGCGAGCTACGGCAAGCAGTTCCGCGGCCGACCCTCGGATTCAGAGCTGCCGATCACCAAAGTGCTGCGCGAGTACGGCCGGCCCGAGATCGCGGTGGCGAAGACCGACTACGGCATTCGCCTGGTCACGCTGAGGAAGATCGACGAGCGGCAGACCCACGGCCGCTCGACCCACATCCTGTTCCCGCAGGCCTTCGTCATCCCGATGAACGCGGAGATGACCATCACCCAGTGGCACGTGCCCACGGACGACTACGGCTGCTACTGGTTCTCCGTCTTCACCAGCTTCACCGCGCCGGTGGACAAGAAGACCATGCGCGAGCAGCGCCTGAAGACCTACCCGGCGCCAGACTACAAGCCGGTCCAGAACAGGGACACCGGCTGGGGCTTCGATGCCGAGCAGCAGAGGAAGGCCACCTATACCGGCATGGGTTTCGACATCAACATCCATGACCAGTTCGCCTGCGAGTCGCCCGGGCGCATCGCCGACCGAACCAGGGAGAACCTCGGCAGCACCGACAAGGGCATCGTGCTCTACCGGCGGCTGCTGGTCGATGCCATCAACAAGACCGCGAAGGGCGAGCGGACGATGATGATGCTGGACGCCACGCAGGCCGCGTCGCTCACCGGGCCGCCGGCGGTGGACGGCATCGGCCCCACCGGTCGCTGGGAGGACTACTACCAGGAAGCCGACGCCGCGCGCCGCTCGCGCGCGCCCTGGAGCGCGAAAGCCGCGTGACCCTGTCCACCACCTCCTCCGCGAAGGAGCTCGTGAAGGAGGTCGCCGAGCGCGGCCTCGAGACCGTGCGCTTCGCCTTCGCCGACCAGCACGGCCTGCTGCACGGCAAGTCCATCGCCGCCGCCGAGGTCGCCGCCGCCCTGGAGAACGGGGTCGGTTTCCCGAGCACGCTGCTGATGAAGGACACCGCGGGCAAGACCGTGTTCCCGGTGTTCTCCGCCGGCGCCGGCCTCGGCATCCCCGAGCTGCAGGGTGCGGCGGATGCGGTGATGGTCGCCGACCCGCGAACCTTCAAGGTGCTGCCCTGGGCGCCCGGCACCGGCTGGGTGCTGTGCGACCTGCGCTTCCCCAACGGCAAGCCGGTGCCCTTCGACACCCGCGGCCTGCTGCGCCGGACCCTCGCCGGCCTGCAGCAGGCAGGCTACGGTTTGCTGGCCGGACTGGAGATCGAGTTCCACATCTTCCGGCTGCTCGATCCGCGTTTGCGGCCGGAGGATGCCGGCCAGCCCGGCACGCCGCCGGAGGTGGCGCTGCTGGCCAATGGCTATCACCTGCTCTCCGAGTTGCGCTATGACCAGATGGAGGCCGCGCTGGAGATCCTGCGCGCCAACCTGGCCGGCCTCGGCCTGCCGCTGCGTTCCTTCGAGATGGAGTTTGGCCCGAGCCAGGTGGAAGTCACGCTGGCTGCCATGGACGGCCTCGCGGCGGCGGACGCCATGGTGCTGCTGCGCAGCGCCACCAAGCAGATCCTGCGCCGCCACGGCTACCACGCCACCTTCATGTGCCGGCCCAAGCTGCCGAACCTCATGTCCAGCGGCTGGCACCTGCACCAGTCGTTGCTGGCGAAGGACGGCGGCAACGCCTTCATGCCGGGGGCGGGTGAGATACTCTCGCCGCTGGGCATGCAATTCCTGGGCGGGCTGATCGAGCACGCGCGCGCGAGCGCCGCGTTCTCCACCCCAACCATCAACGGCTACAAGCGCTACCGGCCCTACGCCCTCGCCCCGGACAGCATCCTGTGGGCCAAGGACAACCGGGGCGTCATGATCCGCGTGCTGGGCGGTCCCGGCGACCCGGGCTCGCGCATCGAAAACCGGATCGGGGAGCCGGCGGCGAACCCCTACCTGTACTTCGCCTCGCAGGTCGTGGCCGGCATGGACGGCGTGACGCGCAAGCTGGATCCCGGACCCGCCGCCGAAACGCCCTACGACAAGCGCGGCAAGGCGCTGCCCGCCTCGCTCGCCGAGGCGCTCGACGCACTGCGCGCCGATGCCGTGCTGAAGGAAGGCCTGGGCGCGACCTTCGTGGACTACTACTGCCGCATCAAGCAAGCCGAGCTCGCGCGCTTCAACCTGGAAGTCACCGACTGGGAACAGCGCGAGTACTTCGAACTGTACTGACCCGCGGCTAGACGCCCAGGTAGCGGTGCTGGAGGTCCTGCTGCGAGGCCAGTTGCGCCGAGGTCCCGCTCCAGACCACGCGGCCCTTCTCCAGCACGTAGTGCCGGTCGGCGAGGCGTGTGAGCGACCGTACATCCTTGTCGATGACCAGGATGGACAGGCCCTCGGCCTTCAGAGCCTGGATCGAGCGGTAGATGTCGTTGCGGATCAGGGGCGCGAGGCCCTCGGTGGCCTCATCGAGAATCAACAGCTTCGGGTTGGTCATGAGCGCGCGGCCGATGGCGAGCATCTGCTGCTCGCCGCCGGAGAGCTGGTTGCCGTAGTTCGCGGCCCGCTCGCGCAGGTTGGGGAACAGCGCGTAGACCCGCTCCAGCGTCCAGGACGAGGCGCCTCCGGCGCGGCTGGCCGCGGTCGCGACCAGGTTCTCGCGCACGGTGAGGTTGGGGAAGACCTGCCGGCCCTCGGGCACCAGGCCCAGCCCGGCCTGCGCCACGCGATAGGAGGCCAGGCCGCGCAGCGGCTTGCCGTCGAACAAGATGTCGCCGGACCTGGAGGGCACGATCCCCATGATGCTGCTCACCGTGGTGGTCTTGCCCATGCCGTTGCGCCCGAGCAGCGTCACCACCTCCCCGGCCTCGACGCGCAGGTTGATGCCGAACAGCACCTGCGACAGGCCA
>Ga0194132_10013315_pt1 | contig 10018 bp, 9 predicted proteins | sample TA2KigOf80mmetaG_FD_148612 | JGI IMG/M metagenome (GOLD analysis project Ga0194132, IMG submission 148612) | Freshwater microbial communities from Lake Tanganyika, Tanzania - TA2015054 Kigoma Offshore 80m | ecosystem: Environmental > Aquatic > Freshwater > Lake | place: Tanzania: Lake Tanganyika... | reverse complement strand
CATGGGCGACAAGATCGAGTCCAAGAAGCTCGCGGTCAAAGCGAAGGTCTCGGTGGTGCCGGGATATAATGGCGTCATCAAGGACGAAGCTCACGCCATCAAGATCGCCAAGGAAGTCGGCTTCCCGGTGATGATCAAGGCTTCGGCGGGCGGCGGCGGCAAAGGCATGCGCATCGCCCGCAATGAAGGCGAAGTCCGGGAAGGGTTTCAGCGTGCGACGTCCGAGGCGAAGTCATCCTTCGGCGACGATCGCGTGTTCATCGAGCGCTATATCGAGCAGCCGCGTCACATCGAAATTCAGGTTCTCGCTGATCGCAAAGGCAACACGGTGTACCTCGGCGAGCGCGAATGCTCGATCCAGCGCCGCCATCAGAAGGTGATCGAGGAAGCGCCGTCGCCGTTCCTCGACGCCAAGACTCGCAAGGCCATGGGCGAACAGGCCGTGGCCCTCGCCAAAGCGGTCAAGTATGTCAGCGCGGGAACGGTTGAGTTCATCGTCGACCAAAAGCGGAACTTCTATTTCCTGGAAATGAACACCCGCCTTCAGGTCGAGCATCCGGTGACCGAGATGGTCACTGGGCTCGATCTCGTTGAGCTGATGATCCGGGTCGCCGCGGGCGAAGCGCTGCCGTTCAAGCAGAGCGATGTGAAGATGTCAGGTTGGGCGATCGAGGCGCGCGTCTATGCCGAAGACCCATATCGCAATTTCCTGCCGTCGACCGGCCGCTTGACGCGCTACCTCCCGCCGCTTGAAACCAAGCACGTCCGTGTCGATACCGGCGTCTACGAAGGCGGCGAGATCTCGGTCTACTACGACCCGATGATCGCCAAGTTGATCGCGACCGGATCGGATCGCGCCGAGGCGACGACGCACATGCGCCGCGCGCTCGATGTGTACTATATCCGCGGTGTCAGCCATAACATTCCGTTCCTGGCCTCGCTCATGGGCAAGGCGAAGTTTGAAAGCGGCAGGCTTTCGACCAATTTTATCGCAGAAGAATACCCCGACGGCTTTTCGGCCAAGGACCTGCCGGCCGAGGATCCGACCGTGCTCTTGGGTATCGCCGCCCTGGTGCATAACGCGTATCAGTCGCGCGCCGCGTCGATCTCGGGGTCGATCCCGGGCCACTCTCGTGCGGTGCCTGATCATTGGGTCGTGGTGAGCGGCGAGGGCAAGACAATGACCCAGACGCCAGCCTGGGTCAGCGCTCACCCTGCGCAAGGCGAAATCGAGCTCGGGCCCGCCAGCGGCACGGTCAAGGTTGGTAAAAAGATCCTGACCGTCACCAGTCCGTGGATGTTTGGTCAACCTTTGCTCCACGCCGAAGTGCGGGCCGACAAAGGTAAGGCTGAAACCGTGGTGGTCCAGGTTGATCGCCGCGGCGTCGGCTATCGATTATTTCACGCCGGCGCCCAGATCGATGTCCGGGTGCTGACCGAACGTGAAGCGGCCATGGCGCGCCTGATGCCCTATAAGCCGCCGCCGGACATGTCGCGTTTCCTGCTGTCGCCGATGCCAGGGTTGCTGGTCTCGCTGGCGGTCAAGGAGGGCCAGGAGATCAAGTCAGGTGAGACGCTTGCCATCGTCGAGGCGATGAAGATGGAAAACGTTCTCAAGGCTGAACGCGACGGCACGGTGAAGAAGATCCACCAGGCTCCAGGCGCAAGCCTCGCGGTCGACCAGATCATCCTGGAGTTCGCCTGATTTCGGCTTCGCTTGTCACTGTCCGGCTCTTGATTTCAGGGCGCGTCCAAGGCGTTGGCTACCGCGCCTGGACAGAGAGGACCGCATCAAGGCTCGGATTGGTTGGCTGGGTCAGGAATTTGACCGACGGGCGCGTTGAAGCGATCGCTGCTGGCGACCAAGCCGTGATCGACGAATTTGTTGCGCTCTGCCGCAGGGGGCCAATCTGGGCGCGGGTCGATGATGTCGCGGCAAGTTCAGCGCCGGCCCCCGATGGAAACGAGTTCGTCGAACGCGCGACCGGTTCGGCCTAGCGTCACAACCGGGTTCGCTGGATTTCATAGAGCATGACGCCGGTCGCGACCGCGAGGTTGAGAGAGTCGGCCGCGTCGTTGGCCATGGGGATGCGCACACGGCAGGATGCCGTGCGTGCCAATTCATCGGACAATCCGGGGCCCTCGCTGCCCATAACCAGAAGAGTTGGGGCCGGGTAGGTCCGTCGATAGTCGGTCGCTGTCTTCAGATGTGTGGCGACAATCTCGCCTGGCCAGCCCGAGCACCAGGTCAGAAAGTCAATTCGGGTCGTCAAAATTAATGGAACGCTGAAGATTGACCCCATGCTTGCGCGAACGGCATCGCGGGCAAAGGGGTCGCAGCAGGTGCCGATGAGAATGACGCCCTGCGCTCCGACGGCATCGATTGTGCGGATGATGGTGCCAAGATTGCCGGGGTCGCGAATCTCTTCCAAGGCAACCCAAACCTCGTCTTTCGTGGGCTTCGCGGGGAGGCTGGCCCAACGTTGCCTGAACACGCCGATCAGCGCCTGAGGGTTGTCGCGCGCCGACAACGCCTCAGCCAGCTTATCGTTGATCGAGACACATTGAGCGCCGGCTTGGCGCGCCCAATCGATCAGGGACGGGACCATGCCGGCCTTTCCCTCGCTGTCGGCCACGAAGAGCGTGTCGGGCGTCCAGCCCCGATCACGGGCGGTGGCAATCACCTTGACGCCTTCGGCGATGAATTGCCCGGATTCTTTGCGCTCTTTCCGGCGATCGAGGCTGCGGGCGTGTTTGACGAGCGCGTTCTGCAGGCTGGTGATGCGAACCAGCTCAGCCATGACTGGTCCATCGCACATAAAGCGACGTCGGCAGCAGTCGCTGTGGTTGGCCGGAGACCGGGGCTTCTCGAATGGCGATTTCGCCTGACTCGAAACTGCCGCCGCGGCCGACAAGGACGTCTCTCATCAGTCCGTCCATCGCCAGGCTCGACGCCCGAATCGCATAGGCGGTGAAGATGACGAAGCCGAAATCGGGGTCAATGAGCGACGCGCAGGACTTCATGAGGTCGGGGAGGTGATCGAACAGGTCCCACGTTTCACCCTCGGGGCCGCGGCCGAACTTGGGAGGATCGACGAGCAGACCATGGTAGGTCTTGCCGCGGCGCACTTCGCGCGCGGTGAACTTGCGGGCGTCATCGACGATCCAGCGCACGGTCGCTGCCGTCAGTCCTGACGCCGACTGGTTCTCCTTCGCCCATGCAATGGCCTTCTTTGAAGCGTCGACATGGGTCACCTCGGCGCCAGTCTTGGCGGCGATCAGCGAGGCGATTCCGGTATAGGCAAACAAGTTGAGGACCCGTCCTGGCTTTGGCGCTCGTGCCAAGTGGCCTGTCATCCAATGCCAGTGCAGTTCCTGTTCTGGAAACACGCCCATATGGCGAAAGGGGCTAAACCGGCACACGGCGTTCACGTCGGCGAAGGGCACCGTCCACTCCTCCGTCGGGCTGCCGTTGAACTTCCAGCGCCCCTTGTCGTCCTCGGTATCGCCGTCGAAGACGCCGTCGGCCCTGGCCCATTCCGCCGCTGAAAGGCGCCGCGCCCACATCGCCTGGGGTTCCGGCCGGTTAACCGTGATTGCGCCAAATCGCTCGAGTTTCCGGCCGGCGCCGCTGTCGAGCAGGGCGTAGCCCTCGCTCGGCTCGGAAATGACGACAGACAGAGTGGGGGTTGTCACGGTGCTTCCAGACCCGCTGACCGAAGCGCGAACCTAGGCCAACTCCGATGGGCTTGCCAGTGTACTTGTCGTGGCCAATCGGCTGTACTCGCGCGAACAGTCTGGAGGAATTCAATGACCGACCATCTGACCACGCGCCGTGGCGCCCTAAGCCTTTCGACCATGGCTCTCGGTTTGCCCGGTGCGCTCACGGCCATGACGTTGCCTGTGGCGGGAGCCAATGCGGCGGACGGCAAGGCGTTCGACCTCGGCAATCGCGGCGACTTTCTGACCGCCTTTCAAAAGATGCGCGGCGCGCTCGATGGCCGTATCTGCATGGGCGGCATCACCGGCATTTATTACGCGGTGATGGAGGAGAAGCTGACGCCGCTCTACGGCGTTCTCGCTGGGACCTTCAGCCGCTACCAAAAGCTGCCGGACGGCAATTTCGAAGGGCGAATCTTCGAAGTCGCTTATTTCACCGACTGGAATACCGGCCAGCTGATGGAAAAGTTTCAGAATCCGATCACCGGCGAAGTGAACGACGTGCCGCAGACCCGCATGGGGCCGAGCAAGATCACAATCACCGCCGATGGCCTCAAGATCGGTGGCGCCGCAGGCGAGGCGCGCGGCATGAGTATCAAAAACCGTTTTCTGCCGGCGCGCATCGTCAATGACGATTGCTGGATCGTCGAAGAATCCTTGGTCTCGTCACCAGACGGGTTTCCCGGCCCCAAGTTTTCTTACAACGAAGTGACCACGTATCACACCACTCTCAGTGACCTGAACAATCCGTCGCTCAACCAAACGCCAACTCTCGTGCACTTCAACGTTGTCGTCACGTGGCGTCCGTGGCTCAAGATGGGAGATCGCAAGGGCCACCTGCTCGGCAACGGTACCGGCCGGCGCTATGCCAAAATGACCGACTATCCGGCCCTCTATCAGGAACTCACCAAGAAACATCACCCTGATGTCTGGGCCGATCCCAGGGCGATCCTCGACAAGGCCTGAGCGCTACTCGGCCACGAGGGTCGTGTTGAAGGTTGCCGCGAACGTCCGCTCAAGGGCGGTGTCGATCTCGGCCATAGTTGCCTTCACGCCGAGGGCGTGGAGCGACGTCACGCCATGCTCCCGCACACCACAGGGTACGATCCCTGCGTAATGCGACAGATCGGGGTTCACGTTGAGTGCAACCCCATGGAACGTCACCCAATGGCGCACCCGGACGCCGATGGCGGCAATTTTGTCCTCGCCGCCGAGGGGGCGTTTGACCCAGAGGCCAACCCGGCCTTCGCGGCGCTCGGCCGCGACATTGAACGATGCCAGTGCTGCGATCAGCCATTCCTCGAGGGCGCTGACATAACAGCGAATGTCCGGGGCGGGCTGCGCGCGGCGTTTGAGATCAAGAATCACGTATCCGACCCGTTGGCCAGGGCCGTGGTAGGTGTATTGGCCGCCGCGACCAGTCTTGAATACCGGGAATCGGCCGGGCGTCAGGAGGTCGCCATCTCGGGCGCTGGTGCCAGCGGTATAGAGCGGCGGATGCTCCAGCAGCCAAAGCAACTCGGCGGATTGGCCGCTGACGGTGCCGGCAACCCGGTCTTCCATCTCGGCCATGGCTGTCGCGTAGTCGACCGTGCCGACGGACCTCCGGTGCATCATGGGCCCGGCGTCGCGACGCCAGCGGTCTGTCGCGCACCGGTCAGCGGGGATTCGCTCGGTTGCCAATGGGGGGCCGATTTGCTATCCCCGCCGCCGCTTGCCGGGGGGATTTCGGTCCCCATCTCTGAAGCGACGTGCGGTCGTGGCGGAACTGGCAGACGCGCAGCGTTGAGGTCGCTGTGGGGAAACCCGTGAAGGTTCAAGTCCTTTCGACCGCACCATTTTCCGCCTCAAAAATAGGGTCGCACCCCGTTTCCGCGTTAACTCTGCTGGCGGTCCGGCGGGGGCCATTTCAATGACCGATCCCGGACGTGGTAGGTCTTACCGAAGTGCGACTTCTTTTCAAGGCATGACACCGTAAGGCGGGCGAGGTCGGCCCGCGTCATTGGCGTCAAAACCTTGTGATCCGTGGTCAGCTTGGCTTTGCCGGTAGCTGGGGTGTTTTCAGGGTAGACTCGGGCGTTGCGGATGATGGTGTAGGGGATCCCGCTGGCCTTCAGAATTTCTTCGCCGACGCCTTGATCTTTCAGACGGTCAAGCAGTCCCGGCACCTTTTCCCAGCCGAGGTCCTGAAAGTTTTGGGCATTTTCTCCGGCGCCGACGGCGCTGTGATGGACAATATGCTTGACGCCGCTGGTTTTGGCGCCTGCGACAATGACCGTCATCGCTTTCTCGTAAAATCTGAGATCATTGTCCTCGACGCGGAGAGCGATGACAGCGGCCCGATATAGAAACGATCGAAACGCCATTGCAACGTCGGCGCTATTGAACAGATCGCCAATCGTATAGTTCAAATTGGTGCCATCCAGTAAGTCCGTCTTCGAGCTTCCCCTCATGAATACGCCCACAAACGGATAATTTGGCTTCACCAGCTTGATGATCTCAGCGCCAAGCTTTCCGGTTCCCCCGAAGACCATGAGGCCATGCGGAAACCCTTCCTGCGCGGAAGCGCCTGGCGTCGCTGCCATCGCGGCAAGATTTCCGATTAATGTTCTCCGATTCATCATGTTCGTCTCTCCGTCTTGGTCGACCGGATTTTCGGCACTTTCGCTTGATCCGATGCACCGAAAGGTCTAGGGCTCGAAAATCAGATCGATCGCATGTGAGTCATCAAGGACCAGCCCAATGCCCAGCCTGAAACGCATCAATCTCTGCGTCGCCGACATGGATAGAGCCCTCAAGGTTTACCGCGATGTGCTTGGGTTCAAAGTGAATCAATTGAAAGATTCGCAGTCCGACTCGTATTCCTATCCGGTCTTCCAGTTCCCGCGTCACGCGAAGATCAGATTCGCAACGCTCGACAGCCCCACCCAGGAGCGCACGCTCGCGATCACCGAGGTCAAAGGAGTCGATCTGCCTCGGCCGCCGCTGCCGCACATGTCGGCGACCGTGGTAAACGCCCCCGATTTCGACGACGTGCTGGCGCGCGCGAAGGCGCTCGGCCTGTCGATCGTCCCCGAGCAGGGGCTTCCCGGCCCCGATGGCAAACCGAAAGGCCGCGAGTCCGCCTTTGTCGATTTCGACGGCCATCTCATCGTCATCTACAAATTGAACGGACAGTAGACGGCCGGTCCCGATGTCAGAGGTTGCCACCCCGCACCGCGCTGCGTCAGAGGCCGGAGATCACTTCGGCCTTGACGCCGCTTTTGTCGACGGCGTGGCCGAAGCGTTGCGGAGCGACGATAAAGAACGCATCCGGAAGCGTGTGGGCGGTCTCCACCACGCCGACATGGCCGACCTGATCGAGCATCTCGACGATGACGATCGTCGTTTGCTGATCGAGGCCGTTCGCGAGGACTTTAACCCCGAAGTCCTGCCCGAGCTTGCGCCACAGGTACGCGATACCGTGATGGACGCGCTCGGCTTCGAGGACTTCGCCGCGGCCCTGTCCGAACTCGACTCCGACGACGCCATTCATATCGCAAGCAAGCTAACGGAAGACGAGCGCGCGGCCATTGCCAAGCGCATGCCGCAGGCTACGCGGATGCTGATCGAGCAAGGCCTCGCGCATCCGGTCGATTCGGCCGGTCGCCTGATGCAGCGTGAGCTGGTCGCCGTGCCCAATTACTGGACCGTCGGCGAGACCATCGACTACATGCGCGCCGCTCAGAATCTGCCGGATCGCTTCTACGTCATTTTCGTGGTCGACGCCCGGCACCGACCGCGAGGCATGGTCGAATTGAGCCGCTTGCTGCGGTCGAAGCGTCCCGAGAAGATGCAAGATCTGATCGAGAAAGATGTCGAACCGGTTCCAGTCGAGATGGATCGCGAGGATGTCGCCTTCCGCTTCAAGCAGCGGGACCTGGTGACGGCGCCCGTGATCGATAAGTCGGGTCGTCTGGTGGGCCAGATCACCATCGACGACGTGGTCGACATCATCGAACAGGAAGCCGCCGAGGACATCCTCAAGCTCGCCGGTGTCGGCAATACCCAGGTCTCGAGCCTCTACAACGCCATCATTCAAACGTCGACGTCGCGGTTCTACTGGCTGTTCATAAATCTGCTGACGGCGTTCTTGGCGTCGTGGGTTGTCGGCCTTTACGAAGATTCGATCGCCAAGCTGGCGGCGCTCGCCGTGCTGATGCCGATCGTCGCCGGCATGGGCGGCAATTCGGGAACCCAGACCCTTGCCACCGCGATCCGGGCCATTGCCACCCGTGAGCTCGATAGCTCAAACGCCGTTCGTATCTGTTTCAAGGAATTGTTCGTTGGGATGATCAACGGACTGCTGTTCGCCGCGATTGTCGGCGTGGCCGCCGGGTGGTGGTTCACCGACGCGATGCTTGGGATCGTCATCGGCGTCGCGATGTTCATCAATATGACGGTGGCCGGCCTGTCGGGTATCGTTATCCCGCTGCTCATTCGCAAGTTCGGGTCGGATCCGGCAGATTCCGGCGGCGTCATCCTGACCACCGTCACCGATGTCGTGGGCTTTTTTACATTCCTCGGGCTGGCAACCTGGTTGCTGTTGTAATCGTTATTGGAGGGCTTTCCACACCGTGCTTTTGCGTTGCAAACCCGATATGAAGTTCTAGACTCGCTTCCCTCTCGCCATCCCGGAACCCCATGTCCGACGCCGTCAAATATCTCCAGCCGCCGAATAATCTCCGCAAGAAGCAGATCGATGCCGGCGTTGCGCTCAGCGTCAATCTGGCCGTGCTCGACGCGGCCGATCGCGGCATCGGTGAGGCCAAGGGTGCATTCATGCTGGCCGTTGGCGATGATCTCCACAAGCTATCGGCCTATTGCGACATGGCAATGTCCGACAAGGCCGCACGCACTAATCACGTCGAGGCGCTGTACTTGAAAACGTCGGAGCTCAAGGGACAGGGCGCGAGCTTCGGATACCCGTTGTTGACCACCATTGGCGGTCAACTGTGCCGTTTCATCGAGACGGCCGGCAACGATCTCTCTGACGCGCAGATGGGCGTTGTGCGCGTTCATGTCGAGACGCTCAAGCACGTCATTCAGCAAAAAAATGGAAGGCGAGGGTGGCGCTACGGGTCAGAAACTGCTGACCGGTCTGGCGCTTGCCGTCAAGAAAGTCGCCGGCTGATTTCAACTTTGGCACGGCGATGAAGGCGACACTCAAAGTCATCGGTGGATTTGTTGGCGCGATCGTCGTTCTGACGGTTGCCGTCGCCGGATTCTATGCCGGCCGCACGGGCGCCTTTGGCTCGTTTCCGCCCGCGACCGACACCTGCGAGGCGTTCGCGCTCGATGGCGGCAGCGCCGAGGACATCGTGGTCGATCGCGTGCGCAACCTCGCCTATATCTCCGCTCTCGATCGCCGCGCGCCTCAACCCGTGACCGGCACGGTCAGCGTGATCGATCTGACCGCCGTGCCCTGGACGGTGTCCGACGGTGTTGTCGGTGCGCCCGCCAATTTCCGACCCCACGGCCTGTCGCTCTACACTGCGGCCGACGGCGAACAAACTCTCATGGCCATCAGCCACCCGGTCGGCGAAGGGCATCGCGTCGAGATTTTCGATCGTCACGACGACGGCGTCTTCCATCATGCGAAGTCGGTTTCTGGCGAGGCGCTTTTCAAGCCCAACGATCTCGCCGCAGTCGGGCCGCGCCAGTTCTTTCTCGTCAACGACACGGGTGCACGGACGGCCTGGCAAAGGGCTGGCGAACAAGTGATCGGGACCGGTTATTCGACCCTCGTGCATTTTGATGGCGAGCAACTTTCTGAAGTATTGGACGACCTCGCGTCTCCGGGCGGTATTAACGTATCTGGTGATGGCGGATGGCTGTACATCGCCGAAACTCAGGCCAAGCGCGTGCGGATCATGAGCCGCCATCGCGACACCGGCGCGGTTGTCGAAGAAGCGCGCGTGCCCTTGGCGGGATTGCCTGACAACATTGATGTGGCCGCGGATGGCGCCGCATGGATCACGTCGCATGGCAGCGCGATCGGCTTGGTACACCACTTCATCGATCCCGCGAACGCATCGCCTTCGATTGTCAATCGGCTCAGCCGCTCAAGCGACGGAACATGGAGCGCTCCTGAAGTTCGGGTCAGCGACGGTCGCGAGCTCGCGGCGGCCAGTGTTGCTGTTCGCCTCGACGATCAGTTGTTGATGGGGTCAATCACCGAGCGCAAGATTATCGTTTGTCCGGCGCCTTCACTTTAGATGCATCGATTCCCGTTATGCGGGAATAATTCCATAAATAT
>Ga0194132_10013313_pt1 | contig 10021 bp, 10 predicted proteins | sample TA2KigOf80mmetaG_FD_148612 | JGI IMG/M metagenome (GOLD analysis project Ga0194132, IMG submission 148612) | Freshwater microbial communities from Lake Tanganyika, Tanzania - TA2015054 Kigoma Offshore 80m | ecosystem: Environmental > Aquatic > Freshwater > Lake | place: Tanzania: Lake... | reverse complement strand
GCCCGCGCTGTTGTCGCCCACGCTGGCACCCGAACTCGTGCCGCCGCTGGCGCTCGTGCCCGCATTGGCACCGACGCTCGCACCGCCGGCGCTGGCACCCACGCTCGCACCGGCATTGGCGCCGAGCCCGGCGCCGACGCTCGCACCGAGATCGCCGCCGCCGACACTCGCGCCGGCGCCGACATTTCCGCCGCCGCTACCGCCGACGCCCGCACCCATGCCCTCGGCCCGCGCCGGCTTGCCGATCGAATTGCTGTCCGGGATCGCAATCGGGACGGCTGCCAAGCCAATCGCAAGGGCGCCCGCCGCCGTCAAAGCGACAAGAGGGGACGAAAGTCCAAGTATCTTGCGTGTCATATCAGGGCCCTTTCAAAACTGAGAGATTCTTTCATGTCGTGTCTGCAGCTGTGGCCTGCCGCGAGTTCGCTGTGACAAATGTTGGCGATGCGGCGGGCCACGTGAATCATGGAGACCAGTGGGCCCGGCTCAATCGCCAGTCGGCCAGACCGCTGACACCGACGCCGGAATTGCCGGTGTTCGCAGCTCCGCTCCCAGCACCGGCATCGACGCTCGCGCCAATTCCGGCGCTTCCGGAATTCTCCGAGGAATTGTCGCTCGTCGCGGTGCCACCGCCTGGCGCGCCGCCGCCGGGTGTGCCGTCGGTACCTCCACCGGCAGCCACGCTGACGTCTGCGCTCACGCTCGCTCCGGCACCAGTTTCACCTGCGCCAGCGCTTGCACCGGCACCGGCACTCGCACCGCCGCGAGCACTGCCACCGGTATCACCGGAACCGCTGCTGGCCGGCGCGCCGCCCCCGGCACCCGCGTTCGCACCGCCCGCGCTTGCTCCCGCACTCGCCCCGGCGCTGGCAGCAGCGCCGGCGCTACCGCCAATGCTTGCCGCCTCCGCACCGATGTCGACCATCTGGCCCGTGGGCGTGAAAACAAACGGCGACGACGCGAGGCCAACCACAATGGTACCAATCGCCGCCGGACGCACAAGATTGGATGAGGAAACATTCAATGCGCATGTCATGAACGTTCCTTTCCCAAAACGTGTGACGTCTGATCGATTGCAGATGCCTCTCGATTCACCAAAGGAGATCAGCGCGGCAGCGGATCTTGCCGCGACGTCTTGGTTCTTATCGGGACGTCCAGCCGGCCATCCGGGACTTCGATTGCCCCGCCGCGACCAAAGGCCGTGTCGGCGGATCGCCACAAACGCAGATGGCCCCGGGCGATCGGCCCAGGGCCATCCGGTCTCCGATTGGCGCTCTCGCGCTACTTCTGAATCGTGCCGCTCGCGGCACCGCTGGCGCCGGTGCCGAGGTTCAGATTGAGGCTGCCCGGCGCCTGCGGCGGATGGACGGCGCCGCCGACGCCGACGCCGGTGCCGAGACCCAGACCACCGCTCGTGCCGAGGCCAACGCCCGGATTGGCGCCGCCGGCGCCGAGGCTGCCGCCCAGGCCACCGCTCGTGCCCAAGCCGAGGCCGACCCCGCCGCTCGCGCCCGATCCGCCGGTGCCGAGCGCGCCGCTGGTGCCGGCGCTGGTGTCGGTGCTCGTGCCGACACTGCCGCCAACGCCGCTGCCGCTCGCACTGCCGCTCGCGCCTGCGCTGGCACCGGCACTGGCACCTGCGCCGCCACCGACGCCGCCCGTGCCGCCGCCGACGCTACCGCCGACGCCGCCACCCACACCGGCACCTGCGCCGGCGCTCGCCGCCATGGCGGATTTGTCCGCGACGACGTGTTCATCGGCGGTGAAGGCGGCCGGCATGGCCGCAAGCGCCAGGCCGAACGCACTCGCTGCGGCGAAGCCAAGCAGGCGAGAGGTAGAAGACATCAGTCGAAGCTTGCAATTCATGATCATGCCCTTTCGCACATGGAGGAGTGCAATGACCGCTGCGGTCACTACCTAGAACGTCGTGCTCTGGGGCGGGACTTCCGTCGAATATCTGTGACAATCTTGCGACAAGCCCCGCGCTCTCCGGCTCGACAAACCGTGGATTCCAACGCCGGCCTGCGTGGCCCGGTTCCGCGGGGAAACCCCGAGAACGGCGCCTGCGAATACTGATGATTGCCGCAGCGAACATGCGGCCGGGGCGTGCCAAGCGAGCGGTCGCGGGTCACCGGCCGCTCACGGCGGCGGACCATCCCTCCGAAAAATGGCATCCACCCGGCCGGGCCAGCGGTAGAAAATTATCGTGAATTGTGCTACCTCCGTTTGTATCATGCGGCACGCAGGAGACGCGCCGCGGCTCACAGGGGTCTCACCGGCGATGACTGACCCGCTTGATCTCGGTGGCATGATCGGGTTGCCCGGCTTCGACGAATATGACCGGGCGCAGGCGGCCGAACTCGACCCGACGAGCGAGCGCTATCCCGACCTGCGCGCCGTCCACGCGTACTGGGACGCCAAGCGCCGCAACCGATTCGCACCCAGTCGCGCCGACATCGATCCGATCGATCTGATCGCGGTCCTGCCGCGCATCATGCTGGCCGACGTCCTGACCGCACCGCTCGATTTCCGCTATCGCCTGGCCGGCACCGGCATTCGCGACGTCCACGGCTCGGAGATGACCGGCAAGGGTCCGCGTGACCTATCGCCGCCGGACTATGGCGCGCTCATCCACGCGCACTATTGCGATTGCGTCGCGCGCCGCGCTCCCCTCCTCCATCTGATTGTGCTGGACACGCGGGAGCGGGCGCGATCCTATGCTCGCCTGTTGCTGCCGTTGTCCGACGACGGCACCGCCGTCTCCATGCTGATGGCGGTCGACAGTCGGGAGCAGAATACGCAAGCGTTGAAAAGCTATTTCGCTCAGATCACCGGCAGGCACTGAAGCGCGGGGGCCATCGACGGTTCGAACTGGAGCGATCTCCAGCATGCCCACCCTTCTGCGCACTCTTGATTCCATACGTATCTTCACGCGCGACCTCGACCGGTCGCGGCATTTCTACGGCGGCGTTCTGGAACTCGATGAAAGGGACGCCGCGTCGGATTACGCCATCTACCGGCTGGGCGACATCAACATCGTGATCGAGGCGGTCAGCGCCGAGGAAGACGAGATTTCGGCATTGGTCGGCCGACTCGTCGCAGCGTCGTTCAAGGTCGACGATGTCACCACGGCCTATGGTCAGCTGCGCTCACGCGGCGCGTCTTTCGTTCAGCCGCCGGAACGCCAGTCCAGGGGCGGCACGCTGGCGTTCTTGCACGATCCCGACGGCAACATACTCACCCTGGTCGGCGATTGACTGTTGCCGATCGCGCCGCGATCTGCGCCAATTCGCGCGGGTGATTGTCTGCGCATGAGAGGGGGATCGGCGTCCATGCGCCTGCTGATCGCGATGATGAAGCACGAGACCAACACCTTCTCGCCGGTGCCGACACCGCTCGCGCGGTTCGGCAATGGACGAGGTCCGCGCTATGGCGACGATGCGATCCGTGCCTATCGCGGCACAGGAACGGTGACCGGCGCTTATCTGGAGCTCGCCGCGGAGGCCGGCGCCGAGATCGTGCTGCCGATCGCGGCCAATGCGCCGCCGAGCGGACCGGTCGAGGACTCCGCCTACGAGCACATGACCGATACGATCTGCCGCGCCGTCGAAGCGGGCGGATTCGACGGCATCCTGCTCGATTTGCACGGCGCGATGGTGACCAAAAAACTGGAGGACGGCGAAGGCGCTCTGCTCCAGCGGATCCGCGCCGTCGACGCCAAGACGCCGATTGCCGTTGCCCTCGACATGCATGCCAATCTTTACGACGCCATGATCGACAACGCGACGGTCGTCGCCGGATACCGGACTTATCCGCATGTCGACATGGCGGAGACCGGCCGGCTCGCCGGGTCGATCCTGCTCCGAACGCTGCGCGGCGAGGTTCGCCCCGTCATGGCTTGGGGCAACGCGCCGATGCTGCCCCATGTGATGCGACAGGGCACGGCCGACCATCCCAATCGCGAGCTGCAGGCGCGTTGCGCGCGCATGGCTCATGACGGCGCGCTTGCCGCCAGCCTGTTCACCGGTTTTCCCCATGCCGACATCCGCAACGCGGGACTGAGCGCCGTGGTCGTGGCCGACGGCGACATGGCGCTTGCCCAGCGCCTGCGCGACGATCTGCTGGCGCAGGCATGGCACGATCGCGAAGCTTTCGTTTTCCAGATCGAGCCGCTCCGCGCGGCGGTGGCGCGCGCCCGGCAGATGGCCCCGAGCCAACCCGGCGAGGGTCCAATCGTGCTGCTCGACCACTACGACAATTGCGCGTCCGGCGGCACGATGGACACGACGGTGGTGCTCGCCGAAATCCTCCGCCAAGGTCTCCAGGACGTCGCTGCGTTCGCGATCTTCGATCCGGCTGCAGTCGCGCAGGCGATCGCCGCGGGCATCGGCGCCACGGTGACGCTGAGCGTCGGCGGCAAGCTCAAGATGCCGGCGATCCCGGCCGAGAGCCCGCCGCTCACCGTCACCGGCCGCGTCAAGACGATCACGGACGGACGATTCCGCAACCGCGGCCCAATGGGCCGCGGGGTCATGTCCGAAATGGGCGCGTCAGTCGTGCTCGATACCGGCGCCGTCGAGATCGTGCTGATCTCCCAGCATCAGGAGCCGAGCGATCTGAACTGCCTGCTCAGCCTCGGCATCGACCCGATGCAGAAGCGCTACGTGATGCTCAAGAGCCGAGTCCATTGGCGCGCCGGGCTCGGACCGCTGGCGCGCGCCGTCGTCGAATGCGCCGGCGTCGGCGTATGCACCTCGGACTATGGCCAGCTCACCTTCAAACACGTGCGGCGGCCGATCTATCCGCTCGACCTCGTCAATCGCTGACGACGGCATCACACCCTCGATGACGACGCCGCAAACAGCGCCACGTCGCGCGGCGGTCGCCTTCATCTTCGTCACCGTCGTGCTCGACATGCTGGCGCTGGGCCTCATTCTGCCCATGCTGCCGACCCTCGTGCTCGAGTTCCTCGGGGGCGACACGCCGCGCGCCTCGGAGATCTACGGACTGTTCGGCACAGTCTGGGCGCTGATGCAGTTCGTCTGCTCGCCGCTGTTCGGCGCGCTCAGCGACCGCATCGGGCGACGTCCGGTCATTCTCATGTCCAATATCGGACTTGGTCTCGACTACGTCCTGATGGCGCTTGCGCCGACGCTCGCCTGGCTGTTCGCAGGCCGCGTAATTTCCGGCATCACGGCCGCGACCTTCGCCACTGCCAACGCCTACATCGCCGACGTCACGCCGCCCGAGCGACGTGCGGCGAGCTTCGGTCTGCTCGGCGTCGCCTTCGGCATCGGATTCATCGCCGGGCCTGCGCTCGGCGGCCTGTTGGGCGCCGTCGATGCGCGGCTGTCGTTCTGGGTCGCGGCAGCGCTGAGCCTCGCCAACGCCCTCTACGGCATCTTCGTGCTGCCCGAATCGCTGCCGCGCGAGCGGCGCGCGCCGCTGTCGTGGGCGCGCGCCAATCCAGTCGGATCGCTGATGCTCCTGCGCGCGCATCCGCAGCTGTTCGGACTCGCCGCGGTGCTGTTTCTGCAGAACCTCGCGCACACCTCGCTGCCGGCGGTGTTCGTGCTCTATGCCGGATACCGCTACGGCTGGGACGAACGTAGCGTCGGCCTCGCGCTCGCGGGCGTCGGCATCGCCGCCATGATCGTCCAGGGCGGATTGGTCAAACCGGCAACCAGGCTGCTCGGCGAGCGGTCGATGCTGGTTCTTGGCCTGATCTTTGGCGCCGCCGGCTTCGCGATCTACGCAGTGGCGCCCACCGGTGCGCTGTTCTGCATCGGCATCCCCGTGATGGCGCTGTGGGGTCTCGCCGGCCCGGCCGCGCACGCCATGATGAGCCGGCGCGTCGACGCCTCCGCGCAGGGACGCTTGCAAGGCGCCAATGGCAGTCTGCTCGGCATGGCCGGGCTGCTCGGCCCGGGACTGTTCACTTTGTCCTTTGCCGCATTCATCGGGGCCGGCGCGCCCATCCTGCTGCCGGGGGCGCCGTTTCTCCTCGCCGCCGTCCTGCTGGCCGCCGCCGCCCTGATCGGGGCGCGCGCCACACGCGCGCAATAGGAAAAAAATAATCGCCATCGGGCGATGGCGTTCCGCGCGCGATTGCCCGATACTCGGCGCGCGCGCCGGCGCGCGGAATCCGCGCCCGTGCGAGCGACGCGATCGAGGCGGGACACTCACTGCACAACGAGACGAACTGATGTCGATCTGGAGGCGGATCATCGACGGCGCGACTGCGCTCGGAAGCACGGGCTCGCTGCGCGCGCTTTTCGACGCACTGACCGGTACGGCCGAGAGAGCCGCGTCCGGGGATGGCACGAGAAAGATCGCCTTCACGATCGGAGTCGTCGCGCTCGGTGCGAAGCTAGCGAAGGCGGACGGGGCCGTCAGCCGCGCCGAAGTCGATGCCTTCCAGCGCGTCTTCCGCGTCGAACCCGACGAGATCGACAACGTGGCGCGCGTCTTCAACCAGGCCAAGCGCGACGTCGCCGGTTTCGACTTCTACGCGCGCCAAATCGCCGGGTTGTTCGATCCGGCGTCGCCGGTGCTCGAGGAACTGCTCGGCAGCCTTTTCGTCATCGCCGCGGCCGACGGTCCGGTCGACGAGGCGGAGCTGGTGTTCCTGAAAGACGTTGCCGGCATCTTCGGCTTCGAGCGGACCGCCTTCGAGCGCATCCGCGCCGCGCACATGGTCGGCCGCGATTGCGATCCGTTCGATGTTCTCGGCTTGCCATGCGGCGCGCCGGATGACCAGGTGCGCTCGGCCTATGTCAGGCTCGCGCGCGCCCATCACCCGGACCGCCTGATCGCCGAAGGCATGCCGTCGGAGTTCATCGACGTCGCCAATCGGCAGATGGCGGCAATCAATACCGCCTACGAGCGAATCCGCAGCGCCCGGCAGGCCATGCCGTAGCGGTTTCATTGCGGTTTTGGGCCCATGCGCCTTCATCATGCTGCACTGCTGCTCGCGCTCATGGTCGCATGGGGCGTGAATTTCCCGATTGCTAAGCTTGGCCTTCAGGAACTGCCGCCGCTCCTGATGACGACCTTGCGCTTCGCGCTGACCGCGATCCTGCTCATGCCGTTCGCGCGGTGGCCGCGCGGCAGGGCGCTGCAGATCGCCGGCCTCAGTTTCACGTTCGGCGTCGTGCATATGAACCTGTTGTTCGCCGGCATGCGGCACATCGATGGCGGCGCGGCGGCAATCGCAGTCCAGGTGCAGGTGCCGTTCGCCGCGCTCATCGCTGCGCTGTTCTACAACGACCCGTTGGGCTGGCGCCGCGCGCTCGGCATGACGCTGGCGATCGCCGGCCTTTTCGTGGTCGCCGGCGCGCCGCGCCTGGAAGGCCAGCTGCTTCCGTTTCTCCTGGTCGTGCTCTCGGCCATCATCTGGGCGATCACCAACATCCAGGCCAAGCACCTTCGCGACGTCAGCGCGGCGACGATCACTGCCTACGTCGCGCTGTTCGGCGTGCCGCAGATGCTCGCCACGTCCCTGCTGCTGGAGGATGGCCAGATCGAGGCGCTGAGCAGGCTGACCCTACAGGCGATTCTGGCCGTGCTCTATCTGTCCGTCGTCGTCACCATTCTCGGCTACGCCGTGTGGTACCGCATGGTCCAGCGCTACCCGATCAACACGGTGATGCCCTTCACGCTGCTGATCCCGATCATCGGCGTCGTCGCCAGTGCGGTCGCGCTCGACGAGCCGCTGACGTGGCACACCGCGATCGGCGGTGCGGCGACCATTGTCGGCGTCGCGATCGTGATCATCCGCGCGGCCCCGCGGCGCACCCCGTAATAGGATAAATCCGAACAAACGGCCGGCGTTGACGTCGCGCCAGCCGGAGACTACATGAGCCGGGCCAGACGGCCGGATGACCGCTGGCGCCGGCGGGACACCGCGGGCGCTGGAGGAAAGTCCGGGCTCCACGGGAACGCGGTGCCGGGTAACGCCCGGCGGGGGCGACCCCAGGGAAAGTGCAACAGAAAGCAAACCGCTCCCGCCTGCTTCGGCAGCGGGAGCAAGGGTGAAAGGGTGCGGTAAGAGCGCACCGCGCCCCCGGCAACGGGGGTGGCACGGCAAACCCCACCGGGAGCAAGACCGAATAGGAGCGGCAGGCCGGCGGCAACGCCGGCCGGGCGGGTTTTCGCGCCGCCGCTCGGGTAGGTCGCGCGAGGCGCCCGGCGACGGGCGTCCCAGAGGAATGGTCATCCCCTGCTTGGCAGGGACAGAACCCGGCTTACAGGCCGTCTGGCGCTTTGACCTCGGCTGCTGCCCGGCCAGCGCCCGATCCGCCGCGCCTCCGAGTCCGCAGCCGGCCTGCCATCAATCTCAAGGAGAACATTATGCGAACACAATACTGCCGTATTCGATGACTTGAATGGTCGGCGGCGAGGACTGGATTTCCCGGCTGAATCGCTAGGGAGTGCCTGAAACCATTGAAAAATTCGGGCAACAACACTGTGCAAACCATTGACGCCCATGAAATCCCATGATATCCCATTTCATCCCAGGACTGTTCTCCTCGGCCGTGACCGGCATCAGACCAGGGATGAGGAACCCGGGCTAACCGGTTGGGTTTTGTGGGGAATTGATGGCGCTGTTCACGTCGACGCACTTGAACAGACTGGACAAGAAAGGCCGGGTTTCCGTGCCGGCCCTGTGGCGTCTCGGTCTCGCCAAGAATTCGTTCAACGGCATCGTCGTACTGCCCTCCTATCGGGCGCGCGCCATCGAGGGCTGCGGCTACGACCGGCTCGAGCGGCTGAACGAGCTGCTGCAGACCCCGGGCGCGATGTCCGACACGGCGCGCGGCCACGCCGAGGCCATGATGGCCAAGGTCGAAACCCTGCAGTTCGACACCGAGGGCCGCGTCGTGCTGCCGCGTTCGCTGAGCGAGTACGCCGGCATCGCGGGCGAAGCGCTGTTCGTCGGCCTCGGTCCGATCTTCGAGATCTGGGAACCGGGCGGTCACGGGCGTCATTACAGCAGTGCCGAGGAACGCGCCCGCACCGATCAGCCGAGCCTGCGCGACATCGGCCTCATGGGGCCAAAGACATGACGGCACATCAACCGTCCCCCGGCACATCCTTGGTCGGCAGCCACGTCCCGGTGATGGGGCGGGAGGTTGCGGCCGCGCTGCGGCCGCGCGACGGCGCCGTGTTCGTCGACGGCACGTTCGGCCGCGGCGGTTATGCCGAGGCTCTGCTCAATGCCGCGCGTTGCACGGTCTGGGGCATCGACCGCGATCCCCAGGCGGTCGCCCACGGCAAGACCCTGGCCGCGCGCTACGACGGCCGGCTCTCGGTCATCGACGGACGCTTTAGCGAGATGGACCGGCTGATCCGCGCCCGCGGCCTCGACGCGGTCGACGGCGTTGCTCTCGACCTCGGTGTTTCCTCGCCGCAGCTCGACGATCCGGCTCGTGGATTTTCCTTCCGCCAGGACGGTCCACTGGACATGCGCATGGAAAGCCAAGGCGCCAGTGCCGCCGACGTCGTCAACTCCAAGACTGAAGCCGACCTGGCCGACATCATCTTCCGCCTCGGCGAGGAGCGTCATGCCCGCCGCATCGCGCGTGCCATCGTGGCGCGCCGCACCACCCGGCCCGTCACGCGCACGAGCGAGCTGGCCGACATCGTGCGCGCCGTCGTGCCGCGCAGCCGCGATGGCATCGACCCGGCGACCCGCACCTTCCAGGCGCTCCGCCTGTACGTCAACGACGAGCTCGGACAACTCGACCACGGCTTGAGCGCCGCCGAGGCGATCCTTGCGCCCGGCGGGCGGCTCGCCGTGGTCTCTTTTCATTCGCTCGAAGATCGCCGGGTAAAGACCTTCCTGCGCCGGCGCGCCGGCGCGGCCCCGCGCGGTTCGCGTCATCGTCCGGAGCCCAGCCTCGAGACCGGCGCCGAACGCCCGCCGTCGTTCCGCCTGATCGAGCGCCAGGCCGTGCGGCCGACGGCGGCCGAGATGGCCGCCAACCCGCGCGCCCGCTCGGCGCGCCTGCGCTGGGCC
>Ga0194132_10013311_pt1 | contig 10022 bp, 10 predicted proteins | sample TA2KigOf80mmetaG_FD_148612 | JGI IMG/M metagenome (GOLD analysis project Ga0194132, IMG submission 148612) | Freshwater microbial communities from Lake Tanganyika, Tanzania - TA2015054 Kigoma Offshore 80m | ecosystem: Environmental > Aquatic > Freshwater > Lake | place: Tanzania: Lake... | reverse complement strand
GCGCCGTCGGCGCGCGCGTCGACGATCGCGGCGGGCAGCGCGAACGCGGCGGCGACCACGACGCGGCGCGGTGCGCGCGCGCCTAGCGCGCGTCCAGGCGCAGCACGCGTTCCAGCCAGCGCGTGAGCGCCGTGGTGCTCTCGCGGCTGACTTCGTGCGCCATCGCGTACTCCTCGTACTCGGGCGCGAGCCCGAGCTCGCGCAGGCGCTCGACCGAGGCTTGCGCTTGCGCCACGGGGATCGCGGGGTCCTGTGTGCCGTGCTGCACGAGCACCGGCAGGCGCGCGGCATCGGGCGCGGCGGTGAGCACCGCGGAGCGCGCGCCCACGACCGATGTGCTGAGCAGCGCGAGCCCGGCGAAGCGCTGCGGCTCGCCGAGCGCAAGCGGCGCGGCCATCATCCCGCCCTGGCTGAACCCCAGCAGTGCGAGCCTGGTGGGGTCGATGCCTAAGCGCGGGATCGCGTCGTCGAGGAGCGTGCGCAACGCGTCGGCCGCGGCGTCGGGCTCCGCCGGGTCCGCGGGCGCGGTCGGGTCGCGCGACCAGCTGAAGCCGTAGAAGTCGGGCAGGTGGTACGGCGCCTGCGGGCAGATCACCAGCAGTCGCCCGCCGGCGAGCTCCGGCGCCAGCGTGAGCAGGTCCAGCGCGTGCGAGCCGAAGCCGTGAAGCGCGATCAGCGCCGGCAGCGGCCGCTCCGCGGCGCCGGCGGCGGGCTCGAACGGGTGAAACGTGGCGTAGGCCAGTCGCATGCCCCGAGTATACGTGCGGGCGCCGCGCGCCCTGGGCGTGGCGCCCGCGGGCGTGGCCGCGCGCGCATGGGCTATAGTCGCGGGCGATGCGCGTGGGCGAGGCGGTGAGGAGGGGCGCGTGGCTTATAACGTGTACTTCGAGGACGTGAACGTCGGCGACGAGATCTCGGCATGGTCGCGCAAGACGGACCTCATGCACTGGAACCGCTACGCTGCGGTCAACGACGAGTTCGTCTACATCCATATGGACGACGAGGGCGGGCGCGCCGGCGGCAACGAGCAGGGCGCCTTCGGCATGGGCAACCTGCGCTTCGCCTACCTGCTCAACATGCTCCGTGACTGGGCGGGCGACGAGGCGGACATCCGCGAGCTAGGCCTGCAGTTCCGCGTCATCAACCAGAAGAACGACGTGCTCACGTGCACCGGGAAGATCGTCGAGAAGACGGTCGAGGACTCCGAGCACAAGGTGCGGCTCGAGATCAACGTCACGAACCAGGAGGGGCAGAGCACGGCGCCTGGGCACGCGGTCGTGGTGCTGCCGACGCGCGCGTAGCGCCTCGCACGGCGGGCGCTCGAACGGGCGGCAGGGTGACTCATCGCCCGTCGCGTTGCGCCCGGGCCGGCCTGCCGTTCGCCGGACCGCCCGCGAGGCGTCACCATGGATCGCGGAGGTGCCGCCCGTTAGCCGCCACGTGCTGATGTGCGAGCCCGTGCACTACCGCATCGCGTACGAGATCAACCCGTGGATGCGGCGCGCCAACGCCGTGCTAGGCCCCGAGGCGCTCGCGCAGTGGCACGCGCTGCGCGCCGCGCTCGAGCGGCTCGGCGTGCGCGTCGAGCTCGTCGCGCAGGAGCGGGCGGTGCCCGACATGACGTTCACCGCTAACGCGGGCCTCGCGCTCGGCCGGCGGTTCGTGCCGGCGAACTTCCGCCACCCGGAGCGGCAGGCGGAGGCGCCGCTCTTCCGGCGCTGGTTCGAGGCGCTGGGCTACGCGATCGAGCACATCCACGAGCCGCACTACTGGGAAGGCGAGGGCGATGTGCTCCCCGCCGGCGAGCGCGTACTCGCGGGCTACCGCTTCCGCACCGAGTTCCGCGCGTTCGACCACCTGGACGAGCTGCTGGGCACCGAGGTCACGCGGCTGGAGTTGGCGGACCCGCGTTTCTACCACTTCGACACCTGCTTCTGCCCGCTGGATGACGGCCGCGCGCTGTACTTCCCGCCGGCGTTCAGCGCGGAGGCGCGCGCGCTGCTGGAGGCGGCGGTGCCGCAGCTGCACGCGGTCCCGGAGGAGGAAGCGCTGCGCTTCGCGTGCAACGCGCTGGTCGTCGACGGCGTGGTGGTGCTGAACAGCGGCTGCCCGGAGACGGCGGCGGCGCTGCGCGCGTGGGACCTGCGACCCGTAGAGACGCCGATGGACGAGTTCATCAAGGCGGGCCGCAGCGTGAAGTGCCTGGTGCTGATGCTCGATGCGTTCGGACGCTGGGCGGAGGCGGGCGCCGCGCGCGCCGCGTCGTGAATTTTCGCGCGCCACATGTGCGAACATTGTGTTCGCGCGCGTGGTGAGCGGCTATACTTTAGCAGGGTTGGCTACCCGTTCATCCACTCAGCGTATGCGAAGGGAACAACGACATTGGCATCGACGAAGAAGCCCGCCGCCAAGCCGGCCGCCAAGTCTCCGGCGAAGGCGCCCGCGAAGAGCGCCGGCAAGGCGCCCGCGAAGAAGCGCTAGGCCGGCCGGGCACGACGCTGAATCAGGCCGCCGCTGGCCTATCGGCGGCCTGATTCGCGGCCCGGCCCTGCGCCCTGAACCTTCCTGCCGCCGGCTTGCCGGCGGTCTTTGCTGTCCGCTCCCCCGCCGCGTCGCCGGCCCGCGCCGGCTCCGAGTGTCGGTCGGCACGTGTCGTCTACCCGCCCCGGGGGGGTAGGGTGTGTGATGGCCGCCACGAGAGTCACCCGCCGGCGAGGCATGAACGGAGGCCCTACGCATGCGCACCACCCTGTACGCCCCGGACATCAGCTGCGAGCACTGCATCGCTACCATCGAGCGCACCACCAACGCCCTGCCGGGCGCGCGCTTCCTCACGGGCGACATCGAGGGCCGGCGCTTCGACGTCGAGGTCGAGAGCGGGACGGTGCTCGACGCGCTGGCCTCTGCGCTCGCCGGCGAGGGCTACCCGCTCGCCGACGGCGCGAGCGCGGACGCGGCGCCCGCGGGCGGCGTGCCGCTGCTGACGGTCGAACGCGCCGCGCCGGCCGGACCTCCGGCGTACACGGTGACGCGCACGGACGTGGGCGCCGACGTGAACTACCGCTGCCCGTGCGGTTGCACGGCCGGTTTCGCGCTGGATCGTGGGCAGCCGGAGCAGGCGGCGGAGAGCTGCTGTTGCGGCCGCCAGCTGCTCGTCGGCGCGCGCGCCAGCGAGCGCCTGCACGCCGCGCTCGGCGTGGACACGTACGCCTTCGACGTGCAGACCCTGACGATGCCGTGGGGTCAGCCGCTCGAGGCGGCGCTCGCCGTGCCCGCGCAGCCGGCGCACTGAGCGCCGCGCCTCGCGGCGCTGGAAGCAGGTACACATGGACACGGACACGCGCAAGGACGTGCTGCGCCGCCTTGCCTACATCGAGGGCCACCTCGGCGGGGTGCGCCAGATGATCGAGCAAGACCAGTACTGCGTCGACGTGCTGAAGCAGACGTACGCGGTGCGCCGCGCGATCGAGAAGCTCGAGTCGAAGCTGCTCAGCGGCCACCTGCACCACTGCGTGGTGGACGGCATCACGGGCGGCGAGGGCGAACGCGTGCTCGACGAGCTCGTCGAGCTCTACGGGCTGGCGCACCGCTGATGCGACGCTGCGACGGAGTGCACAGATGACGACGAAGGCATCGGTTCAGGACAGCCCTGCCGCGGCGGCGGCGGGCGGCGCGCTGCGGCTGGATGTGCGTGGCATGACATGCGCCTCGTGCGTGCGGCGCGTGGAACGCGCGCTGACCGGCGTGCCCGGCGTCACCCAGGCCAGCGTCAACCTCGCGACCGAGCAGGCCACCGTCACGCTCGACGCTGCCGCGGCGCCGCCGCTCGAAGCGCTGCGCGCCGCCGTCGACCGCGCGGGTTACGCGCTCGAGCTGCCGGGCGCGGCCGGCGAGGAGCACCCCCAGGACCGCCTGGAGCGGGAGCGCCTGGCGGAGTACTGCGCGCTGCGCCTGCGCACGGCCGTCGCGCTCGCGACCGGCCTCTTCCTCGCGCTTGCGATGTGGTGGCAGGAGGTGCCGGCGCTCGCGGACATCCCCATGCACGGGATGCATCCGCTGTTCTTCGCGATCGCGACGCCGGTGCAGTTCTGGGCCGGCGCGCGCATCTACGCGGGGGCAGCGAGGATCGCGCGCCACGGCGCGAGCGACATGAACACGCTGATCGCCGTTGGGACCGTCGCCGCGTACGGCTACTCCGTCGGCGCCACGTTCTGGCCGGACCTGTTCCACTCCGTGCACGGGCTCGAGATGGCGGTGTACTACGACACCGGCGTGCTGATTGTCGCGTTCGTGCTGCTCGGGCGGCTGCTCGAGGCGCGTGCCAAGGGCCAGACGTCGCAGGCCGTGCGCGCGCTGGTCGCGCTGCGGCCGCAGCTCGCGCGTGTGCTGGAGTACGGCGAGGAGTTCGAGATCCCCGTCGCAGCGGTACAGCCGGGCGACACCGTGATCGTGCGGCCGAGCGAGCAGCTGCCCGTCGATGGCGAGGTGCTGGACGGCGCCTCCGCCGTCGACGAGTCGATGCTCACCGGCGAATCGCTGCCGATGGCCAAGGGGCCGGGCGACGCCGTGTTCGGCGCCACGCTCAACACCACCGGGCTGCTGCGCGTGCGCGCGACCGCCGTGGGCGCCGACTCCGCGCTCGCGCGCATCATCCGCCTCGTCGAGGAGGCGCAGGGTTCGAAGGCGCCGATCCAGCGCCTCGCCGACGCCATCGCCGCGGTGTTTGTGCCGGTGGTGCTCGTCGTCGCGCTCGTGACCTTCGCCGGCTGGTGGTGGCTCGGCCCGGAGCCGGCGCTCACGTTCGCGCTGCTCAACGCCGTGACCGTGCTGATCATCGCGTGCCCCTGCGCGCTCGGGCTCGCCACGCCTACCGCGATCATGGTCGGCATGGGGCTCGGCGCGCGGCACGGCGTGCTGATCCGCAACGCCGAGGCGCTGGAACGCGCGCGCCGCATCGACACGGTGGTGTTCGACAAGACCGGCACCGTCACCGAGGGCAAGCCCGCCGTCGTTGCCCTCGAGCTTGTCGACGGCGCGCCCGTGACGGCCGACGAGCTTGTGCAACTCGTGGCCTCGGCCGAACGCGGCTCGGAGCACCCGCTCGCCGCAGCCGTGCTGCACGAGGCGGAGCAGCGCGCGCTCGCGCCCGACTGGCCGGAGCGTTTCCGCGCCGTCGTCGGCCAGGGCATCGACGCGACCGTTGGCGGGCGGCACGTGCTTGCGGGCAACGCGTCGCTGCTCGCCGAGGCCGCCGTGTCCGCGGAGGCGCTGGTCGCGCGCGGCGACGCCGCCGCGGCGCGCGGCGAGACGCCGCTGCTCGTCGCCGTCGACGGGGTGGCGGCCGGCCTGATCGCGGTCGCCGACCGCATGCGCGCGAGCGCGCCTGCCGCGATCGCGCGACTGCACGCGCTGGGCGTCGAGGTCGTGATGCTCACCGGCGACCAGCAGGCAACTGCCGAGGCGGTCGCCGCGCGCGCGGGCATCGCGCGCGTCGTTGCGGGCGTGCAGCCAGAGGGCAAGACTGCCGTCGTGCGCGAGTTGCAGGCCGGCGGGCGCACCGTCGCGATGGTTGGCGACGGCATCAACGACGCGCCGGCGCTCGCCGCGGCGGACGTCGGCATCGCCATCGGCACCGGCACGGACGTTGCGCTCGAGGCGGCGCCTGTGACGCTGATGCGCGCCGAGCTCGGCGGCGTCGCGACGGCGATCGCGCTCTCGCGCGCGACCATGCGCACCATGCGCCAGAACCTGGTGTGGGCGTTCGGCTACAATGTGCTGCTGGTCCCCGTCGCGGCCGGCCTGGGCTACGTGCTCTTCCAGCAGTGGCTCGACGGCACGACCGTGCCCGCGCTGCTGCGGCCTGTCTTCGGCGAGTTCGGCTTCCTCAACCCGATTGTGGCCGCGGCGGCGATGGCCGTGAGCTCGGTGTCGGTGATGACCAACGCGCTGCGCCTGCGCCGCGCGCGCCTCGGCTAGCGGTCGCGTAGCCGCCGCACGAAGCGCAGCCCCGACCACGTCTCGTCGATGGCGCACACCTTGTTGTCGACGAGTCCGTCCGCGAGCCCGATCTCGCGGGTCGCGTTCTCCGTGAGGTCGGTGGGCACCCTCGCACCGCGCTTCGGTCACGCGATCCACAGCCCGCCCGCCGGCGCGAGCGCGGCGGCGAGGCGCGGGAAGCGCGCCGCGACGTCAGCGCTCGACGTGCAGAAGCACACCGCCACGTCGAGCGGCGCGCGCGCGCTCGTCAGCATGCGCACGCCGTCCGGCGGCCCGCCCAGCGTCGCTTTGAAGTCCGCCGGCGCACGCAGCAGCGCGAGGCGTGCGCCCGCCTTGATGCCGAGCTTCTGCGGGAGCGGCGTGCCGGGGTAGCCAGCCATCGAGCCTCCGCGTGTAGCGTATGCGCCCCCTACGCCCGCGGCAGCACGCGATAGCGCAGGTACAGCTCGCCGCCGTCCGGATGCGTCGAGGCGGAGAGCAGCGCGAGGTGCGTCGCGTCGGTCATGCGCGGCGTCTGCAACCCGACGACGGCGGTGAGCACGTCGGCGCCGCCGGCGATGCTCGAACCGACGGTGAGGAATAGCTCGTCGAGGCAGCCCGCGGCCAGCAGCGCGCCGTTCAGCGAGGGGCCGCCCTCGCAGAGCAGCAGGCGCGCGCCCAGCTCGTGGCGCGCGTGGCGCAGCAGCGCGGGCGCGGGGTCCCCATCCGGCAGCACCACGACGCGGCGGCCGGTCGCTTCGACTGCCGCGCGCCGCTCCTCCCCCGCCTCGCGTCCGAGGTAGACGACCGCCTCGAAGTCACGAGCGGTGAAGAACGCACGCTCCAGCGGGAGCGCGCCGGAGCCGGAGAGCACTGCGGCCGTGGGCGTCGCGGGCTGTCCGCGCGCGACGCGCACGGCCTCCAGCGCCGGGTCGTCGAGGCGAGACGACGCGCCGCTCGCGCGCAGCGTGCCCGCGCCGACCAGCACCACGTCGGCGTGCGAGCGCAGCTCACGCATCAGCTGCTGGTCGAGTGGCGTGCCGAGCCCGCGCTCGGTGCCGCCGAGCACGACCTTGCCGTCGAGCGAGCGCACCATGTTCACGATCACGTACGGGCGATCGGGTGGCGGCTCCGGGAAGCGCAGCGCGATGTAGTCGGGCTTCCCCGCCGCGATCGGCGTGCCCGGAGCGCTGCTCAGCTGCCCAGCAGGCGCCGCAGCGCCGCCTCCACCTCCTCCGCGGAGGTGATGCCCTCGAACTTTGCGGCCACCTTGCCCGAACCGTCGACGAGGAACAGATACGGCTCGGTGGTGAGGCCCCACTGCTCGATCTCGGGGATCGGTACGAGCCGCCCCTCGCGCGCGTGCGCGAGGTCGTACGGCTCGATGTGCACGAAGTGCGCGCGCCCGGCGTAGCGCTCCGCGAGCGGCACCACCACCGCGCTGACCACAGGCCCGCAGAAGCGCGTGCGGCAGAACGCCGGCGTCGCAAACGCGATCAGCGAAGGCTTGCCCGTCGCGATCGCCTCCGCGACGGTCAGCTCGTGCAGCGCCGGGCGTGGCGGATCCGACGAGTCGATCTCGGCGATGTTGCGCACGTCGCGCAGCACGCGCTGCGTGCTGCGCGGCACAGCCGCGCCGATCGCCGGCTCGCTCGTGGATGGCTGGACGAAGAAGCGCGTCCGCAACGTGTGATCCTGGCCGCCCGCGCGCAGCGCGAGCTCCGCGCCCCACCACTCGCCCCGCGCGAGCTGCACGTTGGCGACGTATACCGTGGCGATGGTGTCCGTGTGCGTCTCCGTCTTGCCGTTGTGTGTGTGCGTCTCGGACTCTTCGAGCGCCACGCGCGTGAGCTCGTAGCTGCCCGCGTCGGTCGGCCGATCGCCGTCGAGCGTCACCAAGCGCAGCGCGCCCGCGGCCTCGTGCACCAGGCTGCCGTCGCGACCGAAGAGCCCGAACGCCAGACGCGCAGGCCCCATCCCGACCTGCGCGTTGATGAGCGACGCCGTGAACGGCTGCTCCTGCTCCAGGCGGCCGAGCGTCTCGGCGTCCCATCCGGTCGCGCTGTCGCCGCCCTCACTGCCGCACGCGCTGCCGAGCGCCAGCAGGCCGGCGAGCAGCGCAAGCGCGAGGGGGCGCGCCGGGCGTACCGGCGCACGCCTCCCCAGGCGGAGTCGCATGGTGCCTCCACGATGTCCGGACGCTCGCGGAGCGTCGGGAGTGAGCCGCGGGGGAGCGTTGCCGCCTCCAGTGTACGGCAGCCCCCCCGGGCGGGGGCAGCGGCTATGCCGCGCCGCCGTGCGCCGCGCCCAGCCGCGTTGCGGTGAGCGCGGCGAGCGCCGTCGTCAGCGGCACCGCCGCGACGATGCCCAGGCTGCCGACCAGCGTGCGCACGATCTCGATGGTTACGAACTCGCGATGCAGCTGCAGCAGCAGCGGCTCGCCCTGCGCCGCCAGCAGCATCAGCAGCGGCAGCGCTGCGCCCGCGTACGCCAGCACGAGCGTGTTCACCGTCGCCGCGATGTGGTCGTGCCCGATACGCATCGCGCGGCGGTAGAGCTCGCGCGCGGGCAGCGCGGGGTTAGCGTCGCGCAGCTCGAACACCGCCGAGGCCTGCGCGATCGTCACGTCGTCCAGCACGCCCAGCGCGCCGATCACCACGCCGGCGAGCAGCAGCCCCGTCGGGCTGATCGCGTGCTCGGCCAGCTGCTGCAACGTCGCGGCCTCCTCGCTCGCCACGCCCGTGAGCTGCGCGGCGCCGATCGCGACGCTCGCGAGCAGCGCCGTCAGCGCTAGCGACACGCACGTGCCCGCGAGCGCGACAGCGGTCTTGCGGTCTGCGCCGTGCGTGAGGTACAGCGTCACGCCGATGATCGCCGCCGCCCCCGTGATTGCGATCAGCACCGGGTCGTGGCCCGACAGGATGCCCGGCACGATGTAGCGCATGATCACGAGCCCGCTCGCCGCGAGCCCGAGCAGCGACCACGCGCCCGTGACGCGACCGATCGCGAGCACGCACAGCGAGAACCCGATCGCGAGCGCCGCGAGCGGCAGCGGCCGCCGCCGGTCGCTCACGTAGTATGTTGATCCGTCGGGGCCCGCGACGCGCGTGACCAGCACCTCGTCGCCCGCCTCGAGCGCCAGCGTCCCGGTGTCGCCGGCGAGGCGCGTGCTCTCGATGCGCACCGTTGTGCCGTCGGTCGCCACCAGCAGCACCTCGCGCTCCACCTCGCCGCGCGGCGACGGCTGGCGCTCGCGCGACTCGACCGCGACGACGCGTCCGGCGAGCAGCGTCTCCGCGCCGGCGCGCGCGCGGTCCACGTGGAAGCCTGCCACTTCTGGCACCACCAGCGTCACGAGCACGAGCACGACGGCGACGCCCCAGAGCCCGAACCAGCGCGCAAGCGATGGCATGCGCGGTCGCATCGCCACTCGCCCCCGGACGCTCAGGCGCGCCGCGAGCGCCGCGCGCGACCCCGCCGGCCGCTGCGCATCAGGAGCGCAGCGCGCGCACGATCGTGCGGTGCGTGTACTCGCCGCTCGCGTCGTCGAAGGCCCCGCCGCACGTGATCAGCGTGATCGCCTCCGGCACCACGTCAGAGCTCATGATCGCCGCCCAGTTCTCCAGCTTCGCGTTCGTCTCGCGCACCCAGATCACGTGGTAACGGTACGTGCGGCCGCCGGCTGCGACCTCGATGGTGTCACCCTCGCCGATCTGCGCGAGCTGGTAGAAGATGCCGGGGCCCAGGTAGCGCACGCCCGCGTACTGTAGGAACGCGTCGCGGTCCACGTGCCCGGCGATGATCGCGTTGCCGCCCGCGCCCGGCATGCCGCCGTAGCCCGGCCAGCCCGCGAAGTCGTACAGCGTGACGTCGCTCGGGCCGATCGGTTCCGCGAGCGTGCCGTCCGGCGGCACGAGGCGGCGGCCGATCGGCGCGTCGATGCCCAGCGCGGGGATGCGCAGGCGGCCGTAGTTCGCGTCACGCGGGTCGCCGTAGCGCTCGCGCAGCTCCGTGAGGCTGCGCACCAGCGGCGCGCCGGCGCCGGC
>Ga0194132_10013309_pt1 | contig 10023 bp, 10 predicted proteins | sample TA2KigOf80mmetaG_FD_148612 | JGI IMG/M metagenome (GOLD analysis project Ga0194132, IMG submission 148612) | Freshwater microbial communities from Lake Tanganyika, Tanzania - TA2015054 Kigoma Offshore 80m | ecosystem: Environmental > Aquatic > Freshwater > Lake | place: Tanzania: Lake... | reverse complement strand
CGGCCCCTATAGCATCGCGCGGTTGGGCCAGGACGTGGTCAACCTGCTCGACGGCCTGAAGATCGAGGAGGCCGACTTCCTTGGCCTTTCGATGGGCGGTATGACCGGCATGTGGCTCGGCTACAGCGCCGGCAAACGCTTCAACAAGCTCGTGCTCTCCAACACCTCTGGCCATACGACGATGCCCGAGGCCTGGACCCAGCGCATCGCCGCGGTGAAAAAGGATGGCATGAAGGCACTGGCCGCCAGCCTGCCGGAGCGCTGGTTCACCTAGGGCTTCCGCAAATCCAATCCGCAGGCGGTGCAGCGCATCTGTGCGCTGGCGGAGAAGACCGATGCCGCCGGCTACATTGCCTGCTGTGAGGCGATCCGCGAGATGAACCAGCATGACAGGCTCGGCGGCATCGGCAACCCGACCCTGGTGATCGCCGGGGCGAGCGATCCGGCCACGCCGCCGGCCGCCGGCAAGGCGGTGGCCGAGCGCATCAAAGGCGCCAAATACGTCGAGCTGCCCGCCGCGCACCTCGCCAATGTCGAGCTCGGCGACGGTTACACCAAGGTCGTGCTGGACTTCCTCAAAGGGAGTGCGTGATGGACGATCGGGAACGCTACGACGCCGGCATGAAGGTGCGCCGGGCGGTTCTCGGCGACGCCCATGTCGACCGCTCGCTGCAGCGCCGCAGCGAGTTCAACCGGGAGTTCCAGGATCTCATCACCCGCTACGCTTGGGGCGAGATCTGGACGCGCGACGGCCTCGAGCGGCGCGAACGCAGCCTGGTCGTCCTGGCGTTGATGATAGCGCTCAACCGCGCCGACGAATTCAAGATGCATGTGCGCGCCGCTTTCAACAACGGGCTGACCAGGGACGACATCAAAGAAGTCATCCTGCAATGCGCCATCTACGTCGGCGTGCCGGCGGCGAACTCGGCGTTTCATCAGGCGGAGGAAGTCTTCGCCGCTATGGAGACGAAATAATGCGTTGGCTTCTTGCGCTGATTGTCCTCGCCCTCGCTCTTCCCGCCGAGGCGCAGACCTATCCGCAGCGTCCGGTGCGGCTGGTGCTGGGCTTCGGCCCGGGCGGTGTTGCCGACATCGTCGCGCGCACCGTGGCGCCGAAACTGGGCGATGCCCTGGGCCAGCAGGTGGTCGTCGACAACCGGCCGAGCGCCGGTGGCATCGTCGCCGCCGAGGCGGTGGCCAAGGCCGAGCCCGACGGCCACACCCTGCTGCTGATCAGCGGCGGCAACGCGGTCAGCTCCTCGCTCTACAAGTCTCTGAGCTACGACCCGATCAACGATTTCGCCATGGTTTCCAGCCTCGGCTTCTTCGACCTGGCCATCGTCGTCGATCCGGCCTCGCCGGTCGTCTCGCTCAAGGAACTGATCCAGTCGGCAAAGGACAAGCCCGGCACGATCAACGTCGGCACCATCGGCATCGGCAGCACGCAACACCTCTCGGCGGAGCTGTTCCGCAGCCTTGCCGGCATCAACGTGGTGATCGTCAACTACCGCGCTACGCCCGCCGTGATGTTGGCCCTCAAGGGCGGCGAGGTGCAGGTGGCGGTCGAGTTCCTGGCGCCGCTGGCCGGACAGATAAAGTCGGGCGCGGTCCGGGCGCTGGGTGCCACCAATACCAAACGCTCACCCATGCTGCCGGACGTGCCGACGGTCAGCGAGAGCGGCCTCGCCGGCTACGAGGCGACGTCGTGGAACGGCGTCGCGGCGCCGGCTAGGACGCCTGCCACGGTGATCCAGCGCCTGAATCAGGAGCTGGTGAAGATCGTCGACATGCCGGACGTCAAGGCAAGGCTGCTGGAGCTGGGGGTGGAGGCGCGCGGCAGCACGCCGGAGTGGCTGCGCGGCTATTTCCGCTCCGAATCCGAGAAGTGGGGCCAGGTCATCGCCAGGGCCGGCATCGAGAAGCAGTGAAGTCCTGTCAGCCGCCGGTCGCCAATCCGCGTAAGCCGACATACCGGCCGCCAGCCGGCGCCTGCGATGCGCATTGCCACGTCTTCGGCCCGGCTGACCGCTTCCCCTACGCGCCGGGCCGCAGCTATACCCCGCCCGATGCGGGCAAGGACCGGCTCGCCGCCCTGCACGCGCATCTAGGCCTGTCGCGGGCGGTAATCGTCCATCCCAACTGCCACGGCACCGACATGGCGGTGACGCTCGACGCCATCGCCTCGAGCGGCGGGCGTTGGAAGGGTGTCGCCGTAGTCGATGGCGGCATCACCGACAAGGAGCTGGAGCGGCTCGACAGGGGTGGCATCTGCGGCATCCGCTTCAATTTCGTCGCCCATCTCGGTGGTACGCCCGACCTTGACGTGTTCGACGCCCTGCTCGAACGTATCCAGCCGCTCGGCTGGCATGTGGTCCTGCATCTCGACGCCCAGGATGTGCCGGAGCACGCGGCACGCATCGACCGCATCAAGGTACCCTTCATCATCGACCATATGGGCCGCGTGCAGGCCAAGAACGGGCTTCACCAGAAGCCCTTCGAGACGCTGCTTGAGCTGATGAGAAACCCCAATGCCTGGGTGAAGGTCTGCGGGCCGGAGCGCTGCTCGTCTTCCGGGCCACCCTTCCGCGACGCCATCCCCTTCGCCCAACGCCTGATCGAGCTGGCGCCGGACCGTGTCCTCTGGGGTACGGATTTTCCGCATCCCAACATCGCCGGCGCGATGCCGGACGACGGCGACCTCGTCGACCTCTTCGCCGAAGCCGTCACCGACGACGGTTTGCGCCGCCGAATTCTCGTCGACAATCCCCAGCGCCTCTACCGTTTCACCGCCTGAGGGCACCATCATGAGCACCAGCTTCACCTTCATCGGCTTCGGCGAGGCGGGCCAGCATATCGCCCGCGGTCTCAAGGGAGCCGGCGCCGGCCCGATCCGCTGCTACGACATCCTGTTCGACAAAGGCGGCGAAGGAGCCGGACGTATCAGGGCTCGCGCGGCGGAGATCGGCGTCACCGCCTGCGCCAGCAGCGCCGAGGCTGTGAAGGGCAGCGCCGTAGTCGTGGCCGCCGTCACCGCCTCGTCGGCGCAGAACGCCGCCACGGCGGCGGCGACAGCGCTGGCTACCGGCCAGACCTACATGGACATCAACTCCTGCTCGCCGGCAGTCAAGAAGTTGGCGGCGGCTGCTGTCGAAGCTGCGGGGGCAAGGTTCGTCGAGGCGGCGGTCATGGAATCCGTGCCGCCGCACGGGCACAAGGTGCCTATGCTGCTGGCCGGTACGGCCGCGGCGGCACTGGCTGGCACGCTCAAGACCTTCGGCATGCGGGTCGAGGCGGTAGGCGAAAAGGTGGGGGATGCCTCGTCGATCAAGCTACTGCGCAGCGTGCTGATCAAGGGCCTCGAATCGCTGATGCTGGAATCGCTCTATGTCGCCTCCAATCTCGGTGTGGCCGACCGGGTCCTGGCCTCGATGAAGCAGACTTACCCGGAGATGGACTGGCCGAAGGTCGCCGATTATCTGGTCGGCCGCACGGCGGTGCACGGTGTGCGCCGCGAAGCCGAGATGCGCGAGGCTGCGCGCATGCTCCGCGATGTCGGCTTCGAGCCGCTGATGGCCGAGGCGACGGCCAACCGCATCGGCTGGTGCGCCAAGACGCTGGCTGGGCACCGCTGGGAGAAGGGCTTGCCGACGGCCGCGGATGTTTTCGAGGCGCTCAACGGCCGGGTCACCAAGCGCCCGGCGGCCTGATCTCGTTCTAGGTTGCGCTTCCGGGTGAGAGCTTGCGCTGCACGCGGCCGTCGAAACGCGCCACGTTGACCACGACGCGCTGATGCGTACCGTCGCCGATCGGCTCGCGCTCGTCCTGCGCCGCGACCTTGAAGGTGAGGGTACGGCCATCGACCGCGATGAGCTCGGCTGTCGCCCGTACCCGCATGCCGACCGGTGTTGCGGCGAAGTGGCGCACGTCGAGATGGATGCCGAGGCTCTGGTGCCCCGGCGGCAGCAGGTGATCGACCGTGGCAAGCGCCGCCGCTTCGATGACGTTGATCATCACCGGCGTCGCCAGCACCGCCACCATGCCGCTGCCCACCCGCGGGGCGGTGTGCTCGGGACCGACCAGCAGGTCGGCCGAGCCGGTGAGGCCGGGCTTCAGATTCGATAGATCGATCACGCCGGCACTATAGCGGCTGAGCCGGCCCCCGGCAGTCCAGTCTTTGTCGTTTCTCGCTCGCCTCAGGGACGCTAGGGTAGGCTCCGCTTTCGGGGAGAAGCGCAGCCTCCATGACCGATTCCAAGAACAAGCCGCCTATCGGCCTTTCGCGCCAGCTGGTCAGCTATGGCGACAAGGCCTTCTCCCTCTACATGCGGCGCTCCTTCGCCAGCTCGATGGGCTATCTGCCCGAGACGCTGTCGAAACCGGTGGTCGGCATCGCCAACTCGGCCAGCGGCTTCAACAACTGTCATCGCCATTTCCCGGAGCTGCTCGAGGCGGTGAAGCGTGGTGTGCTGCAGGCGGGCGGATTGCCGATCGATTTTCCGACCGTGTCGCTGGGCGAGGCGTTCCTCAATCCTACCAGCCTGATGTTCCGCAACCTGATGGCCATGGACGTCGAGGAGATGGTCCGCGCCCAGCCGATGGACTCGGTCGTGCTGATGGGCGGCTGCGACAAGACGGTACCGGCCCAGCTCATGGGGGCGGTCTCCGCCAACCTGCCGGCCATCTACCTGGTCGGCGGGCCGATGATGACCGGCCGGCATAAGGGCGAGCGGCTGGGTGCGTGCACGGATTGCCGGCGCTTCTGGGCGAGCTACCGCGCCGGCAAGGTCAGCGACGCCGAGATTCATCAGGTCGAAGGACGGCTCGCGACCACCGCCGGCACCTGTGCCGTGATGGGCACGGCGAGCACCATGGCCTGTATCACCGAGACGCTTGGCATGATGCTGCCGGGGACCGCAGCCATCCCCGCCGTGCACGCCGACAGGCTGCGCGCCGCCGAGGCGACGGGAATCGCGGCGGTGCGCCTGGCGCAGACGCGCATCACGCCGGATCGCATCGTCACCCGGAAGTCCGTCGAGAATGCCGTCCGGGTGCTGATGGCGCTGGGCGGCTCGACCAACGCCGTGATCCACCTGACGGCCGTAGCCGGCAGGGCTGGGATCGATATCCCCCTGACCTGGCTCAACGAGCTCAGCGACAGCACGCCCGTGCTGGTCAATCTCAAGCCGACCGGCAGTAACTACATGGAAGACTTCTACGCCGCCGGCGGCATGAGCGGCGTCTTGCGCGAGCTCAAGCCGCTCCTCCACCTCGACTGCCTGACCGTGACGGGCGAAACGCTGGGTGAGCGCATGGCGGCCGACGCCGATGTCTATATCGACCCGGCGGTGATTCGCCCGACACAGGACCCGATCGAGCCGGTCGGCGGGCTGGTGGCCTTGTTCGGCTCGCTGGCGCCCCAGGGCGCCATCTTCAAGCGCTCTGCCGCCGACAAGGCGCTGTTCGAGAGCGAGGGGCGGGCCGTTGTCTTCTCCTCGCTCGACGATCTGGCGGCGCGGATCGACGATCCCAACCTCGACGTCAACGCCAACGATATCCTGGTCCTGCAGAACGCCGGGCCGACCAGCGGCACGGGCATGCCCGAGGCAGGCTACTTGCCGATCCCCGGCAAGCTGGCCCGCGCCGGGGTCAAGGACATAGTGCGTATCTCGGACGCCCGCATGAGTGGCACCGCCTTCGGCTCGATCGTCCTGCATGTGACCCCGGAATCCGCGGCCGGCGGGCCCTTGGCCCTGGTGCATTCCGGCGACCGTATCCGCCTGAGCATCAAGGAGCGCAGGCTCGACCTGCTGGTCGACGAGGCCGAGCTCAAGCGGCGGCGCGCCGCCTGGGAGCTGCAGGCGAAGCAGCGGTCGCAGCCGCAGCGCGGCTATGCCCAGCTCTACCAGGAGCACGTGCTGCAGGCCGACAAGGGCTGCGATTTCGACTTTTTGCGGGCAGCCGGGCGATGAGCGAGACGCTGCTCGAGGCGGACGATCTGCACACCTACTACGGCCCCAGCCACATCCTGCGCGGCGTCAGCTTCAAGGTACGACGCGGCGAGGCTCTCAGCCTGATGGGCCGCAACGGCATGGGCAAGACGACGACGTTGCGCAGCCTGGTCGGGCTGACTGCGCCGCGGCGCGGGCGCGTGGCGCTGCGTGGCCGCGACGTGACCGGACGGCCGCCGCATGAGATCGCCCGTCAGGGCGTCGCCCTGGTGCCGGAAGGCCGCGGTATCTTTCCCAATCTGACGGTTCGCGAGCATCTTCTCATGGCGGCACGCGTGGGAACCGACGGCCGCCGCGACTGGGATCTGCCCCGCGTGCTGGGGCTTTTCCCCCGGCTGGCCGAACGCGCCGACAACTACGGCAACCAGCTCTCGGGCGGCGAGCAGCAGATGCTGACCATCGGCCGCGCTTTGATGACCAACCCCGACCTGCTGATGCTCGACGAGGCGACCGAAGGCCTTGCCCCGTTGATCCGGCGGGAGATCTGGCACGTCATCCAGCGCATCAAGGCGGCCGGCATCGCCACGATCATCGTCGACAAGGATATCCGGGCGCTGAGCGCGGTCAGCGACCGCAGCGTGATCATCGCCAAGGGCCGTATCGTGTTCGAAGGCACGACGGCCGAGCTGGCGGCCCAGCCCGACATCGCCGCGAAGCACCTCGGCGTCTGAAAAAGAAAACGGCGGCCGGGCGAACCCGGCCGCCGCTCGCAAGAGAGCTGGTTACTCCCCGCCGCCGGCGTCGAAACCTGCCGCCTTGAGGGCCGCGAGGCGGGCCTGCTGCCAGTGCTTGGCGAAGGCCGCCTCGTCCGCCGGGGCGCCACGCCCCGCCGCGGTCCAAGCCTGGGCCAGCGTGTCCTGGCGCTTGATCAGCCGGTCGTTGTGCGCCTGATGCTCCGGCTTCCATACGCCGGCCTCCTTGTAATAGCGGATGGCGCCCTCGTGCACCGGCACGACCCAGTCGAAGATCTGGCGCTTGATGTCCCAGCCGTTGTTGCCGGGGGCTGCGGCCTTGTACTCGTCGAAATAGATGACCATGGCCTTGGTCATGTTGTAGGCGAGATCTACGGGCTGCCGGTCATAGGCGATGAGGATCGGGTAAGGGTAGGTTGCCGCCTCGACCGGGCTGTCCTTGGACATCGTCGCGCCCTCGGTTCCCATGAAGGGTACGAAGAACGGCGCGATCTTCTTGACGCGCTCCCAACCGGCCTTGTCCTTGTGATCCATGGTCGGGTACTGCACGCCCCGTGCCGACGAGGCGAGCTGGTAAAGCGGGCCTGAGATGGTAGAGGAGAACGCAGCGTCGACCTGGTTGTTGATCATGCCGGTCATCGCCGCACCGAAGCCGCCGAACTCGACCTTCTGCACGTCGTTCCAGGTCAGGTTGGCGAAGGCGAGCAGCGCCGTGATGTTCTGATTGAGGGAGGGCGCGCCGACGACCCAAGCGACGCGCTTGCCCTTGAGGTCCGCCATGGTCTTGATGTTGGCGTCCTTGGCCGTCGCGATGGTGAGCAGCGCATCCGAGTTGTTGAGGATCAGCATGCGCAGCTTCTGCGGGCCCCAGTCTTTGGCGCCGAAATCGTCCAGTCCTTCCTGGGCGAGATACGAGCCGCCTACGCCGTTAGCTGAGAAATGCACCTTGTCCTCGCGCAAGGGGAGGTTGCGCGAGACGTCGTTCTTGCCGGGCAGGACGCGCAGGTTGACGTTAGCCTTGTTCTTCAGCGCATTGCCGATGGCCACGGCCTGGTTGTAGCCGCCGGAGCCGACGTCGTAGGCGGTCCAGGCGAGGGTCCCTGGCAGCCTGACATCTTGCGCTGCCGCCGGAGCGGCGATGGCCAGCACGCCGCACAAGGCGAGAGGCAGGCCGAGTTTAGCGAAGCTCGCAGTCATGCGTTTTCCTCCCTTGCATTAATCGTTCAAGACGTGGCGGACGGTCCCTGGGCAGCGGGTGCCGCGGGCCGGTGTTGCCGGATCAACAGGATAGCCGGTATGGCGAGCGCCGTCGCCAGGAGAGCCAACTCGACATGGCCGAGGCCGACCCCCGGACCGCCGGGAACGGCAAAGAGCAGCCCGGAAACGAAGAGCAGAACACGGGCCAGCATGCCGCGGGGCGAGCCTTCCGCCGGACCGACGCCGATGAGATAGCCCTGTATGGCAGCACCGATGAACAGAATGCCGACAATGGCCGTAACCGTAACGATGACGATCTCCTCTAGCGGCCCCCGCAGGATCAGCGCCGGGTTGAGCACGAAGAAGAACGGCACGAAATACATCACGCTGCCCATGCGCATGGCCTCGAAGCCGACGGCGAACGGGCTGCAGCGTGCGATCGGCGCCGCGGCGAAGGAAGCGAGCGCCACCGGCGGCGTGATGAACGAGACCATGCCCCAATACATTATGAACAGGTGTACGGCGAGCGGGTCCATGCCGGCCTTGACCAGAGGCGGCGCCAGCACGATCGCCAGAAAGATGTAGCAGGCGGTGACCGTCATCCCCATGCCGAAAATGAAGCTGGTGACGGCACCCATGACCAGCAAGACGAACGGCGCATTGCCGGCTAGATAGACCAGGTCATTGGCCAGCGTGCCGGCAAGGCCTGTGACCGAGAAGGCACCGATAATGAAGCCGACGCCGGCCAGGATGGCGACGATCTCCGCCAGACCCCGGCCGGTCGCGGCGATGTAGTCGAGGAACCGCGTCACGTTCATCCGATGCCGAGGCATGCACTGGTTGATCACGAGCAAGAGCCCGGTGGCGTAGTACGGCGCCAGCGCTTCCTGCTTTTCGTTGATCATGAAATAGATCAGCACGGCGAAGACGGCGATGTAGACCCAGCCTTCCCGGAGCGTCGGGCCGAGCTTCGGCAGTTCGGCAGGCGACATGCCCTGGAGGTTGCGCCGCGCGGCGTAGGCGTCGACCTGGACCATCAGGCCGAAATAGAAAAGCAGGGCCGGGATGGCCGCAGCCAGCGCGATCTCGCCGTAGGAGATCCCGAGGAACGAGGCCATGACGAAGGCCGTCGAGCCCATGACCGGCGGCATCAGCACGGCACCCGTCGAGGCCACGGCCTCGACCGCCCCTGCGTATTTCGGGGTAAAGCCCGTGCGCTTCATCGCCGGGATGGTGACGACGCCGCTCGAGATCACGTTCGAGATGACGCTACCGCTGATCGAACCCTGCAGCGCGCTGGAGACGATGCCGACCTGCGCCGCACCGCCGCGAATGTGCCCGACCAGCGCGAAGGCGACGTCGTTGAAGAACTTGCCACCGCCGGTGTGGTTGAGGGCTACGCCGAAGACGATGAAGCCGACGACCAGCTCGCCGAAAGCCCGCATCGGTATGCCGAACGCGCTCTCGGCGCTCAGCACGTGATAGGCGATGGTATCGGGCAGGGTCTGCGAAAGCCCGGCGATCGGCCCGGGCATCTTGTCGGCCACCACAGGATAGAGGGAAACGATGACGATGATAACGGCGATGGGCAGTCCGCCCGTGCGCCGTACCGCTTCGATGACCAGTAGCCAGAGCACGCCACTCATCGCGATGGCGACGACCGGCGCGCTGTACTCCCAGCCCTGAGCCAGGATGCGCTCGCCGTTCCAGGCGAAGTAGCCGCCGGCGGCAAGACACAGGAATGCCGCCAGCAGGTCGTACCACGCCAGGGAGGTTCCCCGCTGCGGGCTGAGCGGGTAGGCAAGGTAGGCCAGGGGCAGCGTGAAGGCCGCGAGGAGATAGAGATAACGGTTCTCGATCAGCGTGAACTTGACGAGGAAGCCGAGATTGAGCAGCTGGTTCAGCACCAGGAGGTTGACGACAAGGGTGAGCAGGGCGAAGAGCCAGAGCAGCGGTCCGCGCAGCTCGCGATAGGGAAGCTCTTCGACCATTTGCTGGTCGGGCGCAGGGCCGTGTGGTGGAACCGGATCCGTGGCGGGCGCCATGGTCGGGCGATGTCTCCCCGTCTTCCTGTTCTTGTCTTGTCGTGCTTGCGGTCGCTTCGGCTTGCGAGCGCAGTTTCGCCA
>Ga0194132_10013308_pt1 | contig 10023 bp, 8 predicted proteins | sample TA2KigOf80mmetaG_FD_148612 | JGI IMG/M metagenome (GOLD analysis project Ga0194132, IMG submission 148612) | Freshwater microbial communities from Lake Tanganyika, Tanzania - TA2015054 Kigoma Offshore 80m | ecosystem: Environmental > Aquatic > Freshwater > Lake | place: Tanzania: Lake Tanganyika... | reverse complement strand
TTATCGAACCCATAGAGACGTTCGAGCTCCTTGATGAATTCGGGCTCGAGCCCGCGCGCGCCGCGATATTTCGAGGGCGCTTGCGCGTCGCTCCCGGCCTGGGCCTGCTGGCGCTGACCGCCGACCTCGCCGCCGGCGGCGCCGCCGATCCGTGCCGTCGCTTCGATCGCGGTGCCGGTGATCTGCGCGATCAACTGCTCGACCGGCCCGCCCGGCGCGACCTGCACGATCGCAAAGTTAATGACCATGATTCCCACGAGCGTCGGGACGATCAGCAACAGGCGGCGGACGATGTAGGCGAACATGGCGGTGCGGGGCGCGGGTCGGCGGGAGGGAGGGCGGACGGGGAGCCGGTCAATCGCCGGCGGAACGTGCCTGAGCGAGGGCGGCGGCCTTGGCGGCGTCGTGCCACCAGGTGTCGGGGTAGCCGGGCGCGTATTTGGGTTTTTCGGCCGGAAAGCCGAACTTGTCCCAGTAGGCGATGTTGTGCTCGCCCTTGAACCACTGCGGGATCAGGTAGTGGTTCCAGAGGATGACGCGGTCGGCAGCGCGCGCCGCCGCGGTGAGCGCGTCGCGGTCCTTGGCGGCGACCATCGTCTCGATCAGGGCGTCGATCACCGGGTGCTTGATGCCGGCCAAGTTGTAGCTTCCCGACACGTCGGCCGCGTCCGAGCCCCACATGTTGCGCTGCTCGATCCCGGGGGTGAGCGACATCACGAAACGGGCGGTGGTGATGTCGAAGTCGAACTCATCGACTCGTTTGCGGTACTGCGCCGAATCGACGATCCGGATGCGGGCAGCGATACCCAGCCGCTCGAGGTTCTTGACCAACGGCGCGATCACCCGCTCGAACGACGGCTCGAACGTCAGGAACTCGATCTCGAACGGCTCGTTCTTGGCGTTGCGAAGCTTGCCGTCCTTGATCGCCCAGCCGGTGGCTTTGAGCAGGTCGGCGGCGCGGCGAAGATTGTCGCGCGCGTTGCCCGAGCCGTCGGTCGCCGGAAAGTGGATCGGCTTGGCGAAGAGATCGGCCGGCAGCTTGTCGCGGAACGGCTCGAGCAGCAGACGTTCCGATTCCGAGGGCACGCCGCGAGCGGCCAAGTCCGAGTTCTCGTAGACGCTCTTGGTTCGGCGGTAGAGGCCGTGGAACAGGTTCTTATTGAGCCATTCGAAGTCGAAGGCAAGGGCGATCGCCTCGCGCACGCGCACGTCGTTCAACTTGTCGCGCCGGGTGTTGAGAAAATAGGCCTGGGTGCCCGAGGGGCGCGCATCGGGGAGCGTCGCGCGCAGGACCTGCTTCTTACGGGTGCCGGGGAAGTCGTATTCGGTCGCCCACGTCTTCGAGGTGAATTCCTCGCGAAAGTCGTACTCGTAGCTCTTAAACGCCTCGAACGCGACGGCGCGGTCCCGGTAGTAGTCGACGCGGATCCGCTCAAAATTGTGGCGGCCGACGTTGACCGGCAGGTCCTTGGCCCAATAGTCGGCGACGCGCTTATAGGTGATCGAGCGGCCGGCCTCGACCTTCTCGACCTGATAGGGACCCGAACCCAGCACCGGCTTCAACGTGGTGCGGTCGAACTCGTTCTCGGCGAAGAACGCCTTCGAAAGCACGGGAAGGCCGGCGGCGATCAAGGGCAGGTCCCGGGTCTCGCCGGGATTGAACGTGAACTTGACTTTGTCGCGCCCGATCGCCTCGACCTTCGCGATGTCGCGATAGACGATGCGGTAGCGCGGATGGCCCTTGGTGCGGATGGTCTCGAACGTCCACACCACGTCCTCGGCGGTTATCGGCGAACCGTCGTGAAAACGCGCCTCCGGGTGCAGCGTGAAGAGCGCGTAGGTTCGATCGGGCGCGACCTCGACCGACTTCGCGATCAGCCCATAGGCCGAATCGGGCTCATCGCCCGCGGCCTCCATCAGCGTATCGAAGGGAAGTGCGGCATTGTCTTCCGGCTCGCCCTTCAAGATGAACGGATTCAAATTGTCGAAACCGCCGATCGAGTGGAGGCGAATGTCGCCACCCTTGGGCGTGCCCGGATTGACGTAAGCGAAGTGTTTGAAATCTGGGCCGTATTTGACCGGGCCGAACGTCGAGAGGCCGTGGCTCGGACCTTGGGTTTGCGTCGCGCCCGGCGTCGCCAGCGCCGCCGCGAACGCCCACACGACCAACGACAAGGAACCTGCGACCCGCATCCGCGCTCTCCGTATAGCCGTAGCCGGCATTCTAAGGGATTTGGCGCGCGATCGTATCGCTTCACTGCCCTTTGAGCTGAGCCTCGCCGCGTTTGAGCGCCGCTTCCTTCGCGGGGTCGACCCACCAGGTGTTGAAGCCCAGGGAGTATTTGGGCGTGACCGCCGGGCGGCCGAACTTGTTCCAGTAGGCGATGCGGTAGCTTTGGATGTGAAACTGCGGCACCACGAAGTGGTTCCACAGCAGCACGCGGTCGAACGCGCGGGTGCGCGCGATCAGCGTCTTGCGGTCGGGCGCGTTGATGATGAGTTCGATCAGCTTATCGATCGCCGGGTCCTTGATGCCGGCCAGGTTGCGGCTGCCTTCGAGGTCGGCGCTGGCCGAGCCGAAGAAGTCGATCTGCTCGTTGCCGGGCGAGAGCGATTGGCCCCAACCGCCGACGATCATGTCGTAGTCGAACGTGTCGGTGCGTTTCTGGTATTGGGCCGTGTCGACGATACGGATGCGGGCCTTGATACCGAGCCGCTCCATATTTCGGATCACCGGCGCGACGATGCGCTCGAACCGCTGGTCTTGGAGCAGGAACTCGATCTCGACCTGGCCACCGGTCTTGGGGTCGATGAGTTTTTGCTCCTTGACCGCGAACCCGGCGGCGGCAAGCAACTGGGTCGCGGCGCGCAAGCCGGCCCGGTTCTGGCCCGAGCCGTCGGTCGCCGGCGGCGCGAACGCCTTGGTGAAGACTTCGTCCGGAACCGTGCCGCGCAGCGGGTTCAGCACCGCGAGTTCCTCGGCCGCGGGTAGCCCGCTCGAAGCCAGCTCCGAGTTCGAGAAGTAGCTCGCGGTGCGAACGTACTGGCCATAGAACAGATTGGCGTTGGCCCACTCGAAGTCGAAGGTGTGGGCGATCGCCTCGCGAACGCGCCGGTCCTTGAACAGCGGCCGGCGCAGGTTGAAGACGAACGCCTGCATCCCGGTCGGCACCTCGTGCCTGATCTCCTCCTTGACGACGAGGCCCTGCTTGAGCGCCGGAAAGTCGTACGAGGTCGCCCAATCTTTGGCGCTGCTTTCGGCGCGGAAGTCGTAGACGTGGGCCTTGAACGCCTCGAGCGCAACCGTTTGATCCAGGAAATAGTCGTAGCGGATACGTTCGAAATTGTTGTGGCCCCGGGCGATCGGCAGATCCTTGGCCCAGTAGGTCGCGACGCGCTCGAACGTGATCGACCGCCCGGCTTCGAGCTCGATCACGCGGTAAGGTCCGCTTCCCAACGGCGGCTCGAGCGTGGTCTTGTCGAACTCGCGGGTCGTGTAATAGGCCTTCGGCAGCACCGTGAGCTGGCCCAGGATGTGCGCGAGCTCTTTGTTGTCGCCGTGCTTGAATGCGAACTTGACCCGCGTCGGCGCGAGCGCCGCGACGGTGGCGACATCGGCCCAGTAGGTTCGATAGGTCGGATGACCTTTGCTGCGGAGCGTGTCGAAGGTCCAGATGACGTCGTCGGCGGTGATCGGCGTGCCGTCGTGCCAGCGCGCCGCCGCCCTCAGATTGAAGATCACCCACGTGTTGTCGGGCGCGGTCTCGATGCTCTCGGCAATGAGACCGTATTGCGCGCTCGCCTCGTCGGCCGAGCTCGCCATCAGCTGGTCGTAAATCAGGCCGATCCCCGCGGCAGCGCGTCCTTTGACGATGAATGGATTGAGCGAATCGAAGCCGCCGATCGCGAACTGCCGGGCGGTGCCGCCGATGGGCGCGTTGGGATTGACGTAGTCGAAATGTTTGAAGTCGGGTCCGTATTTGAGATCGCCCAAGAGCGCGTGGCCGTGCTTGGGCAGGGCGATCGCGGCCCCCGGGGCGATCGCCGCCACGGCCAGGACGACGGACAGGCTACGAAGGAACAACGACCAGATCATGCGCGGTCTCCACGGGAAGCGGCGCCCTTAGCCTACGCACGCCGGCGCGCAAACGTAAGCCGGCTCGCGCCCTAACCGGCGAGGATCGCAAGCGCCTCACGGTGAAGTGACGGATCGCCGGCCGCGAGGACCCGGCCGTCGCTCCCCAAGGCGAGCGGCCGGCCCTGCCAATCGGTGATGACGCCGCCCGCCCCTTCGATCACCGGCACCAGCGCGGCGAAGTCGTGGTCTTTGAGCGAACATTCGACCACGAGGTCGACGAACCCCATCGCCAGTAGGCCGAAGGCGTAGCAGTCGGCGCTGAACCGGGTGAGTTTGACCGTCCGTTCCAGGCGCTCGAAAGCGGCGCGGTCGGGCGGCGGGTAATAGGTGAGGCCGGTCGTGAACAGAACCGCCTGGTCGAGCCGCGGACACGACCGTACCCGGACCGGCTCGCCGTTAAAACGGGTGGCCGCCCCGGCGGCGCCGATCCATCGCTCCGCCGTGATCGGCTGGTCGATCACGCCCACCAGCGGCCGGCCATTGTCGCAGAGCGCGATTAGGGTGCCGAACATCGGCGTCCCGGTCACGAACGATTTGGTGCCGTCGATCGGGTCGATCACCCACACGAAGCGCGCGTCGCGGCGGACCGCGCCGAACTCCTCGCCGACGATGCCGTGGTCGGGGTGGGTGCGCTCGATCAGGCGCCGGATCGCCTGCTCGGCCTCGCGATCGGCGATGGTGACAGGGCTGCTGTCGGGCTTGGTATCGACGGCGATCGGGCGGCGAAAATAGGGGCGGATGGCGGCGCCGGCCGTATCGGCGAGCGCGATCGCTAACCCCGTCAGCCGGTCGAGATCGGGAGTTGGAGCGGGCATCGTCAGCCGCTGCCCGGGTGGCGATCGTTCCGGCGCGCGCGGCGCCGGCAGCGCGTCACTTGGGCAGGTCTTTGGGCGCGTCGCTCAACGAGCGCATGTAGAGCAACAGGTTGGCGCGCTCGACCGGGTTCTTGATGCCGGCGAACGTCATTTTGGTGCCCGCGACCACGCCCTTGGGGTTGGCGAGGAATGCGTCCAATTCGGCGAAGCCCCACGACTTGCCGAAGCCAGCCATCGCGCTCGAGAAACTGAAGCCCGGGGCGCCGGCAGCCTTGCGGCCGACGACGTCGTGAAGATTGGGACCGACGCGGTTGGGACCGCCTTTCTCGGCGGTATGGCAGGAGACGCACTTCTTGAAGGCTTTTTCGCCCTCTTTGGCGTTGCCTTCGGCGAGCAGGACCGGCAACGGGCGGGTGTCGGCCGCCGCGGCCCCGCCGCCCTTGTCCTCTTCCTCGGCCGCCACCGTCATCGCGGTCTGCTCGGGAACGCGCGGCTTGTAGATCGCGTCGCCGGCGATGTTGAGGACTGTGATCAGCAGGACCGCCGCCAAACCGGCACCGGCTATCTTGTTGAAATCAAGGGCGTTCATGGCTGGTTCCCGAGCAATCGGACAGGCGGCGCGCGCGGCCGGTTGGAGATTAGCGGCTTCCCCGCCCGCGGTGCAACCCGTATAACTCGCCCGCGATCGGGCCCGAACAGGGCGCAATACCTCGGCTTTTCAGGAGCGGCGACCGGGTGGCCCAACCCGTGAAACCCCTTGTCGTGATTCCGGCGCGGATGGCGGCGACCCGCCTGCCGGGCAAGCCGCTCGCGCTGATCGGCGATGCGCCGATGATCGTGCAGGTGTGGCGGCGCGCGACCGAAGCGGCGCTCGGGCCGGTCGTGGTCGCGGCCGGCGACCCTGCGATCGTGGAAGCCGTCGAAGCCGCCGGCGGGCGCGCGCTCTTGACCCGCCCCGACCACCCGACCGGCTCCGACCGCGTCCACGAGGCCTTTAGCGCGCTCGGCGGCGCCGCGGCGTTCGATGCCGTGGTCAATCTCCAGGGCGATCTGCCGCTGATCGAGCCTGACGCGGTTCGGGCCGTGGTCGCGCCGCTGGCCGACCCCGCGGTCGATATCGCGACCCTGGTTGCGCCGACCGACGATCCGACCGAGGCGGCCGATCCCAACGTCGTTAAGGCGATCGTCGCGCTCGCGCCCGGCGCGCGGATCGGGCGTGCGCTTTATTTCACACGCTCCGCCGCGCCCTCGGGCCCCGGCCCGCTCCTCCACCACATCGGCATCTACGCCTACCGGCCGGCGGCGCTCGCCCGCTTCATCGTTTTGCCGCAAAGCCCGCTCGAGCGCCGTGAGCGGCTCGAGCAACTGCGCGCGCTCGAAGCCGGCCTGCGTATCGACGCCGCGCTCGTTGACACGGTTCCCTTCGGTGTCGATACTCCGGCCGACCTCGACAAAGCGCGGCGTCTGTTCGCGACCAGCCGGTTTGCCCGGCGCCCCTGACGTCGGCGAAACTCCGACCTGCCATGGCTGCTGCCCCCCCGCCGACCGATCCGGCCCGCACGATCGCGTTTCAAGGCGCGCCCGGCGCCTATTCGCATCTGGCCTGCCGGCAAGTGCTGCCCGAGTTCGCGCCGCTGCCGTGCGACACCTTCGAGGACGCATTCGCGGCGGTGAGCGAGGGGCGCGCGGTCCGCGCCATGATTCCGATCGAAAACTCGGTCGCCGGCCGTGTCGCCGACATCCACCACCTGCTGCCCGACTCGCCGCTCTATATCGTCGGCGAGCATTTCCTGCGCGTGCAGCATTGCCTGCTGGCGGCCCCGGGCGCGACCCTCGCCGGGGTCAAGAACGTCTACAGCCATATTCACGCGCTCTCGCAGTGCCGCGCCTTCATCCGGCGGCACGGGCTCAAAGCGCACGTGCTCGCGGATACCGCCGGCGCCGCCGCCGAGATCGCCCGCCGCCGCGATCCGGCCGACGCCGCGATCGCATCATCGCTCGCGGCCGAGACTTACGGCCTCACGATTCTCAAGACCGATCTCGAGGACGCCGAGCACAACACCACCCGCTTCGTCATCCTGGCCCGCGAGTCGGTGCGGCCGCCGCTCGCAGCCGGCCCCGCCATCACCTCGTTCATCTTCCGCGTCCGCAACGTTCCGGCCGCGCTCTACAAGGCGATGGGCGGGTTCGCGACCAACGGCGTCAACATGGTGAAGCTCGAGAGCTATCAGGTCGGCGGCTCGTTCGCGGCGACCCAGTTCTACGCCGACATCGAAGGCCACGCCGACGACCCGGCGGTGATGCGTGCGTTCGAGGAACTCGGCTTCTTCACCCGTGACTTCAAGGTGCTCGGCGTCTATCCGGCGCATTCGTTCCGGCGCGGCGGCTGATCCGCACGCGCAAAAAAAAGAGGCGGCCCGAGGGCCGCCCCTTCGCTTGGCGTATTTGCCGCTGGATCAACCGGCCGCCTTCTTCGCCGCCGCGACCGCCTTCATGCAATCGGCTTCCTTGCCGGCCTTGGCGGCGGTGTCGCCTTCTTTCCAGTGCTTCTCGACCATTTCCTTCTTCTTGGTATCCTTGATGCCTGCCGCGGTCTTCTGCAGGGCGGCGAGTTCGTCCTTGCAGGCCGCGTGCGCGGGTGCACCGAGAATCGCGGCGCCAAACAACACCGCGGCGGTCAAAGCAACGAGCTTCATGTCATTAACTCCTTGAGGTTGAATCGAATGGAATCCCCGCACGGACTCGTGCCGCCGTAAGCAACCCTGGCCGCACCAGTCTAACGGGAAGAACACCGGCGCCCGACGATCTAATCCGTGCTTGGCAAAATCTTTCTATCGCTTTGTTCTTAAAAGATCTTTTCGCCCGGGCGGGCGACCCACCAGCGGATCAACTGGTGGGCGATGGCGAGCGGCTGCGGCAGCTTGAGCCCGGTTTCCGGGTCTTCGCCAGCGAGCGCCCGCGCCACTTGATCGCGCGAATACCAGCGCGCGTCCTGGATCTCGACCGGATCGATGGCGATCGCCTCGGAGAGCGCCTCGCCGAAGCAGCCGATCATGAGCGAGGCCGGAAACGGCCACGGCTGCGACGAATGATAGCGGACCGCCCCGACGCGGATGCCGGATTCTTCGAGGACCTCGCGCCGGACCGCTTCCTCGATCGATTCGCCGGGCTCCATGAAACCGGCGAGCGCCGAATAGGTCTGGGTCGGAAACCGCGCCGACCGTCCGAGCAGGCAGCGGTCACCGCGCACGACCACGGTGATGACGACCGGGTCGGTGCGCGGGAAATGCTGCGCGTTGCACGCCGTGTTCGTGCAAACGCGCATGTAGCCGCCCTCGGCGATGAGGGTGGGGTGGCCGCAGGCGGCGCAATATCGGTGGCGCCGGTGCCAATCGAGGACTGCGCGCGCTTGCGCCAAAATGCCCGATTCCGGCACCGTCACGAGCTGCGCCGCGGCCCGGACCTCGACGAACTGTGCGTGGGCAGCGGCGGCAAAGGGTTCGGGCGGGTCGAGCGCGGAGACGTCGATCGCGAAGCGGGCGTCGCCCCGCTCGAGGCCGAGGAACACCGTTGGCACCTCGGGTGCGGCCGCGCCGGCCCGGTCGAAGTCGAGCCACGCCAGCCGCGGCGGCTCGGCCTTGGCGAGGAGCGCATGCAAGCGCCAGAACGCGAGAAAGCGGGTGTCGGGATCGGCGCGCTTGGCGGCGAGCCAGGCATCGTCGCGCCGGACATTGGCGGCGCGGTCCAAGGCGTTACCGGCGAAGACGTGGACTTGCGACATGCGTGGGAGCGAAAGACGGCGGAGCCTCGCACGGATCGTCGCGCGCCGGCAATCGGCGGGCCGCACCGGCGCGGACCGCGCTTGCCTCGGGCGTTGTCCGGGCTGCTATAGTGCCAGCGGGGGTTGGCGGCGGACGGATCGCTCGCTAACCCGGTCAGGTCCGGAAGGAAGCAGCCGTAACGGGTCGTTTCCGGGTCGTCTCACCAGCCCCCACCCTTGTTCCGGCCCGGCGGCGCCGTGTGCCGTGACCCCCTGAACCGCCATGGCCGACGCCGCCCAGCCCTACCGCGTTCTCGCCCGCAAGTACCGCCCGACCAGTTTCACCGGCTTGGTCGGTCAGGACGTGCTGGTCCGCACCCTCACGAACGCTATTCAATTGGGGCGGCTCGCGCATGCGTTCGTACTGACCGGCGTCCGCGGCGTTGGCAAGACCACCACCGCCCGCATCATCGCGCGCGCGCTCAATTGTATCGGCGCCGACGGCAAGGGCGGGCCGACCGCCGATCCGTGCGGCGTGTGCGAGCATTGCGTGGCGATCGCCGAGGACCGTCACATCGACGTGCTCGAGATGGACGCCGCGAGCCGCACCGGGGTTGCCGACATCCGCGAGCTGATCGACGGCGTCCGCTACGCCCCGGTCTCGGCGCGCAACAAGGTCTACATCATCGACGAAGTGCACATGCTTTCGACGCAGGCGTTCAACGCCCTGCTCAAGACCCTGGAAGAGCCGCCGCCGCACGTCGTATTCGTGTTCGCGACCACCGAAGTCCGCAAGATCCCGATCACGGTGTTGTCTCGCTGCCAGCGTTTCGATCTCCGCCGGCTCGACACCGAAACCATGCTCGCGCACTTGGGCCGCATCGCCGAGCTGGAAGGCGTCGCGGTGGCGCCGGCCGCGCTCAGCCTGATCGCGCGCGCCGCCGAGGGCTCGGTCCGCGACGGCCTTTCGCTGTTGGATCAGGCGATCGCCCAAAGCGGCGCCAGCGTGACCGATGCCGCGGTCGGCGAGATGCTGGGGCTGGCCGACCGCGGCAAGGTCTTGGATCTCCTCGATGTCGTCATGGGGGGCGATGCCAAGGAGGCGCTCGCCAAGTTCCGCGACCTCGCCGCGGTCGGTGCCGATCCGCTGGTCGTGGTCCAGGACCTGCTCGAACTCGTCCACTGGCTGACGCGGCTCAAGATCGTCGGTCCCGCCGCCGACGAACTCGCGGTCGCCGAGGCGATGCGCACCCACGGTACCGAGATGGCCAAGGGTCTCGCGATGGCGGTGCTGGCCCGGGCCTGGCAAA
>Ga0194132_10013307_pt1 | contig 10023 bp, 5 predicted proteins | sample TA2KigOf80mmetaG_FD_148612 | JGI IMG/M metagenome (GOLD analysis project Ga0194132, IMG submission 148612) | Freshwater microbial communities from Lake Tanganyika, Tanzania - TA2015054 Kigoma Offshore 80m | ecosystem: Environmental > Aquatic > Freshwater > Lake | place: Tanzania: Lake Tanganyika... | reverse complement strand
TGGTCGATCTGCCCCGCTGGCAGTGGCTGCCCATCCTCTATCTCTTTGTATTGACCCGCCGGCCCGCCCGCTCCGCGGCCCTGTACCGCCGCATCTGGACCCCCCAGGGTTCCCCCCTCCTGCTCCACTCCCAGGCCCAGGCCGCCGGCCTGCAGGAGCGCCTGGGGCCCGGGTACCAGGTGGCCCTGGGCATGCGCTACGGCCAGCCCGGCATCCCCGAGGCCATGCAGCAGTTGCAGGGGGCCGGCGCCGAGCGGGTGCTGGTCTTCTCCATGTTTCCGCAGTTCTCCTGCTCCACCACCGGCTCCCTCTACGACGCGGTGGTCCGCGCCGCCTTTGGCCGGCGCTGCCCCCTTTTCTTTGACCGCCGCCGACAGATGCCCGCCCTGCGCTTCGTGCCGCCCTACTACGAGCACCCCGAGTACATCGCGGCGCTCAAGACCTCCTTTGAGGAGGATCTGCGCCAGTCCGGCTTTGCCCCCGACCACTACCTGCTCACCTTCCACGGCATCCCCAACCGCTACGTCGCCGAGGGCGATCCGTACCGCCGCCAGTGCGAGACCACTGCCCGGCTCCTGGCCCTGGCCCTGGGGCTGCGCCAGGACCAGTGGACCCTGGGCTTCCAGTCGCGCTTTGGCAAGGAGCCCTGGCTGGAGCCCTACACCGAGGAGTTGCTGCGCCAGTTCGGCGGCCGGGACGTGCGCACCCTGGCCGCGGCCTGCCCCGGCTTCACCGCCGACTGCCTCGAAACCCTCGACGAGATCGGCCACGAGGGCCAGCGCCAGTTCCGGGAAGGCGGGGGACAGACCCTGCACCTGAGCCCCTGCCTCAACAGCCATCCGGCCTGGCTCGACGCCATGGCTTCAATCGTCCGCCAGGAGAGTGCCGGCTGGGCCTGAGAAGCGCTTGACAGGGAGGGCGCCTTTTTTGTTTATTGGCCTCCCCTTCGCCCCTGCTTCTGGATGGAACGACTCCCCGAGAGCCTGGAGCGCAAGCTCGTCAAGCTGGGCCACGCCCTCATCGACCACCGGCGCGCCCGCCTGCTGGTGGCCCCCTCCCAGGACCAGCCCGGTTTCTGGTTCGGGGCCGGCAACCTGGCGCGCCACCCCCGCGACAAAAGCCTGCTGCTCATCGGCAGGTACCGCGACGCCGGCGACAGCCGCTCCGGCCTGGGCCAGGGGGCCAGGGGCCGCGAGCTGGCCCTCTTCCGCTCCACCGACGAGGGCCAGACCTTCGCCAAGATCCGCTCCTGGGATAAATCAGACCTCTACTGCGGCTCGGCGGTGCTCAGCATCGAGGGCAGCGCCCTGCGCCTGAGCCGCGGCCGGGTGGAGGTGCTGGTGGCCACCGAGAAGGTCCACCCCTACCCGCGCGGCCTGACCGAGTACCAGAAACCCGGCACCGGGGTGTGGAGCATCGACGCCTTCGCCGCCCCCAGCGTCGAGGCCCTGGCCCCCCAGGAGCAGTTGCGCCCCCTGCTCTGCGGCCAGGACCCCGCCTACCTGCACCTCAAGGACCCCAGCCTCTCCCCCGGCTTCGCCCCCGGCCAGCTGTTGCTGCTCTATTGCGCCCATCCCTTCTCCTGGACCTCCTCCACCTCCGGGTACGCCCTGCTGGAGGGCGAGGGGCCGGTCGAGGCCCACAGCGACTTCTTCCCGCGCGGCCCGGCCTGGGACGTGGCCGCCTGCCGCGTCACCTGCCGCCTGCCCCTGCCCCGGACAGGGGCCTTTGCCAAGCTGCCCCGGCTCTCGCTCTACTTCTACGACGGGGCCGAATGCCTGCGCCCTCTCGAAGCCCACCGCTATGCCGTGGCCCGGCCCCGGGGCCATTCCTGCGAGGAGTTGGGCGGGTTGGCCTACGGCTTCGACCAGGACTTTCCCCGCCTTTTCCGGCTCAGCCAGTTGGCCCCCCTCTTTGTCTCCCCCGAGGGCACCGGCAGCAACCGCTACGTCTCGGTGCTGGCCGAAGGCGAGGGCAATTTGTGGGCTACCTGGCAGCGCTCGGCGGCCTCGGGGGCCCAGCCCCTCTTCCTCCACCACCTCAAGGCCGACAAGGTCCGCGGCCTGCTTTCCTGATCCAGCCGCGCAGGATCAGCGGTCCGTGTCTATCTTTGGCCAGGAGCACAAGGCCATGCCCACCCACCCCTTCACGGTACCCGCCCTCTTCGACGCCCTCCCGGACCCGGCGGCGCTGATCGACGCCGAAGGGTGCTTCCTCGACCTCAACCCCGCCTTCCTAGAACGCGCCCGGCGGCGCGGCTTCGCCCAGGTCAAAGAGGCCTGGATCGGCCGGCTCTTCTGGGACACCTCCCTGCTGCGCGACCCCCAGGGCTGCGAGACCTTCGTGCGCCGGGCCCTGGCCCAGGGCGGGGCCGGCGCCCGGGAGCGCTTCATCTACGACCTGGAGACCGAGGTCCACATGGAACTCTCCCTCACCCCCCTGCTGGACCCGCAGGGCCGGGTGCTGGGCGGCCTGATCCTATGGAAAAACGTCACCCCCCAGGTGCGCCAGGAGCAGCGGCGGGAGATCATCCCCCAGGTGCGGGAGGCGATCTGGAGGATGGGCAGCAGCAACGATGTGGCCGGCATCCTGGTGGCCGTGCGGAACGGACTGGAGAAGCTGGGGGTGCCCTTTGCCAACTGCGGGGTCAACCTGGTGGATGCCACCGGGCATGTCTTTTCCCACAGCATGACCGAGGAGGGGGCCTGGCTGCCGGCCAAAACCGATGATCCCGGCAACGAGACCGTGCTGCGGATCTGGCGCAGCCAGGAGCTGGCCTACCGCCGGGACCTGGACCGGGAGGACCGTTACGGCGAGGCGGGATGGATCAAGACCGACTTCAACCAACCCATCCGCTCGGTGATCGACGCGCCCTTTTCGCACGGCACCCTGGCGATCAACAGCACCGCGCCCGACGCCTTTGACCAGGAGGACCTCGACGCTCTGGAAGCCATGGCCCGGGTGCTCTCGGAGGGGTTCCAGCGCCTGGAGGACTTCCGCCTGCTGGAAGAGCGCAACCGGGAGCTGGAGCGCGAAGTAGCCGAGCGCCGGCGCGCCGAGGAAACCCTCCAGGAGAGCGAGGCCCGCATCCGCCGCCTGATGGACGACCTGCCCATCGGCATCGCCCTGTCCACCCCCGAGGGCCGCGTCTTCTATTCCAACCCCTACAACTCGCAGGTGCTGGGTTACACCCCGGAGGACATGCCCCAGGTGCGCGCCCAGGACCTCTACCTCCACCCAGAGGACCGGGAGGAACTGGTGCGGAACCTGCGCGAGCGCGGGGAACACGCCTTTGAATACCTTTTCCGCCGCAAGGACGGGCAGCCGGTCTGGATGCGGGGCAAGACCCGGGCCTACCGCGACCCGGACGGCCAGGTCTACTACCTGGGCATCACCGAGGACATCGATCAGCGCCGCCGGCAGGAGCTGCGCCAGCAGGTCTTTCAGCAGGCGCGCGAGGCGATCTGGCGGATGGAAAAACCCCAGGACCTGGAGCGGCTGCTGCAGGCGGTGCAGGCCGGGCTGCGCCGCCTGGAAATCCCCTTTGTCTACTGCGGGGTCAATATCCTCGACCTGGGCGTCGACCCGCCGGTGGTGACCATCCACACCATCCACCCCGACGGCCGCATCGACAAGGCCGCTGCCAAGGCTGAGGACCACCCCCTGCTGCGGATCTGGCGGCAGCGGGAAATCGCCTATCGCCCCGATCTGCACCGCGCCGACCTCTACGGCGAATGGGAGGAACTGAGGCTTTCCGGCGTCCGCTCCCTGGTCGACGCACCCTTCTCGCACGGCACCCTGGCCCTGAGCAGCACGGCCCCGGACGCCTTTTCGGCCCAGGATCTGCAGGTGCTGGGGGAGATGGCCGCCCTGCTCTCCGAGGGCTTCCAGCGCCTGGCGGACTTGCAAAACCTCGAGTACCGGGCCCGGGAGGCCGAAGCCCTGGCCAACGCCATCACCGCGGTGGCCCAGACCCTGGTCCTCGAAGAGGTCTTCCAGTCCGTGGTGCGCGAGGCGGCCCGGCTGACCGCCTCCGAGCGGGCCACCCTGTTCCTGTACGACGAGCAGGCCGGGGTGCTGGTGCCCCGCGCCCAGGTGGGCCACGACTGGGAGAGCTACCGCCACATCCGCCTGCGGCCGGGCGAGGACCTGTCCGGCCAGGTCTTCACCTCCGGGCAGCCCCGCCTCTACGACCGCTCCCACACCCCTTTCAGCCAGACCCTGCGGCCGGAGAACCGGGCCTGGCTGGAACAGGCCGTGCCCCACCGGGAGGGCCGCGGGGCCGCGGTGCCGCTGCGCCTGGAGAACCAGGTGATCGGCACCCTGGCCATGCGCAGCGAGACCCATACCTTCACCCAGCGGGACCTGGAGCTGCTGGCCCGGCTGGCCGAGCAGGCGGCCCTGGCCATCGAAAGAACCGGCCACCTGCAGACCCTTGAGCGCGAGGTGGCCGAACGCCGCCAGGCCGAAGCCGCCCTGCGCCTGGCCCAGTTCACCATCGACAACACCAGCGAGGCGGTCTTCTGGTTCGGCCCGGACGGCCGCTTCTTCTACGTCAACGAGGCGGCCTGCCGCAGCCTGGGCTACACCCGCGAGGAACTGACTGCCCTGCACATCACCGACATCGACCCGGATTTCCCCCGGGAGCCCTGGGAGCAAAGCTGGCAGCGCATCCAGCGGGAATCCCAGCCCCGCAACCTCGAGACCCACCACCGCGCCAAGGACGGCCGGCTCTTTCCCGTGGAGATCACCGCCACCTACCTGGAGTTCGACGGCCGGGAGTTCGTCTGCACCTTTGCCCGCGACATCACCGCCCGCACCCAGCTGGAATCCCAGCTGCGCCAGTCCCAGAAGATGGAGGCCGTGGGCCAGCTGACCGCCGGCATCGCCCACAACTTCAACAACATGCTCCAGGTGATCTCGGGCAACCTGCACCTGCTGCACGACCAGGTGCCCACCGCCCTGAGGGACCACCTGGCCGACGCCGAGCAATCGGCCAGCCGCGCCGCCGACATGGTCCGCCAGCTCATGATTTTTGCCCGGCCCGCCGGCGCCCACCGGCCCCAGCCCTTCGACCTGGCCGCCCTGCTGCGCCACATCCTGGCCATCTGCCGCCAGACCTTTGACCAGCACCTGGCCCTGGAAGCCCAGATCGCCCCCCAGCTCCCGCAGGTCCAGGGCCATACCGGCCAGCTCGAGCAGGTGCTGCTCAACCTGCTCATCAATGCCCGTGACGCCCTGGAGGAGGCCGCCAATCCGGCCCCGCGCATCGGCGCCTACCTGCAACTGGCCGCCCCTGGAGACCTGCCCGCAGACCTGCCGCCTGGCCCCTACCTGCTCCTGCAGGTCAGCGACAACGGGGTGGGCATGGATGCGGTCACCCAGGCGCGGATCTTTGAGCCCTTCTTCACCACCAAGCCCGTGGGCAAGGGCACCGGCCTGGGCCTGGCCACGGTCTATGCCATCGTCCGGGAACACCGGGGCCGCATCCTCTGCGAAAGCAGGGCGGGGGAGGGCACCACCTTCTCGGTGCTGCTGCCGGCCCTGGGCGCCCCCGCCCCGGCCGAAACCCCGGCGCCCGAATCGGTGCCCCTGCCCAGGGGCACAGAGACCCTGCTGCTCATCGACGACGAGAAACTGGTGCGGCGCACCCTGGGGCAGAGCCTGGAGCGGGCCGGCTACCGGGTGCTGGAGGCGGAGAAGGGCGAGGAGGGGCTGGAGATCCTGCGGCGGGAAGGCAGGCAGGTCGCCCTGGTGGTGCTGGACCTGTCCATGCCCGGCATGTCGGGGGCCGAGGTGCTCGAACACCTGGGCCGCTTTGAGGCCCGGCCCAAGGTGGTGCTGCTCACCGGGTACGCGGCGGACCCGGCCCAGTACACCACTGCCGATGAGGTGCTACAGAAGCCCCTCAAGCTGGCGGACCTGGTCCGCCGCGTGCGACAGTTGCTGGACGGCTAGGGCCCAAACACGAACTCCACCCGCCGGTTCCGGGCCCGGGCCGCCGCGTTTTTGCCCCGGTCCACCGGCTCCTCCTCCCCCCGGCTGAGGGTTTTGAGCCGCTCCGGGGCGAGGCCCTGGTCGGCCAGGAACTTCCTCACCCGCTCGGCCCTTCTGGATCCCAGCGCCTGGTTGAACTCGGCGCTGCCCCGGTCGTCGCAGTGGCCCACCAGGGTCAGTTTCACCTCGGGGTGGACCTTGAGGCGCTCGGCGTGGCGCAGGAGCACCTTCTGCTGGTCCGGGCGGAGCTGGTCCTGGCGGTAGTCGAAATAGACGCTCTCCAGCACCAGGGTGTCCCCCACAGAGCCGGTGGCTTCCGGATGGGCCGTGGCCTGGGCCAGGTCGCGGGCCCGCTGCACCACCGCCACCTTCTGCCGGGGCTGCTCGGCCCCCCGGTGGGCGCAGGCGGCCAGCGCCAGGCAGAGGCCGGCCCAGGCCAAAACGGGAACCCGGCTCAACCCCGCTCCAGCGCTTCGCTCAGCCATGCTCGCACCTCCTCCAGGCACTCCTCGTTGATCTGGTGCCCCATCTCGAATTCGCGGTAGACCAGGCGCACCGGCAAAGACTCCAGCAGGGCGCGGGAGGCGCGGCCCTGGGCAATGGGGATGAGCGGGTCCTGCTGCCCGTGCGCCATCAGCACCGACAGGGAACCCAGCCCTTCCCCAGCGCCCTCGGGGATCATCTCCTCCACCACCAGGCCGCTGAGAAAGACCACCCCGGCCACCAATTCGGGCCGGTGCAGAGCCACCCCCAGAGCCATGCCCGCCCCCTGGCTGAAACCCAGCAGGAAGACCCGGCCCCGGTCCACCCCGCCCGCCCCGACCAGCCCCTCCAGCCAGACCTCCAGTTGCCGGCGCGAGGCCCGGGCCTGCTCGTGGTCCAGCACCAGGCCAAAGGGGGTGAACTGCACGTCGAACCAGGCGTAACCCCCCTGCTCCAGGGCCTGGGGCGCCCGCGCACTGACCACCCTGAAGCGCGGGTCCAGATAGGGGGCCAGGCCCATCAGGTCCTCCTCGTCGCTGCCGTACCCGTGCAAAAGCACCAGCAGGGGCGGGTCTCCCACCGCTGCCGCTGCCGGCGGGCGGTTGAGACAAAAAAACTCCGGGGACGCGCTCACCCCACCTCCACCTCGTGCCGGCCCGCCCCCACCAGGGAGAGCACCAGGTGCTCGGCCTCGGCGCTGATCTGGGGCACCAGGGCGTTGGGGTACATCTTCTCGTTGCGCCAGAGGGTCTCGCCGTTGAGGCTGACCACCGGGAAGCGCTGGCCCAGCCGCGGCAGCCACAGACGGGTCTCCCCCTCCCGCTCCAGGGTCAGGGCCAGCCAGAAACGCCCATTCCCCTGCTGCCATTCCACCTCCACCATCCCGCGCCGGGTGGGGACGCGGCCCTGGACCCGCCCCAGGTCCAGACTCGGCGGACGGATCTCCATCACCCCGTACCCGGGGCTGCCCGGCCGGACCCCCAACACCTGCGACCCCAGGAAGTACTCGGGGCCGGGCAGCACCTCGGCGCCCCCGTTCTTCTCGCCCCAGGTCTCCCCCTCGCGCCCGGCCGTCCGGCCCCACTTGATCTCCAGGTACTCCAGGGCCCTGGCCCTGGCCCCGCTGCGCCACAGCCCGCCCTCCAGGTAAAACGCCTCCAGCAGACCGGCACTGGCCAGCCGGCGCACCCAGTCCTCCTGCGGCTCGGGGACCAGCAGGCCAAAATAACAGGCCAGGGCGTGGGCCCAGCGGTCCTCGGGCTCCGGAGGCACGGCGGCCCACTGCCGGCGCAAGGCCCGGGCCTCCTGCTCCCACTGCTGGGCCGCAGTCCGGTCGCGCTGCCAGCGACACAGGCGGCCGGCAGCCTCCAGGGCCCCGACGCGCAGGGCGCCCAGGGCCGGGCCGGACCACGATCCCTCCCCCGGCGGCACTCCCGGCGACCGGCACTCCGCCAGGGCCGCCAGGGCCGCCGGCAGCCGCCGCGCCAGTTCCTCCCCTTCCCCGGCGTAAAGGTGATAGGATTCCAGCGCCAGCAGGTAGGCCAGTTGCCCGGCCACCTCGCCCCGTCCCGGCGCGGCCCCGGCCAGGGCCGCCCCCATGGCGCGGGTGTCGCCACTCAAGTAGCAGTCGTTCAGGGCCAGGGCCAGGGCCCGCAGCCAGTCATAGGGCGGCCCCGCCGGAAAGTAATACACCTCCTGGCGGCAAGCAGCTATGCTGCGCCGCCCCACCTCCCACACCTGCTCCAGCAGGGGGGAAAGGGCCAGTTCACCGCGCCCCTCCACCTCGGCCCGGCGGCCTACCAGGCCCACGCAGTCGATCTCCACCTCCTGCTCGAAGTGACTCAGTCGCACCACCAGGTAGCGGCAGGTGCGCAGCCACAGCCCGCTCCACACCTGCACCCCCTGGCCGCAGGTGTAGCTCACCCAACTGTCGAGCTGCCCCCAGGAGCGGGCAAAGCCTATTTCGACCAGGCCGCCCCGGCCGCCCCGCAGGCGCAGGCAGGGAAAGCCGCTGTGCTGCTGGCCCAGGTCGAGGATCAGCAGCACGGCCCTCTGCGGATCCCGGGTCTGCACCAGGGTCCAGCTCTTGCCCGGCCGCAGCAGTCCTTCGCGGTGGACGCATTTGGCCCGGCGCAGGGATTCGGGCTCGGCGGCGAAGCGCAGCGGACCGCCGGCCTCCACCTCGCCAAAGGCCACCACCGCCCGCCCCCAGTGCGCCTGCTCGGCCACCGGGGGGGGCGACCAGGGCTCGGGAAGGGCCACCCCTTCGACCACCACCACTCCGGTCCAGGGCAGTTCCCCGCCCGCTGCCGGCCAGCAGCGCTCCCCTCCGCCGGGCCCTTCCTCCCACTCGGCAGCCCGGGCCGCCTGCCAGGGGGAACCCGTGGCCAGTTCGATCTGCCCGCCCTGGGCGCAGTCCACTTTTCCGCTCAGGCTCAGCCAACCCGCACCGGCGCCGGCGGCGGCCAGGACCAGCAACTGCTGCGGCCCCGGCCCCAGGCCCGGCCCCAGTTCAAAGCGCTCCCGCACCGGCTGGCCCGTGAGGGTGGACCCCAGGCCCCGGCCCACCAGTTGCCCGCCCAGGTAAAGCTGGTACGGCCCGCTGGCAGCGCATTCCAGCCAGCCGCCGGCCAGGGCCTCCGACAGGTGCAGCGGCAATACCAGATACACAAAGGGGGCCGGGCCGGGATACCAGATAGGGACCGGCGTCATGGCCTTGCGAGTTTCTTTAGATTTGTCCCCATGTCATGGTTCGGCGCCCGCTGGCGCCCGCTCCTGCTCTTCGCCCTGGGGGCGCTGCTCTACGCGCGCACCCTGGAGGGTGGTTTTGTGCTCGACGATCGGGCCGCTGTCCGCGACAACCCGGTGGTCCGGCGCGGCGAACTGGCCCAGATCCTCGGTTCCGACTACTGGGCCGGCTTCCACGGCGACCGCTCCGGCCTGTATCGGCCGCTGACCGTGTGGACCTTTGCCCTCAACTATCACCTGTCCGGCCAGGCGCCCTTCTCCTACCACCTGGTAAACATCCTGCTGCACGGGGCGGTGGCGGCCCTGCTGTATCTGGTCTGGCGGCGATTGCTGGGACAGGAGGAGACTGCCTGGTGGGCGGCCCTGCTTTTTGCTCTCCATCCGGTCCTGTGCGAGGCCGTGGCCGGGCTGGTGGGGCGGGCCGAATTGCTGGTGGCCCTCTTTGGGCTGGCAGCCCTTCACCTGCATCTGGGCGGCCGGCCTCTGATGGCCGGGGCGGCGCTGCTGGCCGCCCTGCTGAGCAAGGAGAGCGCCATCGCCCTGCCGGCCCTCCTCCTCCTGGCGGACCTCTTTCAATATCGCGGTTTTCCGCAAAAACGCTACTGGCCGGCCCTCCTCCTCTACGCCGGGATGGCCCTGCTCTATCTGGGGGCGCGGCAGTGGGTGCTGGGCGGGTTGCTCGTCGGCCAGATCGACCCCTTCGACAACCCCTTGGCCAACCTGGACACCCCGCTGCGCTGGGCCAACGCCCTGCTGGTCCTGGGCCGGTACCTGGGGCTGCTGGTCCTGCCCCAC
>Ga0194132_10013305_pt1 | contig 10024 bp, 8 predicted proteins | sample TA2KigOf80mmetaG_FD_148612 | JGI IMG/M metagenome (GOLD analysis project Ga0194132, IMG submission 148612) | Freshwater microbial communities from Lake Tanganyika, Tanzania - TA2015054 Kigoma Offshore 80m | ecosystem: Environmental > Aquatic > Freshwater > Lake | place: Tanzania: Lake Tanganyika... | reverse complement strand
ATCCGCGTCCTCCAGCGTCGCGCTTACGGACTGCACGATCAAGAATATCTACGCCTCAAAGTCCTTACATGCATGCTCCCAAAACTCTAACATGCTCATTTTTACCCACTCGATTTCCTGAAGAGGCTTTTCATTTTGGGACGACAATCCTCGTAGGTGCTGTGTCGTCGTAGGCGGCTGGGTAGGTGCTGGTGGTGTCCTAATTTTCCCAAATCAGGACACCACCTAATTAGCTCGGGTTTTCTTGGGTGCCTGATGATCCTCTGACAAATTCGTTCAGTTCCAGTCCTTCAAGAGTACCCTTGTTCCCAGCACCGTTGCGCCCGTGAAGTCTTGCGCTTGAAACGGAGGCCTTTGCAGCGGGTTCGAACTGTGCGTCTGGACGTTTCAAGCGCAAAAACCACTTGACTCGTTGCAGTGTTGCCATGTAACTTCTGATGACAGTATACATTTTTAGAGCTTACAATATTCTCTCGAAATGCATATTTATAAATAGCTTAACTAGTTCCAGGGAAGTTCATGTTCCGGGCCTAATCACAGAGTACTTTTGTGCCCGGCAGGCCGAGAGCTATGCCTCGACCTGTCTCACGTGGACACGTTGATTTTAATGAAGATGGACGCGGCACAACGAGCATCCTTGAGACGATCCCAAGTTTATGTCTACCTTGTCTCAATCGTCGCTGCAGTGGGTGGATTTCTCTTCGGATATGATCTCTCGATCGTTTCCGGTGCTGTTATTTTTTTGAGAAAGGAATTCAATCTAACTCCCAATGAGGTCGGCTTTGCTGTCAGCAGTGCTGTAATCGGATGTCTTCTGGGACCCTTCATTGTTGGAGGAGGCCTCAGCGACTGGTTGGGAAGAAAGAAAGTCCTGCTGGTTACAGCAGTGATTTTTGGAGTTAGCGCCCTGGGTACCGCAATTCCCAGGAACATGACCGAGTTCAATTTCTTTCGAATCCTTGGAGGCGTTGGTGTCGGAGTAGCCTCCGTCATCTCTCCGATGTACATCTCTGAGATTGCGCCGGCCCGATTGCGAGGAAGACTTGTCACGGTCAACCAGTTGGCCATAGTGACTGGTTCGCTGGCTTCGATCATCGTCTCATATTTTCTCTCGTTCAGTGAAAGCTGGAGATGGATGTTTGCCAGTGAGTGTATACCTGTGCTCTTGCTTCTCGCGGGGTTAGCCTTTGTTCCTGAGAGCCCCCGCTGGCTGGTTGAAAAGAACCGCCATTCAAAAGCGCTCGGTATTCTTACAAGGATAGATGGGGCCGCAAACGCAGAACAAGAAATGCAAGAGATCACCGCATCTCTCCAAGAGGGAAGTGGCACTTTTTCTGAGTTGTTTCAGCCAGGAATGAGGATGGCGCTGCTTATTGCGGTGGTGCTGGCAGTGTTGCAGCAGTTCACAGGTGTCAGTCCTTTACTCTTCTACACGCCGATTATTTTTCAGAAGGCAGGCTTCGAGAGAGCTTCGGATGCCATCCTTCAATCGATCATCGTCAACGTCTGGAACCTTGCCTGCACCGTGATCGCGTTCTGGCTAGTGGACCGATTGGGCAGGAGGGCCCTCTTGATAACCGGATGCTCTGGTATGGCCTTGGGACTGAGTCTGATGGGAGTTTTCTTCCATTATGACGTCAAAGGATTCTCAATCGTACTTGTTATGTTCTTGTGCGTTGGATCCTATGTGATCAGTCTGGCTCCTTTGGCTTGGTTGATCATGTCAGAGATTTTCCCGACTCGAATTCGTGGCAGAGCCATGGCGATTGCATCGTTTGCCCTGTGGATGGCGGCGTTTATTGGCGCCCAATCGTTTCCCCCGTTGCTGTCATATGTGGAAGGCAGCTTTGGTACTGCAGCTGGAGTCTTCTGGATCTATGCTGCCGTGTGTGTTTTCGCGGTCGTCTTCGGATGGTTAATGGTTCCCGAAACCAAAGGCAAGTCTTTGGAAGAGATCGGCAGATCCTGGCTGCTGCCTCAGAAACCCCGTTGACTCAGGACCTCACTAAGCTCAGACAAAGAGAAGCCTAAATTCTACGGAGCCACTTACCCGAAGAACATCACACCGAGCCCTATTGGGCGAGGAGAGCAACTTTTCTTCTGGAGGGAGATGCGATGCGAGACAGCGCTTACTGGTCGAAAGTGTTTCTGAACGAAGTTGAGTCCTACTCCTTTGACGAAGGAATTGCGCTCTGGTCATTGGGAAGCCCAAGCTTTCTCTATCAAAGTCCAAAGTCGACCATTTACATTGACCCTTATTTCGGCCCCACGCCTCCAGAGGCCGAGGAGCTCTATCCGAATATCTATCGAACAACCGCGGTCCCAATTTACGCGCCAGAAATTCGCAAAGCTGATGTTGTGATCTCGACGCATGATCACACCGATCACTGCCACGAGCCGACCCTCGTCCCCATTCAGTCAGGGACCTCTGCCGTCTTTGTTGCGCCGCAGACGTCAACCACACGGATGCTGAAAGCGGGCATCCAACGTGAACGTATTCGAACCGTGAAACCTGGAGATGCCGTGCAGATGAAAGATGTTGAGATCAAAGTTTTCGACTCCCACGACCCGGATGCCCCCGGAGCCGTGACCTATTTGCTGGTTTCTCAGGGAGTGACTGTTTTCGTTTCGGGGGACACCCGCGACGGAGAGACGCTCGACCATATTGGTGACAACTATCAGATCGATCTTGCGCTGCTGACTTTCGGAGGGTTCTACAACACCCACGACCAAATGCTCAGCGCAGCTCGCCGCTTGAAGCCCAAGGTCCTGCTTCCCTTTCACTGGGAGATCTGGAGGGGCGCCACAGGCAATCCCATGCTTCTGGGGAAGGCTATCCAGAGTGTGCCCCCGGATTTCGACGTTCGACTTCTTCAGATGGGAGACCGAATTCGATATCACGTGGAACGAGGAATTCTTTCACAATAAACTGCCGGGAGAGTTTGAGGACTGATATGGAGGTGGCTCACTCAGAATCCATCGTCGCCCATGAATATCCAGAGTGGATCCTGTACCTCCCAGGTAGCCCTTCGGGGTTGTTGAACCTTGCAATTACCGGGGCGCAGGACTCTCTACGATGGCCGGGCTTTATTCTTTTTGTTGATGGCGGCTGTTCTCTGACCAAGCGGGAATAGCCATCGAAGCGGAATTTCGCTGGGAAGCCTGAGACCTGACTAAGTCAATGTATGAACTCCGAAGACCAGATCGGTGGCTTCTTACTGGAGCGTGAGTTTGGGTCGAATCAAAGGCCGAACACCCTTCACCGATCGCCCCAGAGAAGCCTGCCGTGAGTCGAGTGGCTATGGGGAGAAGGAGTTGCCTTTCCTCTGAGATGGGCCGGTGCTCCTGAGAAGCGCTGAGATGCCGAATGCATTGAACGCACCCAGACTTCCGGTGCCTTGACCGCCACAAAATTTACCCGTTGCGATCGTAGTGTGGATTCGCGGCGAATGGCATGTTGTGCAGCCTATGGCTTCCAGGCCTCTTGGATGTCGATCCATTCCCAAGGAGGAACGATGAAGAGAAAGGTCAACGCGCAAAGACTTCTTGTCGGAATTCTTCTTGCAATCTACTCCCTGACAACGCTCGGCAAGGAAGACAGTCCGCGAGTGATCGACCTTTCTCTCCTGGTCTCACCAGAATTGCCGTGCACCGCGCCGGTGGGCTGGCCGTATTTTCAGATCAACCCGTATCTCCGAATCGGACCCTTCAGCGCTTACAATAGCGAAATCATTACGATCGACCCGCACACGGGAACACAGATTGACGTTCCCGCCCACTCGGTGCCACGTCCGGATTCAAAGTTGCCCAACGCTGGCCCGCTTGGTTTGATGTTTACGGATGCAGTGCCGGCCTGGCAGTTCGTCGGAGAGGCTTGCGTGATTGACGTCAGGGAGCTGCTCGATCAAGCCCCCAACGGGCGCAGCCCCATCATCACGCAGAAACACATCATTGCCTGGGAGCGCCAGCATCGGCAGCTGAAGCCGGGAGACGTAGCTCTGTTTTTCAGCGGATTCAGTGACCGCTATTACAAACCGTTCCCCGCCGGGCGCCGTTTCTTTGCCGATCCCTTCGAGGGAAAAACACCGGCATGGCCAGATCCCGATCCCGATGCTATGGAGTACCTCGCAGGAAAAGGCATAAAAGCAGCAGGGATCGACAGTCCGAGCATGGGACCTGTGCCAGATTTAGGAGAAGCGACCCATTTCGCGGGCTTGAGGCACGGCATGATATGGACGGAAGGGGCAACTGGACTCGAGCAGCTGCCACCCACCGGGGCTTTGTATTGTATGCTCGGACCAAAACACGCCGGTGATGTCGGCAGTGAAGCGAGGGCTTTTGCCATTGTTGGAGAACCCTTGACGAAGCAGCTCATCGAGTCAGCGCGAAAGCAGAGAGTGCTGGATCTGTCGATGACGCTTTCGCTCGATTTACCAGTTTCGTGGCCGGGACACGGAGCAGGGAACCACCGTCAACCTTATGCGATCGCGAATTTTCGGTTCAACCCTTCGCTGGATCTCTACTTCGATACACACATAATGGATAGCCATACGGGCACCCATCTGGTGCCACCTGCCTATGCATTACCGACGGAGGGATTCGACAATCGCAACTATTCGGATGAGGTGAGAGCCTGGCTGGCGGAATACGAACGCCGCCACGGCCGCCGAGGCTACAGCTCCATCACTGTAGACAAGGTACCACTATCGCAAACCTCTGGACGATTGCGAGTCGTCGACGTGACTCATTTGCTTGGGTCGACCAAGAAAAGCGTATGGCCTGCTTCGCCTGAGATAACCACGGCGCACGTCCAGGAATTTGAAAAAAAATACGGGGCCCTGATGTTCGGCGATATTGTGATCTTTCGGAGTGGGTACAGCGACCGGTATTGTCAGAATCCTGCCGTGAGGAATCCGTGCATGAGTGACCCTTTGAATGGCTTGCAGGAAGGCTGGCCGTCACCCGGACCGGACTTGATTCTTTACTTGGCGCGGAAGGGAATACGATGCGTGGCAACGGATGGACCGAGTCTTGGAGGGGCCAGCGCGAAAAAGGCACTGATGACATACTGGGCCATGGGGAGTCATGCGATGGTGGGAGTGGAGTATTTGACCAACCTTGGCAGACTGCCAGACAAAGCCTACTTTCTGTTTGCCGCCATCAAGATTGCGGGCAGCCACGGCGGTCCAGGACGAGCCATAGCGATCTATTAGCATCCATTAGAGTGACTTGTTCAGGAGGAGGATGCCCAACCGGGCCATTCGTTCGGGAACCCGAGCAGGATGTCATCTGATACCCTGGCTCCGTCTATGCGGTGTGCGCGGCCGGTGGCGCCTTTCACTCAAGACGCGGTTGCCGCTCGATGTTTGACAAACTGATCTACTGATCTACTTCCAGACCGACTGAGACTACGCATTGAGGGAGTTCCATCGTTGTCCCTCGCTCGATTTTGTGGGACTGGTCGCATTACCTCTCGAGCAACATTAAGGACGCACGCATGTCAACCCCGGTTTCATCCTCTGCAGGCGAAGTTACAGTCGCCAACAGGACTCGGCGAAAGATCTACCGCCGGCTGATCCCTTTCCTATTCTTGCTCTACGTTATCGCTTTCCTGGACCGCGCCAATGTTGCGTTTGCCAAGCTGCCAATGTCGGCTGACCTGGGCTTTTCGGAAGCAGTATTTGGTCTGGGCGCCGGGATTTTCTACGCGGGTTACATCCTACTGGAGATTCCCGGTGCGTTGATCGTCGAGCGCTGGAGTGCCAGGATCTGGATAGCCCGCATCATGATTACCTGGGGACTCTGTACGGTCTTGGTTGGATTTGTGCAAACTGCCAACCAGTTTTACTTGACCCGCTGTCTCCTGGGGATTGCCGAAGGCGGCTTCTTTCCGGGAATTATTGTCTATCTCTCTCATTGGTTTGCCAGGGAGGACAGGGGCCGAGCGACGGCCGGCTTTACCCTGGCGGGGACCGTGGCTATGGTTGTGGGTGCTCCCCTTTCGGCGCTCATTCTGCAGTTGGACTGGTTTGGTTTGCCCGGCTGGCGCTGGGTGTTCATTTTGGAGGGGGCGCCCGCTGTCGTAATTGGAGTCATTGTTCTCTTCGTTTTAACGGACCATCCCCAACAGGCCCGCTGGTTGGAACCTGCGGAGCGAGAATGGATCGTTTCCCGCTTGGAGCAGGAAAAGCAGCAGTTGCGCCGTCTGGGGCATATGACCGTGATGCAAGGCCTCCGGCAGCGCAACGTTCTCCTGCTGGCCCTTGCGTGCGCGTTTGCCAATCTCTCTATGTTTGCTTATCTGCTTTGGTTGCCGACGACCATTCGAAATGCTTCGGGCCTCTCTGTGACACTCTCGACGCTTTGCTCTGCATTGCCATTTGCGTTCGCCATGATCAGCATCCCCATTGCCGGGTGGTCTTCTGATCGAACGGGAAGAAGAAAGCTTCATACGATCGTCCCGTTGGTGTTAGCAGCGGGCTTCTTTCTCCTTAGTGCCCTTCCAGGTCTTCCATTTCCATTGGTGCTGGCGCTGCTTTGTCTTACCGGCGCCGCCGCGTTCTCCTGGGGAGTCTCATTCTGGGTCATGCCGAGCCTGATTCTTGGAGAGTCTGTGGCTGCCGCTTCGGTGGGTTTTATTAACATGATTAACAGTGTCGGCGCTTTTCTTGGGCCTACTGTTACCGGCTATCTCCTCACCGAAGGCTTTACCCATCGCCAGGTGGTGTCATTTCTTTCGTCGTGCTTTTTGATTGCTGCCGCTCTCGTGGCGGCGGTAAAGCCGAAGCAGGGCTCAGCTCTTTAGAGTTCCAGTGCCTTGACCTTGCAACGTCATTAATGGGTTGCGGTCTAATCGTCGCCATCTTGCCGTCACGCTTGAGCCGCTCGGAGGAAGCGGCTCCATCCATTGACCACCCAGCGCTTGACGCTGTATGTGAAGTGGTGGTGCCCTCCAGCGATGGCCGGATGGTTGAGCGCAGCCAGCATTCGAGCGTTACGCCGGAGGCGGGCCAGCCGGTCCGCATCGTGCTGAAACTCCTCGGGCAAAACCTTCAGCGCCACTTCCATAGGGGATGTGATCTGCGGTCGGTGAGGGGCAGACCATGGCGGTCTGGTGTGGGATGTCTGGAAGAAAAATTATGTGTTTCTCTGTCCTCAGAACGCTCAGTTGGTGGGAAGAATCGAAGTGTCAAGCAGCCTGAGACTTTTCGGGAACAGCCCTTCCCGACAATGGAAACAACCGAAGCCTTTCAATTGCGTTTACGACACCTCCGCGAGAGATTGCGCGTAGCGAGAGGAATCACGTCTGATGAATTCACAGATCGCTTCTAGGTCGTCGACGGATTGGGGAGTCCACCTTATTTCAGCCATTTCTGCAGTCGCTGCTTGGCCTCATCGTGTGAGAGGGTCTGCCTTGCATTCGCTTGCTGAATTCCCTTCTCGATCTTGTAAAGAACGAGCATTCTTTCCATCGCTTCGTCCAAAGTGGCTCCGGAGGGCAAGGCCTCCGCGGTCTTCAGGACGATTTCCTTAATGTTTACCGTTTCCATGACGACATCCTTCCCAATTCGTTCCCGGGTGTCTTAAGCTATCACGCCTGAACCAGAAAACCAAAGATCGCGTTCCATTCGAAGAAGCCATCGCGGATTTACACGAAGGCATTGAGATGGATCCAGGCTCACCTCTGACCTATCTTGATCGGAGACTAGCCCGCTGGCTGCGAGGCCAACGGCCTGAAAGGATGAGAGAGAAATGGGAAAGGGGAAATGGTAATTGGAAAATGGCAAATCCAGCGCCGTTCATTTACTCACGGGGTCATTGTCTTTTCAAAGCCATTTGTTGCTTAGGCAGCGTCAATAGATAAAGGTTGCAACTGTACTCTGTTAAGTCGTGTGTGATTCTTTGGGTGGCGCACACAGGCGCAGTTTGCCATGTGTGCGTACAGTCCGCATACATCGCAAGAAGGACGATGTATGCTCCACCCGGTTGCAGAGGCCTATCTTATCGAGGACTGGCTCGCTGGATTTAAGGCCAGCAGGCCGAAGCCGAGAGAGACTTTGATGAGTGCCTAAACCTCGTCATCCCCCAGAACGGGTCGCCCTAGGCCGTGGTAGTGACGGTCACGCCGGTGGCGAAGCAGCTCATGATGCGGCGCTGGAGCATTGGATCAAATGCCATGGGTTATCCATTTTGGACTAGAGTGAAGGCAACGCTGGCACAATCTCATGTGTCAGACGATCCATCGAGCGCATCCATTTCGCTTTGTCATCCCAATCGTGGGCAATCATCAGCAATGTTCCAAATCCGCCGGTGGTCTCCCACAGTTCTTCGAGGCGCCGGGTACAGGTTCGGGTGTCGCCGATAACGCACAAGTGCTTGAGCGCATACTCGACATTCACCGCTTTGTCAGGCACAGACGGGTCGTGTTTGACCAAACTCGTCATGTTCGTTAGTGCCAGGAGCTTGAGTAAGTAGGCGAACGAACGACCGAGCGCGCTGTGGAGAGCGAAGTCCCACGCTTCGTCGTTGGACTCACCCACGAAAATACTGCGAGAGACGCTCCACCCTGTACGCTGCGGTTCAGGACGATTCGCTTCGGCGGCGCCAGCACAGTACGTTGACCAATGCTCTGCGACCGTTTTGAACGGCACCAGGTTTGTGCTCAGCGGTTTGTAGCCGCGCTGCCCGGCCATGCGTGCTGCCATCGAATTGCCTTTGACGATGCTCATTGCGATCGGCGGGTGCGGTTTTTGATAAGGCTTGAGCATGGCCCCCATGCCAATTTCGGAGTCGGGACTCTGAATTTTGATATGCCAGAATTGCCCTTTGAAATCGAAGGGTGGCTCGCTTTCCCAGAGCTTGACTACCATGTCAATGCCTTCGACGGTCATCAAACCCTGGGTCTTACCGTCGGGCAGACCGAACAACTCCCAGTCGGTTGGCACGCCGCCCTGTCCAAAGCCGCAACTGAAACGCCCGTGGGCAAGGTGATCCAGCATAGCGAGCCGCACCGCCACATTGACCGGATGATGCTGTGGCACAATTGTCACACCGGTGCCCAGACGAATGTGCTTGGTGCGCGGAATGACGGTGGCAATAAAGAGGTCGTTCGCGGGAATTGGTTCCCATGCCAGCGTCAGATGCTGCCCGACCCAAGCTTCCGCAAAACCCAACTCATCTGCGCGGACGACGAGCTCAATATCTTCTTCAAAGCACTGTGTCCGCGATTTTTCAGGCGGATGCATTGGCATCATGAACAGTCCAAGTTTCATCGAAACGCCCCCTTCATTCGAATTATGGAGACCAGCACAAGCACCCGGCATTCTCGGCCATCGCGAGACGGCGCGCTCCGCCACACACCATTACGTAGGACAACTTAGTTAGTCAGGAGCTGCGACACCGCTGAGCTGTGCGGTGTGATGTGGGCAAGAGAGGGCGATGCTGAGAACATCCTCAAAAGCCTCAAAAAACGGGCCGCTTCTCTCGGATACACACCGATAGAAATCTCAGCACTTAACCTGCAAGTTTCTTACACCCAGATTATACGCCGAACGGGCTTATAGCGACTGAACCGGAACGGAGGGATTGAAAGGAAAGCGGGAGTGCCCTAGGATAGGCGGTTTGCAAAGACGACCTATCCAGACTTGATAGAGCGATCAAGGAAAGGAGCACTCCCGAATGGAGAAGATAGCAAAAGCGCCGAGGTCTGAAAAGGCCGTTGCGAGCGGAAAAGAAAGAACGCGGGGGAAAGCCAATAAAATCGGGGCGGCCACCCGGTACGACTTTGGAGGCGGGGTGCTGACCCCGTACGGCGGCCTGTTACCGCTGGCGGCGTTGTTGGAGAAGCTGGAGTTTGTGCAGCTGCTGTACGAGAAGCTAACGGTCAAGCGGCAGCCGGCGAGTCTGAGTAATGCCCAATTCGTGATGGGGACCGTGTTGATGTTTTACTTAGGTTTTGCGCGAATGCACCATGTGAGATACGTGCGGGACGATGAGATGGTGCAAGAGGTGTTGGGCAGCGCGG
>Ga0194132_10013304_pt1 | contig 10025 bp, 6 predicted proteins | sample TA2KigOf80mmetaG_FD_148612 | JGI IMG/M metagenome (GOLD analysis project Ga0194132, IMG submission 148612) | Freshwater microbial communities from Lake Tanganyika, Tanzania - TA2015054 Kigoma Offshore 80m | ecosystem: Environmental > Aquatic > Freshwater > Lake | place: Tanzania: Lake Tanganyika... | reverse complement strand
GCCCGCGGTCGAGCAGGATCGTGGAGTATTGCCGTCGCAGGCGGTCGGGGAGGCCCTCGCGCGGCCGAGGCTGGGGCGTGACCGCCAGGCCGGCGACCGCGGGCCCGAGCAGCCCGACGCCGGCGAGGCGCCGCTCGCGCAGGCGCTGGCGGAGCGGAGCGGGGAGGAAGGGGGTCGCGAGGGCGGTGGCGGCGGCGGACGCGCCGTGGCGGCGGCGGTACACGGCCAACTCGCGCCAGAGCGCAGGGAGCCGCCCGGTCGTGAGCAGGTCGGCGAAGCGGTACCCGAACGTCATCGGGTACCCCGCGAGCACCTCGTCCCCGCCCTGCCCGTCGAGCATCACCGTGATCCCCGCGTCGCGCGCGGCGCGCATCACGTGCCACTGCGCGACGATGCTCGTCGAGCCGAACGGCTCGCCCTGGCACTCGACCACGCGCGGCAGGACGTCGACGAGGTCGGCGTCGGAGAACGTCACCCAGTGTGGCTCCGACAGGATCGCCGAGGCAACCGCCTCGGCGAACGGGCGCTCGTCGAAGCCGTGGTCGGGGAACCAGGCGGTGAACGTGCGCTGGCGGTCGCCCACCGGGCGCGCGCTCTCGGCCTCGGTGCGCAGCAAGTGGTCGATCGCAACGGCGATCGCCGACGAGTCGAGCCCGCCCGAGAGCGCGGTCCCAACCGGCACGTCCGACCGCAGCCGCAGGCGGACGGCGTCGAGGAACGTCTCGCGAAAGGCCACGACCGGGTCGCCGTCGACCGGCCGAGGCTCGAGCGCCCAGTACCGCCGCAGCCGTAGCCCCGACGCGTCGACGACGAGGGTATGCGCAGCCGGCAGCCGCCGGATGCCCTCGAAGAACGTGCCGTCCGTGTGGTCGGTCGCCCCCAGCCCGACGAAGTCCCGTACCGCCTGCAGGTCGGGCCGCAGGTGTGCCGCGGGGTCGGCGCGGAACGCGGCCGGCTCGCTCGCGAAGACGAGGCGCCTGCCGTCCCAGCGGTAGAGGAACGGCTTGACGCCGAAGCGGTCGCGCGCGCAGAGGAGCCGCTGCCGCCGTCCGTCCCAGAGCACGAACGCCCACATCCCGTTGAAACGCTCGACGCAGGCGTCGCCCCACTCCTCGTAGGCGCGAAGGATCACCTCGGTGTCGGTGCCGCTGCGGAACCGGTGCCCCTTCGCCTCGAGCTCGGTGCGGAGTTCGCGGTAGTCGTAGACCTCGCCGTTGTGGACGAGCTGCAGCTGGCCGTCGTCGCTCGCGAACGGCTGGTGGCCGGCGGCGGACGTGTCGATGATCGCTAGCCGCCGGTGCCCGAGCGCGACCCCCTCGGCCGCGAACAGCCCGTCCCCGTCCGGGCCGCGGTGCGTCAGGCAGGCGCTCATCCGCGCCACCACGGCCTCGGCGGGGGGCGCACCCAGCTCGACGATGCCGCAGATCCCGCACACGGCTCAGCGGCTGCGCGGCGCCGCCGCCGGGCGCGGGGCCACCCGGGTACCGCGGCCCGTCGCAGTAAGGTGCGCAGCGATGGTGAAAGTCATGCGGTTCCTCTACGAGCTCGCCGTGGAATGCGCATCGCTGCCGATCCTCCTCCTCGCGGTCGTCGGGGCACGGTATCGGGACAGGCCCTACGACGTCGGCATCGGCCCCGAGCCGATCGTCAGCCACCCGCACCACCGGAAGGCGCTCGAGCGGCGCGGCTACCGAACCCAGACCTTCGTCGGCAGCGTCTACTTCATCACCGAGGAGTTCGACGTCCGCGGCGACCGCTGGTGGCTCGCGCGGTTTCGCCTGTTGCGCCCTCTCGCCTCTGTCGCGCTCTTCGTCCTCGCGGTGTGGCGCTACCGCTGCGTCTACCACTACTTCAACGGAGGCCCGCTCGGGAGCCGCTGGATCTTCCTGTGGCGCTTCGAGCCTCACCTGCTCCGCCTCGCGGGCGTCGCGACCGTGGTGATGCCTTACGGCGGCGACATCCAGGACCTGACCCGCACCCGGAACCTCCTCTTCAAGGACGCGATGGCGCGCGACTACCCCGCCTTCCGTCTGCGGCGCCGGCGCGTCGCGGCGCAGATCGACCTGTGGACGCGCCATGCGAGCCACCTGATCGGCGGCTGCGACTGGGTCGAGTACCTCTACCACTGGGATACGCTGATGCTGGCGCACTTCTCGATCGACCTCGAGGAGTGGCATCCACTGCCCGCGCCGCCGGCCGCGCCCGGGGCTCCGCTCCGGGTGCTCCACGCGCCGAACCACCGGCACATCAAGGGCTCGGCACACGTCGTCGCGGCCGTCGAGCGCCTGCGCGCCGAGGGCGTCCTGATCGAGTTGACGCTGCTCGAGGCCGTGCCGAACACGCGTGTCCGCGAGGCGATCGCCGAGGCCGACGTCGTCGTCGACCAGCTCGTGATCGGCTGGTACGCGATGTTCGCCCTCGAGGCGATGGCGATGGAGAAGCCGGTGCTCTGCCACCTCCGGCCCGACTTCCTCCAGTTTTACGTCGATGCCGGCCTCGTCGCCGAGGGCGAGATTCCGCTGATCGACACACGGCCCGGAACGATCGAGGACGATCTGCGGCGGCTCGCCGCGACCGACCGCGAGCATCTCCGGGAGATCGGTCGCCGCTCCCGCGCGTTCGCGGCGCGCCACCACTCCCTCGACGCCGTCGGCGAGGTCTTCGATCGGGTCAACCGCGCCGCCGGGGTCGTCCCGCACGGCGGCTGATGCGCGTCCTCCACGTCCCGACCGCGACCGGCGGTCATCCCACCACGCTCGCGCGGGCCGAGCGCGAGATCGGGCTCGAGAGCTGGTCGATCGTCGACCAGGAGACGTACCTCGCCTACCCCGCGGACGAGGTGGTGCTGCGGCGTGACGCCAACCGCCTGTGGCTGGAGCTCCACCGCCCCGGGCTCCTGTTCCGCGCCTGCCGCGACTTCGACGTGATCCACTTCAACGCGGGGCAGACGCTGATGCCGCAGCCGATGACCCGCTCGGCCGGCCGCCACGCCGCCCTGCCGCGTGCGCTCCACCGGGCGTACGCACGGGTGCTCGAGCAGCGCGACCTGCCGCTCCTCAGGGCGCTCGGCAAGGCGATCGTCGTCACCTTCCAGGGCGACGACGCGCGGCGCGGCGACGTCCTCGCGACCCGCCCCGTGAGCCCGCTCGGCGAGGTCGAGCCCGGCTACTACGACGCCACCTCCGACCGCCTCAAGCAGCGACGCGTCGCCCGCTTCGCCCGCCACGCCGACCGCATCCTCGCGCTCAACCCCGACCTCCTCGACGTGCTGCCGCCCGGCGCGCGGTTCGTGCCGTACGCCAACGTCGACCCGCGCGACTGGCAGCCGGTCGCGGCGCCGCCGTCGGAGGCCCCCCTCGTCCTCCACGCGCCGAGCCATCGCGGCGTCAAGGGCACACGACACGTGCTCGAGGCGGTGCGGACACTCGAGCAGGAGGGCGTCCCGTTCCGCTTCAGGCTTGTCGAGCGCGTCTCCCACGCCGAGGCCCGCCGCCTCTACGAGCAGGCGGATCTCCTCGTCGACCAGCTGCTCGTCGGGTGGTACGGAGGTCTCGCGGTCGAGCTGATGCTGCTCGGCAAGCCGGTCGTCGCCTACGTGGCCGACGCCGACCTGGCGCGCGTGCCGGACGAGATGCGCGACGGCCTGCCCGTCGTCCGGGCCGAGCCGTCGAGCCTCACCGGGGTGCTCCGCACGCTCCTCACCGAGCGCCGCCACGAGCTTCCGCGGCTCGGGCAGCGGTCACGCGCGTGGGCCGAGCGGTGGCACGACCCGGTCGCGATCGCGCGCATGATGGAGGAGGAGTATCGGGCCGCGCTCGCTGCCGTCGCGGCCCGCCGCCAGGGTCTGCCCGCCGAGCGCCACGGCTAGGATCGACGGGCCGATTCCCGAGGACAAGGAGCAGGAGTGGAGATAGCGGGCAGAACGTTCGCGGTCACCGGAGGCACGGGCTTCGTCGGCTCGCACCTCGTCGACGCGCTCGTCGCGGCCGACGCCCGCCGGGTCGTCGTGTTCGACGCCACGGTGCAGGAGGCCAGCATCGCCGAGACGCTCACGTCCGGCAAGGTCGAGATCGTCCAGGGCGACGTGCGCGACCCGGAGGGGCTCAAGACCGCCTTCGCGGGCGCCGACGGCGTCTTCCACCTCGCCGTCCTGCCGCTTGGGCCCACGATCGAGAACCCGCGCCTCGGGCTCGAGGTGAACGTCGTCGGCAGCTACAACGTCTTCGACGCCGCGCAGCAGGTCGGTGCGCAGAAGGTCGTGTTCTCGTCGGCGTCCTCGGTGTACGGCGATACCGACGAGACGATGGACGAGTCCCACCCGCTCGACGCGCGGACGATGTACGGGGCGTCCAAGATCGCAGCGGAGTACATCCTCCGGGCGGTCGAGGACGACAAAGGCCTGCCCTACGTCACCCTCCGCTACATGAACGTCTACGGTCCGCGGCAGACCGGCGGCCTCGTGATGGCCGTGATCCGGCGGGCCATCGACGGCCAGTCGCCCTCGATCACCGGCGACGGGTCGCAATCCTTCGACTTCGTGCACGTGAAGGACGTCGCCGCCGCCAACGTCGCCGCGATGGCGTCCTCCGTCTCCCGCGAGGAGTTCAACGTGGGCAGTGGCACCGAGGCGTCGGCCCGCGAGATCGCCGAGAAGATCATCGAGATCACCGGCTCGCCCGCCCCGGTGGAGTACCAGCCGGACGTGCGCGTCCTCATGCGCCGCCGCGTCGGCAGCAACGAGAAGGCCCTGCGCCTGCTCGGCTGGAAGGCGGGCTGGGACCTCGATCGTGGCCTCCGCGACACGATCGACTGGGTGAGGGCGAACCGGTGAGAGTCGTCGTCACCGGCGCGACCGGTTTCGTCGCCTCCCACCTGCTGCCCGCCCTGGCGGACGACGGCCACGAGGTCGTCGCGGTCGGCCACGACCGCGCCCGGATCCCGAGCCTGCCGGGCGTCGAGCCCGTCCTCTGCGACCTCGGGGCGCCGTTCGCAGCGGGCGACCTCCCGCGCGCGGACGCGATCGTGCACCTGGCGCAGGCGAACGTCCGCTTTCCGGACGGCGCCGACGGGCTGTTCGCGGTGAACGTGGCCTCCACGCAGCGACTGCTCGAGATCGCGCGGACGACGGGCGCGACGCACTTCGTGTTCGCCTCGTCGGGCTCCGTCTACGGGATGGCCGATGAGGTGCTCACCGAGTCGTCGCCGCTCGCGGCGCGGGACTTCTACGGCGCGACGAAGATGGCGGCCGAGCGCCTCGTGAGCGCGTACGCCGACCTGCTCGCGACGACCGTCATCCGGCTGTTCGTGCCGTACGGCCCGGGGCAGACGGGACGGATGATCCCGGCCATCGCCGGACGTGTCCGGGGCGGCGAGGCGGTCACGCTGAACGGGGGCGGACGCCCCCGCATGAACCCGGTGTACGTCGCCGACGTCGTCGCCGTCGTGCGGCGTGGCCTTCAGACGACGGCCGCCTCGGTCATCAACGTCGCAGGCCCTGACGTCGTCGACGTCCGCGGGCTCGCCGAGGCGATTGGCGCAGTGGTCGGACGGGCGCCCGTGTTCGAGGAGGGGTCGGCAACTGTGGGCGGCGACATCGTCGCGGCGAACGACCTGATGCAGGCGTTCCTCGGCAGCACCCCTCTCACCCCGCTCGCGGTCGGGCTCGACCACATGCTCGGGGACGGCGACAGTACGACGGCCTGATGTGCGGCATCGCGGGCATCCTCGATCTGCGCGAGCGGACCGTCGACCCTCATGAGCTGCACCGGATGGCCCGCGCCATCCGGCATCGCGGTCCCGACGACGTCGGCGTCCACGTCTCCGCGAACGTCGGACTCCTCAACGTCCGCCTGGCGGTGATCGACCCGACAGAGGCGGGCCACCAACCGATGGCGAGCGACGACGGACGGCTTGTGCTCGTCTACAACGGTGAGCTCTACAACTTCCGCGAGCTCGCGGCGGAGCTGCGCGACCTGGGCCACGGCTTCCGCTCGCGGACGGACACCGAGGTCGTGCTTCGCGCGTTCGAGCAGTGGGGACCTGCGTGCGTCGAGCGGTTCAACGGCATGTTCGCCCTCGCGGTGTGGGATGCCCGCGCGGGCGAGATCTTCCTCGCTCGCGACCGTTTTGGCGTGAAGCCGCTGTACACGGTGGTGGACGCGGGGCGGCTCCTGTTCGGCTCCGAGGTGAAGGCGCTGATCGAGGCCGGGTACCGGCCGTCGGTCTCGCCGGGTGGCCTGGCGGAGTACTTCACGTTCCAGAACACGGTCTCGGATCTGACCCTGTTCGAGGGTGTCTCGATCCTGCCCGCTGGCTCCACGATGGTCGCGGGGCGCACAGTGGGGCATCCGCGTCGGTACTGGGACGTGCGGTTCGAGCCGGAGCGCGACGTCCCGGCGGACGAGTGGATCGGGCTCGTCGCCTCGACCTTCGAGGACGCCGTCCGCCGGCAGCTCGTCAGCGACGTTCCCGTCGGCAGCTACCTCTCCGGCGGCATGGACTCGGCCTCGATCGCCGCAGTCGCGTCGCGGTCGATCCCGCGGCTGATGACGTTCACGGGCGGATTCGACATGTCGGTGGCGACGGGCATGGAGATGGTGTTCGACGAGCGGGCCGACGCGGAGCGCGTCGCCAGCACGTTCCGGACGGAGCACTACGAGATGGTGATGCACGCGGGCGACATGGCATGGGTCCTGCCGGAGCTGATCTGGCACCTCGAGGACCTGCGCGCGGGCATGTGCTACCAGAACCACTACATCGCCCGCCTCGCGTCGAAGTTCGTTACCGTCGCCCTCGCGGGCACGGGCGGTGACGAGCTCTTCGCCGGTTACCCGTGGCGCTACGACCTCGTGCGCCACCTCGACGACCCGGCGACGTTCGAGCAGGCGCACTACGCGTACTGGACGCGGCTCGTTCCCGATGCCGAGAAGCCGTCGTTCTTCTCCGCGTCGGCCTGGGAGCGCGTCGGCGAGCACGCACCCCTCGACGCGTACCGGCGCGCGATCGAGCCGGCCGCCGGCTTCGACCCGCTGAGCCGCGCCATCTACTTCGAGGCGAAGACCTTCCTGCACGGGCTCCTCGTGATCGAGGACCGCGTCTCGATGGCGCACAGCCTCGAGTCGCGCGTGCCCTTCCTCGACAACGAGCTGGTCGACCTGGCGCTCCGCATCCCCCTCGGGCTCCAGGTGACGGAGGGCTCGGGCAAGCAGATCCTGCGCGCCGCGATGCGCGAGGTGCTACCGGCGGAGATCATCGACAAGCCGAAGCAGGGCTTCAGCCCGCCCGACGAGTCCTGGTACAAGGGGCCGACGATGCAATACATCCGCGAGGTGCTCCTCGACCCGCGGACGCTCGCGCGCGACTGGTTCCGCGAGCACGCGATCCGCCGCGTCCTCGACCAGCACGCGTCCGGCCGGCGCAACCACCGCCTGCTGATCTGGTCGCTTCTCTCGTTCGAGTGGTGGAACCGCCTCTTCGTGGACGGCGAGTCCCCCTCCCGGCACGCGCAGTGGCACGTGGACGACGACCACGCGCCGCGCTCGCTCGGTGCGGCGCCCACGACGGCTGGCTGGTCGGCGCTCGGGACGTAGGCGCCGCGGCGCCGGCGGCTCCGCGGACGGGTCTAGCGGGGCTTCGTGCCGCGCACGGTGTACCCCGCCTCGTGCTCGTGGAATCGCGTCACCTCGAGCCCCGCCGCCTCGTACCAGCCGCGCAGCTCCTCGGCGGTGTGCCGGTGGGCGTACGTGGGGGCGTACCAGTCGAAGTTGAGGTGGTTGTTCTCCTCGAACTGCAGGTGCTCGTTCCAGAAGAGCTTCGCGACGTGCCAGTAGATCAGGCGCTGCACGTCGTAGCGGCCGGCCGGGATTCCGAGCAGGGGGACGTCCTCGACCACCTCGACCTCGGTTCTCAGCTCGGCGAGTGACTGCGCCAGCCGCGTCAGGGGGCGTAGCGCCTCCCAGGCCTCGTCGGGGGACATGCCCGCGAGCCGGTCGCGCACGTAGTCGTCGGTGAACTCGCGGATCGGCGACTTCAGCCGATAGACGTAGATCATGATCTCGCCCCCGCGCGCGAGCAGCGGCACGAGCGCGTTGAACGCCCGCTCGGTGGACGGGGTGTGGTGCAGCACGCCCTCTGAGATGATCGTGTCGAAGCTCTCCGGGCGAAACGGCAGCTGCAGGATGTCGGCCTGGACGAAGTGTGTGCCGGGGAAGCCGCCGAGCCGCTCCTGGGCGACGTCGATCGCGGCCGAGATGTCCGCGCCGACGTACTCGCCGCCGGCGGCGTTCCAGCCGTCCGCGATCCAGCCGGAGGTGGCGAACCCGGCGCCGCAGCCCGCGTCGAGGATGCGCCTGCGGCTGCCCAAGTACGCCCGCATGTCCTCGCCGGACGAGAACCCGTACCGCTCGTAGAGCCAGGAGTGCAGCTCCCGCCGCATGCCGTCGGAGCCGAAGGAGTCGCGCTTCGTCCACTTGAAGCCGAAGCTCGTCTGCGTCTGCGTCTGGCCCTCGTCCTCGGTGAGGACGAAGCGCGGGATTCCGCCTCGGATCGGGTAGGAGCGGCCAGACGGGCTGCGGAGCTCGCCGTCGCCGTCCGCCGCCACGAACGGCTCGAGGAGCTCGCCCGTGACCGGGTCGGCGAGGATCGTGAGCAGCGAGTCGTCCACGGTCAGGAAGTATGCCCGTCGCCCCGGGCTGCGCCCGCCGGGTGGAGGCCCGGCACTAACGCGGCGTATGCCCGGAGCTGGAGCTCCATGATCCGCTCGGAGGAGTGGTAGCGCCGGAACCAGGCACTCCCGGCCGCGCCGAGGCCGGCGGCGTCGGCGGGGTCCGCGAGCACCCGGCGGAGCCCGTCGGCCGCCTCCGCTGCGGTCGAGGCGGCGAGCACGGGCGGCGGCTCGCCGAAGAATCGCGTCGCGGCGGGCACGTCCAGCGCGGTCACGATGCGGCGGCCGAAGGCGAGCGCCTCGAAGGCGACGCCGCCGATCGCGCCGAGGACGAACTGGTCGACGACGGCGTGGCTCGTCAGGTAGCGCGCCCACAGCTCCCGCTTGCGGAGCGGCTCGATCCACTCGACGGCGACGCCGAGGCCGAGGTCGGCGACGAGGTCGCGCGACGCGTCGAGGTCGCGGCCCCAGGCGACGAGCACGAGCTGGAACTCGTGCCCCTCGTCGAGCAGCGCCCGTGCGGCGTGGAGCAGCCGGTCGTTGCCCTTGCTCCAGTTGCCGTCCTCCTCGATCCAGTCCTGCCGGGTGGGCGAGAACACGACCGGGGGGCCTGACGCGGGCGGCACGAGGGAGGGGTTGTCGCGCGCGAACCGCATCAGCCGGCCGCTGTCGACGGCGTGCGGGAGGCACACGACCCGCTCGGGCTCGATCCCGAGCCGGTCGACCGAGGGGAGGACGTCGAGATTGGTGACGAAGATCCGCGGCGCGAGGCAGTAGGAGAGGGCGCAGGTCCGGCCGCGCGGGCTGTCCTCGAAGGGGATCTCGCGGAGGGTGCCGTGCTCGTAGGCGGCGTACCGCTCGAAGCCGGCGAGCAGCGGGATGATCGGGTCGACGGAGTACGCCTGGACGACGTCGTAGTGGTCCATCAGCGCCCGCCACCCGGCGAGGTGCCCGGTGTAGGCCTGGTAGTCCTCCGGCGTCAGCGGCTCCCGGTCCGGGCACAGCTGCTGCCACGCGCGCAGCGCCTGCGCGACCCGCATCGCCTCCGCAACCAGCGCGTGCTCGCGCTCGGTGCGGGCGAGGAACGCGAGCCTGCGGGGGAGCACCCCGAGCGCGGCCTCAAGCCAGGGCGTGCCGCGCGCCACCCGGCCGACGGCGACCAGGCTGAGGCGCAGCTTCCGCTCCATGGTGGCGAGGGCAAACCGCACGCGGAACGTCGCGGTCGGCACGCGCAGCGTCGCTGTCCGCACGCGCACCGTGCGGCCGACCCCGCGGATAATCCGTGCGCGCCGGGTCGTCCGGCATCGTACCCAGCGCTCCGCCTGGAGCCTGCGGGGGAGCACGAGGTCGACCTCGGCCCGCA
>Ga0194132_10013302_pt1 | contig 10025 bp, 4 predicted proteins | sample TA2KigOf80mmetaG_FD_148612 | JGI IMG/M metagenome (GOLD analysis project Ga0194132, IMG submission 148612) | Freshwater microbial communities from Lake Tanganyika, Tanzania - TA2015054 Kigoma Offshore 80m | ecosystem: Environmental > Aquatic > Freshwater > Lake | place: Tanzania: Lake Tanganyika... | reverse complement strand
GCAAAACCGTGGGAGCCGGAGGGAGCCCGTTCTTGTTGCGAGTCTGAGAATTCACGCTGATTCCTATTCTCGCCCTGCTCAGTAATTAAGGCCAGGGGAGTTGTCTCAGCTATGTTGGCACGGAGGGCGCGCTGGCCCCGCCCTGGAACCGCTCATCCTTGAAGCCGACGCCGCGGGAAGCAAACGCCTTTTCTCACTCGGCGTCGCCCACGCATTCCTCATCTCGGGCGTCCAGGCGGTCATCGCCATCTTCGTTCACAGCATTCAACCCCACCTCATCATCACCGCCCTGCTCACCATCGTTCTCAGCTTCCTGCTTCGATACGTCGCCGGCGTCCTCTGGGAACAGGAGTTCCGCCTCACCTGCCTCGTCCTCAGCCGCCGCGACCCTACGCCAGTATCGGCCGGATCACCTGCCCATGCACATCCGTCAACCGGAAATCCCGCCCTCCATACCGGAACGTAAGCCGCTCATGATCCAACCCCAGCAAATGCAGGATCGTCGCATGCAGATCATGAATCGTTAGCACGTTCTCAATCGCCCGGTACCCATACTCATCCGTCGACCCATACGTAAACCCGCCCTTCACCCCGCCCCCCGCCAGCCACAACGAAAACCCCGAAGGATTATGATCCCGCCCATCCTTCGCCTGCACAAACGGAGTCCGTCCAAACTCCCCGGACCAGATCACCAGCGTGTCCTTCAACATCCCCCGCGCCTTCAAGTCCTTCACCAGCCCCGCAATCGGCTGGTCCACATGAAACGCATTCGCCTCATGACCCTCTTTCAACTTGCTGTGCTGATCCCACGAATTCCCCCCGCCCCACCCCTTCGGCGGCACCACCGTCAACTCCACAAACCGCACCCCGCGCTCCACCAGCCGCCGCGCCAGCAGGCACTGCAACGCATACGCCGCCTTCCCCTCAGTCGGCGAATCCAGACCATACAACTTCTTCGTCGCCTCCGTCTCCCCCCGCAGATCCGTCAACTCCGGCACCGCCGCCTGCATCCGGTACGCCGTCTCATAGTTCCTGATCGCCGTCTCAACCGCCTCCGCCCCCGCCGCCCGCGCCAGAAACTCCCGATCCGTCTCCGCGATCAGCCGCAGCTTCCGCCGCTGCATCCCGTCCTCTTCCTTCGGCGTGATATCCTGCAACGCCTCCTTCCGGTTCGGGTACAAAAACGACCCCTGATGCACCGGCGGCAAAAACCCGCTCCCATACACATTGATCCCGCCCAACGGAATCTCCCCGCTCCCCAACACCACAAACGACGGCAAATTCTCCGTCATCCGCCCCAGCCCATAGTTCACCCACGCTCCCAGACTCGGAAATCCCGTCAACGGATTCCCCGAATGGTAGTAGTTGTTCGCCTGCGCGTGCTCCATGAACTTCACCGTCATCGACCGGATCAGGCAGATCTCATCCACAATCCCGCCCATGTACGGAAAAATCGAGCTCACCGGCATCCCGCTCCCGCCATACCGCGTGAACTCCCACGGGCTCGGCATGATGTTCCCGTTCTGGTTGAACATCGTCCGGTCCAGCGGCACCGGCATCGGCTGCCCCGCCTCCTTCGCCAGCCGCGGCTTCGGGTCGAACGAATCGATGTGCGACACCCCGCCCGACATGTAGCAGAAGATCACCTGCTTGGCCCGCGGCGCGAAATGTGTCTCCCCCGCCATCAGCCTTTGCAGCGCCAACATCCCGAACCCGTTCGACACCCGCCCCAGCATCTCCCGGCGGCTCCACCCGCTATTGGACATACAGGAACTCCTTGAAGTTGAACACCGCCTGCATCAGCCTCGCCATCCCCCCCGCCGCCTCCTCCGCCCCCGTCTCCGCAACGAAGCTCCTCGCCCGGTCCACCTCCACCGCCGTCGGAGCCCGCCCCAGCGCCCTCCGGTACAACGCCTCCACCCCCGCCCGGCTGTTCTCAAACTGACCCGCCCCCCGCGCCGCCTGCTCCACCACGAACGGGCTGTTCATCAACGCCAGCGACTGCCCCGGCACATTCGTCACATCCCGCTGCCCTCGCGCCGACGCCGGCTTGTACACATCAAAGGCTTCAAGAAATGGATTCGTCGCATTCCGCCGGATCTCGAGGTACAAACTCCGCCGCCCCTTCCCATCCAAGGGACCCTTCGGCCGGTCCCCCTTCGTCTGCCCTGTGTCGTGCGCGTAATGCACCGCCACCGAAGGCCCATACATCGTGCCGTCCAGCGTCCCGGCCACGCTCAGAATCGCATCCCGGATCTCCTCCGCCTCCAACCGCCGCATCGGTACATGATGCACCAGACGATTGTCCGGATCAGCCTCCCGGTTCGCCGGCAGCGGCAGCGCCGCCATCCGGTACGCCCGCGAAACCGCCAGCCGCCGGATCGCTCCCTTGATCGAACCGTCGCGGCTGAACTGCTCCGCCAGATAGTCCAGTAACTCCGGATTTGATGGCGCTTCGCCCAGCTTCCCCAGATTGTCCACCGTCGCCGCCAGACCCCGCCGGAACAGATGTTGCCAGATCCGGTTCACCATCACCCGTGCCGTCAGCGGATTGTCGCGGCGCGCCACCTCCTCCGCCAACGCCAGCCGCGCCTGCGCCGCATCCCCGAATCGCCGCCCGCCCAGCGCCGTCAGAAACCCCTTCGGCACCGGCTCCCCGCGCTGATTGTGATTGCCGCGCACCAGCAGCGGATGATCCGGTGGAGCCTCCTCCAACACCGAAGGTGCCCGCCGTGGCGCCGGAATCTCAGCCTCCAGCCGCCGGTACTCCGCCACCAGTTCATCCGCGGCGTTCGAAAGCAACCCCCGCCGCACAAAGTAATCCAACAGCGACGCCTGCGGCTCCGTCATCGCACCCGCGCCAAACGCCGCCGCCGCCGCCGTCAGCCGCTCGCCAACGCACGCTGCGTACCGCCCCGCATCGCACCCCAACACATCTTCGGCCGGATGCAGATCGTCCTTGGGCGTCAGCCTGTTGTTGTGGAACGCGATCTCCCGCACCCCAAACCAAGACCGTCCGTCCGTCGGCAACGGCGTCCCTCCGCCATCCGTCCGCGTGAAGTGCGTCAGGTCCTCGAATCCCGCGAATTCGATATAGGCGGTAAAACCCTTCCAGAACGTCGCATCCCAACGGTGCCAGCCTAACCCATCCGTCTGCGGCGCGAACCGCAGATTGTAAATGCCGCCTCGCGGCACCGCGTAGTTCTCCACAATCAGCACCGCGTTCGAAAAGCCGCCGCCGCTCATCCGGAATGAGATCGAATCCGTCTCGATCTTGAATCGCGGCGTCTGGAATACCGCCGCGTTTTTCGCCGAAATCAGCCCGGAATACGTGCCGCCTCCCAGCACACCCCCAATCGCCGCCGCCCCCTCCTTCGCCACCCGGAACTCGCCGGCGCCCTTCGCCTCCGCCGGCGCCCCCACTCCCATTCGATAAAACCGAGCGAAGTCCCGCCGCGTATCCCACCGCACCTCGAAGTTCTCCCGGTTGAAGGCCCGCCGCTCCTCCAGCGCCGCTCGCTGCCGCCTCTGCCACGCCCCAACCTCCGCCTTCGCCACCAGCGGATACAACGGACTGCTCTCATCGCAAGGAACATCTTCCAGCCGCAGTGGATCCACCGCCCCGTCCGCCACACGTCCCGGCAGCGCCGCCGCCTCCACTCTCCACGCCCGCGCAAGCTCAGCCCGGATCTTTCCCTTCAGCTCCGAAAGCCGGGCCTGATGCAGTTCCAGCCGCTCCGGCGCGTCCACCGCCGCCTGCACCGGCCGGGCCCCCGCAATGGTCCCCAGCAGCGCGTAAAAATCCTTCTGCGAGATCGCGTCGAACTTGTGGTCGTGGCACCGTGCGCAGGCCACCGTCACACCCTGAAACGCCTTGCTCAACACATCCACCTGATTCTCGGTCCACTTCACCCGGTCCTCCCACGGATCCACCGGCTGAAACCCATGTTCCACCATCCGCAGATGCGCCGTGCCCAGCAGGCTCTCGTTCAGGCCGTCCCGCGCATTCAGCCGGGGCCGCGCCAACAGATCCCCCGCCAGATGCTCCCGGATCAGTTGCCCATACGGAACATCCCCATTGAAGGCCCGCACCAGATAATCCCTGTAGCGCCACGCGTGCGGGGTATCCGGGTCCCCCTCGGACCCGTGCGACTCCGAATACCGGATCAGATCCATCCACCGCCGCGCGAACCGCTCGCCGAAACTCTCGCTCTGCAGCAGCCTGTCCACCACCCGCTCATGCGCCCCCGCCGCCGTGTCGCGTTCAAAGCGGTCCAACTCGCCGGGCATCGGCGGCAACCCGGTCAGGTCAAACGTCACCCGCCGCAGCCAGGCCGCCCTGGCAGCCTCACCCGCCGGCCGCAAGCTCCGCTTCTCCAACCCCGCCAGAACGAAACGGTCAATCTCGTTCAAGGGCCACTTCACGTCGCGCACCGCGGGCGGAGCCACCGCCCGCACCGGCTGCCACGCCCAATGCGCCCGCCGCCGGGCTTCCAGATCGAATCCACCCGAAGGACTCGCCGCCGGCGCGGCTTCACCGGGCCACACCGCGCCCATCTCCACCCACTTTTCAAGAGCGGCAATCGCCGCCGCCGGCAACCGCCCGCCCGGAGGCATCGGCTGCGGCAACTCCCCCCGCACCGCCCGGATCAACCGGCTCTCGGCGGGTTTCCCCGGCACCACCACCGGACCCGCATCGCTCCCCCGAGCCAACCCCGCCCCGGAATCCAGCCGCAGGTTCGCAAAGCTGCTCTTAGCCTTGCTGCTGTGGCACGCATAACAATGCGCGGCCAACACCGGCCGAACATTCTTCTCAAAAAACTCGATCTGTTCCGGAGTCGCCGCCAGGGCCGCCCCAGCAGCCCAAAAGATCAACAGTTTCCGCACGGTGACTTTATCTTATTGCGTTTCGAACAAAGTCGGGGGCAACGCCCGGCCGAACCGAAACATCCCCCCTCAACCCAACCGAAACATCCCCCCAACAACCGAGCCGCGACGGCAACGGAGCGCCCTGCCCCACAACCCAACCGAGACATCCCCCACAACCGAACCGCGACGGCAACGGAGCGCCCAGCCCCACAACCCAACCGAGACATCCCCCCACAACCGAGCCGCGACGGCAACGGAGCGTCCCGCCCCGCAACCCAACCGAAACATCCCCCACAACCGAACCGCGCCACCAACGGAGCGTCCGGCCCCACGACCCAACCGAAACATCCCCCACACCCGAAACATCCCCCACAACCGAGCCGCGACGGCAACGGAGCGTCCAGCCTCACAACCCAACCGAAACATCCCCCCTCAACCGAGCCGCGACGGCAACGGAGCGCCCAGCCCCACAACCCAACCGAGACATCACCCCTCAACCGAGCCACGACACCAACGCAGCGCCCTGCCCCACGACCAACGCGCACCAGTAACCGAGCCCAAAAAACCCGCGTTCAGCGCCGGTCCGCGCAACCGACCATCCGCTGCAACCCGTTGTTCGAAGGCGTCATCACCCTGGGAACCTACTTTCCTCTGTTCCCGACCGGGTCCACCCGGATACGCGCCCGCACTGCATCGAGTTCGGCATCGCGCCCTTGAGCGATGTCATTCACGGTGGGAGCCACGAAGATGTCAGGCTCCAGCCCGGCGTCCGGCCGGTCGCCCCCAGGGAACTGCCCGATCAGAGGCAAGTCAAGTTCAATACCCGAACGCGGCAGACGCAGGAAGAAGAAGGCTCCGCCGTTGATGCCGCGCTGATTGCCACCGGTCGGCTGGCCGACCAGCATTCCCAGTTTGTTCTGTCGCACCGTCTGGGCAAACTCGAAAGTCGCGGAACTGTTCGTCGCGCCGACCAGGACCCACAACCGCCCGGCAAACCTGGGGAGGGAAGGTGCGATTACCCCGCCGAGGTCGTCATCAGCGTCCCTCCGCAGGCGGTAGAAGCGATCGCTTGAATCGATCGCCGCCGAGCCCCAATTCCTGAAGCTGGGATCCCAGGTGTCGAGATACGGCGCCAGGTCGTCTGGAACCTTGCGATAACGGACCAGGCGGGTAACGGCCTGGCGTGGAACCGGAGCCGTGATCAGATGGCCGACAATGACGTCACCGACATCGTTTCCGCCTTCGTTCCCACGCAGATCGATCACCAGGTCCGTCGCCCCGCCAGTGACCAGAGCCGCGAATTTCTCGTCGAGGAACGTCTTCCAGTTCCACTTGCTGTTGTAGAGCGCCCAACTCGGCATGCGGAGGTAGCCCACGCGGTCCTCGAGCAGACGGAAGTCCCAGATGGGCGCGTCCTTGCCGGCGCTCGGCCTCTCTGACGCTTCGATGACCGAAAGGCGCTCTGAGTAGGTCACGAGTGGAACCCTTACGGTCCGTGCCCGGCTGGCTGCGGGGGCGCGCACGGACACAGCCGCGACGCCTGATGACGACGGAAAGAACAGCGGCCAGTAGATGTCGAACGCTTCGAGCCGGCTTGTCCCTTCCACTTGCAGATAGGCCACGCGTTTCGCGTCATTGTTGCCGTCGGCCCGCGCCACCGTCTTGAGTCGCGCAAGGATGGCGGCCACCGGGATGCCGTTGATCGCCAGCACCTCGGTCCCGGCCCGAATTCGACCGTCAGCCGTAAAGGATCGGGTCACGATCATGCGATCGCCCAGCCATCGAAAGTAGAAGGGCAGCCGGGGCGCCTGGAATAGCGCGGCAGCAACAGACGCCGTCTGGTTGAAGAAGTTGGGATACGTGTGCCCGCACTTCACCTTGGCTGCAAAGACCGAGAATGCCAGATAGGTCTGGGCCAGTGTTCGATCTTGCTGGAACTCGCGTTCCAGCGCGCTGAAAGCCGCATCGATCTGCGCGGGCGTGTTGTAGCGAAGCAGCCCCGGGTGCAGCGTCTCATAGGCGCGCCGAAGGAGGGCGGCATCTGCTTGAAGGTCGGCCGCGCGCAGGATTGACCCGGCCCCCGGGGTTCCGGTGGACGCACGCGTGGCGGCCGGAGAGGATGCGGTCGACTGGGCGTTCAGTCGGCACCCCCCCAGGATCAGGAATAGTCCCAGCCACGCGGCTCGACAACAAGAACTCATGAAACGGTCTCAGTGAAGTCCGTCGAACTACGGATTAGTCGACGTCTCAACCCAACCGGAGCTTCCATACGAGTTCTCCGACCGCACCCGGTAACGGTAGTTATTGCCCCGCACCGCCGTCGTGTCGCTATACGCCGTCACGCCCGCGCCCACGGTCGCCAAAGCCGCCCCGCTATACGTACAAGTCTTCAAAGCGCCACTGCCCGTCTCCATGCACCGCTCGATCCGGAACCCTGTCTCGTTGCCCGACATGTCCGACCATGTCAGCCGGACATACATCAGCACCCGGTTTCGCCCATTCCCTGAATACGTCCCCGCCGCCGTCAGCGACGCCGGAGCGCTCGGAGCCGAAGGCGGAGCCACACTCACCGCCAGCCCGGCCGTCGAGTTCCCCGTCGAACTCCCGCCGGCCGACGCCAGCGCCGACGCCGACGCCGAAGTCGTGTACGAACCCGTCGCCCCCGCCGCCGCGGACGCCGTCAGCGTCACCGTTGTCTGCGCCCCGGGGTTCAACGTCACCGGACCCGGAGCCCCCAACGTCACCAGAGCCGACGCCGGAGCCAACGACCGCGAAATCGCGTAGCTCCGGGCCGCGCACGACGCCGAGTCATTGCTCTTCACCGTCAGCGAGTAGTTCCCCGAGAAGCCCTCGTACACCGAAAGACTCGAGGGAGCAAGCGTCACCGTCGGATTCGCCTCCGTGCACGGCACCGTCGCATAGCTCACCGTCACGCTCAAAGCATTGCTCGCCGCACTGTTCACCGTGATCGAAAGGTTCGTGTACGGATCCTGCCACGTCTGCCCCGCGCACAGCGCCGGATCGTTAAAGTCGGCGGTGGCCGTCGTGAAATCCAGCAGATCCGTCTTGCCGCCTGGCGTCGCCGCGTCCTGATAGTGGATCAGCGCGCCGCAAAACACCCGGCTGCTCAACTGGCTCAAATAGATCGGACTGTTGGGATAGTAAGCCACCCAAAGCCATGCATTGTCGGTCGACGCGCCGCGCCGTACCTTCAACACCTTCATCCCGCCCGGCCCTGTGTTGAAACCCTGGATAGAATAGGTCCCGCTCGCTGTCACCGTTTGAATGTTGGTCGACGTCAGCCAGCCGATTCCGCTCGAATGCTGAGCGTTGTAGAAGCCGAAGTTCCAGAATCCCAGCGTTCCGAACTTGTCGCCATACTCGCTCCGCGTGCCCGGCGTCCCGATCGGACCCACAACGTCCGCGCCATGGTCCCGGCTCCCGGCATGGTTCATGCCAAGCGAATGGCCAAGCTCATGCGTCACCAGCCGCACACCCAGGCTCCGCGACGCAATCTGGTCCGATCGCAACCAGGTCCAGCCCAGCCCGCAAGCCCCATCCCCCGGACACTCGCCCCCGTAACAGCCCAGGCTGGCAACGCCCTCCTTCCCGTCACACAGGTAGTTGGGCACCACAATCGCCACACGGTGGAACTCGGCGAAGTTCAACGCGCCGTTCGCCGCCGCGTACGCCGCCTGCCGCAGCGCCGAGGAATCGGAACAGTAGTCGTAGTTCTGCGACAGCATGTACGGGCCCACCACCGTCAATCCACCCACGCCCCCTGGCGCCGCCACCCACGTCTTACCATCCGAGTTCTGCATCCAGAAGTCGCTCACTGATGTGTCCGGCGACGAAGTGGATGTCGTGTACGCGTTTCCAAGGAAGATCCCCTTGATCAGCTCGGCGTTCACACTCGCACTCAGCGTGGCGGAAGGGAAGTTCACCAGAATCACCGCGATCCTCTGCTCCCCAATCGTCGAACAGCCCGCCAGCGCCGCCTGCGACACCGTCTGCGTCGCCGCAAACCGGCCGCCCACAATCACGCCCTCCGCCGTCATCTCGGTATTGCACGTCAGGGACTCCGGCGCTGTCCCGGCAAAGTGCATCTCAAGCACCCGCCCGTCATCGGTATGCAGCCGGTGAATCTCGCGATGCGACGCAAAGTCCACACCGTCTTCAACCACCGTCTCGAGCCGCCCGTGCAGTGCCCCGTGGCGCTCAAGCAGATAGGCTTCGGCCGGAAACGCAGCCGCCAGCCGGTCAATCTCTTCCTGCGGAAGCGCATGCTGAACAGCCTCCCGCGCGTCCGCCGCAATCAGATCGGATAACACCGTCTGGCGGCTCGTCAGCAACTCAGCCATGCGAGGGCGAAAATTCACCCGGCCGGGCCCGGCCGCCCGGAAGTACTCGCTCTCCAGTCTGAGCACATCGTTGTTGAGGGTTCGCATCAGCGCCGCGCTCGGTCTCTCCTGAGACAACAATGCGGAACAGAGCGCAAATGGGCAGAGCAGTAGTGTCTTGCTATACATCCGTGATCTCCGGCTTCTCTTTTTTTGCTCCAGTGCGGTACCAGCCCGGTCAAATTCCCAACCCGCACGGAGTAATGTTGGATTAATTGTAGCACCCATTTTCCAATACCCCCAAACGGGTGACCCCACCGAAATGATTGGAAAGATTGGACTTGTGTAACATTTTACACCTTAGAAAACACTCTGATATACGGTTTAGTAATAAATATAACCGAGGATATCCATCTCAGGGATTTGCCCGCTTGCTCAAGCCCCTCAAAACTGCCCGGGGAGCGCGTGAAAACACCGTTGACAGACCCTGAAAATATTTTTTCCGGCTTGTTTTCAACAACTTGAGGTCAAAAACCGCGATACTCCAGTTCGGGGTCTTTTTACAATCCCCTCAGGAGCATCAACCTATGTCACTTTCCAGACTTCACTCAGACACCGCGCGCCGCAACGGAGCTCTCTCCCGCGGCCCCGCCACCCCCGAAGGCAAGAAGCGTTCCGCCATGAACGCTTTCAAACACGGCATCTTCTCTAAGTCCGCCGTCCTCTCCTGGGAATCCCGGGAAGACTTCGACCAACTCCTCCACCTCCTCACCGGGCACTACAACCCCCAGACCGGTGCCGAGGCGCTTCTCATCG
>Ga0194132_10013301_pt1 | contig 10025 bp, 14 predicted proteins | sample TA2KigOf80mmetaG_FD_148612 | JGI IMG/M metagenome (GOLD analysis project Ga0194132, IMG submission 148612) | Freshwater microbial communities from Lake Tanganyika, Tanzania - TA2015054 Kigoma Offshore 80m | ecosystem: Environmental > Aquatic > Freshwater > Lake | place: Tanzania: Lake... | reverse complement strand
TTTTAATTTCTTCTCGTTCTTGTGCGTCACGATTTTCTTGTTCTATTCGTTCAGTCAGAGAAAGGCGCTTTTTAGGCAAACCACGCTTACGAAATCCCATTTAACCATTATCCCACAAAACAGGCTACTTAATCTTTTCCAACTTTTACAAACATTGATGAATCAGACCACCCGATTTCCCCGTCTGGAAAAGTATTAAAGGCAAGAGAAATACGAGGTTCCTCTTCTAAATGTTTCCCAATGTGATGATTTAAACTGCTTTCAAACAATACTAAACGATTAGGCACCGACAAAACAGAGTAGTTTGTACAATTTTCGTGAGTAAAAGAACTAGGAGAGCAGGGTAGGATTGGTTGAGGTTTGGGACTATGAAAGAAAAGTTCTCCAGTTAAACCTTTAGTAAAACTATTTCCTCCATCGTACGCAACTCCGCTTATTAAAGAATTTTTATGAGAATGGGGTTTAGAAAAACCATTTTGCTCTGTCTTGGTTAGCCATGATGTTGTTATTTTTAACGGTATAGAATCCCATTTAAAAATTTCGTTTTTATACAATTCGGCACAATGTTGCAAAAAAGCATGTTCTTCTGGGTAATTTTTCAAAACATTTGTGGATTCTGATTGGTAGTTTTTATGACAATGGTCATGAATATTTTCTACCCATTTTGCGTTTTTTCTTTCATGTTCAAATAACTTTTTCAATGTTTGACCTATGTCAATAATGGCTACAGGATATGAAAAAAAATGTTCTATAACTACTTCCATGTATTAGTCCTCTTTGTAATATGTTTTTTTAAGATATTGGTATAACGTTAATTCTTTTTTAGCCGCTTCTTTCCATCTTTCTTTTCTTTTTTCATATTCATCTAAAACTCCAGAAATATTTATAAGTGGGTCATATTCATACATCAATGCGGACGCACTAATCCTATAGTCGTCCCACATTAATAAATTCATTCCCGTTGATAAATATACCCCTCCCCCATTTATATATGGGTGATACCACTCATTCATAAAATTGTTTCCTAAATAGTACAAATTTTGAACACGTTTTTGAGTTTGTGTGTACGGGTCCCCGTTACGGTCAATAAAGTGTTTATTTTTAATAGTTTCCCAATAAGGGGTATCGTCCCTATGAGATAAAGCGTAATGTAAAATAATAAATTCAGTAAACCCATCAAACAGATTACGACAAGCAACATTGTACATATCTCTATCAAATTGAGATATGTCATCTCGTTTTAAAACAGCAATCAAACGTGTCAAATATTCGTGGACACTGTACAAACCATTGCCTTCTATTGGTTCATTAAAACTAGCAGACAGCCCAATGGCTACAACATTTTTAACAAATATTCTTGCATGCGTCCCAATTTTAAATTTTAAATGTTTAAACTTAAGATTTTTTATCTCCTCATCAGTTCGTTTAACAACCAGATTGTTCTTAATATGTTGTTTTAATTCTTCTTGTGCTTGCTCTGGAGTAACAAACTTGTCTGAATACACATATCCAGTTCCTATCCTTGAATATAATGGAGTGTTCCAAACCCAACCATTGTCTATTGCGGTGCAATCTGTGTATGGGCGTATTTCTAAATTTTTATCTTTATATGGAACTTGACATGCCCAAGCACTGTTATTTGGTAACAAGTCTTCATAAGATTCAAAAGGTTCGTTTAAAGTTTGTTCTAATAACATGCTTTTAAAACCAGTGCAATCAATAAATAAATCTGCTGTAATTTCTGTGTCGTCTGTAAATATTAACTTTTCAATACCTTTTTCGTTTGTTGTTATATTTTTTACAGTTTTTGGGATTAATGTAATCCCTTTTGGAAGGCAATATTCGTTTTTAAGCCATTGAGCAAACTTTATTGCGTCAAAGTGGTATGCAATATCTCGTAATGGGTTGAAATTATCAAATTGATTATCATTATTTTCTGAATATTTATTTTCTTCAAATAAGGACGCTGCTGGGAATAAACATTCTACAAAATCAGAAATTGGAGTATCTGGATAAAAGTATTTTTTCTTATGCCAAATATCAAATGGATTTTCTCCAAATGTTGTGTATGGAATACCAAGTGGATAATGAAACCCTCCAGAATCTTTTTTATAAAAATTATTAAATTTTATGCTTAGTTTCAAAGATGCATCAGTTGCTTTTATCAAAGCAGATTCGTCTAAATCTAGATAATTTATCCACGGCCTTAACAAACCAACAGTTGACTCTCCAACACCTATGGTCTCAAAGTTTGGTGATTCAATTACTGAAATCTCTTTATTTGGAAAAGTTTTAATAAGCGTTGCTGCTGTCATCCAACCAGCAGAACCTCCACCAACTACAACTATTTTATTCAGCATATATTAGAACCAATTCAAATTTATGACTAGTCTAGGACTGTTGGTGCTAGTGCTGCTTGTATGATAAATCAACGGGTCAAGTATGGCTAATTTATTTCTAACAGACTCTATCTTTGTGCCATCCGTTAATGCTGTATAACCATTATTGTTGTTTACATAATATACAGCAGTATAAATATCTCCCCAATCATAATCAACGTGAAATCCGTGTTCAACAATTGTGGTTGTGGTCGGGTACAAATTGGCTTTTGCTCTAACTAAAGACCTCGGCTTAATAACATCAAGCAACGGTTCTATAATTTTATAAAAATCAGAATTTACTTGATGTTTGTCATAAAAAATATGCGTCAAATATTGTCCAGCACTTGTATCTCCTGGATAAACAACAGATGACATAAAAAACCAGGGAAAAGACTCACCCGTCAGCAATGTGTCAATATCGTTAGCAATTTGTTGAGATAAAACATTGTCAATTATTTTATGAGACATATGTTAAAACCAATTAAAATTTATTGTAAGTCGTGATTTGTCTGTACTGGTAGTACCAGTATGCGAAGTCAGCGGATTAAGGATTGAAAGTCTATTTTTAACAGACTCTATTTTTGTACCATCAGATAATTTTGTGTATCCATCATTGTCGTTCACATAATAGATAGCAGTGTAGTTATCCCAATCAGGACAATCAACATGAAAACCTTGTTCTATTATGGTGTTTGTAAGTGGATACAAATTGGCTTTTATCTTAATTAAAGCCCTTGGATTAATAAAATTAATTATTGGTTCTACTAGACTATAAAAAGTAGAATTTACTTTATAATCTTCGTAAAACGTATGTATCATGTATTGATTGGCGCCACCAAACGCAACTTCTGAGAATTCGGATGCTATAAAAAACCAAGGAAACGAACGGTTTGTTAAAAGATTTTCAATATTGTCTGCAACATGTTGTGGTAAAACATCATCAATTATTTTATTCAACATACGAAAACCATCCAGTTGCTATCCATTTTGTTTCTGTGCTAGAAGTAATTCCTCTGTGAACATACATCCAATCTGCTGGAAATATAACTGTCAACCCAGTTTCTGGTTTTATTTTTAAATTTTGATACATAAATTCTGTTTCTCCGCCATCACTTACGGTATTTAAATACGTCGTAAATACCAGTAGCCTTGGTGAAGATTGAAGACTGTTTCTTTCGCAGTGCCATTGAAAGTAACCTTCATTCGGGTAATATCGCTGTATGTTAAAACCGTCGCCAACAACAAATTGTTTGTGTTTATACAATGTGGGGAACTTTTCAAGATATTTGTTTAATGAGTTTTGCAACTCTATTAAATAGTTGTTGACTGCGATATCATTGCTGTCTGAAGCAGTGATGTAAACATCGGTAGATTTTTTTATGTTTTCATTGACAACCAAAGTGTCTGCGATAAACATTTTTCCTGGTCGTTGTTCAGGATGTTTTTCAAAATATTCTATTAGGTTTTTGCAAACATTTTCATCAATGTAAGTTGTTTGAATAAACAACGAGCCATCACCATTATTATTTTCCATTAATACACTATATCGCGCAATACAGAGATTGTTGTTTCCACAACAATTACTCTATATTTATAAAACTGTTATTCCTCCGCGAGGGGAGGAATTGGCGTAACTTTTTCCCATTCCTCTGTGTTTGGGTTCCAATACCAATTTTGGGGACTTACATCTTCTGATGGCATTGGCGTTGGTGGAACCCAATCAAAGTTTTCGTTAAGAATCATAGATGGATGTGGTTGCGGTGCAATAAAAACATCGTTTACAGGGTCATAGGTGTAACCAGGAATTGCGTATTGTTTGCGAAAGTTGCTTAAACGTGTCCCAGACTCTCCAGAGTTAAATGAGGTGCGCTTACAAGTCAAGCCTGAGTTCCAAGGTTGTGTTTGATAAAACATCTCCCACGCTTCAGTTGAGCCACCAACAACCGTACCATCGGTATCAGTTTGTGTCTCCCATTCGTCAACACCTCTAATCACGTTGACTACAATGTTGTTTTCGTCTATGAATGCGTAATGTGCCATATTAACTTAAAGTTATCCTTTTAATTCCAAGTTACCGTTCCGCTACCGCCGTTAAGTGTGATGACAGTAAAAGAGCCATCAGTTGCGGACGAGGAGGACAATCCAGCGCCTATTGTAATAACCCCATCTCCAGTGGGGTATCTTAAAAAGATTGCACCGCCTGAATTGTTGCCAACATTACCATCTCGCGAAGATGAAGCGCCAGTACCAGGTCCACCGCCACCTTGACTACCGCTTCCATAAAAGCCTCCTCCTCCGCCACCCCCGCCTCGCCCTACGGAAGAACCAGTAATTGAACTGTATGCAGGGCCTCCACCGTTAGCGCCAGATTGCCCTGAGTGACCGTTAGCGCCGTTACCACCAGTACCGCCACCGCCACCGCCTGAATACTGGGTTCCACTCCCACCACCATATCCAGCACCTGACGCACCACCTGAACCACTGAACCCTGGACCACCGCCGCTACCGTTATTGCCAGCATTAGAAGTAATTGTCGTAGGACCCGTGAATCGGCTCAAGGAAGAACCACCACCAACTATTACTGACCAGGCAATTCCTTTTTCAATTTCAGAAAAAGTACCTGTTACGTGACCGCCAGCACCTCCACCGCCACCACCGTTACCATGAGGACTATCACCACCACCACCAGCGGCTCCACCGCCAATTATCAAATACTCAACAGCAACTGGAGTTGACCCACCACCACGTCGCCAACTGTCTACAGCAAGTGTGGAGTTAACTTTTCTGGTACGTGGTGATAAAGTTCCACCACCAATTTGTTTACCACCACTGGTAACTTTTTTAGAAGACATAGTTATTAATTATGCTGTAATTCGGTTGACGTATCCTGACAAAGAAATTACGTTTGTGGTGCCTGCAGCAGCCTTAACTGTAAGTGCCGTTGAGTTACCTTTAAGAACCAAGCCAGGAACAATTAAGAATAGACCAGCCTTTGTTTTAACGGTAAATTCAATAATGTCATCAGGGTCTGCTGTATTACCAAAACCAAGGCGCAAAGCAACGTCTGCTGAGTGGTTGTTCTGTGCGTAAATCCAAACCTCATCAAAAGTTGTTGTAGTTGTTGACGCAGTATGAATCAGGGTTGGCGAAGAAGCAATTGCGGTGGCGCCTACTTTAATTGGTCGCCCATCTGTTGAACCGCTAAGTGCTATTTTACTAAATGTTGCCATTGTATTATCTCCTAATCGTTAAGTATATCAGTTAAAAACTGCATTAGCCAAAATATTTGAGGCGTCATCGTATGTGCCGCTAGAAGCCGATGTTAAACGCCCTTGAGCATCAACGGTAATACTGGCTAGAGTATAAGAACCTGCTGTTACTGCTGTATTGGCAATCCCAACCGTTGCCGTTGAACCTTCGCCTTGTGTGTGGGTCACGGACAGACCAGTGCCAGCCGAGACATCCACCATGTAGTTGCCAACGGTGTCGGTTGCGAGGTTGATGGGGTCGTTGACCCACGCCGAACCGCTCCACTTGAGGAAGTCGCCGCTGGCGGCGGAAGTAATAGTTACATCACCGATTGCGTCAAGTGTCGCTGGGGTCAACGATTCGGCGTAAGACTCAGTTGCGATATCACCGTAAGCAGAGCCATCGTTGGTTATTTGCCATTTATCGGTAGACTCGTTCCAGCGCAACACGACATTTGTGGAAGAACCACGTTCAACTTCAATGCCTGCGTTCTCTGACGGCGCGCCAGTCGCGTTGTTGTTGAGGACGATGATGTTGTCGTCCACCGTCATTGTCTCGGTATTTATGGAAGTCGTAGTACCAGAAACGGTGAGGTTGCCAGAGACCGTCAAGTTGTTAGCAGTAGTCGTTCCTGTAAATGTTGGACCAGCCAAAAGTGCGTAACCAGAAGCATTGACCCATGCACTACCGTTCCACTTGAGCAAATCGCCGTTGGTGGCAGATGTGACAGTTACATCGCCAATGTCATTAAGGTATGCAACTGTGCCGCTAATTGGAGCGTAAGAAAGAGAGTTCCACGCAGTTGTACCATCACCAATTTTAAATTGATTGTTTGTGGTGTTAATGCCCATTTCACCAACGGCAAGGACTGGATTAATTGACGACCAATTTGCATCAGTATCTCGTCTAAATTGAATTATAACAGCCATTAAACACCCTTTACTAATGAGTTGTTGTTAATAGTATACATAGATTAAACCCTCATTGCATCAACTGAACCTAAAACGTTAAATTGTATAGTATACGCATTTCCTCCGTCTAAGGCACTTTGACTAAGAACTAAATTGTCTAGTTGGGTTTGAATGGCCGAAGTAACGCCATTTAAATACCCAATCTCCGTATCAGAAACACCTTCAACCCGTGCTTGAATAGCAGCGGTATTTACCGCAATTGTTGGCGTTGCGCTTTCTCCTGAGTTGTTTGTCAGGGATATTCCAGTGCCCGCGACAAGACTTGCAACGTAGTCGCCTGCGGTGTCCGTGCCAAGGTCTACGTCATCATTGACCCAGGCAGACCCGTTCCATTTAAGAAAATCTCCCGTTGTTGGAGACGGCGCAGTAACGTCGGTAAGTGAATCTAATGTGCTTGAAACGGCTCCTGGAACAAACTTTGTACCATTATGAACTAATGCCTGACCGCTTGTTGCACCAGTAACATCAACTTGTGCATAGGTTACATAGTTATAAGCAAGGCTAGTCCACGCGGTTGTCCCATTACCAATTTTAGTTTTACCAGTGTCCGTTTCTAAACCAAATTCACCTGCTTCAAGAACTGGGTTGTCAGAAGTCCAAGCCGCTGCCACTCCTCTACGTATTTGAATAAGTGCCATTTACGCTACTACCCCACCATCAAATGAAAACGTTCCGTCTCCGTCAACACTTGCTTGTGTAATTCCAACAACTTTACCACCATCTATTGCTGTAGGAATACTAATTCCCGAACCTACTCCAGTAGAGAACCTTTGACCTTGAGTAAAGATTTCAGTGTCTTGAATACGCAGTTTGCCGACTATTTTTGGCATTTGTTATCCAATAACTACTGCACGATATTGATTGCTGGTTGGTGCAGTGGCAAACGTTACCGTAACTGTATTTACCGTAGTTAAATCCACATCGGCCAACACGACAGTGTAAGGAGAACTTTTTTGCGCAACTTGAACAGTGACATCTCGTGTGTTTAAACTGTGGGTCAACACAAACGCAGTTGCCGAGCCGTCACCAACGTCAAATGCCACCTTTTGTGGAAGGGTCGCACTTCCACTAGATGCACTCGCGCCCAAGTTAACACGAGCAGCAGCGGCAGTAGTAGCACCAGTACCGCCATTGGCAACTGCAATTGCCGTACCGTTCCACGTGCCCGTAGTAATCGTACCAAGAGTAGTAATGGTGTTTTGACCAGCGTAGGTGCTGGAAATTGCAACTTCAGCCGACGAACTTTCGCCAGGAGTGTGAGTGACGGTAATTCCTGTGCCTGCCGTAACATCACCGACATAGTTACCAGTCGTATCTGTTCCAAGAGCAACGCTGTTCGCCGCAATGGTGGCGGTAATAGAAGCATTTGCGCCTCCGTTGAACGAAGCAGAACCAGTAACATCGCCCGTCAATTCAATTGTTCGTGAAGTAGCGAGTGTCGTAGCGGTAGTAGCGTTTCCTGTGACGTTGCCCGTCAATGGTGCGGTAACACTTGCGAAAGTTACGTTGGCATTGGTAGCGACGGACTGACCAATAGCGATGGTTGGCGTAGCCGTTTCTCCAGAGTTGTTGGTAAGCGTTACACCCGTTCCAGCGACGAGACTCGCTACATAATCGCCCGTTGTGTCAACACCAAGGTCAATTGTGTCATTAACCCATTCCGTGCCATTCCATTTTAAGAATTGACCAGACGCTGCCGACGTGATGGTAACATCACCAATGGCGTCAAGAGTGTTGATGCTAACAGCGTTAATATCTTCTGACGTGGCGATGTCAAAATAGGCAGTTCCATTTTCTGTAATTTGCCAAGTGTCGGTAGTTTCATTCCAACGAATAAGAACATTTGTAGACGTACCACGCTTGACTTCAAGGCCAGCGTTGGTAGAAGGGGCACCAGTAACATTGCTGTTAAGTAGAACAATATTGTCTTCAACTGCAAGCGTTGAAGTGTTAAGAGTAGTGGTGTCACCTTGAACCGTCAGGTTTCCGCTGACCGTCATGTTGTTGAACGTAACGTCGTCGGTAGTTCCTACTGATTGGGCACCAATGGCAAGGGTTATCCACGCTGTGCCGTTGTATAGTTTAAGAAGATTAGACGAAGTGTTGTAATAAATTTGACCTGCTACTGGACTGGATGGGTCAGTAGCGGCGTTTTGAACACGGGCATTATTAAGTTGATTTTTATTAAGGTCAATGTTATTAAGAAAAAGAGGCATTTTTAATCCCTACTAAGACAAGTACGCTTTTCCACTAAAACCAGCACTAAAGTTTATCACAAGTTGATTGACGTTAGCATGGGTTATATCACCATATACTTTCGTTCCAGCGCTGTCTACTACAGACACACCACCTGGAAAATACCCTAAATTATGTACAACTGTCCACGTTGTTGAGGGTGTTGATTGCGTATGAACGTAACTTCCTCCACTTGCACCAGCAGCACCAGCAGGACCAGCAGGACCAATAGTTGCAACTTTTACAACGGTTTTTTTCTTAGCACCTGAAACTACTACGGTTCTAGTTGTACTCATGCTGGTGGTGATGAAATAGCGGGTTCTACAACAATGGTTCCCTGAACCAAACATTCCCAATCATCATTAGAATTTTGAACAAATAAATCAAAACTATACGAACCATTAGCAATAGTATGGTAATTAGAAATATGCATCTCTAAAGATGCCCCAGTGCTTGGAGCAAGATAACCACGACGAGTTTCTGGAAGTGCTTGAATGGTAGTCTCGTTTGGTACAGTTGTATACCAACGCAAATCTAAAACAACTGAGCCTGCTGAATTTTTTGCCTGCAAATAAGCATCTTTTACAGTGAGTACACTTCCGTTTTCGTCTTCCCAAGTAAATATACGACGATAGTCTGTGCGCTGTTTGTAGCGAATTTCCATGTCGTTTGTATCCTCCAAGGGGGTAACAGTAGCATAAGAACTAACAGTAATAGCGCCTTTTGCAACTGGTTTGTGTACGGTTTCGTTCAAACCAATTGTAACATCAGCCCACACATCATAATTAAGACGGCCTACTGGAAGGTCATTGGTTTCGTTTTCGTCTAAAGATAGTTTAATAATTCCTTCTGGAGTCACCTCTGCCAGTATTTGTTTTTTGCCAGTACTACCAGTAGCAACATAGGCTTTTGGACTTGCAATATTAACTCTGTAATGAGTTAAGTTACTTTTTACGCAAATATAACGACACCAAGGAAGTCCACGTGTAAGCGTGTATTGGACAGTAGATATCATTTTTTAATTTTACCTGATTCTTCTCGTTTAAGTACAGTGCCTAACATTTCATCTACAACAACCCTTCCCACATCAACGACCACAACCAATGAGACGCCAACGACAACAACTCAGTCAAGCACATCCACAACCACGACACACCTAAAATGAACAAAGACCACGACAGTTCCATCA
>Ga0194132_10013300_pt1 | contig 10028 bp, 8 predicted proteins | sample TA2KigOf80mmetaG_FD_148612 | JGI IMG/M metagenome (GOLD analysis project Ga0194132, IMG submission 148612) | Freshwater microbial communities from Lake Tanganyika, Tanzania - TA2015054 Kigoma Offshore 80m | ecosystem: Environmental > Aquatic > Freshwater > Lake | place: Tanzania: Lake Tanganyika... | reverse complement strand
GGTCAGCAGCTTCGCCGCGATTCCGTCGGCGCTGCGGGCGATGCAGGTCGGCCTGCGCATGGATAAACACACCACGGATCTCGTCGTACCGCTGAGCGTGAGTCTGAATCCGGTCGGTAACGTCCACTACTACACCATCAGCGCCATCTTCATCGCCCAGCTTTACGGGCTTGAGCTGACCGCGACCTCGGCGGTGCTCTTCGTGCTCGGCGGGGTGCTCGCGGCGCTCGCCGGCAGCGCGTTGCCCGGCGCTGCGGCCGTCGGAGTGATCTCCATTCTGATGGAGCCGCTCGGCCTGCCCGTTGGCTCGGCCGTGGTGCTCATCATGGCCATTGACCCCTTCATCGATCCGGCCACCACGGTCCTCAACGTGCAGGCCAGCTGCGTCGCCTCCTCCGTCGTCGCTCCGTCGGGCGGCAACGCAGCGAGCGCCGGGCCGGTTGCCGGCGACTCCAGCCGTCCAGCGGTTGCGGCGGTGAAATCCTGAGCCCGCCCTCTTTCTCGAACTCCCTTCACTCCGTCGCCTCCGATCCTTCTGCTGTTCCTCCCCCGGTCCCTCCTGCCATGAAGTCACGTCTTGTTTCCTGCCTCTTCGTCCTCTCGGCGCTTTGCTCCGCCCTCCGCGCGGAGGAATCCGCGTTCTGGGCCACGACCAGTCTCGGCTTCGAAAGTGCCTACGTTTCGTACGGCACCAAGTTCTCCGAGAACACCCTCATGCCGAAGCTCGATTTCGGCCGCGGCGATCTCTACGCCGGCGTGTGGGGCTACCTCCCGATCGACAAGGGGGGCGGTGGGTACGTGTTCGACGGCGAATGGGATTTCTTCGGCGGACGCACGCTCAAGCTCAATGACGTCTTCTCCCTCGATCTCGGCGGCACACTCTACCAGTACCCGGGGATCACGACGGATGAATTCACCTTCGAGGGCTCCCTCTGGCTGACGGCGAATGTGCCATTCAAGCCGACGGCGAAGCTGTACTACGATTTCACGATCGAGAATTGGATTGGTGAGATTGCCTTCTCGCGTGAGGTCGCGCTCGTGGAGAAGGTGACACTGATGTCCTTGGCCCGCGTCGGTTTCCGCCGTCCGCTCCAATCCGATCCGTGGCTTTATGCCGCAGTGCAGCTCGATCTCGCTTATCCGCTCGGCGAGGAGGGCCGGCTACTCATCGGTCCGCGCATCACGAACAACAGCGATAACGATTCCGTCGGCCACGGCGTCGAGACGTGGTGGGGCGTGGCGGCGGTGCGTTCCTGGTAGGCCGCAGACTCGCCGGTCGGCGTACCGCGCTCCACGCTGACCGGGGCTCAGGCCTCGGTCGCGGCGGCGGGTTGAGCGGCACGTTCCTTCTCCTTTTCCCGGAGATACTGGAGGAACGGTTTGCGGTACTCGGCGATGATCTGGTCCTTGACCGTCTCCAGGTCCTCCACGCCGTAACGCAGCTTCAGCTCGTCGATGGCGCCAACGTACTTCTCTGGGCGCCAGCCTTCGATGTAGGACTTCAGGTAAACCTTCCCGGTCTTGCCGACGTTCGGCTTGATGATGCAGTAAATCTTGGTCTTGGACTCCGCCTCGTTCTCCGGCTCGGCCTTCGCCTCCGCCTGCGCGGACTTGCGCTCGATCAGCTGCTTCGCGAGCACCCGCCCGGTCTCCAGCTTCTGACGGAAGCCGGTGCGGACGCGGGCCAAGTTCACGTTCTCCAGATTCCCGCCCGCCGCGAAGTGCTCCTTGAAGGAAGAGCCCACCGCATAGGTCAGTGCCGCCGCCGCCATCGGCATCGAGGCCGCTCCGAGCACCGAACCAAAGACGGGAATGATCTTGAGCATTCCACTGAGCCCGATTTTCGCAATCTCCCGCGAGGCCAGACCGCCGATCAAGGAGGACAGAATTGATTCCACCCGATGCCGCGAAAAGGGAACGTCGTAGGAGGCCGCGAGATCCGAGAGCATCTTTAGCTGGATACCCGTGATCGCCGCCATGTCCGCGATCGGAACGGGGATCAAGCCGGCGCCCGCCGCCAGCAGGACGTGCTGTCGGATGATGGAATCGGCGTTGGAGGCGGTCTGGGCCATGGAGGGGTCCGGCGGAAGGGAGCGGAAAAGTCTTCCTTAATGAACGAGTTATATTCCTGATGGCGGCAAGCCTAAGCTTCAAATGGTATCGCGGTTCTTGTCCCGACGGGAGGTGATGCCACTCCGGCACCCGCCCTGCCGTGGGCTCGATCCGGGCGCCGGGGCCTGGCGCTATACCCCTCTCTCGCCATGAAGTCCTCCCTGTCCCGGCTCCTTCGGAGCCTCGCCTTGGTTCCCGTGTTCACGTCGGCGATCGCCTTCGCGAACCCCTCTGCGGAGTCCACCTCCGGCCCCACCCCCGACGCAGCCTTACGCCTCCTGCTCGAGGGCAACCAGCGTTTCATCCAAGGCACCGTTCGCCACCCGCACCAGACCGCCGACCGGCGGAAGGAAACGTCGACCGGCCAGGCACCTTTCGCCGTGGTGCTGACGTGTGCCGACTCGCGGCTTTCGCCGGAGATCGTCTTCGATCAGGGGCTGGGTGATCTCTTCGTCGTCCGCAATGCGGGCAATCTTCTCAGCGACCACGTGATCGGCAGCATCGAGTATGCGGTCGAGCATCTCCACGCGCCGTTGATCGTGGTTATATGGGCCACACGCGCTGCGGCGCCGTCGCGGCCGCCGTGGCGGGTGGCGAAGCGGGCGGGCACGTCCAGAGCATCGTCAACAGCCTCGCGCTGGTCGTCGCGGCGGCGCGCGCGCGGGGGTGACACCACCGATCAGGCCGAGCAGATCAATGCGCGGATGAGCGCCGATGCACTGGCGGCGAGCGATCCGGTGCTGGCGAAGGCCGTCGCCGCTGGGAAGCTGAAGGTCGTCGGCGCGCGCTACAATCTCGCTACCGGCGCCGTCGAACTCTTGCCCTGACGGTGTCCGCGCGCGGATTTCGCGCGCGAGGTCCGAGGTCTGCGACGGAGGGGCGGAGCAGCGCCGCCCAAGTGCGGCTGGCGCGACCCGTGGAGCGTTAAGGACGGGACGGGCCTCCGTGGAGGTTCCCGGTCGGCCCGGGACGCCGACGAGCGATCCGGCGCGGCGGCGACTCAGCCGCCGTGCTCGGCGAGCCAGCGCTCGGTCTCAATCGCGGCTTGGCAGCCCATGCCCGCTGCCGTGATCGCCTGGCGGTAGACGTGGTCCGCGCAGTCGCCAGCGACATACACGCCGGGAATGTCCGTCCGAACCTGAGAACCCGCGGCCGGCTTGAAGTAGCCACCCTCGTCCACGGGCAGAGGCGGCGCGAAAGGACCCGTGTTCGGGACGTGCCCGATCGCGACGAAGATGCCCTTCACTGGGAGCACGCGTTCTGCGCCGGTGTGGACGTGCTTCACGCGCAGGCCGGAGACGGAGCCCTCGGCCACGCCGAGCACTTCTTGGGGCGCACTGTTCCAAACGAGTTCGATCTTGGGGTGCGAGGTCGCGCGGTCCGCCATGATTTTCGACGCGCGGAGCGAATCGCGGCGGTGCACGAGGTACACCTTGCTCGCGAAGCGGGTGAGGAAAAGCGCCTCCTCGGCCGCGCTGTCGCCGCCGCCGATCACCGCGACATCCATCTTGCGGTAGAACGCGCCGTCGCAGGTCGCGCAGGTCGTCACGCCCTTACCGCCGTAAAGTTCTTTCTCGCCCGGGATGCCGGTCATGCGCGGGGACGCTCCGGTGGCGATGATCACGGCCTTCGCGAGGATCGTGCGGTCACCGCAGGTCAGTTTGCGCGGGTGCGACGTAAAGTCCACTTGGGTCACCGAGGCCTGCTCAAAGCGCGCGCCAAAACGGGTCGCTTGCTTGCGGAGATTATCCATCAGCATGAACCCATCCACACCTTCCGGGAAACCCGGGAAGTTCTCCACCTCACTCGTCGTCGTCAGCTGCCCGCCCGGCAGCGTGCCTTCAATCACGAGGGGGTTCAGGTTGGCGCGGGCGGTGTAGATGGCGGAGGTCAGGCCGGCGCAACCGGTTCCGACGATCACGACGTTTTCTGGGGTCGGCGAGGACATGGCGCAAAGGCCGAGGACAAGGCCAAATCCCCGGGGTCACAAGGCGATACTTCCATCGGCTCGCGCTCTGGGTGCGCTGCGGGCTTGTCCCCCCACTTCCGGCAGACTTGGCTGAGGTCATGAACCTGACCCGTTTATTTGTCCGGGGGTGGCTGTGCGCGGGCTTGGTGGCGTCGCTGTACGCGATCGACCCCGCGGCCCGCGAGGTGCACCAGCGGCTCTTGGTACTCGATACCCACTTTGACACCGCGGTCCACCTCGCGGTGCCGGGGTGGAGTGTGCTGGAGCGTCGCTCCTGGGAACGCGACTTCACCCAGGTCGACTATCCGCGGCTGATGGAGGGCGGGGTTGACGGTGGCTTCTGGACCCTGTTCGTGAATCAGGGACCCCGGACGCCGGAGGGGCACACGCGGGCGCGCGATACCGCTTTGCTGATCGCCCTGCGCATTCGCGAGATGGTCGCCCGTCACCCCGCGCAGTTCGCGCTCGCGACGCGCGCCGATGACGCGGCCCGGATCGCCGCCGAGGGCCGTCAGGTCGTCTACCTATCGATGGAGAATGGTTACCCGCTGGGGCTCGACTTGTCGCTGATCCAAACCTTTCGCCAACTCGGCGTGCGCATGATGGGCGTGGTGCACACGTCGAACAACGAGCTCGCGGACTCGGCCACCGACGTGAAGGGCCCGGAATGGCAGGGCTTGAGTCCGCTCGGACGCGAGATGGTGGCGGAGTGCAACCGGCTCGGGATCGTCGTGGACGCCTCGCATGCCTCTGATGCGGCGCTGGCTCAGATGCTTGAACTCTCCACCGCCCCGATCGTGCTTTCGCATTCCGGGTGCAAGGCGGTGACCGACCACCCGCGCAATGTGCCGGATGAGCTCCTGCGGACGCTCGCGGCGAAGGGCGGTGTGATCCAGATGAACGCGTTCAGCGCCTACGTCACCAGTCTCCCCATCATTCCGGAGCGAAACCGCGCGCTGCAGGCGCTGTATGCCTCGTTTGGTGGGTGGCGGGAGATCGACTCCGACGCGAAGCGCATCGCCTTTCTCGAGGCCCGTCGCGAGATCGATCGCCGGTATCCCGCGCCGGTCGCGACCTTCGACGAATTCATGGCGCACGTGCTGCACGCCTTGCGCGTGGCCGGCGTTGACCACGTCGGCTTCAGCGGGGACTTCGATGGTGGTGGCGGCGTGGCCGATCTCATGGACGTGACCGGCGCACCGCGCATCACCGCTCGCCTGCTCGCGGAAGGCTACACCGAGGCCGATCTCGCCAAGTTCTGGGGTGGCAATGTGCTTCGGGTACTCCGCGCCGCGGAAGAGCGTGCCGCGGTGCGGTGATTCCGTTTTCCTGGGCCGAGCAGATCTCGCCGGACCAAGAACGCGCGGGGACGTTGCCCGCGGCCGGAGTCACCACCCGAACGAGCGCTTGATCCGCAGCGGTTCGTACAGGTCCGGCGGCAGTTCCTGCAGAAAGCGGCTCGGGCTGTTCATCATGCCGCCGGGGCCGCCGCGGGTGTTCACGTTCGGGAAGCAGAGGTAGAGTTCGTCGCGGGCCCGGGTCACCGCCACGTAGAAGAGGCGGCGTTCCTCCTCCACGTCGCCGGCTTCGATGCTGCGGCGGCCGGGGAATATCCCGTCGGCGAGGCCGATCACGAAGACGACCGCGAACTCCAAGCCCTTCGCCTGGTGCACCGTCGTCAGACGGACGGCATCGGCGTCGGGTTCGACGTTGCGGTCACTGGTCTCGCCGTTGAGCAGCACGATCTGGGCGAGAAGGTCGTCCATCGCCTCGAAGCGCTGGGCGAAGCCGACCAGCGCCTTTAATTCGTCGAGGCGCTCGGCGTAATCCGCGAACGCGCCCTTCAGGTAATCGCCGTACCAGCCGTCGATCGCGACATCGATCGCCGCGGCCGGAGATTGCGACCGCATGGCTTCGGCGACCTGGCGGAGGGAAACGCAGAAGTTTTCCCAGTCGTCGCGCGCGTCCCGGGCGACCTTGCTGCGCACGTCGTCGGTGGACAGCACGTCGAGGAAGTCGCGCTGCAGCAACTGCGCGTGCTCGAGCGCGGCATGGTAGATCTTGTGGGCTCCCTTCTCACCGATCTTCGGAAGGAGGATGACGATGCGGGTCCAGGCGGATTCGTTGCGGGGATTGAAGACGAACTGGATCAGCGCGACGAGGTCACGGATGTGCTGCCGCTCGAAGAACTTCACGCCGCTGGTGATCTGGTACGGCACGCCGGCGCGGGAGAGGGCGAGTTGCACCTCGAGGGCGACGAAGTGGGAGCGGTAGAGCACCGCGACGTCGCTGAGGGAGACGCCCTCATCCTCCGTGAGCGAGCGCAGGCGCTTCAGCACGAAGTCGGCCTGCTCGCGTTCGTCCATGGCCTGCACCAGAAACGGCTTGTGCGAGTGACCGCGCGAGGCGCGGAGCTCCTTGTCAAAGTGCCGGCCCTTGGGCTGCGCGAGGAGCACGCCGTTCGCGAGATTGAGGATCTCCGGGGTCGAGCGGTAGTTCGTCTCGATCCGGTGGATCACCGTCCCGGGGTGGCGCTCCGGGAAGGTCATGATGTTCGCGAAGTCGGCCCCTCGCCACGAATAGATGCACTGGGCGTCGTCGCCCACCGCCATCAGGCAGTGGTGGCTGGCAATGCGGTCGACGATCTGGGACTGCAGCGTGTTCGTGTCCTGATACTCGTCGACGAGCACGTGGCGGAACCGATGGGCAAAGTACTCGGCGACCTGCGTGTCGCGCTTGAGCAGGTCGAGCCAAAGCTCGAGCAGGTCATCGTAGTCGCAGACGTTCTGCTCGCGCTTCCGCCGCGCGTAGGCGGCGGCGAACGTCGGCAGCGCCACGGCGATGTCGCGGTACTGCGGGAAGTGCTGGTCGACGGTGTCGGCGAGCGTGGACTGCGTGTTCCGGGCGAGGGACAGCACGCTGAAGAGCGGACCGGGGCGCGGGTTGGTCTTGTCCTTGAAGAACAGCTTGTCCTCGGCCTCGACGACCTGCTTGAGGAGCGCCTCGGATTCCTCCGCGTCGAGGATGGTGAACGTCTTCGGCAGCCCGATGCTCTCGCCGAACATCCGCAGGGCGCGATTGCCGATGGAGTGGAAGGTGCCGCCCCAGAACTGCCGTGGCTCGCGGCCCGTGAGGTCCTGGACGCGGTGGAGCATTTCCTTCGCGGCCTTGTTGGTGAAGGTGAGGAGGAGGATCTCGCTGGGCCGCACGCCCTGGAAAAGCAGGAAGGCGACGCGGTAGGTGAGCGTGCGGGTCTTGCCGGAGCCCGCGCCAGCGAGGACGAGCATCGGGCCGGGCGGGGCGGTGGCGGCCGCGTGCTGCTCGTCGTTGAGCAAGGCGCGGAAGTCGATCGGCGGAGGGCCGCCGGGACCGTCGGGCTCGGGGTCGTGCTCGAAAACCATGGTGTGCGTCCCGACAGCGTCCGGCAATCCCGCGCGGAGGCGAGGCCGTTTTCCGGTCGATTGCTCCTGCCCTCGCTGCCTGAAGTCGGCTCGGCTCCGGCCGCGGACCGCTCTCGCGGGAGGGTCAGAGCAGGACGAGGTCGTTGCGATGCACGACCTCGTGGCGCTTGCGGCCGGGGTGGCGCTTGCGAACGTCCTCGCCGCGGAGACCGGCGAGCGCGGCGACCTCGTCGCTGCGGTAGGGTGTTTTGCCGCGGGCGAAGACCGCACCGTCGGGGCCGGCGATGTTGACGATGTCGCCGGCTTCGAAGTGGCCACGGATGCCGGTGACTCCGACCGCTAGCAGGCTGCGGCCTTCGTCGCGGAGGACGGGGATGGCGGGGCCGTTGACGGTGATCGTGCCGGCGGGGCGTTGGAAGTACGCAAGCCAACGCTTGCGGGCCTCGAGTGGCAGGCCGGCGGGAACAAAGAAGGTGCCGGGCGCGGTGCCGGTGAAGAGGCGCGAGAGAATCCGGGGCTCGGCGCCGCTGGCGATGAAGACGCCACAGCCCGCGCGGGTGGCGAGCTTGGCGGCGCTGATCTTGGAGACCATGCCCCCGACCGCGGTCTCGCTCGTCGTGCCGCCGGCCATCGCCTCGATTTCCGGCGTGATCTTTTCGACCACCGGGACGATCTCGCCGGTGCCCTTGAGGTCGATCAGTCCGGGCGCGGTGGAAAGGATGACGAGATGGCTCGCTTCCAGCAGCGAAGCCACGAGGGCGGACAGCGTGTCGTTGTCGCCGAACTTGATCTCGGCGGCGCTGACCGTGTCGTTCTCGTTGATGACCGGGATGGTGCCGTAGTCGACCAGTTCCCGAATGCACGCCCGCACCCCAAGGTAGCGATCACGGGCGCGTAGATCCTCGTGGGTGAGCAGCACTTGGGCGACGGTGAGGCCGGCCGGGGCGAAGGCGGCCTGCCACGTCTGCATCAGCCGCGACTGCCCGATCGCGGCGCAGGCCTGCTTGCGCGACACTTCGCGCGGGCGGCGGGCGAGACCGAGGGCGCCCATGCCCAGGCCAACGGCGCCGGAGGAGACGACGATCACCTCGGTGCCGGCCGCGCGCAGATCGGCCAGTTCCCGGGCGATCGCGCTGATGCGTTCCGTATCGAGTTGTCCGATACCGGACGTCAGGACCCCGGTGCCGAGCTTGACGACGACCCGGCGGGGGCGTCCGGCGGAGGCGGGCGGCATGGGCGAGGGAGCCGGGCGATCAGACCGTGGTCAGCTCCTTCTCCTTGGAGGCGAGGTGCTGGTTGATCTCGGCGATCGTCTTGTCGGTGGCGGTCTGGATGTCCTTTTCGAGCCGCTTGGACTCGTCCTCGGGCAGCTTGGCCTTCTTCACCGACTCGATCGCGTCGCGACGGACATTGCGCACGTGGACGCGGCCCTCCTCGGCGAGGCGGTTGGCGACCTTCACGAATTCCAGGCGGCGCTCGCGGCTCATTTCCGGGAGCGGGATGCGCACGTAGGCACCGTCGACGGTGGGGTTGAAGCCGAGGTTCGCGATCTGGATGCCCTTCACGATCGCCTGCGCGAGACCCTTGTCCCACGGCTGGATCAGGATCATGCGCGCATCCGGCGTGCTCACGACGGCGCATTCCTTCAGACGCATCGTGGACCCGTAGGCCTCGACGGACACGGTCTCCACCATCGTGGGGCTGGCCTTGCCGGTGTGGATGGTGCTGAACTCGTGCAGCGTGTGATCGAGCGAGCGGCGCATCTTGGCCTGGGCATCTGCAAGGATGGGGTGAGTCATGGCGTGAGCAGGGGGAGAGGGTTATCCGCGGACGAGGGTGCCGATCTTCTCGCCGAGCACGGCGCGGCGGATGGCGTGCGGGGCGTTGAGGTCGAAGACGAGGATCGGCACGTGATTGTCGAGGCAGAGCGAGAACGCCGTCGAGTCCATCACATTCAAGCGCTGGCGCAGGGCGTCGACGTAGCTGATCTCGTCGTAGCGCACCGCGTCGGCGTGCTTCTTCGGATCCTTGTCGTAGATGCCGTCGACCTTCGTCGCCTTCATGATGATCTCCGCGTGCATCTCCGACGCCCGGAGCGCGGCGGTGGTGTCGGTCGAGAAGTACGGATTGCCCGTGCCGGCCGCGAAGATCACGACACGGCCCTTCTCCATGTGCCGGATCGCGCGGCGGAGGATGAAGGGTTCCGCGACCTGATTCATCGGAATCGCGCTCTGCACGCGCGTCGTGACCCCCATCTTTTCGAGGCAATCCATCAGGGCGAGGGAGTTGATGACCGTCGCCAGCATCCCCATGTAGTCGCCGGTCGTCCGATCGACGCCCTTGCTCTCTCCGCTGAGCCCGCGGAAAATGTTCCCGCCGCCGATGACCACGCCGATCTGCACGCCGAGGTCATGGATCTCCTTGATTTGGGAACAGATGCGCTCGAGGACCGCCGGGTCGATGGGGTCGGTGGACTTCCCACGGAGCACCTCGCCCGAGAGTTTCAGGACGATGCGTTTGTACTTCACCCCCAGGGAGGTCGCGGA
>Ga0194132_10013299_pt1 | contig 10028 bp, 5 predicted proteins | sample TA2KigOf80mmetaG_FD_148612 | JGI IMG/M metagenome (GOLD analysis project Ga0194132, IMG submission 148612) | Freshwater microbial communities from Lake Tanganyika, Tanzania - TA2015054 Kigoma Offshore 80m | ecosystem: Environmental > Aquatic > Freshwater > Lake | place: Tanzania: Lake Tanganyika... | reverse complement strand
GGGCCACCCGCGCCGCGACCGCGGCCGCCTGGGCCCGGCCGGCGTCGTTGAGGGGCGGGTCGGTGCGTCCGAGCAGCAAGCCGGCGGCGTTGGCGTCGGTCTGGCCGTGACGCACGAGGATCAGCTGGCCCATGCTCAGCAGTCTCCTCCGAGGCCGCCGTCGCTCTCCTTCAGTCGCCCGGTCCGCCAGAAGGTACGTCGCACATCGGGGACCCACAGGTCGAACTGGCCGACCACCCACCAGCACGCGACCAGTCCGGCGATCTCCTCGAGCAGCACCACCCACCACACCGGGAGCAAGGGCGAGTCGCCGAACGACGTGCCGAACAGTGGCCACCAGAACAGCTCGGTGTCGGTCCACGCGCCGGAGAGCACCAAGCCGGCGAAGATCCCGATGGGCAGGCACAGCCACCGGCGCCGGCCGAGCCGGGATCCCCGCATCGGCCACAGCATCACCACCACGAGCGCCGCCGCTGCGAACGCGAGGGTGTGCCCGAACGCCCGGTGCCCCACGGGGATGTCGATCAGCAGGGGCAGCATCGCCCCCAGTGCGATGAGCCGGTAGTCGAGCCCCACGCTCTTGAAGACGTTGGCGACCAGCAGCACCGACAGGCCGACGTACCAGAGGAACATGACGTCAGCGCGCGTCCAGCGCCGCGTTGACCAGCAGGTCGGCGTCGGCGTTCTCGGCCCGGGGCACGTGCGTGAGCGTGACCTGCTCGTACGGCTCGAGCAGCCGGCGGACGTCGTCGACGAACGGACGCAGGTGCGCCTGCTTGACCTTCCAGGCGCCGCGTACCTGCTCGATCACCAGCTTGGAGTCGCCCCGCACCTCGACCGCGCGCGCCGGGAAGGCCCGGGCGGCTTCGAGGCCGGCGATGAGCGCCCGGTACTCGGCCACGTTGTTGGTCGCCTCGCCGATGTGCTCGCTGACGGCGGCGAGGCGCGCCGGCGGGTCGGCGGCCGGGTCGGTGACGACGGCGCCGATTCCCGCCGGACCGGGATTGCCGCGCGAGCCGCCGTCGAAGTGGATCAGGAGCCGGTCGCGCACGAGCGCCGCGTCGGGCTCGGCCGCGGGGTTCGCCCACGACTCCGGGTCGAACAGGGTCACCGCGACCTCACGGGACGAGGATGGCGCCGCAGTTGTCGCAGTGCGCGATCGTCCCCGGCGGCGCCTTGCGCAGCGCGTCGACCTCGGTGGCCGGGATCGTGAGGTGACAGCCCTGGCAGGTGTGCCCCACCAGCCGCGCCGCGCCCACCCGGCTGCTCGAGTTGGCCCGGCACCGCTCGTAGAGAGCCACGATCGGCGCGTCGAGCCCCGCCGCCGACTCGTCGCGGACTACCTGCTCGGCGGCGATCTCGGCGTCGAAGGAGGCAACCGCGACCGCGAGCGTCGCCTCGGCCGCGGTGAGATCTTCGGACCGGGCCGCCCGCCGGGCCAGAAGCGCCGCCAGGTCGGCCTCGAGCGGCTCACGCTCCTCCATCACCGCGATCGCCTGCTCCTCGACCGCCGCCTGGTGGCGCCGCAGCTGGTCGACGTCGGCCTGCAGCGCCTGGAGCTCCTTCGGCGACGTGATCTCGCCGGAGTAGAGCTTCGCGTTGGCGGCATCGGCCTGCCCGGAGAGCTTCTGGGCCTCGTCCTCGTAGCGCGCTTCGTTGCGGGCCAGCTCGGCGAGCGGCGGCCGGCGCTGCTCGATCTCGGCATCGAGGGCACGCACGTCGGCCGCGGCGGCCGCGAACTGGTCGCGCTCGGGCAGCGTGGCGTGCCGGTGGCGCAGCCGGTCGAGCGCGAGGTCGTGTTCCTGGACCACCAGCAGCGGCTCGAGGCTCTCCACGCCCCGAACCTACCCGGCCCCGCGACGCCCGATCGTCGTCAGCCGCCGCCCGGGGACCCCGCGGCCGCGGGCAGGGTCGTCACCGTCGGCTTGGTGGTGGTCGTGGTCGCCGGAAGGGTGGGGGGCGTCGGACGGGGGGTGGTCACCGGCGGACGGGTGGTCGGCGGCGCGTTGATCACCGCCGTCGGCGGCGGGGTGGTGACCGGGGTGAAGCCCTCGGGTACCCGCGAACGGCCGGCCGTGGTCAGGAACTGTCCCGGCGCGTTGCACCACGCCGGCGGCGACTCCCAGCCCTCCGGCTCGACGCCGGCGAGCTGGGCAGTCATGAACCGCCGGAAGATCGACGCGGGCACCTGGCCGCCGAAGCCGGCTCCCGGGATCCGACCGTCGGGGTTGCCGTGCCACACGGCGGCGACGAGCTTCGGGGTCATGCCGAGGAACCAGGCGTCGGCCCGGTTGTCGGTGGTGCCCGTCTTCCCGGCCACCGCCCAGCCCGGCACCGCGGCCCCGGTCCCGGTGCCACTCGTGACGGTGCCGCGCAAGATGTCGACCTCGCACGCCGCGGCCTCGGCGTCGAAGGCCCGCACGCCGACCTTCGACGCGGTCTCCTCGTAGATCGCGATGCCCTCGGGGTTCACGATCCGCTCGATGAAGTACGGGTCGCGGCGCACGCCCATGGAGGCGATCGACGACCCGACCGTCGCCATCTCGAGCGGCGTCGCCTCGATGGAGCCGAGCGTGAGCGTGAGGATCGGCTGGAGGGTGCTCTGCGTGATGCCCAGCTTCTTCGCCATGTCGATCACGCCGGTGAAGCCGACCGCGAGCTCGATGCGGGCGTAGGCGCAGTTCACGGAGTTCTGGCTCGCGGCCCGGACGGTCATGATGCCTTCACCGCCCTCGGAGTTCTGCGTGCGGCCCAGCGCGCCGAACTCGCAGGGCGACGTCCCTTCGACGAGGTCGAGTGACGAGAAGCGCTTCTGCAGCGCCGCGGCCAGGGTGATCGTCTTCCAGGTGGACCCCGGCTGACGCCCAGGGGTGGACGTCGCGATGTTGTACTGGCTGTTCTCGAAGCCCGTGCCGGCCACCATGGCCCGCACCGCTCCGCTCGTCGGGTCGATGGCCACGATCGACGCGGTGAATCCGGGCTTCTCGCCGATCGATTCGTCGACCGCGTTCTGCGCGTTGGCCTGCGCGTCGGGGTCGAGCGTCGTGTACACCTTCAGTCCCCCGCGCAGGACTGCGTTCTCGCGCTCCTCCCGGGTGGCGCCGAGCGCGGAGAACCGCGGGTCGGTGAACAGGCGATCCTGCACCTCCTCCACCCAAGAGGTGGCAGGTCGGAGGTCGGGGTTGGGCACCACGGTCGGCAGCGGCACCTGATTGGCCGCGTCGGCGTCGGCCTGGGTGATGTAGCCCTCCTCCACCATCTGCGACAGCACGAACTCGCGGCGTGCGAGCGTCTTGCCGGGGTGGACGAACGGGTTGAACGCCTCGGGGCTCTGGATCAGGCCGGCCAGCATCGCGGCATCCGCGATCGAGAGGGTCTCGAGGGTCGCCCCGGTGCAGCCGCAAAGCGCGTTGTTCGGGTCGCTGCGCAAGGTGAGGCGCTCGACGGCGGACTTCACGCCGTACGAACCCTGCCCGAAGTAGACGGTGTTGAGGTACTGCTCCAGGATCTCGCGCTTCGAGTAGTCCTTGTTGAGCTCGATCGCGAGCAGGACCTCGCGGATCTTCCGGTTCAGGTCGCGCTTGGGCGACAGGATCCGGTTCTTCACGAGCTGCTGGGAGATCGTCGAGCCACCCTGCTCGATCTCGCCCGAGGTGAGGTTCTTCAGCGCCGCCCGGGCGACCGCCGGCAGGTCCACGCCGTCGTTCTCCCAGAACGTCTTGTCCTCGGTGGCGACGACTGCGTCGATGACCGTCTGCGGAACCTGGTCGAGGGTGACGTTCTGGCGGTTCTCGAGGCCGAGCACCCCCATCTCGTTGCCGGCCGCGTCGTAGACGGTCGACCGCTCCGACAGGTCGCGCAGGTCGGTGACCAGCTCGGTCTCGTACTCGGTGGCACTCGTGATGATGCCGAGACTGGGGAGCAGCGCGGCGAGGCAGACACCGATGACGATGCCGCCGACCACGATCGTGAAGAAGAGCCCGACGAGGGCTCGTGCGAAACGCTTCATGGGGTCCCCCAGGATGGCACGTGCGAAGGCCGAAACGGCTGCAGGGCACCCCCGGTTCCCGGAAACCCACCTCGGGGCAACGATGTCACACCCCGTCGATAGCCTCCGATCCATGGGTCCCCCCGCTCCCGACGCCCCCCGGCTGCTGGTCCGGCCGCACGGGCCGGCGTCGCGAGCGGCCTTGTGGGGCTGCGTCGCCGGTCTGCGTGCCGCGGATCCGCTCAGCCCCGTCACGGTGGCCGTGCCCTCGGCCTACGCCGGCCTCTCCCTGCGGAGAGAGGCCGGACGGCGCGCCGGTGGGCTCGTCAACGTCCGGTTCCTATCGCTCAACCGGGTGGCCGAGCTGCTCGGCGCCCCGTTCCTCGCCACGCCCGGCCGCGTCCCGCTCACCTCCACCCGGCAGGCCGGGGCGATCCGGGCGGCGCTCCACGGCGCCGGAGCTCCCCTCCGTGACCTCGCCAACCATCCCGCGACCACCCGCGCGTTCGCGGCCACGTGCGCCGAGGTCGACCACCTCACCGACGCCGAGCTCACGCGCCTCGCGACCGGAGGCCCGCGCGCGGCGTCGGTCGTGGCAGTCGTGCGCACGGTGCGCGCCCTCGTGGCCGGCACCTACACCGAAGAAGACCAGCTCCGCGCGGCAGCGGGCATGGTCGCCGATGACCGCGCGGTGCTGCGGGATCTCGGCCCGGTGGTGTGGTTCGCGCCCACGGCGCCGACGCCCGGTGCGCTCGCGCTGGTGGAGGCGCTCGCGTCGCGCGGCCTCGCGGCGGCGGTGCTGGCCACCACCGGCGACGCAGACGCCGACGCCGCCGTCGCCGACCTCGTCGACCGGCTGGTGCCCCACCTCGGCCCCGCCGACCCCGCCGACCCCGCCGCGGTCCCGCCCACCTCCGGCGCCCGCGGCGGGGTCCCACACGCGCACCACGTGCTGAGCTGCGCCGACGCCGACGACGAGGCGCGGGCCGTCGTGCGTGAGGTCGTGCGCCGGCTCGAGGCGGGCGTGCCCCTGCACCGCATGGCGGTCGGCTACCGCGCGGCCATCCCCTACGCACGGCTCCTGCACGAGCACTTCGCCGCCGCCGACATCCCCGTGCACGGGCCCCTCCCGGCCACCCTGCGCGAGACCGTGCCCGGCCGCACCCTCCTCGCCCTGCTCCGGATCCGCGACGGTGGCTACCGCCGCGACGACGTCACCGCGCTGTGCGCGGTCGCGCCCGTGCGCGAGCAGCCCGGCGGACCGGTCGTCCCCGGCGACCGGTGGGAGCGCATCTCCTGTCAGGCCAACGTGGTCGGCGGCCTCGACGAGTGGGAGGCCCGCCTCGCGCGCCTCCGCGCCGACCGGGAGGACCGGCTCGCCCGTCGGGCCCGGGAGGCCGGCACACTGTTCGCACCCGAGATCGTCGACCGCGCGGCCGACCACGCCGTCGAGCACGCCACCCGACTGTCCCGCTTCGTGCGCGAGCTCGCCGAGGCCACCGAGCCGCCGCCGGCGTCGTGGTCCGCGTTGGCCGAGTGGGCGCTGGGGCTGCTGCGGCGGTACCTCGTCCCCGACGGGCGCGACGGCGTGCAATGGCCCGATGCGGAGGTCGCCGCGTACGACCAGGTGACGGAGCGGGTCCGGGCCCTCGGCCAGCTCGAGGACCTCGGCGCGCCCGCGACCGTGGGTGCGTTCGTGCGCGCCGTCGACGACGAGCTCGACGCCTCGGTGGGCCACGGGGGGACCTTCGGCGACGGCGTCCTCGTCGCGCCGATCGGCACGCTGCGGGGCACCGACCACGACACCGTCTTCGTCGTCGGCCTCGTGGAGGGCGCGTTCCCTCCCCCACCGCGCGACGATCCACTGCTGCCCGACCGGGCCCGCGCCGCGATCGGTGGGCTGCCCCGCCGGGCCGACGCGGCGCGCCGCGAGCGCGACGACTACCTCGCGGCGCTGGCCACGGCACCGGAGCGGGTCCTCACCGCGCCCCGCGCCGACCGGCGCGCCGGACGGGCGGCCCGCCCCGCGCCGTGGCTCCTCGAGTCCGCGAGCGCGCTGGCGGGCCGGACGGTGCTCGCGGCGGAGCTCGACCCCGGGCACTCCACGGCCCGCACCAGCCCGTGGCTGGAGGTCGTCGCCTCGTTCGAGGCGGGGCTCGCCGCCGCGCCGACCGCCGGCTCCCTCCAGGAGCACCACCTGCGCTCGCTGCTGCACTGGAAGCACTCCGGGCTATCGCTCGTGCGCCACCCGCTGGCGCTCACCGAGCCCGCCCTCCGCACCGGGTTCACCGCGCTCAACGCGCGGCGCCGGCCGACCCTGGGCCCGTGGGAAGGGGTGATCGGCGAGAAGGCCGGCCTGGCCCTGGGCGCCGAGCGCCCGCTGTCGGCCACCTCGCTCGAGCAATGGGCGCAGTGCCCGTTCAAGTACTTCCTGTCGCGGGTGCTGCGGGTCGAGGAGCTCCAGCGCCCCGAGGCGCGGGAGCGCCTCGCCGGGACCGATCGCGGCACGATCATCCACGACGTGCTCCAGGAGTTCGTCGAGACCCATCCGCGGACCTCGCCCGAGCAGCCCTGGGCGCCCGAGGAGCGGGCCGAGCTGCGGGCGATCGCGGAGGCGAAGTGCCTGGCTGCGGAGGCCGACGGGCTCACCGGGCGCGCGGTCTGGTGGGAGCTCGACCGGGCCAAGATGCTCCGCGAGATCGACCACGTCCTCGACACCGACGAATGGGCCCGGACCCACGACCAGGCGGTGCCCTACGCGCTCGAGCTCGGCTTCGGCACCGCGGGCGACCCGCTCCCGCCGGTGACCGTGCAGGTCCCCGGGTCGGCGCCGGTGGCGTTCCGCGGCCGGATCGACCGCGTCGACCGCAGCCCCGACGGATCGCGGGTCTTCGTCTACGACTACAAGACCGGCATGCCCAACGATCTCGACGACCTCGCCGCCGACCCGGTGATGCGGGGCCGGCGACTCCAGCTGGCGCTCTACGCGACGGCGCTGCACCGCGCGTTCCCGACGGCCGAGGTGGGCGCCTACTACTGGTTCACCCGCGAGGAGGGTCCCGAAGCCTTCGCGGGGTTCACCCTCGACGACGACGTCTCCGCCCGGCTCGACGACGCGTTGGAGACGATCGTGGGCTCGGTGGCGCGCGGGCGCTTCCCCGCGTTCCCCGGCGCCGACGGCTGGTGGGGTCCCGACAACTGCCAGTGGTGCCCCTATGACCGGGTGTGCCCCCAGGACCGGGTGCGCCGGTTCGAGCGGCGCCGGGGCGATCCGGCGCTCGGTCCGATCCTCACCCTGGCCGAGGAGCCGTGGCCACCGGCCTCCGAACCCGTCGACGTCCCCGACGCGCCCGACGCCCCCGACCCCGTCGCGCCGCCGGAGGCAGGGCCGTGACCACCGCCAGCCTGTTCGACGACGCCGCCCGCACGGCGATCGCGACCGACCTCGACCACAACCTGTTCGTGGAGGCGGGCGCCGGCACCGGGAAGACGACCGCCCTCGTCGCGCGTCTCGTCGCCCTCGTCCGCCGGGGCACCCCGCTCGCCCAGGTCGCGGCCATCACGTTCACGGAGGCGGCCGCGGCCGAGCTGCGGGAGCGGGTGCGCGAGAAGCTCGGGGAGGCGGCGACCGCCGACGGTCCCGAAGCCGACGAGTGCCGGGCCGCGCTCGCCCGCTTCGACGACGCGACGCTCTCGACCTTGCACGCCTTCGCCCAGCGGGTGCTCGCCGAGTTCCCGGTGGAGGCCGGCCTGCCCCCGGGCTTCGAGGTCCTCGACGACATCCAGGCGTCGATCGACTTCTCGCAGCGGTGGGAGCGCTTCCTCGACCGCGTGTACGCCGACCCCGCACGACACCGGGCGCTCACCGTGGTCGGCGCGCTGGGCTTCCGGATGCGCCGCCTGGAGACGCTCGCGCGCCTCGTGCACGACGACTGGGACCGAATCGCCGACGACGCGGTCCGGCCCGTTCCGCCGCCCGAGGTCCCGCCCCTCGACTGCGCCGCCGCGCTCCACGCCCTCGACACCGCGACCGCCCTCGCCGCCGAGTGCCGCGCGGCCGACGACAAGCTCCTGCTCCACATCGAGGACCGGGTCGCACCGTTCCGGGACCTCCTGCGCGCCGCCCCCGACGAGGCGACCGCCCTGGAAGTGCTCGCCGAGCGCCCCGTGCTCACCCACCCGCACGGGCAGAAGAAGCACTGGCCCGACAAGGCGGCGGTGCAGGCCGCGCTCCAGGCCGCCGACGACGCGGTCGAAGCCGCGGTCGCCGAAGTCGTCGGGCCGGCGATCACCGGGCTCCTCGACGCCGTGCTGGGCTTCGTGCGCGCCTCCGTGGAGGAGCGCCGCCGGGCCGGACGCCTCGAGTTCCACGACCTCCTCGTGCTCGCCCGCGACCTCGTCCGCGACGATGCCTCCGTGCGCGCCGCGCTCCACGACCGCTACCGCCACCTGCTCCTCGACGAGTTCCAGGACACCGATCCGCTCCAGATCGAGCTGGCGGTCCTGATCGCGACCGACGACCCCGCAGCCGGTGAGCGCCCGTGGGCGGAGTGCACGATCCCACCCGGGCGCCTCTTCGTGGTGGGGGACCCGAAGCAGTCGATCTACCGGTTCCGGCGCGCCGACATCGAGCTGTACCACGCGGTGCGCGACCTCTTCGGGGAGCGGCTCACCCTCACCACCAACTTCCGGTCCCGCCCCACGGTCATCGAGTTCGTGAACCGCGTGTTCGCCCCGCTGTTCGACGCCGGGCCCGCCGGGCTCCAGGCGGCGTCGGAGGCCCTGCTCGCGATCCGCGAGCCCCACGGACCGTCGATCACCGTCGTGGGCGACACCCACCCGCGCGACACCGATCTGGCCCGACTGCGGCGGCGGGAGGCCCAGGAGCTGGCCGCGCTCGTCCGGCGGGTGCGCGACGACGCGTGGCCCGTCGCCGAGCGCGGCGGCGACGGCACCGAGGGCGAGGTCGTCGCACCGGCACGCTACGCGGACATCGCGATCCTGCTCCCCACCAGGGCCACCCTGCCCTACCTGGAGCAGGCGCTCGAGGACGCCGGCGTGCCCGCCCGGATCGAGAGCCAGTCGCTCGTCTACGCGACGGCCGAGGTCCAGGAGCTGCTCGCCATCCTGACCGCGGTCGACGACCCGGCCGACGAGGTCGCGATCGTCGCCGCGCTGCGCGCCCCGGCGTTCGCCTGCCGCGACGACAAGCTGCTCGAGTTCCGCCAGGCCGGCGGCCGGTGGGACTACCGCGCGCCCGCTCCGGCGACGCTCGCGTGGAGCCACCCCGTGGTGGCGGCGATGGGGGCACTGCGCACGCTGCACGAGCAGCGGTGGTGGGACACCGTGAGCGAGACGGTCGAGCGCGTGATCCGGGAACGACGGCTGATGGAGCTGGCCGTCGCCCGGCCCCGCCCCCGCGACCACTGGCGGCGCATCCGGTTCGTCGCCGACGCCGCCCGGGCCTTCGTCGACGGTGGCGGCACGAGCCTGCGCGGCTTCGTGACCTGGCTCGCCCGCCAGGTCGACGAGGAGGCAAGAGCCGTCGAGGTGGTCGTGCCCGAGCCCGACGACGACGCCGTGCGGATCCTCACCGTCCACGGATCGAAGGGCCTCGAGTTCCCGGTCGTGGTCCTCGCCGGCCTCGGCGTGGCCGACCGCGCCCAGGTGCCTCCCGTGCTGTGGACCGCCGGCGGCCGCCCCGAGTTCCAGATCGGGCCCCGGGCCCGCACCGCCGGCGGCTTCCGTCATCTGACCCCGGGCTACGCCGACCGGGCCGACCACGAGAAGGCGGCCGGGAGCGCCGAGCAGATCCGGCTCCTCTACGTGGGCGCCACCCGGGCCCGCGACCACCTCGTGGTCAGCCTCCACTGCCGCGAGCGCGACCTGTCGCACGCGACCCGCCTGCGCGAGCCCGTCGACGCCGTGGCCGGGCTGTGGTCGGCGGCGCTCCCGTTCGACCCGACCGATCGCCCCCAGCCGCGGACCGTGGAGCCGGTGCCGGCCGACGCCGACGACGGTCGGGCCTGGGCCGAGACGC
>Ga0194132_10013295_pt1 | contig 10029 bp, 6 predicted proteins | sample TA2KigOf80mmetaG_FD_148612 | JGI IMG/M metagenome (GOLD analysis project Ga0194132, IMG submission 148612) | Freshwater microbial communities from Lake Tanganyika, Tanzania - TA2015054 Kigoma Offshore 80m | ecosystem: Environmental > Aquatic > Freshwater > Lake | place: Tanzania: Lake Tanganyika... | reverse complement strand
CCGGCGTCACGGCGCCAGTGGGCCGGCGTTCGTAGACGCGGCTCGGTGAGCCGTAGCCGGCTTCATAGAGCGCACCACTCAGCGAGCGCTTCGGGTCGCGCAGGCCCTGCCTGAAGCGCGTGGCGCGAACCGCCTCCAGGTACGCGCGCGGCGAAAGACCAACCAGACGCGTGAAGGTCCGCTGCAGGTGGAAGCGGCTCACGCCCGACGCGGCGGCGATGCGCGCCAAGTCCAGTGGTCGATCCGCGTGCGCGCTGATGAAGGCACACGCGCGGCGACCGGCCGCGAGGGCCGGGTCGGCCAGGCCCTGCCCGGCCGGCCGGCAACGCCGGCAGGAATGGTAGCCGTGGGCTTGCGCAGCAGCCGCCGAGGGAAAGAACTCGACCGATGCGCGGCGCAACTGCCGGCTCTGGCACCCGGGCTGGCAGTAGATGCCCGTGCTCCGGACGGCGTAGACGAAGGCGCCCGCCTGTGAGCGGTCGCGGCGCTGGACGGCGTCCCAGCAACGCTCCTCCGTGCGAAGGCGAGACGTTCCGGACGGTGATGACGTCGGCATGGCGGCGATGAGCATGACCCGAGCCTAGCGGGCCGTGCCTCCACACTCTATCCGGCTCTTGCGGTCAAATAGGGGCCGCGTGCCGCGCCCGCTCCGTCTTGCCGCCGTGACCGGTCTCGTCCTCGCCGGGCTCGCGGTGGTAATCGGCCTCGTGACCGGCTGGACCCTGCGTGCCAGCCTGCCGGACCTGGACGCCGACCGCCAGTTGCCGGGCCTTCTGGCGCAGGTCACCGTCGAGCGGGATGCACTTGGCATTCCGACCCTCCGCGGCGCTTCGCGCGCCGACATCGCACGGGCGACCGGATTCGTCCACGCGCAGGATCGCTACTTCCAGATGGACCTCGCGCGCCGGCGCGCCGCCGGCGAGCTCGCCGAGCTCGTGGGGCCGGCCGCCGTGACCGCCGACACGGACGTGCGCATCCATCGCCTGCGTGCCGTCGCCGGCCGCGCCGTCAACCACCTTCCACCCGGGGACCGCGCCGTGCTGACCGCCTACGTGGCAGGGGTCAATGCCGGACTGGCCTCGCTCGGGGCCCGCCCGCCTGAGTACGTGCTGCTGCGCCAGGCGCCGGCGCCGTGGACGGAAACGGACTCGATGCTCGTCGTGCTCTCGATGTTCGTGGCGCAGCAGGACAGCGGCGGCGTGTACGAGTCGATGCTCACGACGCTGCGCGCGGTGCTGCCCCCGGCGATGGCGGCGTTCCTGACCCCGTTAGGCACGGAGTGGGACACACCGGTGCTCGGCGCTCCGTTCGAAGTGCCCGCGGTGCCTGGGCCCGAGGTGTACGACGCCCGCGCCCGGGCGGCCGCCAGGGGCGCGAAGGCGCCGGCAGCAGCGGTCAGACCGGCCCGTCGTCCCGCCGACTGGGTCGAGGCCCTGGCGCTGCGGCTCACGCTCGGCGACCCCGACGCGGTGGCCACCGGTAGCAACAACTTCGCGGTGTCGGGCGCGCACACCTCGCATGGCGGGGCGCTCATCGCCGACGACATGCACTTCCCCATCCGCGTCCCGAACATCTGGTACCGGGCCGCCATGGAGTGGCCGGGCCCGGGCGGGGTTCGCCATCGTCTCGACGGCGTGACGCTGCCCGGCGTGCCGACGATGGTGGCCGGCAGCAACACGCACATCGCCTGGGGCTTCACGACGACATTCGGCGACTGGAGCGACGTCGTGCTCATCGAGCGCGACCCGGCCGATCCACGACGCTACCGGACACCGGATGGTTTCCGCGCGTTCGAACGGCACCGCGAAACGATTCGCGTCGCCGGCGGGGACGACGTGGCGCTCGACGTGGACTGGACGATCTGGGGACCCCTGCTCGCACCCGACTTCCGTGGCCGCACGCGCGCCATCCGGTGGACGGCCCATGACGCCGAAAAGGTCGCGGCCACGCTCCTGCCGATGGAGTCGGCGCGCACGCTGGACGAGGGCTTGACCAGCGCGGCGCTCGCGGGCACGCCGGCATTCAATCAGATCATCGCCAGCCGCGACGGTCACATCGCCTGGACCGTCTATGGCGGCATGCCGAGGCGCGAGGGCGTGGACGGACAGGTGCCGGCCTCCTGGGCCGACGGCGCCCGCGGCTGGCGCGGCTACCTCGCGCCAGAGGAACACCCGCGCATCGTCGACCCGCCGGACGGACGGCTATGGACGGCCAACGCGCGCGTGGTCGACGGTCCGATGCTGGCCGCCATCGGTGACGGCAGCTACGAGATCGGCTCGCGCGCCCGGATCATCCGGGACCGGCTGACGGCGAAAGACCGCTTCGTGCCGCGTGACTTCCTCGCCATCCAGCTCGACGACTCGGCGCTCTTCCTCGAGCGGTGGCGGGCCCTCCTGCTGGAGGTGCTGGCCTCGCCTGGCGCCGCCGGCGACCAGCAGCGCGCGGAGGTGCGTCGGCTGGTCGAGACGGGCTGGACTGGCCGTGCGGAGCCCGGGTCCGTGGCGTACCGGTTCACGCGCGCGTTCCGCGACAGGGTGTCACGGGCGGTCTTCACGTTCATCGTGGCGGAGTGCAGGGACGCGGACCCGGCGTTCGACTACACCATCGAGCGCAAGCGCGAGGGACCGCTCTGGAAGCTCGTCACGGAGCGTCCGCTGCACCTGCTCGACCCGGCGTACGCCAGTTGGGACGCGTTCTTCATCGCCTTCATCGACGCGGTCATCGCCGACGCACGGACGGCCTTCGGCCCCGACCTGAGCCAGCGGACGTGGGGCGAAGCGAACCGGACGCGCTACCGCCATCCCCTCAGCGCCGCCCTGCCCTTCCTCGGCCGGTGGCTCGACATGCCCGAGGCGTCCGTACCCGGGGACCTCTACACGCCACGGCTCGCGTACGGCGCCGACTCGGCCTCCGAGCGCTTCGTCGTCTCGCCGGGACGTGAGGCCGAGGGCCTGATGCACATGCCGACGGGTCAGAGCGGCCACCCGTTCTCGCCGCACTACGCGGACAGCCACCCGGCGTGGGTGCGTGGAGCACCGACACCGTTCCTGCCAGGGCCGGCCGTGCACGTGCTGACGCTGAGGCCGTAGACTGCGTCGAGGTTCACACGCATGCGAACACTCACCGGGGCCCCAAAGACCGTCGGTGCCTACCTGAAGGCCGCCGGCGGGTCAGCGCGCAGCGCTGGAGCGGGTCCGGAAGATCGTGCGCGAGCTGGCGCCGGACGCCGACGCGGTGATGAGCACGTGACCTCCCCGTCCGCCGCCACGCGCCGAGTCGTCATCCTCGTCCACCGCTGGATGGGGGTGGCGCTCTCGCTCCTGCTGACGGCGTGGTGCGCCTCGGGCATCGTGATGATCTACCGGGGCTATCCGGAGATCACGGACCGAGATCGCCTGGCGCGGCTGCCGCGGCTTGACGCCGGCCGCATCAGAATCTCGGCAGCCGAGGCGGCGCGCTCCGCCAACTGGACCGGCCTGCCCGGGGACGCGCGCCTGGTCTCCCTCGACGGACGGCCCGCGTGGGAACTGGGCGAGGGTCGCGACGCGGTCGTGGTCTTCGCGGACGACGGGACGCGTCGTGGCGCGGTCACCAGCTCCGACGCGGACCGGGCCGCCGCGGCGTGGGCGGGCCGCTCCCCGACGGAGGCCAGACGGCTCCCCGTCACCGCACCGGATCAGTGGACGCTGCTGGGCGGGCTTCGATCCCTCCGCCCGCTCCATCAGTACATCTGGCCCGACGGCCAGCACGTGTACGTCGACGGCACCACCGGGCAAGTGGTGCAACACACGACGACGGCATCGCGGGCCTGGGCGTACGCGGGGGCGATCCCGCACTGGCTCTACTTCACCCCGCTCCGCGTGCGGACCTCGCTCTGGTCGCAGGTCGTGATCTGGACTTCGGCCGCCGGCACCGTGGCCACCCTGCTCGGCCTGGTGGCCGCGGCCATGGTCTTCTCCCCGGGCCGCCGGTACCGCATCGCTGGCGAGGCCCGACGCCTGCCCTATCGGGGCTGGACCCGCTGGCACGCTATCGGTGGCGCCGTCGTCGGCGTCCTGGTCGTGACCTGGGCCTTCAGCGGCATGCTCTCGATGGGGCCGTTCGACACGCTCGACCGGATGACCGGCAAGCACGAGGCCGCCAGCCAGGCGCAGCAGCGCCGCCGTGAACTCGTCGCCGCGCTGGCTGGAAGCGGTGAGCCGTCATTCGATTCGTACACGCGCGCACCCGCCGATGCGCTGGCGGCGCTCGGGAGCTTCCGGGCGGTCCGTCTGGAGTTGGGCTGGTTCGGCGGCCGCCCCCATTACCGCGCGCTCGACGCGGCGGGACGCATCCGCGTCCTCACGATGGACGGGCCCGCCCGCGACACGCTTGGGGAGGACGACGTCTTGCGGGCCGTGCGCGGCGGCCTGCAGGCGGCCGTCACGGACCTGCGCGTGGAACGGGCGTTCGACGCCTACTACGTGGACCGCCGGGGTGAACGGCCGCTGCCCGTCGTCCGCGTCACGCTCGCGGGCACCGGCAACCCCCGCTTCTACGTCGACCCGCGGACGGGACGCATCGTGGGCTCGTACCAGGAGGGTCAGTGGGTCGAACGCTGGCTGTACCAGGGACTCCACTCGTGGAACCTGCCGTGGCTCTACGCGCACCGGCCCCTGTGGGACGTCCTGATCATCACGGCGCTGGCCGGCGCGACCGCGCTCTGCGTGACGTCGCTCGTGCTCGCGTGGCGAGTGCTGGGCCGTTCACTCCGCTGAAAACGAAACGCCCCGGCGCGTTACTTCTTCGCGGCCGAGCGCGCGGCCTGCAGCAGGAAGCGCTGGACACGCTTGCCCTCCCACGCCTCGCCCACGTAGACGTTGCCCTGGAGGTCGGTCGTGATGCTGAAGGCTTCGGTGAAGCCGCCGCCCGCGTGGCCGCCGAAGCCAAACGACCCGATCGTCTCCATCGACTGCCGGTCGAGGATCCAGACCTTCTCGTTCATACCGTCGGCGACGTAGGCGTACTTCTGATTCTTATCGCGCGAGAAGGCGATGCCGTAGACCGAGCCACCCCTGGTGTTCGCCGCGACGACGCCTTGCTTCACAAACGTGCCGTCGGCCTTGAAGACCTGCACGCGGTTGTTCGGCTTGTCGCACACGTAGAGCAGCTTGTCGTCCGTCTGCCCGATGCAGTGCACGTTGCCGAACTGTGGGCTGTTCGGGTCGGGCGAGTCGACCTTCGTGGGCACCGAATCGTCCGGCGCCTTGCCGTAGGCGCCCCAGTGGCGCAGGTACTTGCCCGTGGTGGCGTCGATCACCAGCACGCGCCGGTTGTGGAGGCCGTCGGCGATGTAGGCCTCGTTGGCCTTCACGTCGGCGACGACACCCGCGGCGCCGCGGGCGTTCACCTTGTCGGCGCTATCGGCCTTGCCCTGACCCGGCTTGCCGAACTGCATGATCTTCCGGCCGAAGCGGGAGAGCTTCAGCACCTGGCCGTCGCCGTGCCCATCGGCGCCGAGCCACACGTTGTCCTGGCCGTCGATGAAGATGCCACGCTCGCCGAACGGCGCGCCGCCCAGCGCCGGGTCAACGCCCTTCGGCGCCGGCGTCGGCCAGTCGTAGGTGTCGGTCTTGCCGCCCCAGCCCTGAATCCAGTTGCCCTGCTGATCGAACTCGATGACGGGCGGGGCCGGGCGGCAGCAACCCGCGACGGCGCCCTTCATGCCGCCGTAGCTGCCGTCCACGGCTTCGCGCTCGGAGTCCTTCAGCGTGCCCGGGCGCTGCACGATCCACACGTGATTGCGCGTGTCGATCGCGACGCCAACCACCTGCCCGATCTTCCAGTTGTTCGGGAAGGGCTTCGGAAATGTCTTGTCGTACTTGAACTGCGGCACGGCCACCTTGGCCGACGCGGCCTGTCCGGCCGAGAGCGGCCCCACCGCCGTGGCGGCGAAAACGAGCGTGATGGCGCTGGCGGAAAGAGCCGTCGCGATTCTCATGACTGGGGCCTCAGACCCTTGTAGAGGAACCGCTGCACGCGCTTCCCTTCCCACGTTTCGCCGATGTAGATGTTGCCGCGCTGGTCGGTGGCGATGCTGTGCGGCGTGGTCATGCAGCCGCCGGCGTGACCGGCGCAGCCGAATGACCCGACGATGTCGAGCGACTTGCGGTCGAGGATCCACACCTTCTCGTCGCGCCCGTCCGGGATGTAAATCCACTTCTGCTCGGGCTTCTGCGAAATCGCGACGCCGAACACGGTGCCGCTCATCGAGTGCGGCTCGATGTACTGCTCGCCGACGAACGTACCGTCGATTTTGAAAACCTGCACCCGGCTGTTGTTCCGGTCCGCCAGGTACACGTGGCCGTCTTCGCTGACGGCGATGCCGTGGGGCGTCGAGAACTGCGGGTTCGGCTTGTTCGGGTCGTAGGGCGGTGTCTTGGTGCTGTCGTCGGGCTTGTTGCCGAACGCGCCCCAGTGCCGCTTGTACGCTCCGGTCTTCGCATCGACGACGAGGACCCGGCGATTGCCGTACCCATCGGACACGTACGCCTCGCCCTTGTAGACCTGCACGCCGGTGGCCCGGCCCATGTCCTGTGGGTGGTTGCTCGTCGGTTTCTTGAGGCCGGTGTGGCCGACCTGCATCAGGAACTTGCCGTCGCTCGTGAACTTCAGCATCTGGCCGTCGCCGTTGCCGGTGGCCGTGATCCAGACGCTGCCGTCGGTGTCGTCCACGGCCACGCTGTGCATACCGCTGGGGCTGCCGCCACCGGTCGGGTCCTTGCTCTGCTCCCCGGGCGTCGGCCAGTCGTATTTGCCGTCCTTGCTCGCGCCACCCCAGCCCTGAATGAAGTTGCCGGCGTGGTCGAACTCCATGATGTACGGCGCCTTCACGCAGCATTCGCCCCGGCCACGTTCGGCCTCGAGCTCATCCGGCCGGAGCGTCTCGGCGCGGTGTGCGATCCAGACGTGTTCCCGCTTGTCGACGGCCACGCCCACCACCGTGCCGGTGTTCCACTTGTTGGGCAGCGGCATCCTGGGGAAGGTTTCGTCCCACTCGAAATACGGCACCATCTTCACGCCGGTGCGCACCGGCGTGTCGGCCGCGCCCGCGCCGGCGGTGAGCGACCGATAGCCGGCGAGCCCAGCGACCGCGGCCACCGCCGCGACGGTTCCCAATCGTTTCCAGGTCATGAGTCGATCTCCATGCGCCGATCCCGGCGGGACGGCGGCTCATGATACGCGGAGATTGGGCGGGAAGATCGCGGACCGGTGGCGCAAGTTGTCGCCGCGGGGCCGCAGGCCGGCAGCCGGCGCCCTCTGCCCGGCAGGGGGCTCAGTGCGCGTCGGGCCGGTAGCCGGGCTTGACCGTACCGAACGTGCGCGCCACGGCCATCAACTCCGGGTAGAACTGCACGAAGGTGTGCTCGACGGCCGTGTTGGCCGCGTGGCAGGCATAGCACTCGGCACTCTGTGGCAACGGCGCCTTCGGGGTCTGCTCCCGGCCGAAGTCGAAGAAGCCCCAGCCGCCGGGCAGGCGCGCGTCCTTGACATTGCCTTCGACGGCCACCAGGTCCGTCTGGTAGAAACCGGCCTTGTTGATGGACCCCTGGCTGGCCGACCTGCGGATCTCGAGCACGAACATCGTGCGGTCGGGCCACTTGCCTGATGACAGGAACGCGCGATAGGCCGCAGGGTTCACGTAGACGTTCGTGAAGCTCTTCGGCGCGCCCTCCGCGGGGGCGTTGGGTCCGTAAGCCATGCCGAGGCCGGCGCTGAGGAACACCCACTCCTTGTAACCCGACGGGAAGGCGACCTTGCCGTCGCTGAGCTGAGGCCCCTGTGGGGCACCGGCTTGTCCGTGCAGCCCGGGTGACAGGGTCAGCACGAGAACGAGGACCGGCGAGAGGGCCAGGGCGCGCAGGAAGGTCACCGGCATGCCCTCAGCATACCCGCCAGCGCCCCAGCCCTGAGGCGGTCGGGCGCGGGACCGCTAGGGCACGGTCACGACGACGTACTGGAGGCGTCCATCGCGCTCCACCTGCACCACCACCTCGGTGTGTGGCGGGAGGTCGCCCGCCAGCACCTGCAACGCCGCGACGCTGGAAATGCTGTGCCGGTTGAAGGCATGGATTACGTCGCCGGCCTCGAGGCCCTCGCCGTTGCTGCCCTGGGTGCGCGCCACGACGAGCACACCCGCCGGCCTGCGCAGGGCAGGCAACGCGGCCCGCACCCGGTCGGTCAGGTCCGCGCCCACGATGCCCAGCGCCGGCACGCTGTTGCGGGCCGGGTCGGTCAGGTCGCTCATCATGTCCAGCGGGTTCGCGCTCTCGCCCACCTTTAGGCGCACGGTCAGCGTCGTCTTCTCCCGCAGCAGGTCCATCTCGATCTCGTCGCCCGGCTGGAGCGTGGAGACGGCCAGTCGCCGGAGCGGCACGCTGTCGATGGGCCGGCGGTTCACCCGCAGGATGATGTCGCGCACCGTGAGGCCGGCCTCGTCGGCCGGGCTGTGCGGCACGACGTCAGAGATCAGCACGCCGGACGTGCGTTCGAGCTGAAGACCCTCGGCCAGCGCCGGCGTCAGCGTCTGCACCTGGATGCCGACACTGCCCCGATTGGGATGCCCATAGGTGAGCAGCGGCTGAAGGGTGGCGGACACGACCGCGCTCGGCACCGCAAAGCCAAGACCCTCGTGGCCGCCCGACTGGCTGAGGATGAACGTGTTGATGCCGACCAGCTCGCCGCGCACGTTGACGAGCGCCCCGCCGCTGCTACCCGGATTGATGGGGGCATCCGTCTGCACGAAGACACTCGGGCTGTCCGGGGAGAGCAGCCGCGCCGTGGTGCTGACCACGCCCATGCTCACCGAGTCGCGCAGCCCTTCCGGGCTGCCGAACGCAAAGACGAGCTCGCCCTGTCTGACGGCGTCGTAGTCGGCGAACGGGATCGGTGCGAGGCCGGGGTAATCGACCTTCAGCAACGCCAGATCCACATCCCGGGCGACGCCGGCGACCGTCGCGGCTATGCTTCGGCCCTGCTCGCGCCCAAGTGCCGAAAGCGGCGTGCCGCCGCCGGACCGCGGGGCGTGCAAGGCCACGCGCACCCGTTCGGCGCCGTCGATCACGTGCGCGTTCGTCACGATGTAGCCGTCCGCGTGGACGACGACTCCCGACCCTGATCCCTGGAACCGGCCCACCGTGCTGCCGCCGGCGCCGTCGGGCAGCGGCTTGTAGCCGGAGACCAGCACCTGCACCACGCTCGGGCTCACCGTGGCGGTCAGTTCGGCGATGGCGGTGTTGAGACCCTGCAGTGCCGGGGCCGCCGCGCGCTGCGCGAGTGCCGGGACGGGAGCCAGCAGAACCGCGAGGACGGTAAGTGTCCGGCGTGCGAACGGAATCATGACGGCCTCCTGCCCTCATTCTCCCGGACATACAGCGCGTCGCGTCGAACGATAGAAAACATCAATGGATCGGGACGCCCGGGGCTAGCGCGGGCTGACGGTGATCTGGTGCTCGTCGAGCGTGTGCCCCGTCGCGCGATTCAGCTGCGCCAGGCTCTTGCTGAGGTCGGCTTCCGCGCGCGCCTTCATCGTGCGCGTGTTGATGAGCGCGGACTGTCGCTGGAGCACGAGAAACACCGTCGAGGTGCCGGCCTCGAACTTCCGCTGCTCGCTGGCGTACTGCTGCTCGGCGAGGCGCGTCGCTTCGCTGGTCGACTCCAGCGTCGCCCGTGCCGAGGCCACCGCCTGCATGGCGTTCCGCACGTCGGCCGCCACTGCATTCTCCAACTGGCGGCGCTGCAGTGCGATGCGCTTGCCCTCGACCACGGACGACGCGAGGTTCGCCTCGGCCGTCTGGTTCCTGAACGGCACGCCGATGCGCACGCCGACTTCCACGGTTGGGAAGTCCTGGCGCAGCAGGTTCGTGAACGACTGCCCCAGGCCGCCAACGAGGCGCGCCGGAAGCTGCTGATCGCCGCCATCGATGACGATGGGGGGCAGCCCCTGCAGGTTCGAGAGCGCGTTCAACCGCGCGAACACGGGCGCGAAGC
>Ga0194132_10013292_pt1 | contig 10031 bp, 8 predicted proteins | sample TA2KigOf80mmetaG_FD_148612 | JGI IMG/M metagenome (GOLD analysis project Ga0194132, IMG submission 148612) | Freshwater microbial communities from Lake Tanganyika, Tanzania - TA2015054 Kigoma Offshore 80m | ecosystem: Environmental > Aquatic > Freshwater > Lake | place: Tanzania: Lake Tanganyika... | reverse complement strand
TGGCCGCCGGGTTCATGGTGACGGCATCGAAGCAGCGGCGCATCGCCTCCGTCCCGGTCATCTGCGCGACGTGCAGTCCCATATGCGCGACATCGAGCATGTCGGCCCGGCCAAGGGGATACCAGGGGTCCATGACGCAATCGTGGCCGAAAGCGACAGGTAGGCCTGCGTCCATCAGCTCCGGCACGCGCGTCATGCCGCGGCGCTTGGGGTAGGTGTCGTGGCGGCCCTGCAGCGTGATGTTGATCAGCGGGTTCGCGACAACACCGAGCCGGGCCTCGGCCAGCAGCGGAATGAGTTTGCTGACATAGTAGTTGTCCATCGAGTGCATGGAGGTGAGGTGTGAGCCGGTTACGCGTCCTTGCAGGCCGATGCGCAGGGTCTCGGCCGCCAGGGTCTCGACGTGGCGCGACAGCGGGTCGTCGCTCTCGTCGCAGTGGATGTCGACAAGCAGACCGCGCTCGGCAGCGATCTCGCACAGCGCGCGGACCGAGGCGGCGCCATCGGCCATGGTGCGCTCGAAATGCGGAATTCCGCCGACCACGTCGACACCGCGCTCAAGCGCGCGCCGCAAATTGTCCGGCGCGCCGGCAGAACGCAGGTAGCCGTCCTGGGGAAAGGCGACGAGCTGCAGGTCAAGAAACGGCCTCATGATCCGCCGCACGTCAAGCAGGGCTTCGACAGCAAGAAGCCGCGGCTCGCAGATATCGACATGGCTGCGGATGGCGAGGATGCCTTGCGACACCGCCAGGCGGCAGTAACGCAGGGCGCGCTCGCGGATCGCCTCTACCGTCAGCGATGGCTTGAGCTCGCCCCACAGGGCAATGCCCTCGAGGAGCGTACCCGACCGGTTGAGCCGCGGCATGCCGAGAGTGAGCGTCGAATCCATATGGAAATGGGCGTCGACGAAGGGGGGAATAGCCAGGTTCCCGTGCGCCTCGATCTCGGCGGGCGCCTGCGCCGCTAGCGCCGGGCCGACAACGGCAATACGCCCACCCTCGATTCCGATATCGATGCCGGTTCGGCCGTCTGGCAGACTGGCGCCGCGAATGATCAGATCCATGCCGTGCTCCGTTGAAGGCAGAGGCGACCGTCTCGTGCGCCGCGCATTCTAGAGACGGTGTGCACGGAACGGAATTTGCTTTCAGCTGGCACTAGGCGCCCTATGGCGAAGACGGACAGGCACGGCGTATGACGGTGGCGGGACGGCTGGCGATCGCGATAGTGGGGGCGGGGGCCTGCGGCACGCTGCTCGGCGTGCGCCTGCTAAGGCAGGCAGGGCTGCCGGTCGACATCGCGCTGATCGAACGTGCCGCCGAGTTCGGCCGTGGTGCGGCCTACGCCAGCCCCAACCCCGACCACACGCTCAACGTCATGGCGCACATGATGGGCGGCGAGGCCGAGGCAGACACGGACGGGTTCATCCGCTGGCAGGCGCAAGACGCGGGCCTGGCCGATCCCGCTGCGATCCGCAACGACTATCCATCCCGCTGGCAGTACGGCACCTACCTGCAGCACCTTCTGGCGCAGGCCGAGCGCGAATGTCCCGGCCGCCTGCGCCGCCTGCGCGGCGAGGTGCAGGAAATCTCCCAGCTGGGAGTCTCGCGTTACGCGCTGCGTCTCGCCGATGGCGGCATTGTCGAGGCCGATATCGTGGCGCTCTGTCTGAGCAATCTCGATCCCGCACCGTTTCTGCCGCAAGGGACACCGCGTTGCATCGACGATCCCTGGCGCCCGGGCACGCTGGAGCGAATCGGCCCGGCGGATCGGTTGCTGATCGTCGGCACCGGCCTCACCATGGTCGATACCGTGCTCGACCTGCTGGCCCGGGGACATACCGGCCCGATCACCGCGGTGTCGCGCCATGGATTCCTGCCGCTCGAAGATGCAATGCCGGTGCCCTATGCCGATTTCTTCGCGCCGGGGATCGCCTCGCGCGGCATCCTGGCCGTGATGCAAAACCTGCGGCGCGAAGTCGGGGATGCCGCCAAGAACGGCATCGGCTGGCACTCCGTGGTCGAGGCGTTCCGCGTCCATACCTCGGCCATCTGGAAACGTCTCGACGAGGTCAATCGCCACCGCTTCCTGCGCCATCTGCGCAGCCTGTGGTTTGTGCACCGGCATCGCCTGCCACCGCGGCACATGCGCCGGCTCGACGCGCTGCGCGAGGCCGGACGGCTCGGTATCATGGCCGGCCGCATCGTGGAGCTGGTGCCGGGCGCCGACGCGGTGCGCGTGACGCTGCGCCGCCGTGGCCGGGCGGCGGAGGAGACGGTGACGGTGGACCGGGTTGTCAACTGCACCGGCCCGGAAAGCGACTACGCACGAAGCCCCATGGCGCTGGTGCAGTCGCTGGTCGCGCAAGGGCTGGGCCGGCCGGATGCCTATCGACTCGGCCTCGACATCGACGAGGACTTCACACTGCTGCGCGCCGACGGCAGGCGCGCCGAGGGCTTGGTCACGCTGGGACCGCCGACCCGAGGCCGGTTCTGGGAAGTGACCGCCGTGCCCCATCTCAGGCGGCAGGTCGAGGCCTTCGTGGCGCGGCTGGTTGCCTCTCACACGGCTTCAGGCGGAACGAAGCCCTGGCGTTGAGCGCTCTCTGCGCACGCTGGCATGGCAATTGCTCCGCTTATAGCGTATTCGCTACAATTGCATATTCGCCGAGGAGGGACACATGCGCAGCTCACCGTCACGCGATCTCCAGTTCTCCCGCCGCAATTTCCTGGCCGGCGCCGGTGCGGCCTCGCTGATGGCGGGTACGGCACATGCCCAGACAGCGCAGAAATCGACGCTGGCCTACGGCAGCACAGGCTACACTTGGGCGACGACCTTCCTGGCCGAGGCTCTCGAGACCTGGAAGGCGAGCGGCGTCGACCTCTCGGTCTTCGATTTTCCCACCGGCCGCGAATCGATGCAGGCCCTGCTCGGCGGCTCGGCAGATTTCTCGACTTCGACGGATACGCCCTTCGTCTTCGCCGCACTCCAGGGTCTCAAGCCCGTGGTGCTGATCAACTACAGCCGCTACACCCACGACATGAAGATCACGATCCGCAAGGAAGGACCGATCGACTCCAGCAAGCCGGCCAGCCTCAAGGGGCGCAAAGTGGCGACCCGTGTCGGCACCAGCGGCCAGTACATGCTGGCGAAGTACCTGGAGATGGGCGGCCTCACCCTCAAGGATGTGACGGTCATCGACCTGTCGCCCAACGATATGTCGGTCGCTCTGATTCGCGGCGATATCGACGCCTTCGCCTGGACCGGGCAGGCGGCGAATGCGGCCGATAAACAGTCCGGCGGCAAGACGACGGTGATGAATCAGGACGGCCTGGAGAAGTATTTCCAAAGCCACCAGACGATCCTCACCTCGGAGAAAGTGATCAAGGAGAAGCCGCAGTTGCTGGACGCGGCGGTGCGCGCCATCTTCGCCGCCGAGGACTACATGGCCAGGGACGTCAACTGGGCGCAGAAGATCGCGGCGCGGGTGCGCACCACCCCGGAGGAGGTCAAGTCGGCGACCGAGTCGTTCCAGTTCCGCATCGAATTCACGCCGCGCTTTCTCGACGACCTGGTCGCCCAGGCCGAGTGGGCCATCTCGGCGGGAGTGGCGCGCCGGCCGTCGCAGGATCTGCGCGCCCTGTTCACCAGCCTGATTCACGCCGGGCCGGTCCGTAAGTACCGCCCTGACCGGGTGACGTTGACCGGCGTGTAACAGATGTGGATCCGGGGGCGTGCAGCCCCCGGCTGCTCTCGCTATAGTCCTGCGCAATTTCCATGTCGCCTGCTCCGCCGCTGATCGAGGCGTCGTCAGTCACACAGATATTCGCCGCCAGCGATGGCGAGCCGTCCTGGGCTCTCAAGAATGCCTCGCTCGCCGTCGCTCCGGGCGAGTTCGTCTGCATCATCGGGCCGTCCGGCTGCGGCAAGAGCACCCTGCTGCACATGATCGCCGGGTTTCTCACTCCCACGGAGGGGAGCCTGCGCTTCCGCGGCCGGCCGATCGAAGCGCCCGGCCCGGAGCGCGGCGTCGTCTTCCAGGAGTATGCGCTGTTTGCCTGGATGACGGTGCGGCAGAACGTCGAGTTCGGCCTGAAGATGCGTGGCATCGGCAAGGCCGAACGCCGGGACAAGGCCCGGCGCTTCCTCGATGTCGTCGGTCTGGCGAAGATGGCGGATCGCTACCCGCACGAACTCTCGGGCGGCATGCGCCAGCGGGTTGCCGTGGCCCGCGCCCTGGTCAACGAGCCCGAGGTCCTGCTGATGGACGAGCCCTTCGCGGCGGTCGACGCCATCACGCGCGCCACGTTGCAGGACGAGTTGCTGCGCCTGTGGCAGGAATTCCGCATCAGCGTGGTCTTCATCACGCACAATATCGACGAGGCGATCTTTCTCGGCGAGCGCATCGTGGTGATGTCCGCGCATCCGGGCACGATCCGCAGCGAGGTGCGGATCGATCTGCCCTATCCGCGGGACCGCGGCTCGGCGGAGTTTGCGCGCCTCTACGCCCGGATCGGCGCTGAGCTGTACGGCAAGGGGAAGGAGACACGATGAGCAGCGCAACCCCGGAGACCGCCATGGCGGGCGGCGACGCGCACGCCCGCGAGCTCGAAACCCGTTTCCGCCTTGCCCTCAAGGCGCAGAAACGCCGCGCCGTGATGATGCGCGTCGGCCTCAACATCGCCGGCATCGTTCTTGCCATCGTCCTGTGGGAGGTCACGCGTTTCCTGCCGGGCGTGAACGAGGTTCTGTTTCCTCCGCCTTCGATCGTGATCGCCGAAGCCATCCCGATGATCGCCTCGGGCGAAATCCCCAACAACATTCTGGTCAGCTTGAAACGGGCTGGCGGCGGATTCGTCATCGCGGCCCTGCTCGCGGTCGTGGTCGGCGTGCTGACGGCCCGCCTGCCTGTATTCAATTTCCTCACCGAGCCGCTTCTCCACGGCTCGCGGTCGCTGCCGGCCATCGCGCTTGTGCCGCTCTCGGTGCTGTGGTTCGGCATCGGCGAAGCGGCGAAGATCGCCCTGGTCTGCTGGGGTGCTTTCTTTCCGATCTGGGTCAACACTTTCATCGGGGTCCGCGACGTACATCCAATCTATCTGCGCTCGGCTGCCTGCCTTGGGGCGGGCCGCGTGCAGACCCTGCTCTGGGTGGTCCTGCCGGCGGCGCTGCCCATGATCCTGGCCGGTCTGCGGCAGTCCATCGCCATTTCGCTGATTGTGCTGGTAGCCGCCGAACTGTCTGGCGCCACGGCGGGCGTCGCCTACATGATGTCGATGGGCCATCAGCTGTTTCGCGTCGACGTCATGTTTATCGGCCTGTTCCTGCTGGCCGCACTCGGCTTCCTCGCCGACCGGCTGTTCGTGGCCCTCACGCGCAAGCTGTTCCCCTGGTATGCCAGCAGCCACTGATCCGGCTTCTATTGTCCTGCGCGGCGGCACCGTCCTGACCCTGGACGGGCAGGGACGCCGCACCACCGCCATTGCCATCCGTGGCGACCGCATTGTGGCCGTCGGCGATGACTCCATAATCGCGCCGCTGATCGGGCCGGCGACCCGCATCGTCGAGCTCGACGGCCGTACGGTGATCCCCGGCTTCAACGACGCGCACGCCCACATGGACCGCGAGGGCCTCAAGCTCCGGCGCCTGTCGCTCGCCGGATGCCGGTCCATCGCCGACATCGTCGGGCGCATCGCCAGCGCGGCGCGGACACTCCAGCCCGGCGAATGGATCGTCACGATGCCGGTGGGCGAGCCGCCGCATTATTTCGACCCCCTGAAGACTCTCGCCGAAGGCCGCTTGCCCAACCGCCACGAGCTTGACCGCGCGGCGCCGGCCAATCCGGTCTATATCCAGGGCGTGTTCGGCAACTGGGGCAAGCCGCCCGGCTATTCGGCACTGAACTCGCGCGCCCTCGCGCTCAACGCCGTTACCCGGGACACACGACCCCGCTACAGTGGGATCGAGATCGAGAAGGACGCATCAGGCGAGCTGACGGGCATCATCGTCGAGAGCAACCCGCGCCCCGCGGTGGAATTCGATCTCCTGCGCGCCGTGCCGCGCTTCACGCTCGACGACCGAGTCGAAGGTATCGTTGACTCCATGCGTATCTACAACGCGGTTGGCACGACCAGCGTCTACGAGGGGCACGGTGTGTCAGCCGCAACGCTGGCGGCCTATCGCCGCCTCTGGGAGGCCAGAAGGCTGACCGTGCGTACGGCGCTGGTGTTGAGTCCGACCTGGGCCGATTTCGCCGAAGCGACACGGGCCTGCCGCGACTGGCTGGCCTTCGCCCGCGGGCGTGGCTTGGGCGATGAATGGCTGTCTGTCTCCGGCGTGCATATCGCCTGGGGCGGCAGCCGGGTGCTGGCGGACATAGCCCGGGCCGACCTACCCAACACGGGCTGGTCGGGCTTCGTCGAGCAGGCTAATTCGCCATCGGAGTTCCGCGACTACTGTTTCCTGCTGGCCGAGAACGACCTGCGTCTCAACGTCATTGTCTCGGACCAGCTGCACGAGGTGATGCCGATCCTTGAGGAGGTCGCGGCACGCCATCCCCTTGCGGCGAGGCGCTGGGTGATTCAGCACGTCGCCCGCTCGCGGCGTACCGATCTGGAGAGGCTCAAGGCTCTCGGCCTGATCGTCACCACGATTCCCGTCTATTTCTTGTGGAAAGGCGGCCAGTGGTATCTCAACGATGCTGATGGCGGCGACAGCGTCGTGCCGCATCGCGATCTCCTCGATCTCGGGATTCCTACCGCAACCGCGACCGACAACATTCCCTACGACCCGTTCTTCACCCTGTGGGCGATGACCGCGCGGCAGGAACGTACGACGGGACGCGAGGTCGGTCCGCGGCAGCGCATCGGCAATGAGGAGGCGCTGCGCATGCTCACCGTGGCGGCCGCGCACCTGACCTTCGAGGAAGACCGGAAAGGCCCGCTGCGGCCCGGTAATTTCGCCGACCTCGCGGTGCTCTCCGCCGACCCAACAGCCGTAGCGCCCGCGGATCTGCTGACCATCCGTGCCGCGTTGACGCTTGTCGGCGGCCGGATCGTTCACGACGCGGCAGGCCTGCCGTCCTCCTAGGGAATCGTTTGACAGTCAGCTGAGCGGCTTGGGCCTCGAAGCCATGATGCGGCCGTAGCAGGCCTGGAGCGTGGTGCGCTGGCCGACGACGCGCGTGCGTGCATCGAGATGGGCGACGCGCAGCTCGCCGCTCTCACGATAGAGGAAGACGTCGAGGAAGCAGGTCTCGGAGGCGAAGCGCCAGATCTCGGCGACGCCGTCGCGGCGCACGAAGACCGATTCGCCCATCCAGTCGCGCAGCGTTTCGCCGCGCAGGCCGACGAGCCGGCGCGGATCCTCCGGCGGCACGGTCGGCAGGGGCTCGGGTGCCCGTGGCAGGGCGGCCAGGGAGGGGGTGGCCTCGTTCTCGCTCGGTGGCGGGGGCCAGGACGATTCGCTGCGTTCCGGTACGACGCTAGTGGCAGTCGGGCGTTCGCCGCCGCCAGCGCAGGCTGCGAGCCCTGTCAGCAGGATGAGGAGCGCCGCGTGCGCTGGAATGCGCATCGGTCGCTGTCTCAGAAGCGGAAGCGGCGGATCAGGAGCCGCTGGTCGTTCCGTAGGCCGGCTCAGGCTCAGCGGCCGCGCTCGCCGCGGCAGCCGGCCGGCGCGGCCCGACATGCACCTCGCCGGAGATCTCGCCGCCCGGCTCGATCTCGATCTGGCCGTAGGTGATCTTGCCGCTGAGCTTGCCGGTCGAGCGGATGAACAGCCGCTCGCGCACGGAAATAGTTCCCTCGAAACGCCCGGCGATGTCGGCCGATTCGATTTCCGCCGTGCCCTTGAAGTGGCCGGTCTCGGCGATCTCGATGACCCGGCTCTCGCTCAGCGCGGCCTCGACCCGGCCTTCGACGACCAGCCGTTCGCACGAAGTGATCTGGCCGGAGAGCACGATGTCGCGGCCGACGATCAGCTTCTTGCTTTCGGCGGGTCTGTCGCTGCCGCTGGCCGGGCGGGGCGGCTGCTGAGCCCAGTTCACGCCGCCGCGGCCGAGGAGCGGCGCGGTCGGCTTGGCAAAGGCGGCGCCGGCCGGCGGTACCGGCGCGGTCGGTGCCATGGGGCGCGAGGTCGGCTTGGAAGCCGACAGGGCGTCGCTGGCCGCGGCGTCGTCAGCGGAAATCTCCGGCTTCATCTCGTTCTCATCCTCTCGCTTGCGACGGAACATGGCGTCGTTTTCTCCTTCGCTTCAGCCGTCACGCGGAGCGGTCCGCTCCATGCTCCCGATCCATGACATCACCTGGTGCGTCAGGGCAGCAGCCGCAACCAGCGGCGCCACCAGATTGACCAGGGGAATTGTCGAAATGAAGGCAACGGCCGCGCCCGAGAGAAAAATCCTGGCCCGGCGATTGCGCCGGAGCAGGCGCCGCGCCGCCGGGTCGAGTCGGCGTTGGGCCACCATCTCGAAATATTCCCGGCCCAAAAGATAGCCATTGAGCATATAGAACACCACCAGATTTATGCCGGGAATCAGATAAATCGGCAGCGCCAGCAGGTTCAGCGCCAGGGCCAGGGCGATCAGCCGCAGGGCGCTGATCAGCTGCTCGGCGAGAGCGACGGGACGAGGGGGCGGTCTGCCAGGGTAGTGCCTTGCCTCGACCGCGTCGATCGCGCCGTCGAGGAACAGTGACATGATTGCCGCCACCACGGCGGGATAGAGCAGAACGGTGAGAACCAGGGTGGCGAGGCCTCCCAGCGCGTCGAGCGGCGTGTCGAGCCAGGGATTGTCGAAAAGCTGCGTGCGGGTCAGCAGCACGCCCATGCCGGTCCACAAACCGGCAAGGACCGCTGCAGCACCCAGCAAGCCAAAGACCAGCGGGCGGCGGAAGGCAGGATCGCCCAGCTGGGCCGTGGCGCGGATGAACGCGGCGAGCATCGGCAGGCTTCTAACAGGGCCGAAGCGCGTAAGACTATGGCTACGAAATGGCTTTGTGTCTTTTCTGTGGCGGCCAGGGGCGTCTATCATATACCATTGAATAATATGGATTATTTATGTGCAATACGGGACTTGCATTGTACAACGTGTCTAATGTCTAACGAAGGTGTCCGGCGCACCACCGGTCGGTATACTCACCGACACTTGGTATCGGAGTCGCGTCGGGTCGCTATCGCAAGGGGAAGGCCGGGGAATGAGCAGTTCGGGTTACGACGTTGTCGGCATCGGCAACGCCATCGTCGACGTGCTGGCCAAGATGGACGATGCCTTCCTGGCCGAGCACCAGCTGGTCAAGGGCGCCATGACCCTGATCGACGCGCCGACCGCGGCGCATCTCTACAATTCCATGGGGCCGGCGATCGAATGCTCGGGCGGCTCGGCGGCCAACACCATGGCCGGCATCGCCTCGCTCGGCGGGCGCGCCGCCTTCATCGGGAAGGTTTGCGCCGACCAGCTGGGCAGCGTGTTCAACCACGATATCCGCGCCGCCGGCGTGCATTTCTCCACCCCGCCCATCAAGACCCAGCCGCCGACCGCGCGTTGCCTGATCATGGTCACCCCCGACGGCCAGCGCACCATGCAGACCTTCCTCGGCGCCTGCATCGAGCTCGGTCCCGAGGACGTGACCATGGAGGAGATCCAGGCAGCGCGGGTCACCTATCTCGAGGGCTATCTCTGGGACCGGCCGGAAGCCAAGGAGGCCTTCCGCAAGGCGATGAAGATTGCCCATGCCTCCGGGCGGCGGGTGGCGCTCACCCTGTCGGACCCGTTTTGCGTCGACCGCCACCGCGCCGAGTTCCTTGAGCTGGTGGAGAAGGAGGTCGACATCCTCTTTGCCAACGAAGCCGAGATTACCTCGCTCTACCAGGTGAAGAGCTTCGACGAGGCGCTGGCCCTGCTCCGGCGCAAGAAGAACCGTATCGCCGCACTCACCCGCAGCGAGAAGGGTGCGGTCGTCGTCGGCGGTGAGAACGTCTACACCGTGGCCGCCGAGCGCATCCCCAAACTGGTCGATACGACGGGGGCCGGCGACCTC
>Ga0194132_10013291_pt1 | contig 10031 bp, 8 predicted proteins | sample TA2KigOf80mmetaG_FD_148612 | JGI IMG/M metagenome (GOLD analysis project Ga0194132, IMG submission 148612) | Freshwater microbial communities from Lake Tanganyika, Tanzania - TA2015054 Kigoma Offshore 80m | ecosystem: Environmental > Aquatic > Freshwater > Lake | place: Tanzania: Lake Tanganyika... | reverse complement strand
ACTGGGTTTTTAAGGCTTCTAAGGGGGCGCCATCTTTGTTTTTCAAGGAATTACAGGTTTCGTACCCCTAAGAAAGCCAGCCGCCTTAGTGATGCACTGGTGTAACGGAGGTCGTGGCGGGGTTTGTTCAGCACGTCCTCAGCGGATCGGACTTTGCCTGGACGGATCTGAAGGATCAGAAAGTCACGATCTATATCTGCCTTCCGGAGGCCCAAGCGAAACGGTATTTTCGCTTCACGCGCTTGCTGTTCGCCTCGGCGTTTCAGGCCCTGCTTGCCCTGCCCGCCGCGCCCGTTTGGTTCATTCTGGATGAATTAGCCACAAGCCTGGGGGATCAGGCCCTCGATCAGATCGAGACGGCCATGAGCCTCGGTCGGGGCTATGGGCTGCGGCTACAAACGATTTTCCAGTCCTATGCTCAAATAGAGCATGTTTTCGGCAAGGCCAAGGCGCAGGCGATGCTTGGATCGGCTGAAATTATTCAACTCTATACCGTGAACGACGAAGCGACGGCCAATCTGGTCTGCGCCCGGGCAGGCCAGTGCACCGAGCGCGTCTTGACCGGCACGGACGACCCGCGCGCCCCGATACAGGCCACGGGCCTGCGCGCTCCCGCCTGGACGCCCGGTCAGCACGGGCAGGCTGTCGGGGTGCCGCTGTACCGGCCCCAGGATATCTATGGCCTGCCCAGGGACAAAACCATCATTTTCAAGGAGGGGATGAGGAGTCCCATCGAAGCCTATCGGACGCCGTATTACGACCTCCCGGCACTGGCCGCCCTCGCGGCGGAGAACCCGTATGCGCCGCCGTCTGCCCACCGGGCGGCGGCACCAACTGGCCGCGCCGCGCCTGGCGCGCGCGGCTCTCTGTGGCACAACTTGATGAAGGGCGCATGGCTCATGCGAAAGGAGGCCCGATGAAACGCTGGACACGTCGCACAACCCCCTCCCCGGCCCTGCGCCTGACGCCTGCCGAGCAGGCCACGGCCCAGGCGCGCGCCCTGTTGACGACCAAGGCGGAGCAGTTGGAAGCGATTACGGAAGAGACCCTCGAAACGTGCCGAGAAACCCTGGCGCATCAGTGGACATGGACGGTGACAGAGACCAGCGCGACGCTAGCCATGCAGGTCAGACAGCACGGCCAGAACGTCGCCAGCATGGTGCTGAGCCCCCGCCTGCGCAAGCTGCTGCGCCGCCAGATGACCCCGGGAGACCTGGAGGTACGCCACCGGGACGGCACCGCCGCCGAGACCGAGGCCGTGGCACGCCAGGCGTTAATGACCTTGCATCCCGGTCGTTTGTGGAGCGCCGTGGTGGGGGTGGCGCTGGCCCTGCCGCTCGTGGGCCTGCTCGATGTGCTGCTGGTGCAGCGCATCGCCCATGACGCCGCCGTGGACCCGCTGACGGGCCAACTGCCGCCGGAACATGCCTGGCCCATCCTGGCCATGGCGCTGGCCACCGTGGTGGGCTATACGCTCACCGGGCTGCTCTGGCATTGGCCTGTCCTGCGTCCGCTCTCCGGGCTCTTGTATGCGGTGATCGCCTGGTGGCTGGCCATGCACCTGGCTGGGACGATCCCCGGCGATTTGGCACCGGGGCTCTGGTGGGCGAGTCTCGGCGTCTGGACGGTGCTGTATACGCTGCCGGGCGTCCTGCTCATGCTGGGGGAAGGGGCGCTCGTGTGGCTGGTGGGCTTGCTGCGCGACTGGTACCAGGCCAGGCGGGTGGTCGCCGAGGCCGAAGCGGGGCATGTGGACACGCTGCACCTCACGCTGCTGACCCAGCAACAAGGGGATAAACGCGCCATTCCCCTGGGCGTCGACCAGGCCTTGCGTCTGGCGCTGTCGGACGTGGGGCGGATTTGGCACCGGATAGCGGAGATTGCCGGGGTGCGGCGGCAGGACCTGAGCCTGTCCGAAGACGAGCGGGACCGCGCGGCAGCGCGTCATGCCCAGGCTTTGCGGTGCCTAGAGCAGCTGAAGGGCCTGAGCTTGGCCGCGCTGCTCACGCTGCTGACCCTCGTCCGGCCCGGCCAGGCGGCAGGGCCTGCAACACGTGAGGCGATTCTGGCCCAGGGCAAAGCCATCGTGATTGCTGTCGATGTGTCGGGCTCGTCGCCGGTGGCCCATGCGGCATGGCTGGCCGGGGTGCTGCCGCAGATCGCGGAAGACATCCGCAGCGCGGAGATCGGTGCGACGATTACCGTCTTTGGCTGCGGCGACAATACCCAGGTGCCGGAGGAAGGACGCATCATCCTGCAGCATCGCGATACGGCGACGGGCCGGACCAAAGACCGCGCCCTCGCCTGGGTGCAGGCCCGTCTGGACCGGCTGCGGACGACCGTCACGCAGCACGGCCATCAAGCCTCGGAGCTCGTGGGCTGTTTCGCGGAGGCGACGCGGCGGCTCAATCCCAGAGCGGTCGGCAATAGCCTGCTGTTTTTGACCGATGGCATCGAACGCTCCGATAAGACGGACTGTTTTCTGAAACCGTGCAAGCTGCCGGACGTGCCGGTCACCCTGCCGCCCGGCACACAGGTGCTCATCCGGGGCTGCGGTATCGGGGTGCCTGCCGCCAAGGCGATGGAACTCCAGGCCCAGTGGCTGGCCTTCGTGCGGCGGGTTGGGGGGAGCAAAGTCCTGGTGCAGGTGCGCTCGTAGCCACGGGCGCGGATTGCTTGCCTGCGGCTGAGCGGGGAGGCCAGCCTCCCCGCACCCCTCCGGGATACGCACCAGGAAAGGGGCTAGGCAGTGGGGCGAAGATGGGCTAGGGTCGCGGCACGGTACAGCAGGGATGCGATGACCGTCCAGGAAAGGGGGGATATCCCGCGCGGGATATCCCCTACCCTCCCCCCTCCCCTCATAACATCGACGCTAGGCCGCTTTATTTGGCCCGTGGTGCGTTTTGACAATGGCTCGGCTGGGGTAGTAGCTGGAGCCATCAAAACCGCTCCTTGGGCTTCCTGGCGCGTTTGTGACGCACTCTTCGCTAAGACCTGGGGTCGTGACGTTTGCCCTGGCGGAAGAGGGACGCTGAGTCGTTGCGGCTTTCCCTTTCGCTAACGGTTCCCGGACAACGGGGCTTCGTGCCGGTGAGGGACGTCATCGGGCTCCCGTACGGCGGTGCAGGACGACAAGGGAGGATGGGTGGATGGATGGATGGCGGAGGTCGAGGGAGGGAGGGGGGATGGTCCCCCTTCCCTTCCCCGATTTTCAAAAAAGCGACGACGACGAAAACGTCGCCTCTAGGGAATCGCGCGCGTCCGCGTGTCGTCGTTTTAGCTATTTACAAAGTTTTAAGAGTTTACAGACGGCAATACGTCAATTAAATCAATTGCTTATGATGGGTATCGTGGACGTTTATGGGATGTATCGTGGACGTTTATGGGATGTATCGTGGACGTTTATGGGATGTATCGTGGACGTTTATGGGATTTTTTCGTGGGCAAATAACACTTGTTTTTGTCCACGATTTTGCCTAGGCTAAATCAGCTTGAAAACGCTATCGAGGAAAACCCAGGACATGGCTGAAAAGAAGCTTGCTCCTAAGCCTGAAACGAAAGAAGAGGTCTTCAAGCATAGCGCGGCGATTCATATCGAAAACAATATCACGCTGCTGCAACGCAAGACCTGGAATGCATTGTTGTGGAATGCCTATGACGGGATGCTGAGGGACGAGGTGCATAGCATCTCCGTCCAGGAATTGACGCGGCTTGTCGGCTATGACAGCCACAATCAGGAATATCTGAAAGAGACCACGAAAGCCATGTTGCGCTGCATCGTCGAGTGGGATGTCCTGGACAAGGACGGCTCGCCGGATTGGGGCGCAACGGCTTTACTGGCACAGGTGAGAATTCAGCGGGGTATATGCACCTATGCGTATAGTCCGGAGTTGCGCCAGCGCTTGCACAATCCCAGCATGTACGCGCGTCTCGATCTCGGGCTGCAACGCCAATTCGAGAGCAAATATGCCCTCGCTTTGTGGGAGTTATGCGCAGATTCGCTGGGAAGCAAACGGGATTACGGAGAAACGCGGTGGATCGCCCTTGAGGATTTTCGCAGGCTCATGGGCTTGGAAAAGGGAGCGTATCAGGATTTCCGCGATCTGAGCAAGCGGGTGATCAGCGCGGCCGTCGCCGAAGTCAACAGGGTGTCCGATTTTCTTTTGACGGTGAACTATCAGCGCAAGGGCCGTAAAATCACGGCGCTGAAATTCAAGATGCAGCGCGTGGCGCTGCTGCCGGAGCCGGAACATACGCAACCGCCCTTGTTTCCCGATCTCGATAATATGCCGCTGGTCGTGAAGGAGTTGAAGGACGCAGGCCTCTCGACTCAGGACGCCCTCGAGATCTGGCAGAAGGGCTTTAACTTCGTGGTGGAGTCCGTCCGGCCCCCCTCCCCTGCCGAGGATGCGGACGCTGCTTTTCGCGACTATGTGCGCGAGAAAATTCATCTCCTCAAGCGCCGCCTGGCGGCGGGCAAAGTCGAGAACAGCACGGGGTTTCTGCGCGAGGCGGTGCGGCACAACTACGCCAATCCTGAATTCACCCAGGCGAAAACGGAACGGGCCGCCGGGCGCAAGCGCAAGGACAACGTATTGGTGCAGAAACAGCTGCTGGAGCGACAATTGGACGATCTGCGCCAGGAATGCCGCGTGGCTGTGGACGCCGTGTGCGACGCGATCGCTGCGGAGGCCCCGCATGTACTGGAGGCTGCTTTGCCAGCAGTGCTGGCGGCCAGTCCGATGTTGCGTACGTTTTATCAGGCAAACCAGTCGTCTTTGGACAATTATCGCGCGAGTCCAACCTTAGCAGGCATGCTCTATCAAAGCCTGGAAGCGCATGATCCGGCGCGTATTCAGGCCGTCAAAGAGCCGTACGAGGCGCGTCTGGCGGCGTTGGAAGCCCGGTTGGCCACGCTGAACGGCTGAGCGCTGCGCCCCTGCCCCGCTACGGGTCAGGGCGGCGGGGTTTTGCCGTATTTGCTGAAGAGATCGTGCAGGGCCTCCACGAGCAAGGCTTCTGTGGTTTTATCGTGATCCAGGCTTAATTGGCGCAGCAATTTATGGGCCTCGGGACTGATGGCGGCCGTGACTTTCTTTTTTCCGGCCCGTGTGGCGGCGTAGAAGCCGGACGTCGTGCGGCGGGCAAGCGGTGGGGCGACGGTCCGTTTGGGCGTCTCTGGCGGCGGCGGATTGGGCGACGTCACCGCCTGCCGCAGGGTTTCCGCAAGGCTTGGTCGTTTCGGCATCGCGGCTTTTCTCCCCTCTGTGCTGGCATGCTGTCGTGCCAGTTTTTCTTATTGCCTTTTTGCCATGATGCCATATTGCCAGCAAGACGGCAGTTAGGCAAGAGGCGGTAACAACCGACACAGCCAGCGATACAGCGCGGCGATGTCCTCGGCAGCGGGTCCCTGCGGCTCGTATTCCTGGGCGGTTTGTCCGGCCGTCAAGGCATGCACATAGGCGGAGCGTTGCCGCAACGCGACCGGCGCGACGTCGAGCCCGTGCACGGCGACGGCCGCGCGGGCGTCGTCGAGCATCTGCGAGGCCCGTGGCGGCACGGCATTAAGCACGACATAGGCGGGTTTCCCCGCGAGTTTCACGGCGCGTGCCGTGGTGCCGATGGCACGTAAATCCAGAATGCCGGCCCGGCAGGGAATAAGCACGAGGTCGGCCGCCTCCGCAGCCGCCAAGGCGTCGTCGCTGGCATGGGGCGCGGTGTCGATGACCACGAGCGCTGCGCCGCCCGTCCGGGCGGCCTGCAAGGCGGGGTGCAGGCGTGTCGCGGGCGCGGACACGATCACGGGCGCGTCCTGCGGACGGCTGTCTTTCCAGGCGGCGGCGCTGGCTTGTGGATCGAGATCGATGACCACGGCGCGACGGCCCGCCTGCTCGGCGGCGACCGCCACATGCAGCGACAGGGTGGTCTTACCGGTCCCTCCCTTCTGGCTCACAACGGCGATGATGTGCATAGCGTCTCCTTGCCAAATTGCCAGCAACACGGCAATGCGGCAGAGGTGCCGCATGGGCACTATAGCACAAGTCCAGCATGGGCAAGCGCCATGACCGTATTGCCAAATTGCCAGCAATGAGGCAATGCGGTGTGTATGCCATTAAGGGGTATGTTCGGGATACGTGTAAAAACCGGTCATAACGCCGTTAGACCGCGGGGATAAAGAGCGGTTGGGGCTGCAAGGGTTCTGGGTGTGTAGCCATGTCCAGCACATAGTGCCCAAACCGGCGGATGTGCTCGGTGAGGTAGGGACTGAGGCACCGCCCCATCTCCGGCGTCACGGGAATGCCCTCCTGTTGGAGGGTCCGGAGCACCTGGGTCATATCGACCACGTTGTGCAGCATCACCGCATTGGCGACGACGTCCCGATATTTGATCCGCTTTTCTTGTTCGACCGGATCGCCGCTACGAAGGACCGGCCCCCCGAACGCAATCCAGTCCGTAAAGTGATGATAGGATTCCACCTTGGTGGTTTCGGCGCGAATGTGCTGCCGCAGCGCGGTATTGGAGAGATAGTCCAGGAGGAAGAGGGTCCGCTCGACCCGGCCCAATTCACTGAAGGCTTTATAGAGGGAACTGTGGCGGCTGTAGACACCGAGCTTTTGGAGGAGCATCGACGGGAGCACGTGTCCGGCCTGAATCGACAGCACCACCTGCATCATATCGGGCCAATGGCGCTCCAGCAGGTCCCAGTCCACGACTTGCGTAAACAACGCATCAATGTGCTGGTAGGTGGTGGTGGGGTCCGCCCGGTAGAACGTGACATCATTCCAGGTGCGCATGCGGGGCAGTAATTTAATGCCCAACAGCGCCGCGAGGCCGAAAACCGGTTCGGCTTGGCCATGCGTATCGGCATACAACGTGTCGGGGTGGAGGGCCGACTGGTTCTTGAGTAAGCCATCGAGAATATAGACGGCTTCCCACACCCCACAAGCGATGAAGTGACTGAACAGGGCAATATACGTATCACTAATATGATGATACGCGATGCCCCCGAACCGGCCATACCGCACATGCTGCTCACCCAACAGATTATTCTCGAGGAGGGCAATGTGGGTGCCATCCGCAATGGCGCCCTGCCCATCGCCCCACAGGAAGGGCAGCTCAAAGCGGGTGTACTCGGCAATGATGTCGCGCAGGGCGGCCTCCAGCTTGGGGGCGGTAATATGTTGCTCATTCAACCGGCGTAAGACCTGGCGACTGATCAGCCCATTGGTATGGCGCGCCGTTTGCGAGGCGCCCAGCTCACTCGCATAGCCAAAGATCGTCAAGAGATAGCGCGCCACAGGCTCCGCAAGTTTCGCCTCCGCGCCCGAGGGTGGGCCGAAATGCCGCGTATACGCGATCCAATGGTGCACATTCTTCAGAATGTCGAGGAGATGCCGCTCGGGCAGACGCTCTTTGAGCAAGGCTTCAAGCGTGTGGAGGCCGTCGGGCACCGGTTGTGCGTGGAGCCGTTTGAGATGAGGCGTCCCGTCTTTGTCGATGGTGAGGGCGGTGTTGTCGGGGTATGTGGCATCCACCCGTTGCGCGACCTCCCGCAGCCGGTCGCGTAACGTCGCCACAAAGCCCGTGGCGGTCGACGCCAAGTGGAGGGCCTGGCAATACGCGGGGACACGCGGCAGGCAGAGGTCCCACGGGAGGAGCTGCTGCCGGTAGTCCGCGTACGCCTCGGAACCCTCGACATAGATGTCGCCACAGCGCAGCCCATGGTCGAGATAATGAAACACACAGACCTCCAGGTGACGCCGATGCAAAACGGGATGCATCTTGCGCCGCGTGCGGATGAGCGCCTGCCAGCGCACGCTCGCAAAGTCGAGCGCAATCTCGGCGGGCAAGTAATCACGGCGGGTGTGTTGGAAGCGCTGTAGAAAGGTGAGGGCGTCTATCAACGAGGTATCGTGCGTCGCCGTACGAAACGTCAGCACGTGGGACAAGCGGAACAGGGCGGTGCGATAGGGCCGATACAATCCCCACATCAAGGGCCGATAATTATTGTGATGGTAGGCGGAGACCTGTTCGTAATGGTTTCGGAGGGCTTCGGCTCCCCCATGGTCTTTGAGCAGCGTGCGGACACCCTGGCCCAGGGCCGCGTTATCGTCGGGCGTGTGGATGGTCTCCTCGAGCACGTCGGCAAAGACTGCCAGCATCTGTTCTTCGAGCTCGCGGTATTGATCGTGCAGCTCTTGGAGGCGCTTTTTCGCGGCCGTGGTGGTGCGGTGCATGCGCTTGAGGAGCATGGTCACGAGCGCGTCGCGGGTCTGCACCTGGGCGTGCGAGAGGAAACAGAGCAGAAGACTGTAGCGGCGGGGTGCGTCCTGGATGTCGCGGAGGTCCCCGACGTCGAGCGCGGCCGCTTCGGCGGCAAACTGCTGCACCTTGGTGTGGGCAATGTCAGTGAGGAAAGGTTGGGGGATCAACAGGGATTCCAGCCAGGTGAGACGTGTCGTCCATTGGCGTAAATGGGTGAGCGTGGCTTGGCGCGGGGTATCTTTCATCCGCGTAAAATCGGTCCGCCCGTCTCGGATGGTCAAGAGGGCGTCAAGGCGGGCCCGCTCTGCAGCCGTCAGCGACGACGTGATGCGGGCATACAAGTCCTGATGGACGCGGTGCCGGACATGCAGGACCAGCCGGTCGAGCGTACTAAAGGCTGGCAGCTCAAATCGTTGCTGAATGAGGTGCTCCACGGCGACATTAATCAAATCGGCCGGATCACTCATCGTGAAAGCCGCGTGTCGCACGGCGGCTTCGACGACGGGAGACCCTCCAGCTTCATAGGGTTTGATGTCTAAATAGGTCCGAATGGCGTGACGATAGCGGTACAGTGTTTTGTCCGCAGTGATAGAGACGCAGCGCAGCGGTAAGAGGTGGAGCTGTTGGCACAGATAGAGATAGATTTGCTCTGGCACCTCGGTCAGCGCGGGAAGATAGCCGAGGTGCTGCTGACACTTGAGGAGGGTCAGTAACGTCAGTTGGTGGGCCTCGCCGCGTGCGTGCGTGGTGATAAACGCCCGCTCGTCGTCGGTTGGGTTGTAGAGGGTCTGGAGTTCGTGAGCGGTCAGGAATGCTTTAAACCGTGGATAGGCGGTGCGTTCAATGGACGCCATCGGTGACAGGCTCCCTGCGAGGTGTCCGAAAAAGGGTAGGCGGTGCCGCCGCAGTACCCCCTTGTGTTTCCAGGCCGAAGCGAGTATAGAAAATGCGTCCGAAAAGGTGAAGATTTTCAGACACAGGCCATACGTCCTGGCGCAGGGACCCCGATGCAGACGGCGCTCTATCTCCGCGTGTCCACCGCACAGCAAACCACGGACCTCCAGGTCGATGGGTTACGGGCGTATGCGACGCGCGCCGGGTTACAGATTGTGGCGGAATATACGGATCATGCGGCCTCGGGGCGGACCACCAGTCGGCCGCAACTCCAGGCGTTGATGCGGGCGGCGCGCCACCATACCTTTGCCTGTGTGCTCGTCTGGAAGTTTGACCGCTTTGCGCGCAGTGTCGCGCACCTGCTCGGCGCCCTCGCGGAATTCCAACATCTGGGCATTCGCTTTATCAGCGTACAGGATCAGATCGACACGGAGAGTCCGCTGGGGAAAGCGATGTTTACGATGATCGGGGCTATCGCCGAACTCGAATCGGCGCTGATTGCGGAGCGGGTCAAAGCGGGGATGGCCGCCGCGCGTGCCCGAGGCAAGCGGCTCGGCCGCCCCGCCACGCGGCCCGCGCTGGTGGAACGGATCGAATGGTTGGCGGCCACCACCCCGCTGAGTATTCGCCAGATTCACGCCACCGTGGCAGGGCAGGTCAGTCGGTCGGTCGTGGGGCAGATTGTGCAGCGGGTCCGGTCACCCTCGCGTGATGCCTCCCTGTGACCGGTTTTTACACGTATCCCGAACATACCCCTATATCGGCGATTGCAAGATGGGGGCCGAGGCGACCCGGGCCTACGTGGCCAAGAGCCAGGATTATTATGTCTGTCCACTGGCCGGCAAGCAGCTGTCGGCTGAGGCATTGGCCAA
>Ga0194132_10013289_pt1 | contig 10031 bp, 7 predicted proteins | sample TA2KigOf80mmetaG_FD_148612 | JGI IMG/M metagenome (GOLD analysis project Ga0194132, IMG submission 148612) | Freshwater microbial communities from Lake Tanganyika, Tanzania - TA2015054 Kigoma Offshore 80m | ecosystem: Environmental > Aquatic > Freshwater > Lake | place: Tanzania: Lake Tanganyika... | reverse complement strand
AAATGGTGCTATCTGGTTAGATAAAAAGTTTCTTTCAGCTTATGACTATTGGCAGTTTTGGAGAAATATTGATGATAGGGATGTAATTAAATTTTTAAAAATTTTTACTGATATTGAAATTAAGGATATCGAAAAAATTAAAAATAATGACATTAATGATTTAAAAATATTACTGGCAAATAAAACCACCGCTATGTTGCACGGAGAAAAAGCGGCTGAAGAGTCTGAAAATATCGCTAAAGAGGCTTTTTCAGCAACCAACTCGGGCTCAAATCTTCCTTCTGTTCAAGTTACAATTAAGAATTTAGATAAAAAAATTAATATTGTTGACCTTATTATTCTATCTAAATTAGAAAACTCTAAGAGTGAAATTAGACGCCTTATCAGTGGAAACGCCATCAAAATTAACAATACGTTAATTTCAGATGAAAAATTAATAATAAACAAGCAATTATTTAAAGAAAATTTCCTTAAACTTTCTATTGGAAAAAAAAGACATGTTAAAATTGAGCTTATTTAGTTTGTTTTAATTTTTCCAAAGTTCTTGTGATGAATCTAGGAGTAAGAGTTTTAATAGGATTTACAGTGGTATCTAAATTTTTAGGAGGACCTTTAATTTTAAAACTCACACCAAAAATTCCCTCACCTATTTGCGAACCTACTAAAATTTTTCCTAATATTGGAATGTAACCAATTACTTTATTAATCGTTGCTGCTGGCACCAAAGTACCACTTAAACTTATAAGTTTTTGCTTTTCAACATATCCATCCATCAGCACTGAAATTGAGGGACCTATTGCGTATAATTCATTAATGGTCATAAGACTTCCTTTATTTTCAAAGTTCATCTCCAGCTCTTTAAATCTAATACCTTCTCCACTTAATAAATCTGAAATTCCCTGAAGAGAGGCTAGAGTTAAAAGCTTAGTCAAAGCGGGTAACTCATTAAGTTTAAAATCATAGATAATCAATTTTGATGTTGAAATATCATTTGATTTTATAGAAGAAAAATCAAGGGAGCCGCCTTCAAAACCTTTGATAAATTTATATCGCTTTACAAATGGTTTGGCTTTTGCAGAAAATAAAGTAGTTACTTTTTCACCTTCGTTGTTATTTATAGTAAATTTAAAATTTGAATTGTCTTCAAAAAAAGCACTAAGATCACTGGTGTGTGCTTCGCTGTCTTTGATGGAAACTTTTCCGTACAAATTTTTTAATACACTTTCGTCATCCATAAAGGCTTGATCAATTTTTAAAGTTAAAAACAGATCTTCCTTAAAGAATTTAGATTTGGGTGGATCCTTATCCTCTAATAAATTATTTATTAAACTGGTTGCATTAAAATTTGAACCATTGATATCATAATTATTTGCTTCTTTTCTTTGGACAATTAATTGATTTTTTTTATTATAACGATCTAGATAATTTAAATTTATCAAATCAACCTTTATAAATTTAAATAAATTATCTAAAACTAAGTTTTGTACTAAAATTTTATTATTTTTTTCAGTAATATTTAATTTATTAAAAATAATATTCTTATTTTTTTCAAAACTACCCTCTACCAACAATTTGGCTTCTGCTTTTTTTTCTTTTTGATAATTTAAAAAATCAATTTCAAATAAATTTTGACTTAGAGTTAAATTAGTTTCAAATTTATAATTATTTTTTTTATTTGAAATTAAGTAAATTATTTCATCATAGTCATTTTGAATTTTTATTTTACCTGTTCCCTTTATAGAAAAGGTTTCCTCTAAATAATTAATTTCAATTTGATGGTTTTTTAAATTTATTTGATCAGCAATATCTGGGAAAAAATCAACTAAATATTGATTTTTCTTTAAATTGAGTTCATTTAACTGAATTTTGGAATTAAGATTAATCGCTTCACCATTTTTTGAAAAAACATAATCAATCTTGTCTATTTCTTTTTCTAATTTTAGATCACCAGATCCTTTGATAGACAAATTATCACCCTGATAATTTAATACAATATTATGATTTGTTAAACTTATATCCTCACTTTTATCAAAAATTAAATTTGAAATAAAAATTGGCTTTTTATAAACCATTTCATTGACTGTTATTTCAGATTTTAAATTTAAATTTGTAAATTTAAATTCATTATTTAAATTAAATGAAAAATTATTGATTGAACTAAAACTAATCTTTTTAAAATTTAGGTTTAGATTTTGCAAATTGATTATATTATCAACATAATCTTTATTGATATTTAATATTTCATTTTTAATTTTTCCCTCAAAAAAGAAATCATTGATATTATTTGTGACCTTAAGCTCTTCTGATAAAAATCTTTTTCCATTTAATGAGAAATTTATATTTTGAAAATTATAAAATTCATTCTTTAAATTAAAAAAAAAGTTAATTTTTGTTAATTTGTACCTTTCGAATAAATCAATACTGCCATCTTTTAGATTGCCACTAATTTTATAATCATCAATAATTTTTCCATTTTCATCAAAATTTATTTGGACATCCACAATCAAAAACCCATTTAAAGGATTATTCTTTAATAAATCTAACTCTGGTCTATCTTTAATAACTTGCAGAAATTCCCTGAGATCAATTAAATTTATTGATTTTGTTGAAATTTGCAAACTTGTTGATGCTAAATTTTTTTTGATCAACGAGACTAACGAAATTTGTGTATTTATTTTTTCAAGTTCGATTATGTTGTTTTTATATTTTATTTTTGGTCCAAGGGATTTGGCGTTAATTTTAAATTTTAGAGGATCAAAAATTATTTTTACTTTTTTTAATTCAAGATCTAAATTTTTATCAATTTTATGAATATTTTCTTTAATTTGATTATTAAATAAATTAGTTTCAAAACCTATCAAACTAAAGTAGCCAATTATTGAGCCTAAAATTAGAATAATTAAAAAAGATGCTATAGTGATAAATCTTTTCATTTAATTTGATAGAGAGATTGTTCTAAAAATTCATCTATTTGTCCTTCCAAAACTTTTTCAGGACTTGTGCTTTCAAAATTTGTTCTATTATCTTTTACCAATCTATAGGGTTGTAAAACATATGATCTTATTTGGTGTCCCCATCCAATTTCGGATTTAGTTTCCTCATAATTTTGATTGGCTTGTTCCTTTTTTTTCATTTCATAATCATAAAGTCTTGCTTTAAGCATATTCATGCAAGTTTCTTTATTTTTGTGTTGCGATCTTTGATTTTGGCATTGTACAACAATTTTCGTTGGAATATGAGTTATTCTAACGGCACTATCGGTAGTATTAACGTGCTGTCCTCCTGCTCCGCTTGATCGATAAGTATCAATTCTTAAATCTTTTTCTAAAACCTCTATATTAATGTTTTCATCGATCACAGGATAGACCCATACACTAGCAAAACTAGTATGCCTTCGTGCTCCAGAGTCAAAAGGCGAAATTCTGACTAATCGATGAATTCCAGACTCATTTTTTAACCAACCAAATACATAATCGCCCTCTATTTTGATTGTTGAAGATTTGACCCCTGCTTCATCTCCTCTATGCTCACTTATTAAATCTGACTTAAACTTTTTATGATCAGCCCACTTGAGATACATTTTTCTCAACATATCTGCCCAATCTTGACTCTCAGTGCCACCGGCACCAGCATGAATTTCGATATAACAGTCTAAAGAATCCGACTCCTTAGATAAGAAACATTTAATTTCATTGTTTTTTACAATTTTTTTTAAATCTTTAATATTTTCTATAACCTCATTTTGAACAGACAAATTATTTTCTTTATTGGCTAGTTCATGCAAATCGTCTAGGTCTTTTAATTGTTGATTTGAATTTTCAAAAGAATTAATTAATTCTTCAAATAATTTTTTTTCTTTAATAATATTTTTTGATAAATTTTTGTCTTGCCAAAAATTTATATCAGCCATTTTTTTATTGTGATCTTGTAACTTTAAATAAATATTATTTTTTTCAAAGATACTCCTTAATCCTAATATTAATTTTTTCTAATTCCTGTTTGATATTTAAATATTTATTATCCATTAATAAAACTTGAAAATATTGCTGTTATCTAACCGATCGTTTTTTAAATTTAAAATCTGCCCTTCATTAATATCTGTTGTTTTATAAACCTCGACAATTTTATTTTTTGTATTATTTTCAGCCTTTTGTCCTGTATTTAAATCAATCATCATCATAACTGTTTCATCAGGAACTTTAAATGGTCTTGCATCAGACTTTTGAACAACCTCCGAAACAAATTTTTTAAAAATCGGTAAGGCAGTTCTTGCGCCTGTTTCATTCTTACCTAATGATGCAGGATTATCGTTTCCAACATAAACTCCAATTAGTAAATTTGAGGTAAATCCTATAAACCAGGTATCGATATTGTCATTGGTGGTTCCAGTTTTACCTGCTAAATTAAGATTTAAGTCTTTTAAATTTTTTCCAGTTCCTCTTTGTGTTGCCCCCTCAAGTATCGAACTTATTTGATAAGCGGTTTGAGGAGAGATCATCTGCTTGTAATCATCCATTATTTCTGGATAATCGTAGCTTGAAAAAGAGATTAAATCACAATTGATACATTTTCTTTGATAGTTATTAAAAATTGTATTCCCTTCACTGTCCTGAATTCTATCAATTAATATGGGCTCAACTAATTTACCTCCATTAACAAAAGATGCATAAGCATTGGTTAATTTTAGAAGAGTAGTTTCTCCTGAGCCTAAAGAAATGGATATCAATTCATCTGGATTGTCATAAATACCCATTTCTTTACTAAATTTTGCAATTTTATCTGGTCCTAAATTTTGGGCAATTCGAACTGTCATTAAGTTTCTAGAATTTTCCAAACCAGATCTTAAAGTTGATAATCCATAAAATTCTTTACCGTAATTTTCTGGTTTCCACATTTTTAAACCTGGACCTTGATCTATAACTATAGGAGCATCTAAAACTAACGAAGAAGGATTATAACCATTTTCTAAAGCTAATGCATAAACAAATGGTTTAAATGCAGAACCAGGTTGCCTTAGGGCTTGGGTTGCTCTGTTAAATTCGCTTTTTTTAAAACTAAAACCGCCAGCTAAAGCTAACACTCTTCCTGTATAAGGATCCATTACAACAATTGCACCCTCGGTCTGTGGTAATTGTCTTAACGCAAATTTGTTGTCTTGAATTTTTTCTACATAAATAATATCGCCTATTTTTAATAAATTTTTTAATTCTTTGTTAGTCCAAGAAGTATTCTCGTATTCAATTTTTCCTGTAAAGCCATCTTCAGTTTCAATTACTACTGAAAATTGATCAATTTTTTTAACAATTGCAATTTTCCATTTTATGGAATTCTCCAATTTAAATTTTTCTAAATCATTAAACCAATTGTTTGAATATTCTTTATTTTCTAATGCACCTCGCCAACCTTTTCTTTTATCATATTCAATTAAACCAGCCCTCAATGCTGACGTTGCAACTCTCTGTAATTCTAAATTAATTGGTGTATTAATATTAAGTCCTTCTTTATAAGTTTTGTCGTAAGAGAGTTTTTCTATTATATTTTTTCTAACATCTTCAACATAATACTGCGCATCTTCTAAATAAACTTTTTCTAATTTATTTAAATTAATTTTTGTTTTTAACAATTCTTCATATGTTGCATAGTCTATATAATTATTATCTAATAAATTTTTTAAAACTATATCTCTTCTGGATTTAGCTGTATCAATATCTCGATATGGATTATATTTACTTGGCGCTCTTGGAAGAGCAGCTAGCAAAGCAGCTTCAGCATAATTTAATTCTTCAATAGATTTATCAAAATATTCTAAGCTAGCAGCCGCAACCCCATAAGCGCCACTTCCAAGATAAATTTGATTTAAATAAAGCTCTAAAATTCTCTCTTTTGATAGTGCTCGTTCAATCCTTAGCGCAAGTATTGCCTCTTTAATTTTTCTTTTAAAACTTAGCTCATTGGTTAATAAAAAGTTTTTTGCTACTTGTTGAGTAATTGTCGACCCACCCTCAAGTCTTTTTGATGTTTTTAAATTGGAAATATTGTTTTTAATTGCTCTAAATATCCCTCTTATATCAACTCCCGAATGAGAAAAAAAATTTTTATCCTCAGCTGACAAAAAAGCATTAATTACATTTTTAGGGATAGAATTATATGGAACAAAAATTCTCTTTTCTGTTGAAAAATCAGCTACAAGCTCTCCATTTCCAGAGTAAACTTTACTTGATACTGGCAGTTTATAATTTTTTAAAAATTTATAGTCAGGTATGCTGTTAGAAAAAATTAATAAAATAATTAAAATAGATAAAAAACTAATAAGCAAAAAAACACCTAATTTAGTTGATATATTTTTTATTAAACTATTTTCTATTTTCATAGGTCATATATCTGGTGATTTTATTTACAATTTTTATACTCATTTTATTTCCATTATATCAGAGAATTTGTTAAAGATAAGGCACTACAATTATACAGAATTTAATAAAATAAAAAAAATGAAACAATCAAAAAAAATACTATGGAAAAAAATTTGTTTATTGATGCCTCAAATCCAAATGAAACAAGAGTTGTTTTCAAACAAGATGACAAAATTGAGGATTATGAATACGAGGGTTTAAAAAATAATTTAATTAAAAATAACATCTACCTTGGCAAGGTAAGTAGAATTGAGCCGTCCCTTCAAGCGGCATTCATAGATTTTGGTAGAGAAAAACATGGCTTTTTATCATTCAATGATATTCAATCAGATTATTATCAAATACCAAAAAGTGATATTGAAAAAATAAAAGAAGAAGAAAAAAGAGCCAGAGAAGAGCTTTCAAGAGAAACGGTCGCAAAAGAAGAAGAGAATATCGCTGAAGGTAAATTAGAAATCGATGATCCAGTTCAAAAAGAATTTGCTGAAAACAATGAAAACAATGGAATCAATGAAAACAATGGCAATAATGAAAATTTAGATTTTAAAGAAACTGATAAAGAAATTAAATTCGAAAAAAAATTTAGATTTGTTAAAAGATACAAAATTCAGGAAGTTATAAAGCCGGGTCAGGTAATTTTAGTTCAAGTTATTAAGGATGAAAGAGGCCAAAAAGGTGCTGCCTTAAGTACTTTCATTTCTATTGCTGGAAAATATATCGTCCTTATGCCCAATACTCCTAAGGGCGGTGGCATTTCAAGAAAAATTTTTAATCCTGCAGATAGAAAGAAAATAAGAGATATTTTAAATGAAATTGAAATTCCAAAAGAGATGGGATTAATTGTACGTACTGCTGGATGTAACAAAACTAAAAATGAAATTAATCAGGATTTAACTTCTCTTATAAAAACTTGGAATGAAATTAAAAATAATGCCATTAATTCGGTAGCTCCATCTTTAATTCATCAAGAAAGTGAAATTATAAAAAGAGCATTAAGAGACCTCTATGATGATAATACTAAAAATATTATTATTGAAGGAAATGAAGGCTACAAAAAAGCTCAAAATTTCATGAAAATTATGATGCCAGCAAATGTAAAAAAAATAAAAAAATATAGAGGCAAAATTCCTTTATTTATTCAAGAGGGCATTGAACAACAATTGAACCAAATATTTGACTCGGAAATTAAACTTAAATCTGGTGGGTATTTAGTAATAAATCCAACGGAGGCATTGGTTTCTATTGATATCAACTCTGGTAGCTCTATTAAAGGTAAAAACATAGAGAGCACGGCTTTAGATACAAACCTAGAGGCTGTCGATGAGATTTCTAGGCAAATTAAAATTAGAGATTTATCAGGATTAATTATCATAGATTTTATAGACATGTTGAGTTACGGAAATAAAAGATTGGTTGAAAAGAGATTGAAGGAGAAATGTAGAAACGATCGAGCGCGTATTCAAATTGGAAAAATTACAAATTTTGGTCTATTAGAAATGTCTAGACAACGACTGAGAGAGAGCGCAATCAAATGGAAAATAACTCTAACTGATGAGTCTTTCGCTCAAAAAATACTTAAAACTGTAAAACTAAAGGCTATAACCAGTAAAGCTAAATTTATTGAACTAAGAGTATGCCAAAAAATTTCAGATTTTTTAAAAGAAAATTTTGTTGAGGATTTAACTTATTTTGAAAAAAAGAATAAAATGACGATTGATATAGTCACTGATAATTCTTTGATAATACCAGAGCACGTAATCAATATCCAAAATAAATCAAGAAAAACTATCGAAGTTGTAGAGCATTTTGTTAAGTTAAAAAATTTAGACCAACAAAATAAAAATCATGAATTGATAAATAATTATGATGCAAAAAAATTTATTAAAAAACCGGTAAAAAAAAATTTTTATAAGAAAGCTATATGATCCCTTCAAAAGGAGAGGAAGGCCCTCCTGATAAAGTTCTGTTTATTCTACCCGCAAGATAGGATTGTCTTCCGGCAATAACGCCATTTTTAAAAGCAAGAGCCATCTCGTAGGGTTTTTTAGCTTTAGCAATAGCAGTATTTACTAGAACTCCGTCACAACCTAATTCCATTGCAATAACAGCATCAGATGCTTGTCCTAACCCAGCATCAATTATTAAAGGTAATTTAGTTTGATCTCTTATAATTTTAATATTAATTTTATTTTGTATTCCAAGACCTGATCCAATAGGTGCTGCTAATGGCATAATCGCACTAGCACCAGAGTTTTCTAGACGTTTAGCCATCAATGGATCATCAGTGCAATATACCATAATTTTAAATCCTTCATTAGCAAGAACTTCAGTTGATTTTATTGTTTCAATCATATCTGGAAATAAATTTTTTTTATCACCTAAAACTTCTAGTTTAACTAAATTCCAACCTCCAATATCTCTTGCAAGCCTTAAGGTTCTTAAAGCTTCTTCAGAATTAAAACATCCTGCAGTATTGGGCAAATATGTTATTTTTTTTGGATCTATATAATCCATTAAAAGAGGTTTCTTTTTATCAGATATGTTAACTCTTCTTACAGCAACAGTTACAATATTAGCTCCCGATAATTTAACTGCTTTCGCACACTCTGACATATTTTTATACTTTCCCGTGCCAACAATTAATCTTGAGTCAAATTTTTGATTTGCAATAATCAATTTATCTTTTTTCAATTTAACCCCCACCAATAAAATGAACTATTTCTAATGTGTCATTTTTTTTAATATTAATTTTATTTATATTTTTTTTATCTATTATTTCATGGTTAAGCTCTATTGCTACTTTATTGATTGGAATTTTAAACCTTTTAATTAAATCAGACATTTTAATTTTTTCTGGAATTAATTTAATTTTGCCATTTAATTTAATTTTTATTTTTTTTACTTTTTTCTTCATATATAAGTGATGAATGAATAATAAAATAATTATTATTAATGGGCCAAATCTTAATCTATTAGGCGAAAGAGAACAATCACAATATGGATCAATTACTTTTGAAAAATTAAAACAAAATTGTTTTAAAAAAGCTCAAGAACTTAAGTTGGACCTAGAATTTATTCAATCAAACATTGAAGGTGAATTGATTAATTTAATTCAGGATGCAAGAAAAAAATTCAACGGAATCATCATTAACGCTGGCGGTTTTACTCATACTTCTGTAGCTATTAGAGATGCTTTAAGTCTGTTTAAAAAACCAATAATAGAAGTTCATATATCAAATATATATAAAAGAGAGGAATTTAGACATAAATCATTAATTAGTGATATAGCAACAGGCGGGGTCTTTGGATTAGGTGATGAAGGATATATTTTAGCCATAATTTCTATAGAAAAGATGTTAAAAAAAAATGAAAATCGATAAGAATATAATTAAACAACTCAGTGACTATCTAAATGAATTCAATCTATCTGAAATAGAAATTGCAGAAAAAGACATAAAAATTAAAGTTTCAAGAAACCATATATCACCAACATTAAATTCTCCTGTCTTAAATGAATCTGGAATTTCAAAAGAAAAAATAAAATCTGGAAAAAAAATTACTTCTCCTATTATTGGCACTGCTTATCATGCGGCTGAACCTGGAGCCAAAAAATTTATTGAA
>Ga0194132_10013288_pt1 | contig 10031 bp, 7 predicted proteins | sample TA2KigOf80mmetaG_FD_148612 | JGI IMG/M metagenome (GOLD analysis project Ga0194132, IMG submission 148612) | Freshwater microbial communities from Lake Tanganyika, Tanzania - TA2015054 Kigoma Offshore 80m | ecosystem: Environmental > Aquatic > Freshwater > Lake | place: Tanzania: Lake Tanganyika... | reverse complement strand
TCAGCCGGAAGGTTGGATCCTGCGAGAGCCGCTCGGCATCGTTGACATCCTCGTAGCCGGCAATCCGGCTGTAGACGGACTGGCGCAGTAGGTCCGCCAGCGGAAGCTGGGTATTCTTGCCGCGCCGTGAGTCAGTCAGGTGTTGGGCAATGAGAGCACCGAAGCCCAGCCGTTCATCCAACTCACGCACCAGGATCAGACCACCATCGGAAGTAACGCGCGATCCCTGGAAGTCGATCTTGAGAAGGCCGTTGAACGAGAGCTGAAAGGGCTGGTTTTGTTTGTCACCCATTGGGTGCTGTCCTCCGCAGGGGTCTTCGCTGCCTTCAAACCCCTATCGATATTGATGCGGACGAGCATCCAGGAGATTCGCACGCGCGGCTCAAAACGGAAATGTGGGCTATCATGAACTGCGTAAACTGGCCGCGTATTACATGAGCCGCGAACGGGGGGAGCACACCCTGCAGCCCACCGCTCTGGTCAACGAAGCCTATCTCGACCTGTTCGGAACCGGCGGTTCCAAGCCCATGGTGTTCGAAAACCGGGCCCATTTCTTCGCCGTCGCGGCCCGTCAGATGCGCCGCATCCTCGTCGACCACGCCCGCAAACGGAATGCCGAGATGCGCGGAGGCGGCGAGGCCAACCTCTCACTCGATGCCGCGCCCGAGCCCGGCGTCATGCGCGACCGCGAGTACACCGCCCTCGACGACGCCCTCAGCATCCTCGAACGTGAAAACCCGCGCGCCAGCCAGGTGGTGGAACTCTGCTTCTTTGCCGGCAGCACCCAGAAAGAGGCGGCCGACATCCTGGGTATCTCCCTCGCCACCGTCCAGCGGGACTGGGAGTTCGCCCGGCGGTTCCTCTACCAGCAACTGGCCGCCAATCCCGAAACACCCGCCTGAGTAACATTAAGGCGCCAACCCATAGTCCGAATTGTTACGAATGAAATCAATTCGTAACGGAATCGTAACGTGAACCCGGTAGCCTGAAATGGAATATTCATGCAGGTTTCACATTGGGCCCCCTTCCTGGTGCTGGCCCTCGCCGCCCGGCATCTTGCCGCGCAGACTCCCTCCGACGAAATCGGTGAGTTGAAGCGTATCATTGAACAGCAAAAACAACAGTTGCGCGCCCAGCAGGCCCAGATTGAGGCCATCGAGGCAAGGCTGAACGCTCTGGCCCGCCCCGCCACTCCCCCGGCGCCTCCCGTGACGCCAACGGTCGCGGCAGCCGTCGCCAAACCCGCCGCCGTGCCGGCCACCGCCAAACTGACCGCGGCCCCCAGGTGGTTTGAGAAGTACAGCCTGCGCGGCTACACCCAGATACGCACCAACCGGTTGGCCACCACCAATTCACGTCTCATCTGCGAACAGTGCGACCGCTCCATCGGCGGTGGCAACAACGTTCTCATACGGCGCGCCCGCTTCATCCTTTCCGGCGATGTCAATGATCGCGTCTTCATCTACTTCCAGCCCGACTTCGCCTCCACGGCTACGCAACTGCATTTCGGCCAGATTCGCGACCTCTACTTCGACGTCGCCCTCGACCGCAAGAAAGAGTTCCGCTTCCGCTTCGGCCAGTCGAAAGTGCCGTTCGGTTTTGACAACCTCCAATCCAGCCAGAACCGCCTGCCTCTTGACCGCAGCGATGCCATCAACTCCGCCGCCCTCAATGAACGCGATCTTGGCGCCATGTTCTACTGGGCGCCCGCGGCCACACGCAAGCAGTTTGCTCACTTGGTGAGTTCCGGCTTGAAGGGTTCGGGCGACTACGGCGTGCTCGGTGTTGGCGTCTACAACGGCCAGACCAACAACCGCCCCGAAGGCAACAACAACATGCACATCGTCGGCCGCGCGTCTTATCCAGTCCAACTAGCGAACGGCCAGATCGTCGAAGCCGGCGTTCAAGTCATGACTGGCCGCTACGCCGTCACACCCGATCAACGCTCGCCCAACATCGCCGGCCCCGTCAATTTCAGGGACCGCCGCGTGGCCGCCACGTTCGTGCTTTACCCGCAGCCATTCGGATTCCAGGCCGAATACAACACCGGCACCGGGCCCGCGTTCGATCCCGCCCTCCGCCTGATCCGTCAACGGGGCCTCCACGGCGGCTATGGCATCCTCAGCTACCGGCGCCGTGTCTCCGAGAGTGCTTTCCTCACTCCATATCTCCGCTATCAGTACTATTCGGGCGGCAAGAAGTATGAACTCGATGCAAGGAAGTATCTGGTGCGCAGCGTCGAGGCAGGCCTTGAATGGCAGCCTAATCCGTTCCTGGAATGGACCGCTGAATTCGTCCATGGCAACCGGACGTTTGAGGATCTGCGCCTGCCGGCCAACCAGCAGCGGGGCAGTCTGCTCCGGCTCCAACTGCAGGTCAGTTACTGACGCCGGCTACTGAACGCGATACCGAGCCACTCTTGCTTCGTCCAAGTCCACGCCCAGCCCGGGCCGCGCCGGTGCAACCGCCCGGCCGTCCGCCAGATCCAGAGGCTCCGCCAGGATGCCATCCTCGTAGTAAAGCGGGCCGATGATGTCGCAGGGAAACTCCTCGGCGCCAATCCCTGTCGTGGACATCCCCAGATGAATCATCGCCGCCGTCGCAATCCCCATCTCCAGATTGCTGCCGATGGTGCACGTCAACCCAGCCGCCTCCGCAATCAGCGCGATCTGCCGCGCCGCCGCGATTCCGCCCGCCTTCCCCACATACACCGACAACACATCCGCCGCCGAAGCCCGGATGATTGAGATAGCCTCCTGCGGCGAAAACACGCTCTCATCGGCCATCACGGGCACGGTCACGTTCCGCCGCACATCCGCCAGCCAGTTCACGTCGCCGGGCGGCACGGGCTGCTCCGCGAACGCGATGTCAAACGCCGTGAGCCGCCGCACCATGTCGATCGCCACCGCCGGCCGCCACGCCCCATTTGCATCCGCGCCCAGCTTGAATCCCGCGCCCACCACCCCGCGTACCGCCCGCACCCGTTCGATATCTTCCGCCCGGTCGATCCCCACCTTCACCTTCATCGCCCGGAAGCCGCGCCCCAACGCCCATTCCGCGATCGACGCCGCCCGGTCCGGGGCCAGGCCCGACACCGACCACTTCGTCGTCACCGAATCCCGAACCGGCCCGCCAAACAGCTTGTAGACGGGTACCCCGGCTGCCTTGCCGGCGATATCCCACAAAGCCATCTCAATGCCCGCCTTCGTGAACGGATTGCCCACCGCCACCGCGTGCATCCGGGCCACCGCCCGGTCGATCGACGTGGGATCCTCGCCGGTAAGCGCAGGCGCGAAGTACTCGCTGATCAGCCGCACCGCCGTTGCATGATCTTCGCCGCTCCATCGCGGTGTGGCCGAAACCTCGCCCAGCCCCGTGATCCCTTCGTCCGTGTGCACCTTCACCAACACGAACGTGCTGTCAAAGTGCAACCCCGCCCGGGCTCTGATCGCCAGCATCGGATTGATGGCCAGACGGACCGGGATCGTTTCAATCGCCCGAATCTTCATCGCCGTCTACACGAACAGTTCGCGAACCGGCACGCCCTTGTCCGTGATGGGCACCGGGCGCTCGCCAGCGAACAGATTCTTGCCCGGGTCGATGCCCAGCGCGCAGTGAATGGTCGCGTGAAGGTCCGGAACGCTGATTTTGCGGTCCACTGCCTTCATGCCCAGCTCATCCGTGGTGCCAATGGCCTGCCCCGTGCGCAATCCGCCGCCGGCCAGAACGGCGCTGAACACTTCCGCGTGGTGGCCGCGTCCACCGCCCGCGTCGAACGCGGCGGGACGCCCGAACTCGGTGGCAATCACAACCAGCGTGGAGTCCAGCATCCTGTTCTTCTCAAGGTCGGCCACCAGCGTGGCAAAGGCCTGGTCCAGGTCCCGGATCAATAGATGCTGGTTCACCTGGCCCTCGTTGTGCGTGTCCCAGCCCGTGCCGTTTAGAAAGTTCAGGTTGAAGGACACTTCGACGAAACGAACCCCGGCCTGCACCAGCCGCCGCGCCAGCAGGCATCTCTGCCCGAACTCGCCGCCATACGATTCGCGCAAGGTCTTCGATTCCCGCGCCAGATCGAAAACATTCAGGAACGCCGGCCCCGCCATCCGGAAACCCGTGGCGCTGATGGCCGCCTGCGACGCCACCGTCTGGTCGCCCGGATACCGCTTGGCATAGAGGTCGCGCATCTGCCCCAGCAGCGTTTCGCGGCGGTCCTCACGATTCAGATCCACATCCGGGGGCCGCATGAAACCGTTGGGCCCCGTCTCGATCTGCGTCAGGTAAATGTAGCCGTACTTGGCGCCCAGATAACCGGGGTCCCGCGCGATGTTCGGATAGCCCATCACCACATACGGCGGTACCTTGTCGGACTTCGTGCCCAGCTCCCTGGTCACAATGGACCCGATACTCGGGTATTGAATCGTCCCGCTGGGCATGCGCCCCGTATGCACCAGGTTCGTGGCCGCCCCGTGCTCGCTCACAATGTTGTGGCTCAGCGTGCGCACCAGCGCGCAACGGTCCAGCACCTTGGCCGTGCCTGCCAGATGCTCGGTGAGCTTCACATCCCTCACGGCGGTCGGAATCGAATCGTAGTAGGATCCGGCCACCTTCTTTCCGTCCCCGCGCCGTTTCGGGTCGAACGTGTCAATGTGCGCCGCCCCGCCGCCCAGCCAGAGGAAGATGCAGGCGTCGGCCTTGCCCTTGGGCATCGGCTCGCCGGTGTTCGCCAGTGCCACGCCCGGCGTAAGCGCCGCCGTGCGCATCAGTTCGCGCCGTGTGATGTTCATGGCCGTCGCTCTCCTCAGGGAATCACCACAAACTCAGGCGAGTTCACCACGCTCCACAGCGCGTCCTCGAACTTCTCCCGGAACTGTGCCGCCAGCCGCGCCGTCGGTTGATCCCCCATGCGGAGTTTCTTTTCCTCCTCCATCCGTATCAGCGTCGCTTCCGCGCTCAGGTGATTGGACCACGACACCCGCGTATCGGACTTCCGTACGTTGTCCACGCTGGCCGCGCCCGCCACCCGGCGTCCCGCATAGCCGTCCTTCAGCAGCGCGGTGAAGATCCGCGTCTCTTCCGCCGACGCCGGCCGCGACAGCAGCCGCAGGAACATCTCATTGATGACGCTTGAAAGCGGCATGTCCTTCAGAAGCAGCCCAGTGAAATAGCTGTCATCGGAAAGCCGCGCGATCCGCGTCCCCAGAATCCCGTTCGCCAGAATCAGCGTCTGCATCGGCGACGCCGCGTCGTCCCGCGAAGTCACCGCGTTCTGCCTGCTCTGCCGCCAGCCATACGTCGTCAGAACGTCGGAAACGGACTGGGCGATCGGCAGCGCCAGCGCGGGCCGGTCGCGCTCGTTCGACAGCGCCGTCATCTGCCAGGACCGCTCCGGCTTTCCCATGTTCAGGAACTGCGTGGGCGGCCGGTCGCCCACCGGGTTCAGATTCATCTCCTCAACATTCAGATCCTTGCCTACGCTCGCATGCAGGGAATCCACAAGCTGCTCGGCCGTCATCTTGCGCCGCGCCGGGCCGGCGAAGTACTTCACCGGCTTGCCCATCTCCGCCGCCGGGTCTTCCACCGGCTTCCGCTGATAGGCATGCGATTCGAAGATCATGCGCGCCAGATGCTTCAGGTCATAGCCGTTCATCGCGAACTCGCGCGCCAGATAATTCAATAACTCCGCATTCGACGGCTTGGCCCGGGACCAGTCATCGGCCGGCTCCACAATGCCCGTGCCCAGATACCGCTTCCATACTCGATTCACAATCACCTGAGCGAAACGTGTGTTTTCCGGCGCGATGATCAGCGCAGCCACCTGCGCCCGCGACAGCAGGCTGGCTTTCGAAGGAAGATTCGGGTCGGCGTGGCTTGCCAGGCTGGGAAATGGCCATGCCTGTGCCACCGGTTCGCCGGGCTTGAGCGTTACATTCACCGCCGGCTTGCGAGCTCCTTCCGTCATCGGCACCGTGCTGGTCTTGGTAACACTCAGATCCTTGCCCGCCAGCATGCCCGCCAGGCTAAACAGGTCTTTCTGCCGGAACGGATGGAATGGCGCGTCATGGCACCGCGCGCAAGCCATCCGCTGCCCAAGGAACGCCTGGGCGAGGATGTCTGCCTTGGCCGCCATCGGAGAATCGTTCAGCGTCGACTGCGCAAACGCCGCCGGCGCGCCCTGATGCAGGCTGCCGTCCATGCTCACCAACTCCGCGGCGAAACGGTCAAACGGGATGCCGTCGGTGAAGCTCTGGTGCATCCACCACCGGAAAGGCCCCGTATTGTTCAAGTCGGGCTTTAGAATACCAGGGTTCTCCGCCAGCACATCCTGCCAGTAGCTCACCCAATGGTCGGCCCAGGAATCGCTCTTGAGCAGCCGCGCAATCGCGTTCCCCCGCCGCTTGGCGGGCGCATCGGCCAGAAACCCCCGAACCTCGGCCGGTGTGGGAATCAATCCGGTTGTGTCCAGCGTCAGGCGGCGCAGGAACTCCAGATCGCTCGTGAGTCCGGTGGGCGTAAGTTTTTCCGCGTCAAGCCGCGCGCCGACAAACCGGTCGATCGCATTCCACACCGGCGCCTGCGTTGAGGGCGCCACCGGGCCCGGCTGCGCCGCTAGCGTTGTCCGAACCTGCTCATGCCGTGCCTTCCACGCCGCGGCCACTTCCTTCCCCGTTTCCCGGCGGCGCGTGACATCGGCCGCCCGGTGGCGAGCTTCCATGGCCGCCGCCAGCCGCTCCCAATCGGAGTCCGTCAGAAATGGAGCATCGTCCGGTCCCAGCAGCCGCTCAAGCACCTCGCCCCGGCTCAAACTCACCGCCAGTTCGCCAGGCGATGGGTACAGTCCCTTCCCGCCAATCACCGCGGTCAGCACAAAGGTGTGCCGTCCCGCCGCCAGTTCCGCGCTGTGCAGCACGTCTTGATGCGGATAGGGCGCGGGCCGCAGATTGCCCTCCAGCCGAACCGGGGGCGGCGGCACCGGATCATCGCCCGACGTGTTCGCCGGCTGAGCCTTGCTTCGGGCCACTTCCTTGCCGTCAATGCTCAGAACAGCCAGCCCGCGCGCACGCATCCGGAAACGGTATGCCCCACCCGGCAGCGATCGCTCATAGGTGGCGCGCAGGACGAACGGCGAACTCCGGTCCAGCGCGAACGCATTCGGCGAGAACTTCACGGGCGTTCGAACGAAAGCGAACGCCGGCTCCTGGTATATCTCAGTGACCGAAGCTGCCGAGAGGTCCAACGGATCCTTGGCCGGCACGTTTTCCAGAATCTCGACACGCACCGGACCAGTGAGCGCCGGGTTCGCCTGCGCGGTGGCCGCCGCGAAAAGACACACGGGTATCAGCATAGGACTTCGTCCTGACAATATCACATCACACCCGTGGAACGGTTCGCCTACCAGTCGATGACAGAGCCGTCATCGGTATCGTAGACGGTGTTATAGGGCCGCGGCTCGCCCACCTGCGACTTCAGCTTCTCTTCGTCGATGGTGATGCCAAGCCCCGGCGCCGTCAGCAGCGGGCGATGGCCGTCCACCACCGGCGGCAGCGGCTTTGCCAGCAGTTCGTGTTCGACATCGCCGCGCTCCTGAATCAGGAAGTTCGGGACCGCCGCCGCCACCTGCAAGCTGGCCGCAAGCGAACACGGGCCGTTCGGATTGTGCGGCGCCAGCGGTGCATAGTACGCCTCCGCCATTCCCGCAATGATCTTCAACTCCGTGATGCCGCCCGCGTAGCACACGTCCGGTTGCATAATCACGGCGGCGCGCTTCTCCAGAATTTCGCGGAAGCCCCACTTGGTGAAGATGCGCTCGCCCGTTGCGATCGGGATGTGCGTCTTCTTGGCAAGTTCCGCCATCACGTCCACATTGAGCGCCTGCACGATCTCTTCGTAGAAGAACGGTTGATGCGGTTCCAGCGCCTTGATCAGCAGGCCCGCCGTGGGTGGCTGCACCGCGCCATGGAAATCGATGCCGATATCGACGCCCTTGCCGTGCTTCTGGCGCAGCGCACCAAAACGCTCCGCCACCTCTTCCACCATCTTCGGCCCTTCCACGTACTTGAACGGCACGCGGGACCCCCGCGGACCCACCTTCATCGCAGTCACGCCGGTCTTCGGGTCCGGTGTTCCGTACACCCGGACGCGGTCGCGGGTCGGCCCGCCCAGCAGCTTATAGACCGGCACGCCGTAGCACTTGCCCGTGATATCCCACAGCGCCTGATCGATGCCGCTTGAGATGGCGGTCTTGATCGGCCCGCCGCGGTAGAACGCACCGCGATGGATCGCCTGCCAGTGGAATCCCACCTTGCGCGGGTCCTGGCCCACCAGATAGTTGCTCACCTCAAGCGCGCCCGTGGCGCAAGCCTTGGCGTCGTCTTTGAGCATCTCGCCCCACCCGGTGACGCCGGCATCCGTGGAGACCTTCACGAACACCCAGGAGTTTTTCAGGACAAAGGTCTCGATCTTGGTCACTTTGATCTTGTCATCGGGACCCACGGCCGCCGCGGCGTCGCACCGCTGGGCCTTGAACGCCTCCATGCTGAACATCGCGGCCGGTCCGTACAACATGGACTGAAGCAAGCCACGGCGAGTCATCTTTGGTGTCTGCATAGTGTCTCTCCTAATGGAAATCCCGATTGAAATGCCGGATTCGATAGTATACCCAATTCGCCTCGGAACCCACCGCTTCTTCCGTCGTCGCCCGCTCTGGAACTGGAAGGCGCTCGGGAGCCGGTGACTCGGTTATACTGATCTGGTTCTGGGAGGTCTCACATGCGCCGGCGTATTCCGCTGCCTGCCCCTTTCGCTCAAGCCGCATCGTCCACGGGCCCGCTAGCCATCGCAAACCTGAAAGCGTGGCGCTTGAAAGAGCCGGATTCCGGCCGGCGATACACCGCTGTGCGTGTCACGTCTCAGAGCGGCGCGAACGGATACGGTGAAGGAGGCGAAATCCAGTCCGCCGACTTTGCGAGCGCGCGTGCGGTGATTGGACGGCGCGCTACTGCCGTTGAGTTTGTGCGCCATCACTTGAATTCGTTGCCCGCGCTTGAGGCCGCGGTGAATAACGCAATGTTGGATCTTTCGGCGAAGGCGGCCAACGTTCCGCTGTATCGCTATCTCGGCGGGCCGGTGCGTTTCAAGGTGCGCTTGCTCGGCGGGCTCCCCGCGCCGGGCGGAGTCGGTGAGGCGCAGCAGAGGGGCTTCCGTGCGTTTACCCTTGCGGTTCCGCCACGGGAGAGTCTGTCGCGTTTGCAGGCCTATGTGGATTCTGTGAAGAAGAGCATGGCCGACTTCAAGCGCCTCGCCGGCGCAGACGTGGAAATGGTGCTCGACGGTGCCGGGGCGCTGATGCCCGGCGATGCCGCCGTCATCGCACGCGCGGTGGAACGCGATCATCCGATCTGGTTCGATGAGCCGTCGAAAATCGTCACGCAGGATGCACTCATCCGCCTGACCGAGGAGACGACGGTGCCGGTCGGCATCGGGCGCGATCTCACCAACATCGCGGATTTTCAGAATCTGCTGCGGCTCGGCTGCGTGGACGTGGTTCGCCCTAGCCTCGCTCTCAACAGCGTGCACAAGATCCGCCGCATTGCCGCGATTGCGGAGACGCATTACATCGCCGTCGCCCCGCATCACGCGGGCGGTCCGGTCGGCACAATGCATGGCATCCAGCTAGGTGCTGCTCTGACGAACTTTTATACGCAAGAGGTTCCGCTGCCGGCGTCGGCACGCGATCGCGCCATGCGCGCGGAGATCCTGGGCGGCGCGGTTGAACGCGCGCAGGACGGCTTCGCCGCGCTGGTCAACAAGCCTGGCCTGGGAGTGACGATCGACGAACAGGCGCTGAACCGCTACGCGGAGGAGACACTATGAACCGGGATTTCCATTTTGGGTCTCCCGGACCCCGACAGTATACACCAACGCCTCACTCCCGTGCCGGATTTGATCAGAATCCCCTTTCCGAGGGCGGGCCAGTGCCTGCGGATGGCTTCTTTCGACCATCGCACAAAAACGAAAACTGACAACATGCCTGT
>Ga0194132_10013285_pt1 | contig 10033 bp, 10 predicted proteins | sample TA2KigOf80mmetaG_FD_148612 | JGI IMG/M metagenome (GOLD analysis project Ga0194132, IMG submission 148612) | Freshwater microbial communities from Lake Tanganyika, Tanzania - TA2015054 Kigoma Offshore 80m | ecosystem: Environmental > Aquatic > Freshwater > Lake | place: Tanzania: Lake... | reverse complement strand
CGACACGCGCGCTAGAACCAGGCGGCAACAGAATTGTGGATCCAACGTCCATTATGATTGCCGGGCCGTCGATCGACTCGAGGGGTTTGACCGAATCTCGCTGCAACAACCTCGTTGCGACGGACTCGATAGCACCGTCATCGCCGAGGAACCAGGCCTCGGTGTCGCTCAGCGTTTCCTCCTGGTGGTGCCCGATCTCCGGAGCAACAGAACGGCCGTACGATCGCGGAGGCAGCGTGGCCTCACAGCGAATCGTCACGAGTTGAATCGGTTCACTGGGAGCCGAGAACGTGAACTCGCTCTCGTGCTTCGCATGAAAGGCATCCTCGACAGCCGACCTGTCGGGCTCACTCAGCTCTCCGACCGCCGAGTCGGGCACCTCGACCGCGAGCTCACGTGTCTGCCCTCGATAACGGAGAGCGAAGTGCCAGGTGAGGGTAACGTCTTCCCCTGTCTCCGGCAAAGCGGCTACGGCGCGCCTTCGCAGCTCGTCGACGACCTTCTGGTAGTCGGGATTGGGTAGCTCATCAAGCGCCGCATATAGAGTCTGAGAAACCCCGTGCTTCACGGGCGCAAGCAGTAGACCCAGCGCAGAGCCGTTGCCCGGTCGTGGGGGAATTAGCGCTGACGCAAGGCCGATATGCTTAACAAGGGCGGCGGCATGAAGCGGGCCGGCGCCACCAAAGCACATGAGGGCGCAGGTGCGAGGGTCGACTCCGCGCTCAATCGTCACACGCCTGATCCCGGCGGCGAGGTTGGAGTTTGCGATCTCATAGACTCCAGCGCAGAGACGTATTGGGTCGAGTTTCGTCTGCTCGACAAGGCCCTGGAGCGCAGCCATTGCCCGAGTCTTGCTCAGCTGACGCCCGCCAATCACCGGCGCAGGGCCGAGATAACCGAGCGCGAGGTAGACGTCCGTAAGCGCAGGGCGCTCGCCGCCACGTCCATAGCACGCGGGGCCAGGATCAGCGCCCGCGCTCGTAGGCCCGACGTGCAGGCCATTTGCTTCGTCGGCCCAGACGATTGAGCCCCCGCCTGCCCCGATCGACGCGACATCAATCCCGGAGAACCCCAGTGTTCCTTCCCACTCAATCGACAGCTCAGCGCTGCGTCGCGGCCGACCACCCTCGGAGAAGCCGATGTCAGTGCTCGTGCCTCCCATATCGAGGCTCACTGCCGCTTCGTAGCCTGCGTCATGTGCGACGCGGGCACCGAGCAAGGCGCCCGCGACGGTTCCCGATAGCAGCGTCAGGACAGGACGCTCGGCGATCTCCGCCGGCCGTAGGATCCCTCCGTCGGCATGCATCAAGTAGACGTCCTCTTGCCCTGTCGTCTTCTTGACGGCCTTGACAAGCCCGTCAAGGTAATCGGCTACGATCGGCTTGAGTGCAGCGTTGAGCGCCGTGTTGTAGGTTCGCTCGAACTCGCGCCATTCAGGCCAAACGTCCGTAGAAAGGGTCACCCGTGCCCCCGGCCGATGCCCGAGAATCGCGTCACGGACAAGCCGCTCGTGCGTCGAGTTGCGGTAAGCGTGGAGCAGACACACTGCAACCTCGTCGAGGTCAACTGCGTCAAGCCAGTCGAGCAGAGCTTGGGGGTCGCCGAGCGGCTTGACGACTTCGCCACCCGCGCCGATACGCTCATCGACCTCGAACGTGAGATGCCTGGGGATGAGCGTCGACGGCTTCCTCCAATCGAGGTCATAGATGTTCGCCTTCGTCTCCCGACGAATGTGGAGGATGTCTCCGAACCCCTTCGTCGCTACAAGCCCGACACGGGGGAGCTTATGCTGAAGCAGCGCGTTGATCCCGATCGTCGTTCCGTTCACGCAGAGCGAAACAGGCGTGCCGCGCGGAATTCTGTCCAAAGCGTCTTGGATAGCCTCGACCGGCGCCGTCGGATTGCTCGCGACCTTGTCCGCGAAGACAAGAGTCCCATCAGGTCGAGTGACGACAATGTCGGTGTGGGTACCGCCCACATCGATGCCGATCAGGGAGTTGCGGTCGCGCGTATGTGTGCTCATGGGCATAATGTATAGGAAGGTTTGCTGATCGTTATCCTTGCACATCGTTAATCGCCTGTCAAAAGGGATACTCGAGCGAGGGCGGAGGCCGTCCGCGCATACGGCAGCATGGTGGAGTAGACGTCACGACGGCACGGAGGAGACGATGAGCAACCTCTTCAGCAACGACGATTTCAGCGGCACGATCGACATCGCCCCCGGCGTCCGCACGCGCGTGCTGACTCGGGGGAGCCTGATGTTCTCCCTCGTCGAGATCGACGACGGCGCCGAGTCCCCGATCCACCATCATCCCGAGGTGCAGATGGGCCTCGTGCTCGAGGGCGCGTTCGAGCGCCGTCAGGGCGACGAGGTCAAGATCCTCCGTGAGGGTGACGGCTTCTACGTCCCGCCCGACGTGCCACACGGCGGTCGCGCGATCGGTGGTCGCTGCCGGATCCTCGACGTCTTCTCGCCGCCGCGTGACCGCTACGCGAAGGAGTCCGAGACCGCGTGACGGTGCTCTCGTCCGCTGCGGTCGCCACCGCCGGCGGCGCCGACGTCGGCGTCATCCACGGGCTCTCGCCGGCGTGGCGGCAGGCGGTCGCGATCGGCCCGGCGTTCACGGTCTCCGGCCGCTCCGGAGACAACCTCGCGCTCCATCGGGCGCTACGGGAGGCTGCGGCCGGAAGCGTGATCGTGGCGACGCTCGACGGGACGGTCGCCGCCGGTCACTGGGGCGAGCTGATGGCGGTCTCCGCCGGCGCGCAGGGGATCGTCGGTCTCGTCATCGGCGGAACCGTGCGCGACATCGTCCAGCTCGAGGAGCGCCGGTTCCCGGTGTTCCATCGCGGTCTCGGCCCGCGACCCGCAACCAAGGATGTCGAGGGCACGCTCGGGGAGGAGATCGTCCTCGACGGTGTCACGGTCTCGCCGGGAGACCTCGTCGTCGCGGATGCGGACGGCGTCGCCGTCGTCCCCCGGGCGCTCCTGCCGACGATCGAGGCCGAGGTGGCGACGCTCCATCGACGCGAGGAGGCTGCCCTACGCCTCGTCGCGGGCGGTACCCCCATTCTCGAGGCACTCGGCGTCGAGCCGGCTCCCGGTCGGTCTGCTCCGTGACGGCCGGCTCGGCGGTGGACGCACGGCCCGTCGGGCGTCTCGACGATCTCGAGACGCCGTTCCTCACGATCGACCTCGACGCCGTCGACCGGAACGTCGCCCGCATGCAGGCCTACTGCGACGATCACGGGATCGCCCTCCGGCCGCACGTCAAGACGCACAAGCTGCCGCTCGTCGCGTCCCTCCAGCTCGCGGCCGGCGCGATCGGGCTGACGTGTCAGAAGGTCGGCGAGGCCGAGATGCTCGCGGCGCACGGTCTCGGCGACGATCTCCTCGTCACCTTCCCGATCATCGGCGGCCGGAAGGGGCAGCGCCTCGCCGAGCTGGCGGCCGGTCGCGCGATCTGCGTCGGCGCCGACTCCGCCGCCGTCGCCACCTTCGTCTCGTCCGCCGCTTCCGAGCACGCCGTCTCGATCGGCTTCCTCGTCGACTGCGACACCGGCTACGGCAGGACGGGCGTCCAGACCCCCGGAGAGGCCGCGGATCTCGCCGAGCTCGCGTCCCGTCTGCCGGGCCTGCGGTTCGCCGGCCTGATGACGCACCCGACGACGCGGGCATCCGGCCCCTGGCTGCGGGAGGCGGTGAGGCGCATCGAGGAGCGAGGTCTCGAGGTCGGCTCCGTCAGCGGCGGCGGGACGCTGACCGCCTGGCAGGTGCACGAGATCGGCGGCATCACCGAGCTCCGCGTCGGCACCTATGTCTACGGAGATCGTCCCCACGTCTCGGCGGGCACGCTCTCGCTCAAGGACTGCGCGATCCGGGTGCGCGCCATGGTCGTCAGCCGCCCGACGCCGGCGCGAGCGATTCTCGACGCCGGCTCGAAGGCGCTCACCAGCGACCTGGGGCTCGAAAGCCACGGCGCCACCTACGGTCTCGTCACCGAGTACCCGGAGGCGGTGATCACCCAGCTCTCCGAGGAGCACGGGCACGTCGACCTGAGCGCCTGCGGTCGGCGGCCCGAGACCGGCGAGACGGTGACGATCGTGCCGAACCACGCCTGCGGAGCGGTCAACCTCCACAGTGAGGTCGCCCTGCACCGGGCGGGCGCCGAGGTCGAGATCGTGCCGGTCGCGGGACGTGGGTTGATCCGCTAGTGCGGCTTCTCGCAGCGTTGCACCCGAAACCGGGTGAAACGCGCTGCGACCGCTTCAGGATCACGCCCGTCCGGTGTCTCGGCACCGTCCTGGCATGGCCGGCGTGCAGCAAGCATGGTAGTGCGGTGTCTCACAACAATCGTTTCCGGTCTAACGTTGTGAGACGCCGCACTAGTGCGGCGTCTCACGACGTTGATGACCGTGTCGGGTCGGGACGCGATCGCGGGCCTCGACGGGCCGGGCGCAGTCGCACTCGGCGGTCTCGACGAGGTGCGCCCCACGTCGACCACGCCTCCTCACGCCTGGATCGGAACACCCGCCGAGCAGGTCGTCGATCTCCGCACGTGTCAGGATGCGACCGAGATCTTCCGCGGCACTGCGCGGGAGGCAGCACGGTCGTACCCGATGAACGCGAACCTCGCCGCCACCGTCGCCCTCGCCGGCACCGACCCACAAAGGGCGAAGCGCCTCGGCCGCGGTCTCGCCGACGGGTCTCCCTGTCGGGCCGAACGATCTCCAGTAGGGTCGCAGTCACGATGAACGGCGAGCGTCCCTCGACGCCGTCCCTGCGGGTCGACGGCGCCGTCGCCCTGGTTACCGGTGCGGGCCGGGGCATTGGCGAGGCAGCCGCGGTCGCGCTGGCGGAAGCCGGCGCTGACCTGGTGCTGATGAGCCGCACCGCCGACGACCTCGCCCGCGTGGGAGCTGCCGTCAGGGAGCTCGGCCGCGGCGCCGAGGAGATCGTCTGCGACGTCACCGACACGGATCGGCTGATGTCCACGATCGCAGGGCTCCATCGGATCGACGTGCTCGTCACGAGCGCCGGCACGAACACGCCGCAGCCCTTCCTCGACGTCGACGAGGCCCTCGATCGGCTCCTGGCGCTCAACGTCAAGAGCGTCTTCAAGACCGCGCAGGCCGTCGCGCGCAAGATGGTGCAGCAGGGAACGGGCGGCTCGATCATCCACATCTCGTCGCAGCTCGGACATGTCGGATCGGGCCTCAACCGCTCGGTGTACTGCACCACCAAGCATGCGGTCGAGGGGCTCGTCAGGGCAACGGTGGTCGAGCTGGCTTCGCAGGGAATCCGTGTCAACTCCGTCGCCCCCACCTTCCTCGAGACGCCGATGACCGCCCCGTACTTCGCGGACCCGGCCTTTCGCACGACGGTCGAGTCGCGAATCCCGCTCGGCCGAGTCGGCGCCGTCGAGGACATCATGGGAGCGATCGTCTGCGAGGGAGGGTGACGAGTTGAGAGCCGTCCGCATCGATGTCTTCGGCTACGACCTGTCCTACGTCCACGGCCGGTACGTGATGTCCGGCGGTCGCGTGATCGAGGTGCTGCCGAGCACGGTCGTACGGGTGACGACGGAGGAGGGGATCGAGGGGTTCGGCGAGGTCTGCCCGCTGGGGCCGGCCTACCTGCCGGCGTTCGGCGAGGGAGCGCGCGCGGCGCTGCGCCTGCTCACGCCCGCCGTGTTGGGGCTGGATGTCTGCAACCTCGGTGCGGTGACGGCTGCGATGGATCGCGCTTTGATGGGGCACGGGTATGCGAAGAGCGCGATCGATACGGCGTGCTGGGACGCGTTCGGACGGTCGGTCGGCGTGCCCGTGTGCGAGCTGCTCGGCGGCCGTGTCGCGGAGCGGTTCCCGCTCTACTTCGCGGTGCCTTTGGGGCCGGTGGAGGAGATGACGGCGTACGTGCGGGCGCGTGCGGCCGAGGGGATCCATCGGTTCCAGCTCAAGATCGGCGCCGACCCGCTCGAGGACGTCGCGCGCGCCCGGGCCGTGGTCGCCGCCACGGGGCCCGACGACGTGGTCGTTGCCGACGCGAACGGCGGCTGGCGCCTGCAGGACGCCGTGGTCGCTGCCCGCGGCCTGAACGAGCTCGAACGTCTCTTCCTCGAGCAGCCCTGTCCGACGCTCGAGGAGTGCCTGCTGGTGCGCGAGCGGACGACGTTGCCGATGGTGCTCGACGAGTGCATCGTCGACGTGCACACCCTCCTTCGCGCCCACGAGGCGAGGGCGCTCGAGGCGTTCAACCTCAAGATCTCCAAGGTCGGCGGCCTCACGAGGGCGAAGCTGATGCGCGACCTCGCGGTCGAGCTCGGTCTGCGCGTCACGATCGAGGACACCTGGGGCGGCGACCTCGTCACCGCCGCCGTCTCCCATCTCGCCGCGAGCACGCCGCCTGACGCTCTCTTCACGGTCTCGTTCATGAACGACTGGACGAACGAGCACATCGCCGCCCACCAACCCCGCTCCGAGAACGGCTACGGCGCGGCGCCGACCGGCGCGGGGCTCGGGATCGCGGTCGACGTCGACGCGCTCGGGGAGCCGCTCCTCACCGTCGGCGGATAGCACGGACCGCCGTGTGCGGCCGACCAGGGAGCGGTGCGGGCGTTGCCGTTCCCGGCCCGGATGCTCGCGCTGGCCGGCTTCTCCACCGGCGACGTCGTCGCGGAGGGCGGGGTCGTCGGCCTGATCGAGGTGATCAAGACGTTCCTCGAGGTTCGGACCGAGCTCGGGGGCGCGGTGGAGCGGTTCCTGTGCGAGAGTGGTGACGTCGTGGACGTGGGTGATCCGTTGGTTGTCGTGGCGGCGGGGTGAGTGAGATGGGGTTCACGGTTCTCGTGACGGACTACGCCTGGGCGTCGCTCGAGATCGAGCGGGCGATCCTGGCCGACGTGGGGGCGGAGCTCCTCGTCGCCGAGACGGGTGAGGAGGAGGAGCTGGTCGCGCTTGCTCCACGCGCGGATGCGATCCTGACGAACTGGAAGCGGGTGCCGGAGGCGGCGCTCGACGCGGCGCCGGGGTGCGTCGCGGTGGCGCGGTACGGGGTCGGGCTCGACAACATCCCGGTCGGTCGTGCGACCGAGCTCGGGATCCTCGTCTGCAACGTGCCGGACTTCTGCGTGGAGGAGGTGTCGGATCACGTGATGGCGCTGCTGCTGTCGCTCGCGCGGCGGGTGTGCGCGTTCGATCGGGCGACGAAGCAGGGGCAGTGGGACCTGGGGGCGGAGCGGGCGCGGTTGCCGCGACTGCGAGGGCAGACGTTGGGGCTCGTCGGGTTCGGGAACTCGGCCCAGGCGCTGGTGCCGAAGGCGCTCGGGTTCGGGATGCGGGTGATCGCGTGCACGCCGCGGCTCCGGCCTGGGGTCGAGGGCGGGGTCGAGTTGACGGACGACCTCGCGTACCTGCTCTCGGAGGCGGACTACGTCTCGATCCACGCGCCGGCGAGCGCGGAGACGGACGGTCTGATCGGGGAGGAGGCCCTGCGGCGGATGAAGCCGACGGCGTACCTGATCAACACGTCGAGAGGCGCGCTCGTCGACGAGGTCGCGCTGGAGCGGGCGTTGCGGGAGGGGTGGATCGCGGGCGCGGGGCTCGACGTCCTGCGGGTGGAGCCGGCGCCGCCGGAGCAGCCGCTGCTCGGGCTCGAGAACGCGGTCGTGACGCCGCACGCGGCGTTCTACTCCGACGCCGCGATCGTCGAGCTGCAGGAGAAGGCGGCCCGGAACGTGGCGACGGTGCTCCGAGGGGAGGTGCCGGCGGCGACGGTCAACCCGGCCGTGCTGGAGCAGCCGAACCTCCGGCTCCGCGCGTCCGCCGCCCGCTGAGCCGGGCGGCGGCAGAGACAGGCCGCGTCAGCGACCGTCGACGGCGCCCCAGGTCGCTTCGAGCTCGGCGACGACGTCGGCCGCGATCTCGGCCGGGTCGCCCTCCCGCGCCTCCTCCTCGGCCCACGTCCAGCCCTCGAGGTACGCGTCGGTCCCGACGAGCCCCTCGCGCATGGCGACGCGGTCGATCTCGCGCTGCCAGCGCTCGTCGAGCTGACGGCTGACGGCGCGCGCCCCATCGGGGACGACCTTCACCTGCGCGGGGATGCCGCGCCAGCGGAGCACGCGGACGCGGCATGCCGCCATCAGTCGAGCTCTCCCGCCCGGTAGGCCTTCAGGTAGGCGCGGCAGTTGCGGTCGGCGCTGGTGAGCACGTCGAGCGCGAGCTGCACGGGCCGCGAGTCGCGGGCGAGCGACGCGAGGCGGCGGGGATCGCTCGTGACCGGGTCGACGATGCCGCTGTCGGCTCCGGCCTCGATCGCGAGGAGGAGGAAGGCGTCGTTGAGGAGCCGCCGGTTGGGGAGCCCGAAGCTGACGTTGCTCATCCCTCCCGTGATGTGGATCGCGGCGCCGTAGCGCGAGCGCAGGTCGCGGATCGCGTCGAGGCAGTGGTTGCCGAACGCGCCGTCGACGGAGATCGGGAAGACCAGCGGGTCGACGTAGATGCGATCGAGCGGGATGCCTCGCCCGAGGGCGAGCTCGACCATGCGGCTGCCGTACTCGAGCCGTTGCGCCGCGTCGCTCGGCATTCCCTTCTCGCCCGCCGCCGTCACGATCACGGCACAGCCGTGGGCGGCCGAAACGTCGAGCGCTTCCTGCCGCTCGAGCGAGGCGGAGTTGAGCATCGCGTCGGCCGCACGGTTGCCGAGCGCCTCGAAGCCCGCGGCGATGATCTCGAGATTCGAGGAGTCGATCGCGAGCGGCGTGTCCGTGCGCGACTGCACGAACGAGACGAGCCACCGCATCGTCGCGATCTGCTCGGGGAGGCGATGGGAGACCTCGTCGACGTTGACGTCCAGGTAGTGGGCGCCGGCGTCGACCTGGCGACGGACGATCGTCTCGAGGTAGGCACCGGCGACCTCGGCGTCGTCGGTCTCGTTCATCGCCGCTTGAACCGCGATCCGCACGTGCTTCGCCCGCCCCTCGAGATACGGCTGCAGCTCCTTCTCGGAGCCCGGGATCGGCAGCGTGCGCGACCCGCCCTCGACGTCGGTGAAGAGGATCGACTCGCGTCCCTCTCCGTCGGGGCCGATCTCCGGCCCGTCGAGCCGGAGCACCCGGGTCGTGTGGACGTTCTCGCCGATGACGACGAAAGGCGCGGTCACGGACGGCTTCCGCCGGCTCGTCCGGGCGTCCGTCGCACGGCGGCTGTGTCTTCGAGCATCGTCTCCTCCTCGTGGTGCGTGTCCACGACCACGCAGCGGCGCCGCAGTGCGAGCGCGGCGCTCACGCGACGAGGAGGTCGGGGATCGGCTTGAACTGGCAGCCCTCGACGAAGATGTCGAAGAAGTCGGGCGTCGTCTCGAGCTCGACGTGCTCGACGCGCCGGACGACCTGCTCGAGCCGGTCGCGCGCAGCGCGGTCGAGGAGCAGGCGGCGCGCGCCGCGGATGGCGGCGTTCCCGGCCTTGACGATGCGCTCGGCCGGCACCGGCGGCAGGAACCCGATCGCGATCGCGTTCTCGAGGTCGACGTGGCTCGCGAAGCCGCCGGCGAGGTAGAGGCGGTCGACGTCGGCCGGCTTGAGGCCGAGCGTCCGCAGGACGATCCACTGCCCCGCCGTGTTCGCCGCCTTCGCCTGGGCGAGGTTGGACGCGTCCGCCCGCGAGAGCGTGATCCCGCTCGCGGGATCGACGACGACCTCGCGCGCCTTGCCGGCGAAGACGCCAAGGGGGCTCATCGTCCCGGTTCTCCGGAGCTCGGCCAGCAGGTCGATCAGCCCCGAACCGCAGATGCCCCGGGGGCGGACGCTGCCGATCACGTCGAGCTCGAAGCCGCCGTCATCGCGCATCCTGACCGTCTCGATCGCGCCCTCCGCGCCCTGCATCGCCCAGGTGACGAGGCCGCCCTCGAACGCGGGCCCCGCCGGGCAGCTCGCGGCGACCAGGCGGTCGGGGGTCGCGACGAGCACCTCGGTGTTGGTGCCGATGTCGACGACCATGACGACGCGCTCGTCGCCGCCGCCGTCGACGCCGAGCG
>Ga0194132_10013282_pt1 | contig 10035 bp, 9 predicted proteins | sample TA2KigOf80mmetaG_FD_148612 | JGI IMG/M metagenome (GOLD analysis project Ga0194132, IMG submission 148612) | Freshwater microbial communities from Lake Tanganyika, Tanzania - TA2015054 Kigoma Offshore 80m | ecosystem: Environmental > Aquatic > Freshwater > Lake | place: Tanzania: Lake Tanganyika... | reverse complement strand
GAGCGCCGCTCGCAGTCCGGCCGGGGCGAGTTCCTCGTCGTCTGGGGGCGCCGGCGCGTCGGCAAGACCGAGCTGCTGAGCCACTTCCTCGAAGGCCGGCGCGGAGTTCACTTCGAGGCGACGGAGGGTCTCGAACCCGACCATCTCCATGACCTGACGTCGATTCTCCAGGCCGAGACGGGCAGCCCGTTGCTTGCGGCTCAGGGGCTCGCGAACTGGCAGGCGGGTCTCGCCGCGATCGCCGACTACGCCCGGACAGAACCGACGGTCGTCATCCTCGACGAGTTCCAGTGGATCGCCCACGCGACGCCCGATCTCGGCTCGCTCGTCAACCGGTGGTGGCGCGAGGTCGGCCGCCTGCTCCCGATCCTCCTGATCGTCTCGGGCAGCGAGGTCGCGTTCTTCGAGCGAGACGTGCTCACCGGGACGATGTTCGGACGTCGAACGGGTCAGCTGCAGCTGGCGCCGTTCGACTACCGCGCAGCAGGCCTCTTCTTTCCCGGCTGGTCACCCGAGGATCGAGTCAGGGCATATGCGGTCTGCGGTGGCATGCCGTACTACCTCGAGCAGTTCGACGAGCGGCTCCCGCTCGAGGAGAACCTCCTGCAGGCCATGCTCTATCGCTCCGGCGTGCTGCACGAGGAAGCGAAGCTCCTCCTCCACGAGGAGCTGCCCGAGCCACAGAAGTTCTTCTCGATCCTGAGAGCGATCGCGAACGGCGCGACTCGCCACAATCAGATCGCGCAACGCACCGGAGTCCGGAACAGCGCGCTTCACAATGCCCTCGGGCTTCTCCGTGAGCTGTATCTCGTCAGGCGAAAGGTTCCCGTCACGGCCGCCAATCCCGATCGCACGAAGCAAACCAGCTACGAGATCACCGACGGCTATCTGCGCTTCTACTTTCGCTTCATGCATCCGTTCGAGAGCCGTCTCAAGAACGACGCCGATGCCGGGCAACACCTACGCCAGACGATCCTGCCGAACCTCGACGAGTTCGTCTCCAGACCAACCTTCGAGGAGGTCTGCCAGGAGTACCTGAGGGCGGCGGAAGGAGCCGCGGCGGTCGGCAGCTGGTGGGGCCAGGTTCGCCAGGGCTCGAAGTGGATCAGCCGCGAGCTCGACGGCGTCGCACTCGACGGAGACGGCAACGCGATTGCGATCGCGAGCTGCAAGTGGACGAGCGCGCAGGCCGGAGTCGCCGAAGAGGCGTTGCTGACCCGGCTCGAGACGGAGTTGCCGAAGACGGGCCCACCCGTTCGTCACTACTTCTTCTCGAAGTCCGGCTTCGACAGCCCCCTCACGGCTCTTGCAGCAGCCGATCCGAACAGAATCAGGCTCGTCGCGCCGGGCGATCTCTACGCCCAGGGACGCCCCGCGCGTCGTGTCCGTAAAGCCTCGTGACCCGAGTTGAACCGTCCGTCCGACCTCGAGAGCTTCCCCGGCTGAGGTCGGTCGACGGGGCGGACGCCCGCCATCCGATCCGTCCGACTGAAGTCGGACGGGGAAAGCCGGAGCCCGACGGGCTAGGCGGCCTTGATCTCCATGATCTTGTACTTGATCACGGCCCCGCGCGGCGTCGTCACCTCGACCGTATCGTTCTTCTTCTTGCCCATGATCGCCTTCCCCACCGGCGACTCGTTCGAGAGCTTGCGCTCGGCCGGGTTCGCCTCCGCCGAGCCGACGATGTGGTACTCGACCGTCGCCTTGGCGTCGACGTCGCGCAAGCGGACGACGGAGCCGATCGAGACGACGCTCGTGTCGACGTCGCCCGTGTCGATGATGCGGGCGTGCGCGAGGCGCTTCTCGAGCTGGGCGATCTTGTGCTCGAGCATCGCCTGCTCGTTCTTGGCGTCGTCGTACTCCGCGTTCTCGGCGATGTCGCCGAACTCGCGTGCGACCCGGATTCGCTCGGCGATCTCCCGCCGCTTGTCGTTGCGGAGGAGGTCGAGCTCCTCCTTCAGCGCCTCGTACCCCTCCGGTGTGAGGATGACTTCCTTCAAGGAGCCCTCCGGGAAAACGTCGTGTCTGCTCGGGCAACCGCGAAAACCGGGCGTCCCGCGGGGCAGGGAATCCTAGCCGAATCGCGCCCCGGGTTCCACAGTCAACCGCGCGATCGGCTGTACCCTGGCCCGATGCGAGCGAATCTGCGCGAGAGCTGGTCGATCGGGGGCGTCGAGATCCCGACGCGGCTCGTCCTCGCCCCGATGGCGGGCGTCAGCGTGCAGGCGTTCAGACGCCAGGGCCGCCGGTTCGGCGCCGGGCTCGTCTGCTCGGAGATGGTCAGCTGCGCCGGCATCGAGCATCGCAACGAGCGCACGCTCGGGTACCTGCGCGTCGCCGCCGACGAGCACCCGCTCGCGATCCAGCTCTTCGGCAGCGACCCGGCCACGATGGGCGAGGCCGCGCGCCTCGTCACCGACGCCGGCGCCGACTTGATCGACGTCAACTTCGGCTGCCCCGTGCGCAAGGTGACGAAGACGGGCGCGGGCGCGACGCTCCTCGACGATCCCGACCGCGCCTGCCGGATCGTCGACGCGATCGCCTCCTCCACCCCGCTCCCGGTCACCGTGAAGATGCGGCGGGGCCTCCGGAACGGCTCGCGAACGTGCCTCGACGTCGGCCCGAGGCTCGTCGAGGCGGGCGCCGCCGCGCTGACGCTGCACCCGCGCTCCGCCGAGCAGATGTACACGGGAGTCGCCGACCACGCGCTCACGGCCGAGCTCGTCGACCTCGTCGACGTGCCGGTGATCGCGAGCGGCGACGTCACGTCGCGCGTTCGGGCCGAGGCGGTGCTCGAGGGCACGGGCGCAGCTGCCGTCATGGTCGGACGCGGCGCCCAGGGCAATCCGTGGGCCCTCCGCGAGATCGTCGACGGCGACGACACCGAGCCGGCGCTCGAGGAGGTGATCGCCGAGCTGCTCCTCTTCGTCCGCGAGACTGCGCGCGAGCTCGGGGAGCGGCGGGCCTCGGGCTTCCTCAAGAAGTTCTACGGCTGGTACCTCGGTCGCGGCCGCTTCTCGCGGCCGTTCAAGCAGGAGATCCTCGTGCTGAACGACCTCGCCGAGATCGAGCGCCGCCTCCTCGCCGCCGCGCCGGGGGCGGCCGCCCTGCTCGAGGAGCTCGAGGCGGACGTGCCGCGGGCCGAGGAGGTCACGCTCGCGCTGCCGATCTCCGCCTTCGGCGGCGGCTGAGACGCAAGAAATCGTCCGCTCCTAGCGATGATCCCTCGTGCGAGGGAACCGGTCGTGTGATACCCCTTCCGGGGCACGTGGCCGCGCCGTCCGCGCCTACGTTGAGGACAACGATCTTCGACTGTAGGGGGCACTGCGCATGCGGCAGGACGGCGGCACCAACGAAGGAACCAGGGCGAACGCGCTCTGGGGAGGCGGCAAGCGGGTTCGCATCGCCCTCGGAGGCACGCTGCTCGTGCTTGTCGCTGCAGTCGCCGCGCTCGCGACGCCCCACCGGGGAACGGCCTCGGGCGCAGACGCCTACGTTCCCGACGCGCTCGCCGCAGCGGCGAAGAGCGAGCAGACGAAGACCTTCAAGGTGATCGTGCAGTCGCGGAGCGGTGGAGCCGCGAAGGCGGAGAGCGCCGTAACAGACGCGATGCGGCAGAAGCCCGGCAAGGCGAAGGGCTCGAAGAAGCGGTTCAGCTCGCTTCCAGCCGTCGCGGCGGAACTCACGGGGGACCAGATCGAGGAGCTCGCGGACGACCCGGGCGTCCTCGCGATCACGCCCGACGTCGAGATTGTCCCGACGTACTCGAACAGCCAGAAATGGGTCCCCTCGACCGAGCTTCTCGAGCTCAAGACCAACGCGTAGTCGAGCAAGGCATCGTTCCCGACGATCGCGATCGTCGACTCCGGTGTCGAGCCGCGCAGCGACTTCGGCAAGCGGCTGCTCACATCCGTTGACTTCGTGTCCGGCGGCCTCAACTCCGACGGCGACGGCTTCGGCCACGGGACGCTCGTCGCAGGCATCGCTACCGGTGGCGCCGAGGTCTACTCGGGCGTCGCTCCCAGGGCGAAGCTCGTCTCGCTCGACGTCCTGAACGATCTCGGTGTCGGCTCGATGAGCGACGTCATCGCCGCGTGCGACTGGATCCTCCAGAACAAGGCGCAGTACAACATCCGCGTCGCCAACTTCTCCATCAACGCCGGTGCGGGGGCGAGCATCCTCTTCGACCCGCTCGACCGGGCCGTCGAGCGGCTCTGGCTCAACGGCGTCGTCGTCGTCGCGTCGGCTGGCAACTACGGCAACATCGCCTCGGGCGTTCTCTTCTCACCTGCGAACGACCCCTTCGTGATCACCGTCGGCGCCTCCGACGTCAACGGCGACGGCGACGGCGACAAGTACAACGACTTCGCCGCACCCTGGTCGTCGTCGGGCTACACCTACGACGGGTTCTTCAAGCCGGAGCTGGCTGCCCCCGGCCGGCAGATCACCTCGTCCGTGCCGGCAGCCTCGACCCTGGCCACGCTGTTCCCTAGCCGCAAGGCGGCATCCAACTACATGTGGATGTCCGGCACGTCGTTCGCCGCCCCTCTCGTCTCGGGGACAGCGGCCTGGATGCTCGCACGGAACCCCAGCTGGACGCCCGACCAGGTCAAGGGCGCGCTCATGCTCGATGCGGACGAGCCGGACGGCTACGACGCCCCCGGAGCTCTCGGCGTCGGCGTCCTCGACAGCGACGGCGATCCCGGCACCGGCAACCCGCCGAACCCGAACGCGGCGCTGAACCAGTTCGTCGTGATCGACCCGACGACCGGGCAGAAGGTGTTCGACTCGGCCAGCTGGGCGAGCGCGGCCGCGGCCAATGCGTCCTGGGCGAGCGCTTCCTGGTCGTCCGCCTCGTGGGCGAACGCGTCCTGGTCGAGCGCGTCCTGGTCGAGCGCCTCGTGGGCCGACGCCTCCTGGGCCGATGCCTCGTGGGCGAACCACGTGCTCGCGAACACGCTCTCGGTCGAGTAGAGGGACGACAACGTGGCTCGAAGCTCCGCGTCGAGCCACTGACGCGTCCCGCCCGGCCCGCAGGCACGGCCGGGTCGCCGCGAGGCCCGGCCGCAGGAAGGCCGCGACGATGCGGATTCCGTCGCGGATCGCCGTATCTCGACCGGACGGAGCGCCTCGAGGCCGACCGCAAAGGTCACCCCAACGAGGCATGGCAGCAGGCGCCGGGCGCCGGTTTCATGGAGGAGTGCCTGCGCACGTGTCCGACGTTGGTCCTCCGCGGGAGGTCGCGGGGCTCCGCGTCGTCGTCTCGTCCGACGACGAGGCGGGCCGCAGCGGCGCGCCGCTCGCGTTCGCGCTGCTCCTCTTCGCCGCCGCTGCCCACGCCGCCTGGCTCGTCCTCGCCGGCCCCCCGAGCGGCCTCGACGCAGGCGTCACGGCCGTCATGCTCGCCGCCGCGGTGCTCTCGGAGCGCCTCGCGATCCGGATCGACACCCGCTCGTCTTACACGTTCCTCGTCCCGCTGATCGTGCTCGGCGCGATCCTCGGCGGCCCGACGGCGGCCGGCGCGTGCGTCCTCGCCGCGCAGCTCGGACGCCGCAAGGCGACCGCCGCCCGAAGAGCCTTCGAGCTCGGCCTCGGCGGCACGCAGGCGCTCGCGGCCGGCCTCATCGCCGAGACGGTGCGCGACGGGGAGACCTGGATCCTGCTCGCAGCCTTCGCGGGCCTCTTCGCGACCGCGTCGCTCAACACGGTCGCACGCACGTTCCTGCTCCGTCGGGAGGACAGCGGCGAGCGGTCGATCTCGCCGCGCGTGTCGCGTAGCGCGGTCATCGACCTCGTCGAGTGCGCCCTGGCGACGCCGATCGTCGCGATCGTCGCCTTCGTCAGCATCGCGAGCAGCACCCTCGCCGCCACCGGGCTCGCCTCGGTCGTGCTCGCGCTCGGGCTCGCGAGCCGCGCGCGGGCGTCGAGCGTGACGGCGCTCGCGTCGGAGCGGGCGGCCGCACGTCGCGATCAGCTGACGGGCGCCCCGAACCGCCGGGCCTTCGAGGAGGCGCTTGCGATCGAGCACGCCCGCGTCGCCCGCGGCGGCGCACCCGCCGGTGTCTTCGTGGTCGACATCGATCGGTTCAAGTCGGTGAACGACCGCTTCGGCCACCACGTCGGAGACGAAGTGCTCGTCGGCGTCGTCGAGCGCATCAAGTCGGGGCTCCGCTCGCCCGACCTGCTCGCCCGCTGGGGCGGCGAGGAGATCGTCATCCTCGCGCCCGGAATCAAGACGATCGACGGGCTGACGGCGTTCGGCGAGCGCGTCCGCCGCCTCGTCGGCGACGTCCCCCTCGCGACGAAGACGACGGCGATCCCGATCACCGTGTCGGTCGGCGGGACGCTGATGGACGGGCGCTCGTCCCCGCAGGCCGCGCTCAAGGCCGCGGACGGCGCGCTCTACGACGCCAAGCGAACGCGCGACACGTGCGTCGTCGCCCGGCCACCGCGCTCGGCGCTTCGCCTCGACGAGCGAAGCCACCGCACGGCGTCGTGAGACGTCTCCGGCGCGGAGGCCGGAGCCGTCAGCTGTTCAGCTCCCAGACGAGCCGCAGGCCGTCGAGCGTGAGGAACGGGTCGACGAGCTCGATCGTCGACGAGTGGGTGGCGACGAGCTCGGCGAGACCGCCGGTCGCGACCACGCGCGCGTCGGGCGAGCCGAGCTCGCCGCGGATCGCGGCCACGATCCCGTCGACCTGTCCGCCGAACCCGTAGACGACACCCGACTGCAGGCCCTCCACGGTCGTCTTCCCGATCACGCTCGGAGGCTCGACGTAGTCGACCGTGACGAGGCGTGCAGCACGCGCGAAGAGCGCCTCCATCGACGTCTCGATGCCCGGCGCGAGGACGCCGCCGACGTAGTCGCCCGCGGCCGAGACGACGTCGAAGTTCGTCGACGTCCCGAAGTCGACGACGATCACGGGGGCGCCGTACTTCGCCTTCGCGGCGACCGAGTTGACGATGCGGTCGGGGCCGACCTCGCGCGGGTCGTCGTAGCGGATGGGAATGCCCGTCTTGACGCCCGGGCCGACGACGAGGATCGGTGCACGCGCCCAGCGCTCCGCGAGCCGCTGCCATTCGCGGACGAGGGTCGGCACGGTCGTCGAGAGGCACACGCCCTCGACCACCTCGTAGTCGAGGAGGCCGTCGAGGAGCACGCCGAGCTCGTCGCCCGTCCGCGTGCGATCCGTGGCGAGGCGCCAGCTGTCGCGCAGCCTGTCCGCGTCGTAGAGGCCGAGGACGGTCTGCGTGTTACCGACGTCGACCGCGAGGAGCATCGGCAGCAGCGGGCGCTCAGGGACGCTCGTCGTCGGGCGGCAGGAGCGGATCGCCGAGCCGCTCGGCAAGCTCCTCGGCCGTGACGAGCGGCTCGTCGCCCTCGCCGCGGAGCTCCTCGACCGTGACGTCTCCCGACGTGTAGACGTCCGCCCGCGGGATGATGCGGGTCGGGCGGTTCTTGTCCCACACCCAGACGTCCTCCATCTGAACATGGCAGAACGGGTAGGCGGCCTGCGGGGAGACCTTGAGGTCGAGACGGTTGCAGAGGTAGGTCGCGTCCTGCGTGAGGACGCAGTAGCGGAAGAGCGGGAAGACCGCCGTGTACTCCCGCTTGAGGCGGAGCTCGAGCTCAGCCTCGAACTCGTCGAGCTCGTCGAGGTGTGACATCGACGTGAGTGTAGAGGCCATGGCACAGCCCCGGTCTGCCTATCGCGGCACGGAAGGCGCCTGTGGCCGGACGACGAGCCCAGGCGTGCAGGAAAGAGCGGCGAGAAGGTCGGCGGCACGACCGCTGCCCGGGATGACGAGTCCGGGATCGAGATCGACCAGCGGCTCGAGGACGAAGCACCGCTCCTGCGCACGGGGGTGCGGCACCTGCAGCCCGGGCTCGTCGACGACCAGGTCTCCGTAGAGCAGGAGATCGAGATCGATCGACCGCGGACCGTTGCGCGGCCCCGTGCGGACGCGGCCGAGACCCGCCTCGACGGCGAGGAGCGCGGCGAGAAGCGCGGCGGGCGGCATGTCCGTCTCGAGCTGCGCGGCGCCGTTGAGGAACCGCGGTTGATCGGTGTAGCCGACCGGGTCCGTCTCCCGAAGCGACGAGACCCGCACGACATGCACGACGGGCAACGCATCAAGCGCGGAGAGGGCCGCGTCGATCGCCTCCTCGCGGTCGCCGAGGTTCGCGCCGAGGCCGATGGTCGCGACCGCCACTGAACACCCAGGCTACACCGTGCTAACGCGGCCCGAACGACCGATCGCGATACTTGACCGAATGCGACAGCTGATCGCCTCCTGCGTCGCTGCGCTGGTCTCCGTCTGCGCGCCGGCCGCCTGGGGCGGAGATGGAGTCACCGACCTCCTTGTGGTGCTCCGGCCCGGAGCCGTGTGCACTCACTCGACGATCCTCCGCGGCCGTGGAGCCGTCCAGGTGAGCTCCTCGATCTGGCTCTGGCGCCTCAGCGCCGGTGGCGGCTCGAAGGCGCTCCTCGAACGGCTGCGACACGACGGCGCTCTCGCCTTTGCCGAGCCCGATCGCCTGCACAGAACGGCCGCCTCGTCGACAGCCGTCGCCCGCGCCGACTTCGGCGACCCGCTCGTGGCGGCGTCGTGGTGGCGACAGACGATCGGCGTCGCCGAGCTGACGCCGCCAGGCCCGGGTGTGCCGGTCACGATCGTTGACTCGGGCGTCGACTTCGCCCACGAGGAGTTCACGAACCGCGCGAACACCACCCCGGTCAACGCGCAGGAGCCTCCGGGCGTCGGGGGCAGGCACGGGACCATGGTCGCGTCGGTGCTCGGTGCGCCGGTGAACGGCGTCGGCCTCGTCGGCATCTACCCGGAGGCCGTCCTCCGCTCCTACGACGCCAGGATCAGCGACGAGACGAGCCTCGCGACAGGACAGATCGTGGCGGGAATCCTCGCGGCCTCCGAGATCGGGAAGGGCGTGATCAACCTCAGCCTCGGCGGCTCGAGCAGAAGCCTCTCGATCGAGCGTGCCGTCCACGAGGCAATGCGGCGCGGCTCGCTCGTCGTCGCCGCCGCCGGCAACTCCGGCGACGTCGGCAGCGCTCTCGAGTACCCCGCCGCCGTGCCGCACGTCTTCACGGTCGCGGCGACCGACCAGACCGACACGGTCGCGCGCTTCTCGAGCCGCTCCGGGTTCGTCGACCTCGCTGCGCCCGGCGTCGACATCGGCGTCGCACGCCCCGTGTCGCTCGGCGGGCCCTACTCGGAGGAGTCCGGCACGAGCTTCGCGGCGCCGCTCGTCTCGGGGGCGGCAGCCTGGATCTGGACGCTCCGCCCGGAGCTCGACGCGAGCCAGGTCGCCGAGATCCTGCGTGCGTCGGCCCGCGACGTCGGTGCACCAGGCTGGGACAAGGAGACGGGCCACGGGATCCTCGACGTCCCGGCCGCGCTGGCGCTGCCGACCCCCTCCGCCGACGGCGGCGAGCCGAACGACGACATCGAGTTCGTCGACCCGGCGGGCACGAAGTACGGCGGACAGCTGCCCCTGACGACGGCCTCGCAGACCGCGGCCACGATCTCGGCGCGGCTGACGCGCTTCGACGATCCTCGCGACGTTCATCGCCTCTGGCTGCCGCGCAGGAGCACGGTCACGATCGCCGTCCAGAGCGACCTGCCCGTCAGGCTCCAGCTCTTCCGCGCGGGCTCCGCGGCCACCGTTCTCGGTACCGGGGCCGCCGTCGATCGCCTGGCGACGACCGCGACGACCACCTCCGGCGCCCTGACGTACACGAACCGCGATCAGGGCCGGGTGGCGTACGTCGCGGTCCTGATGCCGAGGACGCCGGGCAGGAGCATCGCCTACTCCCTCAGCGTCACCTCGGATCGCAATCTCTGAGCCGAGGCCCGTTTCCTTCGAAGCTCTGAAGAGACGACCACGCGCCGGCCGGGCGTGCTGGGCGAGAGCGCCGCTAGTGCCCCTTCAGTGAAAGCAGCCTCGTTTCTCGGCGCGGCGGAGTTTGGGGTCGTGGCGGTGGTGGTTTCGCCGGTCGATGTAGCGGAGGAGCT
>Ga0194132_10013281_pt1 | contig 10036 bp, 11 predicted proteins | sample TA2KigOf80mmetaG_FD_148612 | JGI IMG/M metagenome (GOLD analysis project Ga0194132, IMG submission 148612) | Freshwater microbial communities from Lake Tanganyika, Tanzania - TA2015054 Kigoma Offshore 80m | ecosystem: Environmental > Aquatic > Freshwater > Lake | place: Tanzania: Lake... | reverse complement strand
GTGGTGCCGGAGCGGGCGTCGCAGCGGCAGGCGGGGGCGGCGGAGCGGCGGGAGCCGGCGCGGGCGGAGGCGGCGCTACGTCCGCCTTCCTGGCTTCGACGGCCTTCGCCGCTGCTTCCTCGGCGCGCTTCGCATCTTCCGCGCGGCGGGCGGCTTCTGCCTCTTCGGCACGGCGCGCTTCCTCGGCCTCGGCAGCCTGTTCGGCCTCGTGAACGGCGCGCTCGGCGTCGGTCTCGGCCTTTGCCTTGGCCTCGGCCTCGGCATGGGTCGCTTCCTGCACCGCCTTCATGCGGCGCTGCGCTTCTTCGGCGGTCAGGTTGCGGACGGCGTGCGCCTGATCGGCATCGAGCTCCATGTCGAGCTCGGGCGCATCGCGGACCTCGGTCATGCGACCGCCGGCACCCTGGGCGAAGGTGCGCTTCTTCTTCACCTCGACGGTGACCGTCTTCGACCGGCCATGCGGGAAGCTCTGGCGGACCTGCCCAGCCTCCACAGTCTTCTTCAGCTCGAGCTTTCCCGGGCGGGAAAGGCTCAGCATCTTCTTGCGGTCCTGCTCGTCGGTCGCCGTCATCGGGCCTTCGCTTTCCGTCACGCTCTCAACACCCTCAACTCTTCCGCAAACCCTTCAACCGCTCCGCTTCGAGCCCGATGCGTTTGGCGAACGCACCCCTGGCCACGAAGCCGTGCACCGTGTGCTCGCGGCCGAAGGCCTGCGCGAGCTCCCTCGCATCCAGGCAATCGACCACCGCCGCACCCGGCGCCAGCGGCACGAGCTTCGCCCGCCCGTCGGCGGCACCGTCGCTCGCTTCCAGCAGCACGGCACCCTCGGTGCCCCCTGCCTTCAGGTGCTCGCGCACCTTCTCGAAACCCGCCACCGCCTGGCCTGCCTTGCGGGCAAGCCCGATCCGCTCGACCAGCCGCCGGACCAGCAGCGCCTCCAGCCGGTCGGCCAGTCCCGGCTCGACCTCGGCGCCGGTCGCCCGGCGGATCAACCCCTTCGCCTCCGCCCGCTCCACCACCGCACGCTCAGGTGCCAGGTAGTGACCGCGGCCCGGCAGCTTCGCATCCAGGTCCGGCACCGCCTTGCCGTCGGGACCGACGACCAGGCGGATCAAGCTCGCCTTCGCTGCGACCCGGCCCGACGCGAGGCAGCGCCTCTCGGGGCCGGTCTCGCCCTCAGGCGTGAGCGGATGAGCCGGCACCACTGCCCGCCCCTTCCTTGCCCTCGCCTTCGAACCAATGGGCACGCGCCGCCATGATGATCTCGTTCGCCTGCTCCTCGTTCATCTCTTCCTTGCCGACGATCTCGATCAGCTCGTCGGAGGCGAGGTCGCCCAGGTCGTCCAAGGTCTTCACACCCTTCTCGCCGAGCGCCACCAGGTGCTCGGGCGTCAGGCCCTCGAGCGCCGCCACCTCGTCGGCGACGCCGAGATCCTTGCGCTGCTGCGTCAGCTTCTCGTTGCGCTCGGCGATGTAGGCACGCGCGCGCTCGCGCAGCTCGCTCGCCACATCGCGGTCGAAGCCTTCGATCGACAGAAGATCGTCCAGCGGAACGAAGGCAACGTCCTCGACCGAGGTGAAGCCTTCGGTCACCAGCAGATGGGCGATGACGTCGTCGATGTCGAGGGCCTCCATGAACTTGGAGGAGAGGCGACGCATCTCTTCGGTGCGGCGCTCGGACTCTTCCGCCTCGGTCAGGATGTCGATGTCCCAGCCGGTCAGCATCGACGCCAAGCGCACGTTCTGGCCGCGCCGCCCGATGGCGAGCGAAAGCTGGTCGTCGGGAACGATCACCTCGATGCGGCCGGCCTCCTCGTCGAGCACGACCTTGGCGACTTCCGCCGGAGCCAGCGCGTTGACGACGAAGGTCGCGGTATCGGGCGACCACGGAATGATGTCGATCTTCTCGCCCTGCAGCTCCTGCACGACCGCCTGCACGCGGGATCCCCGCATGCCGACGCAGGCGCCGACCGGGTCGATCGAGGAATCGTGGCTGATCACCGCGATCTTGGCGCGGCTGCCCGGATCGCGGGCGACCGACTTGATCTCGATGATGCCGTCGTAGATCTCCGGCACTTCCTGGGCGAAGAGCTTCGCCATGAACTGCGGGTGGGTGCGCGAGAGGAAGATCTGCGGTCCGCGCGTCTCCTGGCGGACGTCATAGATATAGGCGCGGACGCGGTCGCCGGTGCGGAAGCTCTCGCGCGGCAGCAGCTCGTCACGGCGGAGGATCGCTTCGGCGCGACCCAGGTCGACCGTGACGTTGCCGAATTCGACGCGCTTGACCAGGCCGTTGACGATCTCGCCGGTGCGGTCCTTGTACTCCTTGAACTGGCGCTGACGCTCGGCGTCGCGGACCTTCTGCACGATGACCTGCTTGGCCGTCTGCGCGGCGATGCGGCCGAAATCGATCGGCGGCAGCGTGTCGACGATGTAGTCGCCGACCTTCGGATCCTCATGGATCCGCTTGGCGTCCTCGACGGTGATCTGCACCGCCTCGTTGTCGATCGTCTCGACGATCTGGCGGAAACGCATCAGGTTGATGTCGCCGCTCTGGCGGTCGATCTGCGCGCGGATGTCGTGCTCATGGCCGTACTTGGAGCGGCCGGCCTTCTGGATCGCCATCTCCATGGCTTCCAGGACCTCGTCGCGCTCGATCGCCTTCTCGCGTGCAACCGCGTCGGCGACCTGCAGAAGCTCCAATCGATTGAGTGCCAGTCCGGTTTCCATCGTCACGTCCGTTCAGTGTTTCTGTGCCTGGCGCAGCAGCTCGTCGGTCAGGACGAGTCGTGCCTTCTGGATCTGGGCGTAGGGCAGCGCCACCTCGCCTGTCTCCGCCTTCAGCTTCACCGTCTCGCCCTCGATGCCGAGGAGCTTGCCAGTGAATTTCCGCCGCCCCTCGATCGGGAAGCGGATCTCGAGCCGCGCCTCGTATCCGACGAAGCGCTGGAAGTCCTTTGGCCGAGTCAGCGGCCGGTCGAGACCAGGCGAGCTCACTTCGAGGGTGTAGGCGGACCGGATCGGATCCTCGACATCGAGCACGGCCGAAACCTGGCGGCTGATATCGGCGCAATCCTCGACCGTCATCGCCTGGTCGTCCTTGCGCTCGGCCATGATCTGGAGCGTCGGCTTGTGCTTGCCCGTGATCAGGATGCGGACGATCTCGTAGCCCATCGCGTCCAGCGACGGCGCGAGCAGGCGCTCGATACGCTCGACGGCAGTCCCGACCTGTTCGTCGTGGGGTTCGGACAAAGACGTTCCTCTAAGATCCCTGCGGGTCGATCGGCGGGCGGCAGACGCGGCCCAAACAAAAAGGTGGGCCGCGGCCCACCTGCTTCATCGACCCATCACTCTGATACGACAAGCCCGGGCCATAACCGGGAATGACGAGGCGGAATATAGAGATTTCCCCCGCCCCGGCAAGGTATTTCGGCGGGTTTTTCAGGTATCCACTAACCCTCGAAGGGATTGAGGGTCTTGGGCGTTCTCCGACCGCCAGGCGCCTAGACGTGCCGTCTCGGTATCCGCTTCCGCCAGCGCCGATGGGTGACCTTCCGGTCCTTGCTGAAGGCCGCCATCTCCGCATCCAGATGGAAGAATTCCGCGTCGGAGGTAAGGCGGGTGCGGGTCTCGACGCGCACCCGCCAGGGCCCCTTCTCCTGGCGGGTGGTCCAGCCCGCCTCGCACGACGCCGAGCCAGGGTCCTCCGGCAGGATTTCCAGGCGATAGGTGCCGTCGATCGAGGTCACAACCCCGTGCGGCAGGCGTGACCCGCCGCCGCGACGCGTGATCTCGGTCTGACGGCCTGTGGCGATATCACGTCGGATCTCGTTCACCCTTGGCCCGCGGTCGATATCGACCACGTCCTTTTCGGGTGCTGTCACCGGCGTCTCGAACGGCTTCAACGATCGATCCCGCCGCTGCGGCGTCCGCACCGGCAGGATGAGCGCGGCGCCGCGTCCGGCGAAGAGCGTCAATGTCACCGGCTCCGGCGCCGGCCAGATCATCGGCCAATAGGCGGCCGAGATCGCGAGCCTGAGGCGGTGACCCTTCGGGATTGCCTGGCCGAGATCGTTGAGCCTGAGATGTACACGTATGCGTCGGCCGGGCACCGTCGGCCGCGGCCGCGCATGGCCGTCGCGATGCGAGAGATTGAGGATGCCGTAGGTGACGCGCGTCGCAGCACCGTCGGGCGCAATATCGGAGAGACGGACGGCGATGTTCGCCTGGCGCCGATCCACCGCGAGATCGAGGACCACCTCGGGCGTGCCGAAGAGCTCGATGCTCCGCGTCAGCGGCTTCGTCTCGAAGCAGATCGAGCGGCCGTCATCCTCGTTCTGGTCGGTCGGCACGTCGCCGGGACTGCCGAACGGACACCAGGTGCCGGACGCGCTGCCTGTCGTCTCCGGCGAGCGCAAGGAGAATCGCGCACGCTTCGGCCGCTGCTCCCCGAGCGTGCTGTCGCCGAGGGCGAAGCGTCGCGGCCGTACCGATGTCGTCGGCCAGCCGCGCTCGGCGATCCAGCGGCCCGGGCGATGGACGTAGACGGGAGCCGGCGGCACGCTCTCCTGCATCTAGGCGCGGATCATCGGCTCGTCCATGATCCCGGTGTCGCGATCCTTGAGCCAGTGATCCCACCAGCGCATCGCCTCCTGCAGGAAGCCCATCGGGTTGAGGTCGGCGACATGCGGATAGGTGTGCGCCCAGGGCCCGATCAGCGCCTTCCGTGGCGCATCGAGGCCGCGCATCAGGCGAAGGATCGCGTTGGTGTAGGCATCCTCCCAGCCGCCGATCGCATAGACCGCGCAGCGGATCGCGCCAAAATTCTCGCTGACCGAGCCATGGCGCCAGAAGGCATCGCGCGTCTGGTGGCTCATCCAGCGCTCGACCGGATGCGGAATCGTCTTCAGGCGCTGCTTCCACATCTCGAGCCACCGTGATCCGACGACCGCCGGGTCGGGTGCGCGGCCCTGCTGCATGAAGAAGGCGCAGCCCCAGCCCATATTCTCGCCGAGCAGCGCGCCGCCCATGTAATGCGCGTCGTCCGTATAGCGGTCGTCGGTCGAGTCGACGGTGATGATCGCCTTCAATTCCGGCGGGCGGCGCGCCGCGACCTGCAGCGCATTGAAGCCGCCCCAGGAAATCCCCATCATCCCGACCTTGCCGGTCGACCAGGGCTGGCGCGCGATCCAGGCGATGACCTCGAGCGCGTCGTCCTGCTCCTGCTTCAGATACTCGTCGATCAGGACGCCCTCGGATTCGCCCGAGCCTCTGATGTCGACGCGGAGCGAGGCGTAGCCGTGACCGGCGAAATAGGCATGGATGCCATTGTCGCGCACATAGGTGCCGTCGCGATGGCGATAGGGCAGGTATTCGAGAATCGCCGGCACCGGCTTTTCGCGTGCATCGACCGGCAGCCAGATCCGCGCCGACAGCCGCGTGCCGTCGGACATCGGAATCCATTGATGCTCGATCTCGCGAACCCGTCGCGGAAAGCGGCGGACAATCCGCAACGTGCAGCTACTCGGCTGCGCGCGGCGCCTGCTTCTCCGCGGTCCAGCGCGTGAGGATGTCGCGCGACCTGGCGTTGCCCGGCGCCATCTCCTCGTCATGGCCGGCACGCTTGGCGGTCAGCTCGACGACGTAGCCGTTGGGATCGCGGAAGTAGATCGAGTCGATGAAGCGGTGATCGGAAATGCCGCGCGTCTCGATACCCGCGGCCTTGCCCTTCTCCAGCATCGGCCTCAGCACCTCGGGCGCGACTTCGAGCGCGATGTGCAGATCGAAATCATGCTGCGCCTTGAACTCGAACGGCATGTCCGGCGCCTCGAAGAAGGCAAGGAAGGAGCCATCGTCGAGGCGATAGAAGGTATGCAGTACCTTCGTCTTCCGGCCGCTCTTGGTCTCGGCGATCTCGAGCGCGCCGCTCAGCGGTAGGCCGAGGAAGTCCTCGTAGAAGGCGCGCGTCTCTTCCGAGTCGCGGCAGCGATAGGCGTTGTGGTGCAGGCCCTTGATCATCGGGCTCCTCCTGATGTGGGGAGGGCGGTCACTTCTTCTGCGACTTGGCGTACTGGATGTAACCCCGGACGTCCGCCACCGGCTCCGCATAGGCCTTGCCCAGCGCCGCCTCCATGTCGGCGACATAGGCCTTCGCCCAGGCAGGCATGGGATAGTCGATCGCGCCGAGGAATTCGAGCGTGGAGGCCACGCGCATATCGGCGATCGACGGGCTCGCGCCGCCGATGAATTTCTCGCTGCCGAGATAGAAGGTGCGGAACACCTCGAGCACCTCGGCGATCGCATCCTCCGCCGACTTCCGTGCCTTCTCCTTGTCGGCGGGCGAAGCATCGCTCGATCCCACCTCGCCCGGATAGGCCGGGAATCCCAGCGCCGGATAGGTGGCGCGCGCGATGAGCGGGTAGAGCGTGCCGGTGTGATAGAACATCGCGCTATCGATCATCGCGCGCTTGCCGGGGTCGGTCGGATAGAATTTCGAGAGCCCGTGCTTGTTGCAGAGATACTGCATGATCGCGCAGCTCTCCCACATCGCCGCCTTCGGCAGGTCGCTCGATTCCAGCATCGGCGTCATATGCGCCGGGCACTTCGCCAGGAATTCCGGCGAGCGCGTGTGACCCCAGACATCGGCCTCGTCATGTGGCAGGCCGGACGCGCGCATGAACATGCGCACCGCCATGCTGTTGACGCTGGGCTTCAACATGCTGAGCTTGAGCATCCAACCCTCCCCGTTTGACCGAAATCGTAATCGGCGCCTCTTGCCTGAGCAACCGTCAAGGCTGTTAACTGCCGAGTTCCGCCGCCCGCCTGGTCGCGGCGGCGATGGCGCGATCGAAGATAGGCTGGATGCCGTCCGCCGCCATCAGCACCTTGAGCGCTTCGAGCGTGGTGCCTCCGGGGCTGGTGACGTTCTGGCGAAGCTGCGCCGCGGATTCCGGCGACAGCCGCGCGAGCTCGCCCGAGCCCGAGACGGTGACGCGCGCCAGCCGCATCGCGAGATCGGCTGGAAGCCCCGCCTTCTCGCCGGCCGCGGCCAAGGTCTCGATCAGCAGGAAGACATAGGCGGGGCCGCCGCCCGAGACGGCGGTGACCGGGTCGATCAGCGCCTCATCCCCGACCCAGGCGACCTCGCCGACGGCAGCGAGGAGGTCGTCGCAGCGCTTCTTCGCCGCCGCTGTAACGCCGGGGCCGGCGACGGCGACGGTCATGCCGCGGCCGACCGCCGAGGGCGTGTTCGGCATCGAGCGCACGATCGCCGCTCCGCCGAGCGCCTTCGACATGCCGTCGATGCGCTTGCCGGCCATGACCGACAGGAAAGTCGCGGCCCTGAAGCGCGCGAGCTGGGGCAGCACCGACGGCGCCGTTTGCGGCTTTACTCCCAGTACGACGATCTCGGGCTTGAGGTCGGGGGGCAGCGCGTCGAGGCTTTGATGCCAGGTGATGCCGGGCTTGCCGCGGAAACCCGCGACGGAGTCGGCGTTGGGCTCGACGAGATGGGCGCCGGCGGAAAGCAACGAGCGTGCGAGCCAGCCTTCCAGCATAGCGCCGCCCATCTTGCCGCAGCCGACGAGGAGGATAGGTCCAGTCATCGGCCGACGATAGACCGGCGGCTTAGGCCTCGCCCAGGGTCTCGAACATCGAGGCGTCGAGCGCCTCGGCCGCGCCCTTGCCGCCCCAGATCACGAACTGGAAGGCAGGGAAGAAGCGCTCGCACTCCGAGAGCGCGATGTTGACCAGGTCCTCGAGCGATTCGGACGAGGCGCCGGCACCGCCCTTGTAGAGGGTGGTGTGCCGGAACATCGGGATCGCGTCGTCGCTCGAGACCTCGAAGTGGCCGAGCCACAGCTTCTCGTTGATCAGGCAGAGAAGATCATGGATGTCGCGCCGTTTGTTCTCCGGCACGCGGGCATCGAAGCAGCAGGAGAAGTGGAGCGCCCGCGTTTCCTCGCGCCAGACGAAGAAAAGACGGTAGTCGCACCACCGCCCTTCCACTTCTGCCGCCAGTTCTTCTTCGCTCGCCCGTTCATGCAGCCATTCATTGCCGGCGAGGATTTCTTCAACGATGTCCAGGGGATTGTTCTGCACCCGTTCGGGTGAGACCGCCTGCAAGCTCATTCCCGCCTGCTCCTCGATCGGAAGCGCCTTTAGGCGCGGGATGCGCGGCCTTTGCACTCAGCACCTTGTGGGAGCCGATACCAGATACCACTACGACTAGGTTGCACCGTAACCCCCTCAGGCGCAAGTGATTCGTTCCGGGCACTCTCGTTGCCGAAGGATGACAGCCGCTCGTTGCAACAAAAAGAGAACGGAATAGCCTACTTCGCACGAGGCGTGCCGTCCCGTGCCAGGATCGCGAGTGCGCGCTTGAAGATGCTGTAGGAACCCTCTGCCTCGAATTTTCTTGCGAAGTAGCGTTCGGCCGCGCCTCTCCTCTCGGCGGGGCAGTAGGCGCCACATCCATCGTAGTAGGCCATGACGTCCGCCAGCCTCAGATAGCGCACCTCGTTGACGAAGCGAACGCACGTGACCTTGGCGAAGTTATCCAGCACATGACCCACGATTCGGCGACTGACGCCTGATGTCTGCAAGACGTCAGGCGCAATTGGGAAAACTTGCGCCAGGTCGTCGTACCACTCCGCATTGTTGCCGATGTCCGGCGAGATCGTGAGAAACCGGCCGTTTTCGGCAAGCAAATTGCGCGCAATTCGTTCAACCAGGCTGCCGACGTTCCGGCTGTAGTAGAGCGAGTAGACTGCCGTCACGAGATCGAACCTTCGAGCAGACAGCTTTTCGGTGGCGCCGTCCATGTCGCAGGCGATCACCTGGACGTTCGGGCGATCCGCGAGATCGCGCGAGAGCACAGACACCAGCTCTTCCGAAATGTCGGTCGCCACTATTGAGTGCACTAACGGAGCGAGTCGTCGGGTGTGGCTGCCGCTACCGCATCCGAGTTCCAGAACCGAGTCGCTCGCGTCGATACCTGCCAGCTCGAACAGGAACGCGTTCATATCGCGCGAACCTTGGGTATTCGCCGAAAGCCGCGCCGAGAGCCTCTCCTTGGTATTCGTACCCTCCCGCATGGCGCTCACACCTCGAACGGGTGGTCTCGATACCACCAGTGGCTATGGGTCAAAAGGCAGATCGAGCGCCCAGTATCGATGACGTCCTCAGGCTTCAGATTCCGCCAGCCGAGATGCGGGCTAAAGCCTTCGTTGACGTAGACGGCGCGCTCGAGGAATTCAGGCGCATAGGCCTGGTAGGACAAGCCGAGGTCGCGACGCACCTCAGACCAGTTCTGCTCCAGCCACGGCAGGGAGTTGTAGGCGTAATTTATGTCGCGATGGCAAGCGACACCATGAACTGTGAAGAAGGCCTTCAGCGCGGCCGTCTCGGCCGCGAGCACCCGCATGTTCTCGAGGCCGACGATCGTCGCATACTCGACGAAGCTTGTATGAAGACCGATCTCGAAGCCTCCCGCTTCGGCTTCGCGAAGCCTCGGCAGCACCGTATAGCCGAGTGCATTGTAGTCGTTCGCCATCACGCGCACGAAGATGGTACTGCGCACCGCCATCTCGCGCTCGCATTCGAGCAGCGGCCAGAGCGTTCCCGGCTTAGTGTCGAGATCGTGGCGAAGAACGAAGGCCCGCTCGGCCGGAGCACCGATTTCGAGGAACTGCTTGAGCGTGTGGAAGGTGTATCCGGCTGATTTGGCTCGGGCGATGACCTGACGATAGTAGGCGTGCGAGAAAGGATTGTTCGACAAGACGTTTGGCTTCCTTGCGGTGAAACGCTGTCCGGCCGAGTCGCTTGGATTCTCCGTATCTCGACGCCTCCACGTTTATGAGGCATAGAGACCGGCATGCCATCGCCGACAGGCTTCGAACGATATGCTCGATTTCAACCCGCATTTCCCAGATGAACCATTGAACTGGGCGGCGTCGAATCCATTTGAGCCATAGGACGCAACGTCTTGTCTCATTGGACCGGGGTCGCAGATGGAGCATCTGGCGGGTGAAGCCCA
>Ga0194132_10013279_pt1 | contig 10037 bp, 9 predicted proteins | sample TA2KigOf80mmetaG_FD_148612 | JGI IMG/M metagenome (GOLD analysis project Ga0194132, IMG submission 148612) | Freshwater microbial communities from Lake Tanganyika, Tanzania - TA2015054 Kigoma Offshore 80m | ecosystem: Environmental > Aquatic > Freshwater > Lake | place: Tanzania: Lake Tanganyika... | reverse complement strand
GCGCGACCACCTCGTGGCCGAGCACCGCGCCGGCGTGCGCGGGCGCGAACTTCTCGACGTCCGAGCCGCAGAGCCCGCAGGCGATGACCTCGACTGTGGTGCCGGGCCCGTCGGGCTCCGGCACCACGCGCGGAGCCGGGGCCTATGACGACCGCGCGCACGGCCGTATCGTAGGTGGGTTGCTCGAGCGGACGGAGGCGGACGCGTGGCCGTGGGGCTCCGCGTGTAAGGCTGTCACCGGCCTCGCGCGGGCCCGGCCGCCTAGCCTCGTCGAGCGCGTGAGAGCGCGTCGATCCGGTCGATCGACATCCGGAAGGAGCGGCGATCGAGGCGACCGCTCTCGAGCGCCGCTGCGAGCGCTGCATGGACCCGCTCCGACGCAGGCTCCAGGCCCGTGACCAGGATCAGGTCGACCCCGGCCTCAGCGGCGCGCACTGCCGCCTCCTCGCTCGTGACCCCGTGGGCGCGGGCAAGCGGCTCGATCGCGTCGGTGATCGTGTCGCCGTCGAAGCCAAGGCCGTCGCGGAGCAGGCTGTCGACCCGGCGTGACCAGACGGCAGGTGTCTCGTCGAGCGCCGAGTACATCGCGTTCGAGAGCATCACGAGCGCCACGTCGCTGCGGACGAGCACGCGAAACGGGAGGAGGTGGCGTCTCAGCTCCGCCCAGGGCGCGTCGATCACGACCAGCTGGTCGTCCGTCGATCGCTGGGCCAGCCCGAGCCCCGGAAAGTGCTTCGCCGTCGCGAGCACGCCGGCCGAGGCGAGCCCTCTGGCAAACGCAGCCGCACGGACGGCGACCCTCGCCGGCGTGGATCCGTACGCCCGCCGCTGTCGGGCGATGAACGCCGTGTCCGCCGCCGGGACGTCGGCGACGGGCGCCAGGTCGACGTCGATTCCGAGCCTGCTCAAGGCCACACCGGTGAGCCGGCCCGTGGTCTCCGCGAAGCCGATCGAGCGCTCCGCGAGAGCCGCTGCGGAAAGCGCGGGAGGAACCCACCCGACGCGGCGGACGTACCCTCCCTCCTGGTCGACGAACACGAGGATCGGAGGTCGCTTCGACTCCGTCGCCACCTTCCGGAGCGTTCGTGTCAGAGCGCGGAGTTGAGGGGCAGACTCGATGTTTGGGGTCGAGATGAAGACGCCGCCCACCTCCCCCGCCCGGATCCGTCGCACAAGCGACGTCGACGGGCTCGTGCCCTCCATCGCGACGACGAGCCGTCGGCCCGCGAGTTCACCGACGCTCGACGCCGCCGCGTGCACGGCCGCCGCGACCACGGCCGCCGCGACCACGAGCCCGCCGGCACCCAGCAACGAGACCCGCCGCACGACCGCCATCGACCGATCGTAGGCCGAGGGCCGGAGCTCACCGCCGACGCTACAATCCAGACCTCGCGGGGCTATAGCTCAGCTGGGAGAGCGCCTGGATCGCACCCAGGAGGTCGTCGGTTCGAGTCCGACTAGCTCCACACGAGGCCTCTGCGCAAGCGGGGGCCTTTGCCGTTCTCTCGGGCCCAGGTGCGAGGCGCCTCGGCGGTCAGCCTCGCTCGGCGTCGACCTCACCTCGGAACGAGGCGATCATCCTCACCCAGGCGGTGATCAACTTCTCGACGTCGAAGTCGAGCACTTTCCCCACGGTCGCCACACCGGCCGCTGTAGCGACAGAGAGAGCAGCAACCATCGCAGCGTCCTCAGCCGAGAGCCCGACCATCCGCTGGGCACGGCTGGCGATCAAGTCGGCCATCGGACGCTCACGACCTCGTGCCAGGTCAATCCCGCCGGGCTCGGTCTGGAGACGTGCCAACAGCCGGAAGACGATCTCAACCTCAGGGTGCAGCACCACCGATGGCGTCAACAACGAGTCGGTGAACATGGTCACCAGACGCTCCGTCTGGTGCTGGCTGGCGGCGAGGAGCAGCGCAGCCTTCGAGCCGAACCACAGATGGACGTACCCGTGGTTCAGGTCGGCCCGTCGAGCGATCGCGCGCGCGCTCAGATCGCCGAACGGCTGCTCACGCGCCAGTTCGATCGCCGCGTCGATCAGGCGCTGCTCGCCATCCTCGCGGGCGATCGACGCGCTCTTGCGCCGCTTCGCTCGGGTAGGTGTGATCGCGGAACTTTGCCCACTCATGCCAACTCCGCGTCAAGAGGGGTGGAGAGATCGCTGCCGCGGGGCACCGACACGACCCTGTCGGGTGAGCTAGCAGCAAGGTCCGTGTACAAACCATTGTAAGTCACTGCCTAAATGTCTATCATGCGCTGCTATAAAAGGGACACTCTCCCTCCTCGCTGTGACCGCAGGGTTCGTGGCGGCCGGGCTTCTTGCCTCGTGCTCCTACGAACCCAGTGTCGTCCCCGCCTACCTGTTCATCTTGGATGCGCCAGATGGTGAGATCATCGAGGGAACCGCCGGGTTCGAGCTCGTGCTACCTGCCGACCAGAAGGTCACGTGGTTCACCGACCGTCCCTTGCGCCAGGCCGGCACCATCGACCTCTCCGATCTGGCGGCCACATGGGAGGCCGACGGCTTCATCGCCGTACCGCCCCAAGCCGCGCTCGACCTCTTCGTCGACGGCAGCGACGAGACCTTCGTGGTGGAACTCGGCGCGCCCCGGCTCGATGGTGACTCCTACTTCTTCCCGTTGAGCGACGTGCAGCTCGAGGACACCTCGATGGTGCCCGAACACGCCGGGCGCACCGCCACGATGGACGTGGTCGCCGGCCAGCACGAAGAGATCTCGATGTTCATCAACTCGACCAACTCGTGCTCGATCTGCGAGGTGACCGGAGCATGATTCGCCACAACGTCACCCGCACCGTAGGCAAGGTGCTCCTCGGCTCGGCGATGCTCGCCATCGGCCTCGCTGCGTGCAGCAACTCCAACGAATCGAGCGCTTCCGACGCCGGAGTGTTGTTCGTTCTCGACACCCCAAGCTCAGTAATCGAGGCGAGCGGCGACACCTACCGGCTCGTCGTGCCAGCTGGCGAGAACCTGATGTGGTTCACCGAAGTCCCCGAACGGCGCGCCGGCATCGTCTCGTTCGACCACTGGCTCGAGACCTGGGACTCGATGGGCTTCACCGAGGACCCACCGAACGCCGCCATCGTCGTCGATCAGGGTGACGGCCCGCGGATTCACATCATCGAGATGAGTGACCCACTCGTCGAGGGCCACCAGGTCTCGTTCGCGCTCACCGACATCGGTTCTGGTGATGATGGTGCGACCAGCCACGCCGGTCGCACCCACACCCACGAGCTCGCCGCCGGCACCATGGGCCACACCGAACTGTTCATCGACTCGGTCAGTTGCACCACGGCGTGCACCACCCCGTCCACGACGGCCCTCACGGGAACCGACGCGGCCGAGCTGATCGCCAAGATCCCAGCGGGCAGCGTCAGGGCCGACAGCATCGCGCTCGGACCGAACCTCACGATCAACTCGATGTCGGTCACCAAGACGACCAACGGCACATTCAGCGCCACCGGCACCATCACCCTCGGCGGCGTCATCGGCATCAACGCCAACGCCAACTTCGTCGACGGCGCGAACTGGTCGATCACTCTCGCACCTGCGGCGGCGTCGAGCATCAAGCTCGGCACCACCGGCATCACCCTCGATCCGTCGACCATCTCGGGCTCGATCACCGACAGCGCCGGCGCGATCACGTGGAAGGTCAGCGGCTCGACCATCACCTGGCCGATCGCCTCGGGCGCCTCGCTCACTACCCAGTTCTCGCTCGGCAATCAGTGCCCGCTCGCCAATGCGAGTTCGTGCCCCTCGGGCGACAACTTCTACCTCGGCCTGCCCAGCGGCTCGCTCGCAATCAACGGCTTCCCCACCGTGAACCTCGCCGGCGGTTTGACCCTCGACGGTTCGTGGGCGCGACTCGACGGCACGTCTAACGCCTCGGCCACGCTCAGTGTCGGCGGCGCCAGTGTCTCGATGGGCAGTCCCTCGCTCACCATCTGGCGCGGTCCGCGCACCGACTCCTACGACCCCAACATGGTCCTCCCCGACACCTCGGCAATCACCAACGGGACCAACCTCGAGTTCTGCGGACAGTTCTCCATCAAGATCCCCACCCTCGTCAACCAGGCCACTGGCGGCTGCGCCCGCTGGACCCCGTCGGGCATCGTCCTCGGCCAGGTCGGCCTCGGCTCGGGCATGTCCCTCAGCGGCGGCACGGTGCCAGCCGGCACCACCGCCGACATCAAGGGCATCGGCTGGAGCAGCCTGTCGCTCGCCGACATCGGCAAGCTCACCCTCCCGAACGGCGGCATCCCCGGAGCGATCAGCTTCAGCGGCGTGCCCACGCCGCTGCTCCCCAGTGGCATCTCGCTCGGCGGTCTCTCGCACCTCCCCGGCGTCGTCACCTCGGCAATCGGGCTCCCGAGCACCAACCTCGACGTCGCGGTCACCGGCCAGATCACCGCCAATTCGATCGCCATCCAAGGCACGGTGCCCGTCAAGATCAACTTCGGCAACGAGCCTTTCAAGGTCAGCATCCAGTCGTTGACCCTCGGTCTTGCGGCCGGCGGCGGCAAGGGGTTCTCGATGAACCTCGGTACCTCGTCCGATGTCACCCTCGGCTACGGCAGTTCGGCCCGGGTCGTTTCGTCGAGCATCCAACTGAAGGCCGCCACCGCTCCGGCCATCGGCTTCACCCTCTCGCTCACGGCCAACGGAATGCCGGCCGCTGGTGAGCCCAACGACGGGCTCACCCCGTCCACCAAGCTCAAGTACCCGAGCACGGCGCAGTCGTACCTCGTCAACGACCTGTTCGGTATCAAGGGTGTCAACCTCTGGGCCATCTCAGGTCAGATCGGTTGGCAGGGCGCTTCGCCCTCGATCGCCCTCGGCACCACGACGTACCTCAACCCGACGGGTGCGATGACCAGCAAGTTCATGGGCTGCGCCGGAACCTGCGACGACAGCGACTGGATGATCGGGAACCTCCTGATCGACATGAGCCTCACCAATCCTTGCTTCGCATACTCCTTCGACAGCGCCGGCGGCACCGGTTCGATCGCCATCGACGGAGGGGTCATGAAGGCGTCGTCCTTCCAGGTCGGCATCGCCCCAGGTGGCTGCGCGCTGACGACCGGTGGCTCGACCGTCACCCTGCCCATGGGCTTCGCCGGACTCAAGTTCAATGCCGCATTTGGTAGCGCCACCGTGCAGGTAGCGACGCAGGTGTCGACCTCTGGCTTCGAGTTCAACACCGCGATCGACAACATCAAGGTCGGCGGCATCACGCTGCTGAACATGACGCTCAACGTCTCGATCACGGAGAGCTCCAGCAGCGTCGCCTTTGACGCTCTTGCGGCGTACCTCAGCAACGGCTCAACTGCCTCCTCCCCGACGGCCTTCATGTCGCTGGCGCTCCATGCCGACATGGGAGCCGACTCCAATGGCCTCACGTGGGACGTGACGGGCGACATCTGTACCGACTCGAGCAAGAAGTACTGCGACCCATCGGCGATCGCAAGCGGTCTCGGATCATCGACCACCGCGCCGACGGCACCTGAACAGGCGAGAGACGGCAATGGCAACACACCGCTGTCCGGCGGCTCCCAGGCCGTGGGCTTCCAGCTCGTGCAGTTGCACTTCGCCCAATCGGGCAGCGTCGGTACGTGCGCCACGATCGCCGGTGAAGCGAGTGGCTACCTGCAGATGTCGAAGTCGACCTACAAACTGCTCGGAAGGGCCGACAACGCCTTGAACCCCGACGGCAAGACGGCGTTCCCTGGTTCGCAGTTCAAGATCGACTGCAACGGAATCCAGGCCATCGACTTCGGCATCACGTTCACCCACAAGTCGGCCTATCTCGATGGAAACGCCACCAAGACCTTGATCATCAGCTGGAACAAGGCCACCAGTACCCTGCAGGGCAGCTACGGGGTCTCGATGACCCGCAACTGCCACGTCCACGTCACAGGTCACACGTACGACGCGCAGCAGCGGTTCGACATCTTCGTCACGGTCATCATCTCGAACACCTACGCCGAATTCTCAATGTCTGGCCACGTCCACACAGGTCGCGTCGATGGGTACCTGAAGTTCTACCTCAACTCGGCCGGCGACTTCGTGGGCACGGCCCGCCTGAGTGTCGACGTGCCGTGGTCGCGCAGTACGTACCACGTCGACTGGGATGGTCTCTAGGCGTACGGGATCCATCCCCGATGGCGTGATGGGACACCCGCGAGCAGGGCGATTGTCGTCGGCACCAGCGCCTCCACGGCTACTAGGTCAGGACCATCCGGAGAGCCACGAGAACGCCGAATGAGACAACCAGGGCTCGCATTACCCGCTGGTTCATCCGTCCCACCATCGACCCTCCAAGATGACCACCCACGAGGCTCGCAGGAGCCATCACCACGACGAAGCCCCACTCGACCTTGCCGGTGAACACCAAGAAGAGCGCGGCCACGAGATTGACCACCAGCGACAGCGCCTGTTTGAGGGCGTTGAGACGCGAGAGCTCACCGTCGAGGACTAGTCCGAGCACCGACAGGAGCAAGATCCCGATCCCGGCGCCGAAGTAGCCGCCGTAGATGGCCGTGGCGAACACGGCGACGACTAGAGCGGTCGGCGTCGAGACTGGATCCGCGATCGGTTGGTGGCCGAAGACCTTCGCCTTGATCCTGTCCTGGAAGCCGAGCAGCCCGCAGGCGAGCAGGATGAGGAACGGGACGATCATGTCGAACAGGCGCTGGGAGGTGGCCACGAGCAAGATCGACCCAACGAGCCCACCCGCCCCGGCCACCGGGAGCAGAGTGCGCAGGCGGTGCCGGTTGTCCTGGAGCGCACCGCGCTGGGCGAGCGCCGCTCCGAGGTAGCCGGGCCCGAGCGCCACGGTGTTCGTGACGTTGGCGTGGAGGCTCGGCACCCCCACAGCCACCAGTGCGGGGAACGAGACGAGGGTTCCACCGCCGGCGACGGAGTTGATCACGCCGGCGACGAGCGTCAACGTGCACCTGACCTTCGAGGCCCAGTGAGCCGAGCGCCATGAGCGACGCCGGGATTCGCGTCCTCAACTACGCACTCCTCGGCATCGAGGCAGGCGATGTCGAGCCGGTGGCCGTTCCCGGCTGGACGAAGCACGCCGTTCTGTGGGCGGGTGCCAAGGTGCCCCGGCGCGTCTCGGCGCGGACGCTCCTGAGCCCGTTCGACCCGGTCGTCTGGGAGCGAGCCCGGGCGGAGGCGCTCTTCGACTTCCACTACCGGATCGAGATCTACGTGCCTGCCGCGCAGCGGGTGCACGGCTACTACGTCCTGCCGTTCCTGCTCGGCGATCGGATCGCGGCGCGCGTCGACCTCAAGGCGGACCGGAAGGCCGGGCGGCTGCTCGTCCTCGCGGCGCACGCCGAGCCCGCGGCGCCGCCGGAAACCGCGGAGGAGCTGGCGGCCGAGCTCCGACGACTCGCCGGCTGGCTCGGTCTCGGGAGCGTCGAGGTCGCCGACCGAGGCGACCTCGCCCCGGCCCTCCGCCGTGCCGCTGCCGCCTCCCCGCCGCCGTAGCGGCTACTCGTCGTCGGCGAGCGCGGCGCGTAGGAACCGTTCCGGCGCCTGGAGGAACGCGCGCGTGAGCTGCACCGCCTCGAGGTCGTCGTACGCGGTCTCGACGAGGCCATGGTCACCGAGCTCGTACACGCGCGCGCCCGGGCAGGCGAGGATCACGGGTGAGTGGGTCGCGATCACGAACTGCGAGCCGGCGCGGGCGGCCCGGGCGACGATGGCGAGAAGGGCGATGGCGCCGGTGACGGACAGTGCCGCCTCCGGCTCGTCGAGGACGTAGATCCCGTCGCGGCCGAACCGGTTCGCGGCGAGCGCGAGGAACGACTGACCGTGCGACTGCTCGTGCAGCGGCACGCCGCCGTAGAGCGAGCCGTCGGGAGCGAACCTGCCGCCCCCGTCGACGAACGCGGCGACGTTGAAGAAGCTCTCGGCTCGGAGGAAGTAGCCGTTCCGCGGCTTCGTCCGGCCAAGGATCGGCGCGAGCGTCTCGTCCATCACCGCAGGCGGGACGGCGGGGAGCTCGCCGAGCCGCTCGAGCTCACCTCCCTCGGCCGCGAAGCCGATCGCCTGCGCGATCGCCTCGACGAGCGTCGACTTGCCGGAGCCGTTGTCGCCTGCGAGCAGCGTCACAGGCCGGTCGAGACGGAGCCCCTCGACCGCGGCGACCGCCGGGACGTCGAACGGGAAGCCGTTGCCCGGTTCCTCCGCCCACCGCAGGCCGAGGATGTACGGGCCGGGCCCGGGCTCCCTCCGCTCCTTCGCGCGCGCCACGTACGGTCAGCCTACGACACCCTGCCGCCCGGGACTCGCTTGGCTGAGCTGCAGACTGTGGACAATGTGTTGCAGCAGGCGTTGTCCACCTGTTGCAGGAGCGGCAACAACTCATCCTCAGCATCAACGGAAGCCCACCGGCTGCCGGCTTCCGCACAGGACTTTCGGCCCTCCGCGCGCCTGTGGAAAACCGGTGTCAAACACCGGTTGTGGAAAACGGGCCGGTGCGGTGGATCAAGGCTGGAGTCGGACGGGGAAGCGACGGCTCAGACGAGCGGGTGCGCGGCGGGGAAGAAGATCCCGAGCTCGCGCTTCGCGCTCGCCTTCGAGTCGGAGCCGTGGACGACGTTCTCGCCGAGCAAGGTGGCGAGGTCGCCGCGGATCGTGCCCGGGTCGGCGCTCGTCGGGTTCGTCGCGCCCATCATCGTCCGCACGACCGAGATCGCGCTCTCGCCGCGCACGGCGAGCGCAAGCACGGGGCCGGAGGTGATGAAGTCGACGAGCTCGCCGAAGAACGGCTTGCCCTTGTGCTCCGCGTAGTGCTGCTGGGCCATCGCCCGGGAGATCTTGAGAAGGCGGGCGCCACGCAGCTCGAGCCCGCGGCGCTCGAAGCGCCCGACGATCTCACCGCAGAGCCCGCGCCGGACACCGTCCGGCTTCACGAGGACGAGCGTGGTTTCGATAGCCATACGCCCGAGCCTACCGCGTGAGCCGTGTCGACCGTCCCTCGAAGAGGATCTCTCCGTCGACGCCACCTCCGAACGTCGCGAGCTCGGGTAACGGCCGCTCCCGGCGTCGCGATCGCGTCGCGCACGGGGTGGTTGATCGGACGCCACAGGGGACCGTCTGGCTGAAGCCAGGCGGGGAGGTGTGGGCCGGCCACCCCAGGGAGGCGGGGCGCGACTCGGGAACGGGACGGCGACTACAGCAGCACGCGGCCGAGCAGGTAGCCGACGAGGAACGCGAAGCCGACGATCAGCGAGACGAGGGCGAGGGCGAAGACCGTCACGACGATGCGATCGCGGACACGCATCCTCCTCATGATTGCTCGGCCCGCTCGAGGTCGGCGAGGAGGTAGAGCGAGCCGGTCACGAGCACCGGCTCGCCGAGCTCGTGCGCGCGTGCGACCGCGGCCCGAGGGTCGGCCACGACCTCGACGACCGGGAACCGCTCGCGGGCGGCCGCGGCGAGCGTTGCCGGATCGAGGGCGCGGTCGTTCGTGGAGGCGGTCGCGACGAAGCGGGAGCCGAGCGTGCGGAGCCCGTCGAGCATCGCGCCCACGTCCTTGTCGCGCAGGATCGAGGCGACGATCGTGTGATCGCGCCCGTTCCCGCCGAGGCGCCCGACGAGCCACCGCACGCCGTCGGGGTTGTGGGCGCCGTCGCGGATCTCGGCCGCTCCGACGCGGCGCTCGAGCCGACCGGGAAGCACGACAGTCGGATCGGCCGCGATCGGATGGCCGGCGAAGGCCTCCGCCGCCTCGCGCGCGCCGCCGAGGACGATGCCGGCACACGGGGGGACGAGAGCGCGGAGTTCGTTGTCGGGGAGGACGACAACAGCTCCATCATGGACGACGGCCAGCTTCTCCGTCGCGATCTCCTCGACCGTGTCACCGAGGACGTCGGTGTGCTCGAGCCCGACGTTCGTCAGCAGGACGACCCGGCTCGCGAGGACGTTCGTCGCGTCGTGGCGGCCGCCGAGACCGGCTTCGACGACCGCGACATCGACGCCGGCGTCCAGGAACGCCGAC
>Ga0194132_10013278_pt1 | contig 10037 bp, 6 predicted proteins | sample TA2KigOf80mmetaG_FD_148612 | JGI IMG/M metagenome (GOLD analysis project Ga0194132, IMG submission 148612) | Freshwater microbial communities from Lake Tanganyika, Tanzania - TA2015054 Kigoma Offshore 80m | ecosystem: Environmental > Aquatic > Freshwater > Lake | place: Tanzania: Lake Tanganyika... | reverse complement strand
CCATACGTTCCTCTACTTCCATAGTAAGTACTAACGTCAAGTGGGGAGAGGACAAGAGGGTCTACCACCGAGAGCACAGAGGGCACAGAGATGAGGAGGGAACAGAGGAATGCAGGAGCGAGGAGGTGGCGATGGCGGGGAGAGGGTGAGGCGTAGGGGCGGCCCGATTGTATCGGGCGAACGCGGCGCGCGCCCTCCGGCGACCCTGGCATAGGGACAAGGCTCGGATAAAGGAGGAATAGAGCAATCGCATCATGGCGATAGGCAATTCACACCATGATGGCATCCGGCGGCCCCGGTACGGTACGTCATAGAGCCTTTCGCGACGAACCAAGAAAGGGGCAGGCGATGGCACGAACCTATCACGTCATCTCGTCCGATTCCCATGCCGTGGAACCGCCGGATCTATGGCAAAAGTGGCTGCCGAAGAAGTATCACGACCGCGCTCCCCATCTCGTCTCTGACGGCCAGGGCGGCGACGCCTGGCAGATGGAGCCCGGCCGCGCGCCTGACCCCATCGGCCTCACTGTCATCACCGGCCAGGGCTACGAGAAGATCAACTGGTACGGCTTTAGCTTCAAGAACATCAGCCCCGCCTGCTATGACGGCAAGGAGCGGCTGAAGGCGCTCGACTTTGACGGCGTGGACGGCGAAGTCATCTTTCCGCCGCAGCGCACCATGGGCTACTTCATCCGCCACAAGGATTCGGAATACCAGATGGCGGGCGTCCAAGCCTTCAACCTGTGGGTGAAGGAAGATTTCTGCGCCGCCGACCCCTCCCGCCTCAAGGCCGTCTACCAGATCCCCAACGTGGGCGTGGAGACCGGCGTGGCCGAGCTGAGGCGCGCAAAAGAGCAGGGCTATGTGGCGGTGGGCCTCACGGCCTGGCCCTCCGGCCAGCCGCAGCCTTCGCCGGAGGATGATCCCTTCTGGACGGCGGCGGAAGAGGCCAAGATGCCCGTGGCCATCCACATCACCCTGGCAGGCTACGAGCGCCCCGGGGGAAGGACGCCCGCCTACAACCGCATGACCGGACTCGCCACCGGGTTCGCCGCCATGCCGATGATCATGGTGGACCTGATCTTCAGCGGCGTCTTCGACCGGCATCCCGGCCTGCAGATCATCTCCGTGGAGGCCGGCTGCGGCTGGGTGCCGTACTTCATGGAGCAGATGGACGACCGGTACTGGCGCGACCGCACCTGGAGCAAGCTGCGCCTCAACCGCCTGCCCAGCGCCTACGTCCCGGACCACTTCTACTTCTGCGTCGTCCGAGATTTCTTCGGCATCCGCACGCGGCATGAGACGGGGATAGACCGCATCCTGTGGGCCAGCGACTTCCCGCACCACATCAACGATTTCCCCTACTCCCGCCGGGTGATCAACGAGATGTTCGGCGGCATCTCCGCAGAGGAGCGGCAGAAGATGGTCTGCACGAACTCCGGGAAGCTCTTCGGCTTCATCCCCTGACCAGGAGGCAAGAGCGGACCCCCCTCTCTTTCATTCTCTCCCACAACGGTTCGCGGACGAACCTGGGGAGAGAAGAGGAGACATCATCAGAGAGCCCCACACCCTACCTTGGAGGAACGCGATGCAGTTCGGCACCTTCGTCCTGATGAACGGCCCCGAATGGAAGTCCGATAAGCAGATCTACGATGAGGCGGTGGAGCAGGCGGTCCTAGCGGAGGAGCTGGGCTTCGATGCGATCTGGCTCGCGGAGCACCACTTCAGCCGGTACGCCATCCTTGCCGACCCGATGATGCTCGTCACATACCTGGTGGCACGGACCAAGCGCATCACCATCGGCCTCGCCGTTTCGATCCTGCCCTTCCACAACCCGCTTCTACTGGCTGAGCAGGGAGCCATCGCCGACCTGCTGAGCAACGGGCGCTTCGTGATGGGCATCGGCCGGGGCTACCAGAGCCAGGAGTTCCAGAAGCTGGGCCTGGAGATCGCCGACAGCCGCGAGCGCTTCCTGGAAATCTATGACGTCCTGAAGCTGGCCTGGTCGCGCAAGGAGTTCAGCTACAACGGCAAAATCTTCAAAATCCCGCCGACGCGCGTCTATCCCGATCCCCTGCAGAACCCGTATCCGCCCATCGCCATCGCCACCTCCGGCACGCGGGAGACGATGCAGTGGGCCGCCCAGCAGGGCCTGCCCTTCATCAGCGGCGGCGCATTCCCGGAGATGGAAGGCGTCCGGAAGCGCATCGAACAGTACGTGATTGACGCCAAAGAGGCCGGCTGGTCCCAGGACCACATCGAGCGTTGCCTGGATGCCTCGCCCTTCTCCCGCAGGATCTACGTCGCCTCCTCCGATAGAGACGCCTTCGAGCGGCCGAAGGAGCACGTCCTGTGGTTCCACAATAAGCTCATGGAGAACGGCCTGCCGACGGATAAGAAAAAGGAGGCCAGCTACAAGGAGCACATGGAACGGATGCGGACGCGCTCCCTGCAGACGTACGACGATATCTGGAAGCAGGACCTCTATGCGACGCCGGACAAGATGACGGCGGCCATCAAGGTCCACCAGCAGATGGGCATCCGCAATCTAGTCGGCTGGTTCAACTTCGGCGGCATGCCAAACGACATGGTGGTGGCCTCCATGACGCGCTTCTCCAAGGAAGTGATGCCGGCATTCAAGCCTGTGGGGGCGAGGAGGTAAGGGAGTAGGGGAGGGCTGGCCTCTCCCATGGAATCGGAGCCCTCTTAGTAGGCCAGGGATCCGGGGAGGGCGCTCCGGTGCGGCTCCGGTGCGGCTCCGATGCAGCATGCGGTCCGAGCAGTCCGGACTCATAGGAATGAGAGTGAGGACACGCGCTCCGGTGAAGCACACGGAGTCCTTCAGAAAGGACCGCGCTCGTCCGATGGAATCGGACCGGCCCTACGGGATGTGGGTTGCCGGGGCAACCTCTGAAAGATGGGCGTGCCGCGCCGCAGTCGGGAGAGCTTGTCACGCCCCTACGCAGGATGAGGAATCGGGTTGCGGGGCAACCCAAGACCGATACACCCTCACCTTCCGGGAAACATCGGGGCCGAGGATACGGCCTGAAGACAAATGTTTCTCTGGCGCCTCTCCCCAACGGTTCGTGGGAATAAACCTTGGGAGAGGCACAAGCCAGAACAGGGAGGGCATGGGGCAGGCGCCCCTACTGGAGGAACTGGTCGAAGAGGGTGGCGATCTCGTTTTCTGGGAGGCCGAGGAAGTCTTTGCAGATGGAATAGGTGTGCTCGCCGAGGAGGGGGGCGCGCAGGGTAGGCGACGGGTCTACGTCAGAAAGGCGGAAGGTGCTGGTGTGGGTGTAGTGCAGGCCCATCTCCGGATGGTTGAGGCGAACGAAGTGCCCGCGATGTTTCAGCTGTGGGTCGGAGAAGAGGTCCCGGTAGTTCTGGACCGCGCCTGCGGGGATCCCCGAGGCTTGCAACGCCCGCATAAGCTTGTGCTTGTCCCAGGCGGATGTCCACCCGCTCATCAGCCGGTCTAGCTCGACCTGCTGCTCCCGGCGCTGCTTGAGCGTGGCGAATCGAGGATCGCTCGCCCACGGTTCGCCGATACGCTGTGCGAGGGCTTGCCATTCGGCATCGCTCGTGACGGCGATGGCGCACCACTCATCGTCGCCGCGGCAGGGATAGACGCCGTGGGGCGCGGCAAGGTCATCGCGGTCGCCCATCGGCTTACGCGCGACGCCGTTTGCGGCGAACTCGAGAAAGGAGGGGGCGAGGAGGGAGAGGATGGACCCAAGTATCGAGACCTGGATGTGGCTTCCCTGCCCGGTGCGCTCCCGGCGGTGGAGGGCGGCAAGGACGGCCGCGAGGGTGTAATAGGCGGCAAGGTGATCGCCATAGGCCAGGTAGGGACCGATGGGCGGCCCATCTTCCCAGGCGGTGAGGTAGGAGATGCCGCTGAGGGCCGAAGCGTTGTTGCCGAAGCCCTTGAGGTTGCGCAGGGGACCCTCGTGCCCGATGAAGGCGATGCGCGCCATGATCACTTTCGGGTTGACCTGCGCGATGTCCCTGTGGGCGAGTCCCCATTTCTCCATGACGCCGGGGGCGAAGGAGTCAATGACGACGTCAGCCCAAGGGGCAAAATGCTTCTTGATGAAGCCTGCCGCGCCGGGCTTGCTCATGTCTATGCCGAAGGAATACTTGCTGGAGTTGGAGAAGGGGTAGTAGAGCGAGTGGTTCATCCCCACTGCACCGACATAGGGAGTGCTGGTGCGACTGGAATCGGGCCGAGCATCGGACTCGATCTTGACGACGGTGGCCCCGTAATCGGCGAGGAGCCTGGTCACAACGGGGCCGGCAACGGTGGCGGTAAGATCGAGGACTTTGATACCGTCCAAGGGTTTCGAAGGCGAAGTTCCGCCTTTTGGAATAGGCTTTCTCTTGGGGGCTTGCGGCGGAGCGACCTGAGTCGGCGCACTTCCGGAGGGAAGGCCAAGGAGAGCGGTAAAGATAGCATTGTTATCCCGGCCAATAGCAGGAGCGAGCGCTGAGGGATCGGCGGGCTCACCGACAAATCTGACGGGAGAGGCGGGGTGCGGGAGGGCGTTCGCGCGTTCCGGATGAGCGACGCCTTGCCAGAGACCGTGTCCTTTGAAGTGGTCGCTCGTCACCACGTCCGGGATGGTGTTGATGGGGGTGATGAAGAGGCCGCGGGCGAGGGCGCCTTCGAGCAGTTCCTGTTTCGTCTTTGTGAGGAAGAAGGCGGCAAGGGCATCGCTGAGGGCATCGGCATCCGCCTGCTCGAGATTCGTCGGGTCGTAGGTGGCCGAATCTATCTGATGGAGGGCGGGAGGGGCCATGCCATCGGCCTTCATCCATTCGACGAGGCCGACGAGGCCTCTCGATAAGATCCCGGTGCCCATGGTGATGTAGAGATAGCCATCCTTGCAGGCGTGGACCTGCTTGAGAAGCGTTTTTCCCCACTGGATACGAACTCCTCCGCGCTTGGAGATCGTCCCATGGGCGATGTAGTGGGCGAAGGACTGAAAGAGCATCCATGGGCCGAGCTGTTCGATGGACTGGTCTACATGTCGGCCACGGCCAGTCCTGGCGCGATGCTGGAGGGCAATGAGGGTCGCGCCCACCGAAGAGACGGCGGCATACTGGGCCGCCTGCTCTATCCCCCCAGGCCGGAGGGGCGCGCGGCTGGGATCGCCAGTCATCCACATATAGCCGCTCATGGCCCAGGAGACGAGATCCGGGCTTTTGTAGGAGGCGAAGGGGCCGGACCGGCCGAAAGGCGTGATGGAGGTGAGGACGACGGGCGGGTGCGCCTGGGAGAGATCGCGATAGCCGAGGGAAAGGGAGTCCAGACGGCCTGGGGCAAAGGACTCGATGACAAGATCGGAGGTTTGGACGAGGCGGAGGAAGCGAGCGCGGCCTGAGGGATGGGCAAGATCGAGGGTCACGCTGCGCTTGTTGAGGTTGAGGGCAGACCAGAAGAGGCTTTTCTCCAGGTGAGGCGTTCCGCCGAGGAACGGGCCGCGATGGCGCGAGGGAGCGCCGCCGGGCGGCTCGACTTTGATGACCTCGGCGCCGAGATCGGCGAAGATTTTCCCGGCGAGCATGGCGCCGTCCTCGGTGAGATCGAGGACGCGCCAGTTGGAGAGGAGGTCCATTCTCTGGGTGGTCATTGGCACGATCGGCAGTAGGCCTTCAGCGATGGATGGAAGGGACGCAACCCATAGTAGCTTGAGAGTCATGTCTTGGCGAATTCATGGGGGAGGGGGGACCTGACTTCACCCTCTCATCCCTCTCGTAGCTCTGGGAAGAGCACAGCGAGGCGAGGGACGCTTTGTTGGTTGCGGCCGACGGGTTCGCGAGGTGAGTGCTCGCTTGCAGGTCTTGAGAGTAATCACAAGTCAATGTAAAGAATCGGATGAAGATAAGAAGAAAGAGATTTCGGAGACCTCACCCTGGCTTTCTCCCGGCCGCTCCGATGAATCGGAGCTGGGAGAGGGTAGGGGCGCGTGGTGCGCCCGATGGGGAGGGGCCGGCCCTACGGTCTTTTCTTTGCGGCGAGTTTGGCCATCAAGCGCTCTTCTTTGTCCATCTCAAGGAGATGTTCCAGGAGGAGCTTGGCGGCGTCTTTATCCAGGGGGTTGTTGTTGTTGCCGCATTTGGGCGATTGGATGCAGGAGGGACAGCCTGAGGCGCAGGGACATTCGCCGACGGTCTTGAGGGTGGTCTCCCAGAGCTCCCAGACCCGGTCGTAGCCGCGCTCGCTGATGCCGATGCCGCCGGGGTGGCCATCGTAGATAAAGACCTGGGGCTTGCCGGTGTCCGGGTGGAGGGCCGTGGAGACGCCGCCGATATCGGCGCGGTCGCACATGGCGAAGAAGGGGAGCATGCCGATGGCGGCGTGCTCGCAGGCGTGGAGGCCGCCGGGGAGATCGAGCTTCAGCTCCTCGATCTTCCGGAGAGCGCGCTCCGGGAGGTCGAACCAGAGGGCGACGGTTACGAAGGACTGGGTCGGCAGGTTAAGGGGCTCATCGGAGATGACCTCCTCAGTGAACTGTCGTTTCTTGCGGAAGCCGACGATGGTGCGCGAGACGTCCACCTGGCCCAGGTGGACCGCTGTGCCGCCGACGACCTTGCGGGAGACGAGCTTTTGGATGGCGATGTCCGTGATATCTCGGGTGACGGTGTAGTAGGGCTCGGCGTGAGGGCGGGCGAAGGCCGTTTTGGACGGGATGTCCAGCTTGGTGATAACGTAGGGATCGCCCTGGTGGAGGTAGACGGCCCCCTGGTGGAGCTGGCTATAGGCGACGGCGGAGTCCACGGTCTCGAGGAGGGCTCCGGTTTTTTCGTCCACGACCTGGTAGAGGGCGTCGGACGTGGAGCGGATGTTGATCCGCTCGGCAGGGTAGGTGACGCCCGTGCTGGGGAACCATCGGTTGTTGCGCTCCTGGACCATGCCCTGGCGCTCCAACTCCTTCAGCAGGGGCCACATCTCTTCGCCAAAGAGGGCTTCATCGCGGGGGGTGATGGGCGATTCGAAGGCGGCGCAGAGGAGATGGGGCTTGAGGATGTAGGGGTTGGCGGGCGAGATGAGGGCGTTTTCTTGCGGCTTACCGAAGAAGGTTTCCGGGTGACGGGCGAAATACTGGTCGAGGGGATTATCGGAGACGACCATGATGCTGAGAGAGCGCTCGCCGCGGCGGCCGCTGCGCCCAGCCTGCTGCCAGGCGCTGGCGATGGTGCCGGGATAGCCGTTAAGGATGGTGGCATCCAGGTCGCCGATGTCTATGCCGAGCTCCAGGGCGTTAGTGGCTGAGACGCCGAGGAGTGCGCCGCTGAAGAGTCCCTTTTCGACGGCGCGGCGGTCTTCGGCCAGGTAGCCGGCGCGATAGGGCTTGATGCGGGAGACGAGCTGGGGGGCCTCTTCGCGAAGGCGGTCGCGGGTGTAGATATAGATGAGCTCGGCGAGCTTGCGGGAGCGGCTGAAGGCGATGGTGCGGACGTTGCGCTCCAGGAGGTCGGTGAAGGCGAGGGTCGTTTCGCTGTGGGGACTGCGGCGCGCCATGCGGTTTTCGTCCACAAAGGGCGGGTTCCAGAGCAGGAAGTCCTTGCCGCCATAGGGAGAGCCGTCGTCGTCCACGACCTCGAAGGAGCAGCCGGTGAGGCGTTCGGCATGCTCGCCGGGGTTGGCGATGGTGGCGCTGGACAGGATGAACTGGGGGACGCTGCCATAAAGGGCGCAGGCGCGGCGCAGGCGGCGAACGATGGAGGCGACGTGGGAGCCGAAGACGCCGCGATAGACGTGGGACTCATCGAGGACGACGTACTTGAGGCTGGCGAGGAAGGCGCGCCAGATGTGCCGGTTGGGGAGGACGCCCATGTGCAGCATGTCCGGGTTGGTGAGGACGAGCTGGGCGGAGCGGCGGACCTCGCCGCGCTCATGGGAGGGGGTATCGCCATCATAGGTGGCGGCGCGAAGGCCACGCGGAAGGAGGCTGGCGAAATCGCCGAGCTTGCGGAGCTGGTCTTGGGCAAGGGCCTTAGTAGGAAAGAGGAGGAGGGCACGATTGGCCTTGTTGGCGAGGGCGGATTCCACGATGGGGATGGTGTAGCAGAGGCTTTTGCCGCTGGCGGTGGAGGTGGCAATGGTGACGTTGCGCCCAGCGCGAAGGGCGTTGACGGCACGGGCCTGATGGGAGTAGAGACCCGTGATGCCGAGGGCGGCGAGGCGGGCTTCCAGAGCATCCGGGAGGGGGCGATCAAGGTGGCCGATGCGAGAGGAGCGCTTCGGGATGGCCTGGCGGTGGACGACCTGCCCACGGTACCAAGGCTGCTTCTTGAGGTTATCTAGAAAAGCTTCTGTGTTCATGAGCCCCTAGCCGATTAAGATCCGCGATACTTGGCATCATCCAGTGTACCTGCGGCCACAAGGAGCGATTGGCGTGGCGACGGTCGTTGCTGACGCAGACGATGCCGAGGAGGGCGGTCTGCCAACTCTCGTTTTCGCCGACTTCGGCGATGGCAACGTTGAAGCGGCTGCGCGCCCGGGAGGCGATGGAGTGGACGATGCGACGCTTCCCTTTGAGATTATCGTTTTCCGGGATGCGAAGGGTCACCGTAGCTATACCGATGTGCATGGCAACATTATAGGAGGGTTCGTGGATCAAGGAGCAGAGAGCGAGGTTGATAGGAAGCAGGCATGCGTTCCGATTCCTGAAAATCGAAGTCACTTTTATGACATATGTTGACGTGATTTGCCTGATGCCTATAGAATTGTGACAAGTTTTACAAATGGGCTGGGGGCGAGCCGCTACCCACCGATGCAACAGGTATCCAGCGCGGAGAAATCGCGAACCGTTAGCCGAATGTTTGGCAGGATCGCCAAACGATACGACCTGGGCAACAGGGTCATCAGCCTCGGGCGCGACCAAGCGTGGCGGCGCCAGACCGTCGCGAAGCTGGCCCCCACCGCAAAGGACGATCTGCTCGACATCGGCGCGGGAACGGGCGACCTGACGCTCTTGATGGCGAAAGAGGCCCGCTCTGTCACAGCCTTAGACTTCAGCCACCCGATGGTGGTGATCGGCCAGCGGAAGGCGACGGAGGCTGGGCTAGCGCGAAAGGTCTCCTTCGTCACAGGCGATGCGCTGCACCTGCCGTTCCCGGACGAGAGCTTTGAGGGGATCGCGACGGCGTTCACGGTGCGCAACCTGGCGAAGATGGAGCAGGGATTCGCCGAGATGCGGCGCGTGCTGAAGCCGGGCGGGCGCCTGGTCTGTCTTGAATTCACAAATCCGCGCTCGCGGATCATCCGTTTCTTTTATCGTCCGTACCTTCACCATATCTTGCCGGTCCTTGGGGGAATCTTGACGGGAGACGGGGCGGCTTATCGCTATCTGGCGCGCTCCATCAGCGCCTTCCCCTCAGTTGAAAGCCTGGCAGAGGCGATGCGCGCCACAGGCTTCGCGCGAGTGGAGTGGACGACGATCAATCTGGGCACAGTGGCGATCCATGCGGCGCACAAAGAAGCATCGCCCGTCGCGATGAGGGCCGCGGCATGAGGACAAGCTCTGAAGGCGGCAGCAACATCCCGGAAGTCGTTATCCTGCGCCTACCGCTGTACGTGCGCATCCTGACGCAGCTGCGCGAAGAGGGGATAGACGTGGTCAGCTCGCGAGACCTGGGCGAGCGGCTGAATGTGACCCCGGCACAGATCCGCAAGGACCTGAGCTACTTTGGGCGCTTCGGCAAGCAGGGGCGCGGCTACAACGTGAACTACCTTGTGGGAGAGCTGCGGCGCGTCCTTGGTCTAGACCGCGATTGGAATGCGGCAGTGGTGGGCGTCGGACGCCTAGGGCGCGCCATCATCAGCTATCCAGGCTTCGCGCCGGAAGGGTTCAAGGTTGTCGCTGCTTTAGACTCGGACCCCTCGCAGGTGGGGCGCCAGATGGACGTGGTCACGGTGCGGCCGATGGACGACTTAGGCCGGGTAATCGCGGAGCAGAAGATAGACATCGGCATCGTGGCGGTGCCTGCGGCCCAGGCGCAGCCAGTGATCAACCGGCTAGTGGAGT
>Ga0194132_10013276_pt1 | contig 10039 bp, 8 predicted proteins | sample TA2KigOf80mmetaG_FD_148612 | JGI IMG/M metagenome (GOLD analysis project Ga0194132, IMG submission 148612) | Freshwater microbial communities from Lake Tanganyika, Tanzania - TA2015054 Kigoma Offshore 80m | ecosystem: Environmental > Aquatic > Freshwater > Lake | place: Tanzania: Lake Tanganyika... | reverse complement strand
ACCTTCCAGTTCGCCGCGTTCCGCCGTCGAAAGTTCAATGGCAACAGCTGGCCTTCCCATCACGAGCCTCCGTCCGTTACAGAGGCTATAATCACACGAACTATTCGATCAGGACACTAGCTGCTGAGATAGCGCGGAAGCCAGAGGGCAATGTCGGGAAACAGCGTGATCACCAGCGTGAAGCCGACCATGATCAGCAGGTACGGCAAGGTGACCCGCGCGATGTAGCCGAGCCCGTCCTCGGTAAGGCCCTGGATCACGAACAGGTTGAAGCCGACCGGCGGCGTGATCTGCGCCATCTCGACGACCAGCACCAGGAAAATGCCGAACCAGATCGGATCGAAGCCCGCCGCCTTCACGATCGGCATGACGATCGGCAGGGTCATCACGATCATGCTGAAGCCGTCGAGGAAGCAACCGAGGATCAAATAGAAGACGATCAGCGCAGCCATCAGCAGGAACGGCGAGAGACCAAGGCTGCGCACGAACTCGGCGACCGCCGCTGGAATGCCGAGGAAGGCCGCCGCACTGCCCAGGATCGACGCCCCCAGCACGATCAGTGCAATCATGGCGCAGGTCTGGACCGCGCCGATGGCGATGGCGCGCAATGCCGTCCGCGACAGCTCGCGCTGCAGGCCGGCCACGATCAACGCGCCCAGCACCCCCACCGCCGCCGCCTCCGACGGCGTGGCGAGGCCGCCATACATCGAGCCGAGCACGCAGATGATGAGGAATACCGCCGGCCCCAGCTCGCGGATCGAAGCCAGGAACTCGGTCGGCGACGCGACGCGTATCTTGCGCTCGGCGGCGGGAACCAGCGCGGGCTTGAAGGCGGTATGGATCATGATCCACGCCATGAAGCAGCCCGCCAGCAGGAACCCGGGGATGAATCCGGCGGTGAACAGCTTGGCGATCGAGACGTCGCCCAGGACGCCATAGATGATCATGATGTTGGACGGCGGGATCAGGAAGCCCAGGGTCCCAGCGCCGGCAAGCGAGCCGACCGCCACGTCCTTGGAGTAGCCGCGCTTCAGCAGTTCCGCGAGGGAGATGCGGCCGACGACCTGGGTGGTCGCCGCCGACGAGCCCGAGATCGCCGCGAAGATCGAGCAGCCGATGACGTTGACGTGCAGCAACCGGCCCGGCAACAGCGCCGCCCACGGCGTCAGGCCGCGGAACAGCGACTGCGACAGCCGGGTGCGGAACAGGATCTCGCCCATCAGGATGAACAGCGGCAACGCCAGCAGTTCCTGGGTCGTGAGAATGTTCCAGGCGTATTGCGCCAGCAGCTTGTCGAGCGGGATGTCGCGGAACACCGCGAGCAGCACGGTGCCGGTCACGGCCAGGGTCCAGCCGATCCACAAGCCGCCCGCCAGGAAGGCGAACAGCACGGCGAACATCACCAGGACGATCTCGAGCATCACAGCCTACCGCCTGTGCCAGGTCATTCAGCGACGGAGGCCGCACGCATGTTGAGATCCTCGAGCGGCAGGCCGAGGGCTGCCTGAATGAAACGAGCGACGAACTGCAGCATGAGCAGGCAGATGCCGAAGGTCACGACGGCCTGGGGGACCCAGAGCGGACTGCCGCTGGAAATCGACACTTGATCCGACACGAAACTGCGCGTCGTGAAGTTGACCATGGCGATAGCGAGAAATCCGCTGAAGGCGACGCCAAGGCCGGCGAGCACGGTCTCCATCCATCGACGCACCGCGGGACTGACGCGGCCCAGCACGAGGGTCACCCGGATATGACCGCCGGCCCGCAGCGTCATCGCCGAGCCGAAGGTGAAGGCCGCCGCCATCAGATATGAACCGTACTCCCACGCGACGGGAATAGCCGCGGGCACGCCGGGCACGACTTCGGACAGCGCCCGCACCAGCACCTCACCCGAGATCAGGCCGGTCAAAGCGACCAGGCAGGCCGCGCCCATCCAACCATCGAGGCGGCCGAGAGTGTCGATACCGTCGAGAAGAAGACGCAGGGGCCGTGGGGCCCCTGCGTTGGGGTCGACGCGAGGCGCGCTCACGCGCGCTTCATCTCGACGAGATAGGCCTTGATCGGCTTTTCGGCCGCCGGCACGCGCTTGATGAAGTCGGCGATCATCGGCTCGGTCTTCTTGCGCAGGTCGGCCACCATTTGCGGCGGCGGAACGACGAGCTGCATGCCGCCGTCGGTCAGCTTCTTGGAGCTATCGGCGTCGGCCTTGAGCGAGGTCGCCCAGAATTCCGGCTCGAGCTTCTTGGCCAACTCGACGATCGCTTTTTGATTGGCCGCCGAGATCTTCTTCCAGGTGTCGTTGTTGATGGTGACCATCTGGCACGACCAGGCATGATTGGTCTGGTGGAAGAACTTCAGGAACTCCCAGAACTTGCCGTCGACGCCCGACACCGACGACGTCGACACGCCGGCGACCGCGCCGGACGACAGGGCGGCGATGGTCTCGCCCCACGGGATCAGCGCCGGCGCCATGCCGATGGCGGTGCACATGTCCTGGGCATTCTTGTCGGGCACGCGGATCTTGATGCCCTTCAAGGCGTCGAGCGATTCGGCCTTGACCTTGAGGTGCAGATACTGGGTCGGCCACGGCACCATGTAGAGGATGGTCTGATTGTTCTTCAGCGCAATCTTCTCGTACTCGGGCCGCAGATACTTGTGCAGTACCTTGAGCTCGTCGATGTTGTTGGAGATGAAGGGGATGCCCTCGACACCCAGCAACGGCTCATCGCCGATCTGCTGGATATTCAGCACGTCGGCCATCGGCACCAGCCCATCGCGCACGGCGCGCAACTGCTCGGGCCCCTTGAAGCCGAGCTGACCGCCCGCCTTGACGTCGATCTCGACCGCGCCCGAAGTGGCTGTCTTGACCTCGTCGGCGAAGCGCTTGGCGTTGATGGTGTGGAAATTGCCGTCCGGCCAGACCGTGGCCAGCGGCAGTTTCTGCGCGGCCTGCGCCTGCACGATCGCGGGCGCGCCGAGCACCGCCGCACCCGCGGCCATGCCAGTCCTAAGTACCGTCCTGCGTCCAAACTTCATGAAAGCCCCCTATGGCTGATTGATACCCTTCCCCGATACCCTCGCCTACGATAGCACCATGGCTATTCCGCGGCCCTTGGCGGCTTGTAGGCGTACACTTGCTCGGCCGTCTGCTCGGAGATCAGCCCGTCGGCCAAGTCGTCGGCAACCCTTATCCGGTCACGTTCCGCGGGCTTGCCGATGCCGGCCCCGCCGGGCGTCATGACCACCAGCCGGTCGCCCGGCGGGATGAGCTGGAAGCCCTTGCCCTTGAGCGTACGGCCGGATTTCAGCGCGACAAAGCCCGCCTCGCCGTCGCGGCCGCCGTCGCGGCCACGCGGCGGATGGTCGATGCGGTCGAAGGCGGCGAGCAGGTCGAACGGCTCGGCGATGCCGCTTTCGATTTCCATGATCTGACCCAGCCCACCGCGGGTCCGGCCAGCACCACCGGAATCGGGCCGGAACTCCTTGCGCCAGAAGATCAGCGGCGTCTGGGTCTCGGCGATCTCGACCGGCGTGCCGCGCACGCCGCTGGGATAGGCGGTGGCCGACAGCCCGTCCTTGTCGGGCCGTGCGCCGGTGCCGCCGTTCGACGTGATGGCCATGCCGAAGCCGTAGTTGCCGCCCTCGCCGCCTTTGACCCGCCCGCGCACGTTGATGTTCCACAGGCACGACGTGCCTTCGGCCGGCACGCGCTGCGGCACGACCTGGCGCAGGCAGCCGAACACGACGTCGGGCAGCATCTGGCCGATGATGTGGCGCGAGGCGACCGCCGAAGGCTTGGGTGCATTGAGAATCGTATCGGCCGGCGCCGACACGGTCAGCGGCTCGAGCGAGCCGGCATTGTTGGGAATGTGTGTGGCCACCACGCAGCCCAGGCCGAACACGGTATAGGCGGTGGTGTAGGCGTGCGGCACGTTGATGCCGCGGCCGGATGCACCCGAGGTGCCGGCGTAGTCGACATGGATGCCGGCGTCGGAGATGGTCAGTGCGGCACTCAGGGTCACCGGCTCGTCATAGCCGTCGATCGTCATGGCATTGCGCCAGGTGCCCTTGGGCAGCTTGGCGATCTCGGCCAACACGGCCTCGCGCGAGCGGGCGATGATATGGCTGCCGAGCTCGTCGAGCGAATCGATGCCGAACTCGTCCATCATCTCGACCAGGCGGCGGGCGCCGACGTCGTTGCAGGCGGCCAACGAATAGACGTCGCCTTCGGTGTCGACCGGCAGGCGGGTGTTGGCGCGGATCATCGCCATCAGGGTCTCGTTGACCTTGCCCTGCTCGATCAACTTCAGCATCGGGATATAGAGGCCCTCCATGAACACGTCGGTGGCGTCCGGCCCGAATCCGATGCCGCCGATATCCATGAGATGGCTGGTACAGGAGAACAGCGCCACCAGCTTGCCGTTGCGGAAGGCCGGCGTGGTGATGACGAAGTCGTTGAGATGGCCGGTCCCCATCCACGGGTCGTTGGTGATGTAGGCATCGCCCGGCTTCATGGTTTCGACCGGGAAGTGGCGCAGGAAGTGCTTGACCGACTCGGCCATCGAATTGACGTGGCCGGGCGTGCCGGTGACCGCCTGGGCCAGCATGCGGCCCTCAAGGTCGAACACGCCGGCCGACAGGTCGCCGCACTCGCGCACGATCGGGCTGAACGCGGTGCGCATCAGGGTCTGCGCCTGCTCCTCGACCACGGCGATCAGGCGATTCCACATGATCTGCAGGTCGATCAGCCCGACGCTGTTGGACTGGGCCATGCTCTCCTCACGCCTCCTGGCGGTCCATGACGATACAGCCGGACGCATCGATATGCGCGGCAAAACTCGCCGAAATATAAGTCGAAGTTTCGTCCTCGGCCACGATGGCGGGGCCCGCGAACCGGCTGCCCGGCGGCAGGGCGTCGCGGCGATAGACCGGGACTTCGACCGTCCGGCCGCTGCGGCCGTCGAAGACGGCCCGCTTGCCGACCGCTCGCGGTGTCGCCGACGACGGCGCGGCACCCTGTGGCGCCGGCAATTTGGCTTCCGTCGAGACCTGGACCGACCAGCTCAGGATCTCGATGGCCGCGTTGGGGATGTGCCGCTCGAACAGCACGGCATAGTCGCGTTCATAGGCCTCCCGCAGCGCCTGGGCATCCGCGGCCTGCACGGCACGCAGCGGCAGCTCGACGGTGATCTCATGACCCTGCCCGACATAGCGCATGAACGCCAAACGGCGCTCGAAGGTCGCGAGCCCGCGCGCTCCCGGCGCCACCAGCGCGGTCGCCTCGGCGCTCATTTCCTTCAGCAGCTCCGACGCCGCCGCGGCATCGAACGCATCGAGCCTCATGTAGCGGCTGCGCACCAGCTCGTAGGATACCGGAGCGGCAAGGAAGCCCACGGCCGACCCGACGCCGGCGTTGGGCGGGACGATCACCCGCTTGACGCCGATCTTCTCCGCGACTCGCGCCGCATGCAGCGGGGCGGCACCGCCGAAGGCGATCAGATCGTACTGGTTGGCGACCGCGCCACGCTCGACGGCGTGGACACGGGCGGCACTCGCCATGTTCTCCGAGACCATCTCATAGACCGCGTAGGCCGCCATCTCGGTCGACAGGTCGATGCCGTGGGCCACGTCGCGCTGCAGCGCGCCCTGCGCTGCGGCGAGGTCGAGCATGATGCTGCCGCCGGCAAAGTCGCGCGGGTCGATGGTGCCCAGCACGACGTTGGCGTCGGTGACCGTGGGATGGCGGCCGCCGCGGCCGTAGCAGGCGGGCCCGGGCTCCGCACCGGCGCTTTCGGGGCCGACCGTCACCCGTTTCAACGCGTCGAGCTTGGCGACCGAGCCGCCGCCGGCGCCGATCTCGACCATTTCGATCACCGGGATGCGGACCGGCAGGCCCGATCCTTTGAGGAAGCGCGCCGCGCGGTCGACCTCGAACAGCCGGGCGGTATGCGGCTTGTAGTCGTCGATCAGGCAGATCTTGGCCGTGGTGCCCCCCATGTCGTAGCTGAGCGCCCGACTGGCTCCGGCACGTGCGGCGACCTGCGCCGCAAAGATCGCGCCACCTGCCGGTCCCGACTCGACCAGCCGCACCGGATAGCGCCGCGCCGTGTCGATGGCGGTGAGGCCCCCGCCCGAGGTCACGAGATAGATGGTGCCTGAGAACTTCTCGGCGGCCAGGGCCGACTGCATGCGCTCGAGGTACGAGTCCATCAGCGGCTGGACATAGGCGTTGGCGACCGCGGTCGAGGTGCGTTCGTACTCACGCACCTCGGGGCAGGCTTCGCTCGACAGGGTGATCCAGAGGTCGGGCAACTCGCCTTTCAGAATGTCGCGCGCCCGTCGTTCATGGGCCGGGTTGGCATAGGCGTGCATGAAGGCGATGGCGACGCTCTCCACGCCCTCCGCCTTCAGTTTGCGCGCCGCCTGCCGTACCGCCGCCTCGTCCAGTGCCAGGCGGACCTGGCCATGGACATCCATGCGCTCGGGCACGGTGAATCTCAATGCCCGCGGCACCAATGGTCGAGGCTTCTCGATCGTAAGGTCGTACTGGTCGTAACGGCTCTCATTGGCGATATCGAGGACGTCGCGGAACCCCTCGGTGGCAATCAGCGCCGTGCGTGCGCCGCGCCGTTCGATCACCGCGTTGGTGGCAAGTGTCGTGCCGTGCACGAAAACGGCGACGTCGCCAAAGCGGCGGCCGGCGTCGGCCAAAATCAGCCGCACGCCTTCGAGGACGGCCTGCTCGGGCCGCTGCGGCGTGGTCAGCAGCTTGCGCGTCAGCCGCTGTTCGCCGTGTTGAAGAACCACGTCCGTAAACGTGCCGCCGATATCGACGGCAATGCGCAAATCGTCGTTCACCTGCGAACCAAATCCCTACCCTGAAAGCGGGCCGGACCGTAGACCGCCCGCCGCCACGTTGCAATTCGTCTGCCACAGTGCCTATGGTTTGGCTGTGACGGCCACGGGCTCGACATCGCGGGCGCGGACTTACGCTCTGCTGCACTACTCCGACCCCACCCCTGCCGCCAGGCAGTGGCGGTTGGTCAATCTTGTCGTCCTCGGGATCGGCCTGCTGTCGGTGGTCCTGCTGTCGATCGACGAGCTGGACGAGGCGTGGCAAAGCACGCTGCGCCTGGTCATCTGGGCGGTCAGCGCGGTTTTCCTCGTCGAATATCTGTTGCGCTTGTGGGTCGCCCCGGAGACGCCGCGTTACGATCAGGATACGCCGCTCAAGGCCCGGCTGCGATGGGCCGCCTCGTTGCCCGGCGTGATCGGGCTGCTGGCAGTCTTGCCGGCACTGATGTTCGCCGGGCGCTACGCCGTCACCGGCGTCGACACGGCGTCGGTCTTCTGCATCCTCTGGATCCTCAAGATCGGCCTGCACGCGCCAGCCTTCGGCACCCTGGGACGCGTCATATCCAACGAGCGCGCACCGATCGCGAGCGTGCTGATCCTGTTCGTCATCCTGCTGCTGATCGCCGCCACGGCGGCCCACATGTTCGAGCGGGCGCGCCAACCCGAGCAGTTCGGCTCGCTGCCGGCAGCGATGTGGTGGGCCGTGGTCACACTGACGACGACGGGCTACGGCGACGTGGTGCCGCTCACCGCCGGCGGGCGCTTCGTCGGCGGACTGCTCATGCTTTCCGGTATCGTCGTTTTGGCCCTGATGACCGGCGTGTTGGCCACCGGCTTTGCTCAGGAAGAGCGGCGGCGCGAATATCTCAGGGTATGGGAGCAAGTGGCGCGGGTGCCGCTGTTCGCCTCGCTGGGCGTCGTCACGCTGTCGGAGATCGTGGGCAAGCTGCGCACGCGCTACTACCCATCGCGCATCGTCGTGGTGCGACGCGGCGACGCCGGCGATTCGATGTTTTTCATCTCCAGCGGCGAGGTCGAGGTTCGGCTGCCCACCGGTCAGTCGGTGACTCTGGGCGAAGGCGCGTTCTTCGGCGAAATGGCCCTGCTCGAGCGGCAGCTGCGCAGCGCCACGGTCTTCACGACGCGGCCGACCACTCTGCTGGTACTTTACGCCAGCGACTTCTACGAGATCGCCTCCCATATCCCCCAGCTCGCGGAGGCGGTCGAAGTCGAGGCCAGACGCCGACGCAACGAAAACATCGAACGAGGGGAGAGTTTGGCGAAACGATGACCGGCGGCCGCGGGCGTCGCAAAAATGCGGTCCGCATCACCATTGGCCCCACGCCCGCCTTCGGCTATATCGCAGCGCAGCCCGTGACCGGGCGCACTGCCCAGCCGTCCAGAAGCGAAAGATCCTGATGCCGTCGATCATCACGCCCGTCATCTTGGTAGGAGGCTCCGGCAAGCGGCTGTGGCCGCTGTCGCGCGAGAGCATGCCGAAGCAATTCGTGCCGTTGCTCGGCGAGCAGTCGACCTTCCAGCAGACTTTGCTTCGGGTTGCCGACCGCGGCCTGTTTGCCCGGCCGGTGATTGCCACCAACGATGCCTACCGCTTCATGGCCGAGCAGCAGGCCAAGGACATCGGCGTTGAGATCGACCTCGTGATCGAGCCGGAGCGCCGAGACTCGGGCCCGGCGATGGCAGCGGCGGCGGCCTACGCCCAGTCGCAAGCAGCCGAATCGGTCTTGGCCATGGCGTCCGATCATATGGTGATCGGCGTGGAGGAGTTTCGCGCCGCCTGTCGCGACGGGCTGGCGGCCGTCGAGCGTGGCGGCATCGTCACCTTCGGCATTCCGCCGACCGAACCAAAGACCGACTACGGCTACATCCGACCAGGCGGCGAGCACATCGGTGGCGTCCAAAAGGTCACCGCTTTCGTCGAGAAGCCCAACGCCCAGACCGCGCTTCGCTACATTGCCGAAGGGCTGTTCTGGAACGCCAGCTACTTCCTGTTCACGCCGGAGGTCTTGCTGTCGGAGATGGCTCGCTTCGAGCCCGCAATGGCGGCAGCGGCCAAGGATGCCGTGGCCAAGGCGAAACGCAATGGGTCGACCGTGTTTCTCGACGCCGACGCTTTTTCTCGGGCACCAGCCAAGTCGATCGACTACGCGGTGATGGAGCGGACCGACAAGTGCTGGGTGGTGCCGGCCAAGTTCCGCTGGTCCGACCTCGGCACCTGGGATGCGCTGCTCGATGTCGGGCAGGCCGACAGCGCGGGCAACGTGGTCGAGGGCCCGGTCGAGATCGACCATGTGCGCAACTCCTACCTGCGTTCCGATGGGCCGCTGACCGCGGTGATCGGCGTCGAGAACGTGGTCGTGGTGGCGATGGATGACGCGGTGCTGGTCGGCCACCGCGACAACCTGCCCCGGCTCAAGGACGTGGTGCAGCGCATGGCCGACGGCAAGCACAAGGCGGCGACCGAGCATGCAGTGATGCACCGGCCATGGGGCAGCTACCAGGACATCGACCGCGGCGAGCGCTTCCGCGCCAAGCGGCTGACGGTCCATCCCAAGGGCAAGCTCAGCCTGCAGAGCCACAAGCGCCGGGCCGAGCATTGGGTGGTCGTGAGGGGCGTGGCCGAAGTCACGCTCGACGGCAAGATCATGACCCTGCACGAGAACGAGTCGGTTTACATCCCGATGGGCGGCATCCATCGCCTGGCCAACCCGGGCGACGAGCCGCTCGAGGTCGTCGAGGTCCAGACCGGCGACTATCTCGAGGAAGACGACATCATCCGTTACGAAGACATCTACGCCCGTGTGTAGGTCATGAAGTTCGGCACACATCACGAATGGGGCAAGCTGCGCGAGGTGGTGATCGGCATCTCGCCAGCCGAAGACTTCGTGGTGTTCCACGAAGCCTCGCAGCGTTGGCTGACACCGGACGGCGATCGCTTCTGCCGAGAACACAAAGGTCGACATTTGTTGGACGTCGACCCCGGGCGCGCCCGCTTGATGGAACGACAAGTCGACGCGCTCGCCGAGCTGGTGGCGCGACAGGGCGTGACGGTGCACCGGCCGCAGCGGCTGCAGGGCGACGAGCGCACCTTCATGGCGCCCAATGGCGAAGGCGCCCAACTCTTCCCGCGCGACGCCATGATCGTGATCGGTGACCACGTCAT
>Ga0194132_10013274_pt1 | contig 10040 bp, 7 predicted proteins | sample TA2KigOf80mmetaG_FD_148612 | JGI IMG/M metagenome (GOLD analysis project Ga0194132, IMG submission 148612) | Freshwater microbial communities from Lake Tanganyika, Tanzania - TA2015054 Kigoma Offshore 80m | ecosystem: Environmental > Aquatic > Freshwater > Lake | place: Tanzania: Lake Tanganyika... | reverse complement strand
GAGCAGATCGGAAACCACGTAGGAGCCGCCGAGGCTGACCCAGGTGTACTTGTCGACCTCGCCGCGCAGGAACGCGCTGCGATTGGTGCCCTTCTCCTGGATCAGCTCACAGCGCCGAGCGAACTCCAGGTCGTTGGTCAGCAGCGCGCCGCCCTCGCCCGACGTCACGTTCTTCGTCTCGTGGAACGACACGCAGCCGGCGCGGCCGAAGGCGCCGACCGGCCGCCCGTTCCAGGTCGAGCCGTAGGCTTGCGCCGCGTCCTCGAAGAGCTCGAGACGGCGCTCGGAAGCGAGCTTCGTCAGTGCATCGAGATCCGCCGGCACGCCGGCGTAGTGAACCGGCATCACGAGCTTGGTGCGCGGGGTGATGCGGCGCTCGGCATCGGCGATGTCGAGGTTCATCGTCGCGGGATCGACTTCGCAGAACACCGGCGTCGCGCCGCGCAGCAGGATCGCATTGGCCTGGCTGACGAACGCGAAGCTCGGCATCAGGACTTCGTCGCCCGGCCCGATGCCCATGGCGAGCAACGCCATCTCCATCGCCTGGGTCGCGTTGGGGGTCAGCAGCGCATGCTGTACCCCGAGCTGCGCGGCCAGGAGTTGCTGGACCCGCTTGCAGATCGGCCCGTTGCCGCCGATGCGCTGCGTACGCAGGGCGGTCGCTACCGCGCGCATCTCCAAAGCGCTGATCGACGGCCGCGTGAACGGAATTTCGTGGGTGGCAGCGGGAGCAGGAGGGGGCGCGGCGCTTGCCTGGGCGGGCTGGGTGGCGGGTTCTTTCGGCGTCATGGCCCCACCTCGGCGGGGCCACAAGCCTACGCTGACCCGACCACAGCGCCAAGCCCTTCAGGATCAGATGGATCCTAAAGTGAATTTAAAATATGCCTATTTGCTAACTAAGTTCTTGTCTTGAGCACTTTGCGCGGGCAACCAAATCCGCCAGGCTCGACCTCCCTGCCAGGCACGGGCCCGCCAGCGACCCCCCAGGGCCTCGGCCTGCCATCGCAATGCCGGCTCGACCCTCGGGAACCAGTCGGCCGACCCCGGCACGGCGGGGCGCAGCAGCGCCAGGCGAACCCGACCCGGCTCCCCCGCGATACGCAGCCCAACTCGTGGACCGGGTCCCTGTTCGCGCGGGGGCAGGGGCGAAGCAGCGTGGAACAGGGCCAGGTGCACGAGCAGGCGCAGGCCGTCGGGATCGGACCGCACCACGGTCAGGCCGCGACGCGGACGCAGGTGCTCCGACAGGCTCGTTCGGTGCACCAGGTCGATCAGCTCGAGCGGCTCTGCGACCAGGTCGTGCAGGTCGATGGCCGCCACCGCCTCGTCGCGCGGGGCCGCCAAGGATCCGAACAACTTCAATGCCGTGACGATGACGCGAGCTTGCGATTGGACGAGCTCGAAGTGGCTCTCGTTCGAGGCCCCTTGGCCGCGCGCATCGCGCAGCAGCTCCGTCATCCCGAGCACGACGCTCGCGGCATTGTTCAGCCGGTGCAGCAGCGCGGGCATCCACTCCGCGATCAGGCGCGCGCGCTCCTCTGCAAACAGCGCCGAGGAAGGCGCTCCATCCGTGCTTGGCTGAGATTCCGCGCTCATCATCGCAGGGCGGCGGCCCGGGGGAACCAGCGTAGCGATTTCGCCGCGGCGGACGCACTGCTACCTTGGGCCAGCGTCGAACATGAACCGGACGACCGCACTGCTGCTGACGCTCGCGCTGCTGTTCGCGCACGTGCTGGCGATCTACCACGATCCGGAAGGCGGATTCGGACCGCCGTGCGACGACGCGCACGTCGTCTATCGCGTCGGCAGGAACGCCGCGCTGGAGGGCGAGGCATGCTTCGACCCGACCGGCCCGCGTCCCGAGCAGGCGGTGCCGTTGGCGTGGCGCTGGATCGCTCAGCTCAATGCGTCGCGCGGGTCCTCCCCACTGGCGTGGACACAGACTCTGTCGCTGCTGTTCGGCCTGGCATGCGTCGTGGCCCTGGCGGGCTTCAGCACCAACCGACTGGCGGGTCTGATCGCGCCCGTTCTGCTCGTACTCAGCGGCTCGCTCGCTGCGACTTGCGGCGACGGAACTCCGACGACCGCGTATGCCTTCGTGGTCACGTTCGCATTTCTCGCATTCCATCGACGATGGAGCCTCGCCACCGGCCTTGCGCTGGCGGTCGCGGCGAGCCTGCGCGACGAGGCACTGCTGTACGTCGGCGTGCTCGTGTTGCTCGATTGGCACCGCGGGAATGGGCAGCGCCTGCGCTGGCACCTCGCGTTCGGACTGCCGGCGTTGACGGGACTGCTGCTGGCACTCGCGCGGCAACGCGCGAACGCGGGATGGTTCTCACCCGAGCTCGCGTCGGTCTTCGAGCCCGATCCCCAGCGCTGGCGGCTCGGCGCGCACTACCTGCTCGACCACGCGCGGCTGTCGGGCCTGAGCCTGCTCGCGCTGGCGCCGCTGGCCATGTGCATGACCGGTCGCATCTCGCGCGCCGGACTCGAGGCACTCCTGCTGGCCGTGCTGGGGATCCTGCTCGTTGCCGCGCAGGGCGGGAGCCCGCGCCCGTTCGGGATTGCGCTCGTGCCGATGCTGCCGCTGTTGTGCTTGTCGATCCAGGAGAGCCTGCAGGCGATCCTGGATCACGAGCGACGTTGGCGAGAAGCCGTCATCTGGGTGCTGCTCGTGATCGGAGCTGCCTGGACCGCGCTGCCGAGCAAGCTCCCGGGCGACGTGGCGTTCCTGCCGACCCGCTCGCTGTTCCTGCGCTGGGTGCAACCGAGCCAGCCGGTCCAGGCGGCCTGGGGACGCATGCTGGGGCGCCGAGGACTGGAGCTCGAGCTCGCCCAGACGCGTCAGCTGCGCGCGATCGGTCTCTACTTCCGCGACCGGATCCCCGCCGACACGCGCGTGCTGACGGCCTGGCCCGGCGCGATCGCGTACCTGTCGCACCGTTCGGTGCGCGATCTGCTCGGTCGCATCTCACCCGCCGCGGGTGAATCTGCGCTGCGACCATGGACGGGAGCCGTGCGCATCGATCTGGCGGCGGCACTGCGCGAGCGTCACGACTACATCGTGCTCCCGCCCGAGGAATGGCGCGAGCATCGCGGGCTCGAGCAGGCGCTCACCGCGCTTGCCGATCGCTTCGACAAGCTGCCCAGGTCGCAGGAGCGCGATGCGGAGCTGGCACAGACAGCGCGCGACTACGAGTTGGTGACCGTGCCCGTGCCGCGGCGCGAGAACGTCGGTCGATTGGCGGGGAACCGCGTGCAGATCCTGCGCCTGCGCAAGGAGTCCACGACTCCGCGCCTGACGATCGCGCGTGACGATCATGGACTCGTGATCGAGCTCCTTCACCACGGTCCGCCCGTGGTCGCCGACCTCGTCGTCGAGTGGACCAATCCGCAGGGAGTGCGCCGGCTGCTACGACCGTGGGGCGGCTTCGAGCAGGCCGAGGACGCGCGCGCACGCGTCGGGCTGCTGTTGACGGAAGCCGGCTCGACGGTCGTCGAACTCGCGCGCGCCGATCTGCCCCGCGAGTTCGCGCAGGGACACGTGCGCGCTCTGCTGTGCGACCCGGCGCCGGCACAAGACGGACGGTTCGCCGTGCTGGCGAGCGCGGAACGCGACCTGTGACTTGCGTCGCTCGAGCGGGCATGCCCAGAGGCTCGAAGCGGAACCGGTCACGCTGACGGAATGCCGGCCCGGGCTAGATCCCGTGCCTCGTGATCTTGCGGTAGAAGGTGCTCTTGCCGACGGCCAGGAGCTTGGCGGCCTTGAGCTTGTCGCCCTTCGTCCGCGCCAGCGCGCATAGCAGGCACAGCTTCTCGAACTCGCGCAGGCTGATCGGCACCTCGATCGCGGCATCGCGGCCGGGCACACCGACGATCCAGGGGCCGGCGCCGGCGTACTGCGCGGGCGGGACGAGATGCGTGCCGAGCGGCGCGACCTCCGGCGGGGGCGGCGGCTGCAGCGTGCGCGGGGACCGCGCCGCGGGCAGCTCTCGCAGTGCCGGGGGCAGGTGTTCGACACCCACGGCACGCGCACCCGCCGCTCGACAGGCCTGCAAGGAGCGCTGCACCGTGTCGGACAGCTCCGACAGGTTGCCGGCCCATTCACACAGTGTCAGCAGCGATTCGACTTCCGGACTGAGAGCCTGCACGCCGAACCGAGCTCCATGCTGGCGCGCGAAGGTGCGCGCCCACTCCACGATGTCCTCGCGCCGGTCGCACAAGGCCGGCAAGCGGATCGCGCCGGGCTTGAGCCGTTCCATCAGCTGGGCGTTGAAGCGCCCGGCGCGCACTTCGCGTTCGAGATCGACCGATGTCGAGGCCACGAGTCGGACATCGACCTGCTCGGGGCGGGTGGAGCCGACGCGCAGGACTTCGCCGCGTTCGACCAGCATCAGCAAACGGCGCTGCTGCTCGAGCGGCAGGGAATGGACCTCGGCGAGGTAGAGCGTGCCCGACTGGGCACGGTGCACGAGACCGGCCCGGTCGCTGTAGATGCCGGGCATCGCATCCGCCAGGCAACCGAACAGCTCCAGCTCCAGGGAATCGGAGGACAACGCGCCGCAGTCGACTTCGAGGAAGGAGCCGCTGCCTTGGCCCGTGAAGTGGATGACGCGGGCTGCGAAGCGTCGCCCCGTCCCCGCCTCGCCTTCGAGCAGCACAGGCGCCGTGCCTTGCGCGGCCGCCGTGACGGCCGCCCGCGCGGCCTGCATCGCGCTTCCGGAGCCGAGGATGACGCTGGGTGTGTACGTGCGCCGCGCGGCTTCGACGAGCGCGGCCGCTTCTCGACGCGGTGGTCCCGCGCTATCCAGGCGCATGAGATCCGCGACGATGCGGCGCTTGCCCGCGTCATAGAGCAGCACGCAGCGACCGCCCGCCCCGGCAGCGGTGCCGGGCAGGAACGGCAACACGGTGGCGCTGAGGGAGCGCGAAGCACGACCCGGCTTGGCGGGCAGATCGAAGCGCAGACCTTCGCGAGCCTCCACCACCGCATCGCGCGCGAAGGCCTCCAGGCCGGAACGCGGCGCGACGTCGGCCAGGTGCAATCCGGCGAGCTCGCGTCCGAACAGCTCCTGCGCGCCCCGATCGGTTGCGACGACCACGCCCTCGGTGTCGACGACCAGTACCCCATCGGGGCGACCCGACGCCAACTCGTGGAAGACCTTTCCGCGAACGTCGCTGTCGCGCAGCGCGCGCTCGAGATCGGCGCCGCGCTGGCGCTCCTCGGACAGGCGGCGATTGCGTTCCTCGAGCAGCTTGTTCTGCCTCTCGAGGTCGTCCTGCAGCGCCTTGTACCGCAGCATCGCCTGCAACACGTCCGACAGCTGGAGCAGGTCGGTCTTCAGCAGGAACAATTGGCAGCCGGCCTCGTAGCCCGCGTGCATTTCCTCGTGCCGCTGCACGCGGCCGCTCACGAGCACGACCGGTGACGTCGCCGTGTGCGGCATCATCCGCAGCCGGCGGCAAACCTCGTAGCCATCGATGCCGGCCCCGAGGTGGACATCGACCAGGAAAAGGTCGAAACTCGCTTCGCGCGCGCGCGCCAGACCCATGGCACCCGTATCACAGGTGACGACGTCGTGCCCGAGGTCCTGGACGCGACTCTCGAGGAGGGTGCGGGTGCTGGGTTCGTCCTCGATGACGAGGATGCGTGCCATGGCTCGTATCCGGGGGGGCGTCTTGGTGAGACGGTCGGCAGCCGGTGCGAACGCGCCGGTGGGGCGATCGCTGCGCGGACCTTGTCTTGTGGAAAGAATCGCCCTGTCGGTGCAAAGCGAGTCGCCGTTTTCGCTTGCTGCCCAGATCATAATCTTGTCATTCCCATAATTGGGAAGACTCCCGACGATGTGGCCGCCCCGAGTTCCCATCGCGACGATCCTGTCGGCGAGTCGCGGGTGTCCGCCGGGCCTGGGGGATCTGGCCCGGCGCCGCTACCTCGAACGCTCCCTCCCCGCAGAACTGGCACGACTTGCCAGCGCGCAGGTCGCCTTGCGCGAGAAGGCCGGAACACGGCTGCCCCCCGGGGTGGAGTGGTACCTCGACAGCAAGGGCTTGGCGCAGGCCACGCGCTGGCCGGTCGCGCAGGCCCGCGCAGCCGAGATCGATGCTCGACTGCCGCGCGGCGCGCGGGTCTGGGATGCCACATGTGGGCTCGGCGTGGACGCGCTCGCCTTGCAGGGGCGCGAGCGCCTGCTGGCGGCATCCGATCGCGCGCCGGAGTGCGCCCGTTCCGCGCACTTCCACTTGTCCCAGCACGCGGCCGACCCGCCCGTGCTGGTCGCCAGCGCGCTCGGCGACGCGGTCCGTGCACGCTACGTCTACGTCGACCCCGACCGGCGCAGCGGCGGCGGGCGCACGCTTGCGGCGGAGTCCTTCGAGCCGGGTTGGGCGGCCGTCCTGGGCGCGGCGCGAACACTCGACGGCCTGGTGTGCAAGCTCCCGCCGAGCTTCGACCCGACGGCCGTCGAGCGCGCTTGGCCGAAGGGGCTCGCTCGCGCATGGCGCTGGACCTCGCACGCGGGCGAGCTGTGCGAAGTGAGCCTGTGGACCGGCGATCTGGCCGCCACTCAACCCCATCTGCGCTCGGCGGAGTGCATCGATGCCGCGGGCGGCGTGCACGTGCTGAGCGGCCCCCACGATCCCGCGGCAGCTGCGGAGGTGGCCACGCGAGCGGAGGCGCTGCAAGCGGCGTGGCTGTGCGAGGCGGACCCGGCCCTGACCTGCTCGGGCCTGCTCGGGATCTTCGCGCGTTCGGAGGGGCTGGCGCTGCTCGGCCCGCGCTCCGGCTTCCTGGCCTCCGCGCGGCGCATCCAGGCGCCGTTCGTCCGTTGCTGGCGCGTGCTCGAAGCCGGCAGTGCCGACGAGCGCGTGCTGCGCGAGCGCTTGCGCCGCCGTGACATCGGCGCCGTGGACGTCAAGGTGCGCGGTCACGCGCTCGGCGCAAACGAGCTCGCGCGCCGGCTCGCCGGCCGCGGGGAACGACGCGGGCTGGTCGCGATCGCCCGGCTCGCGCAGGGCCACGCCGCATTCCTGCTCGAAAACGAGCCGCCCGACGACCGCGACAGGGGTGGCGCGGATCCGATACTCTCGCGCAGCCCGTGAATCCGGCCTCATGACGATCAGCACGTCTTCTGCGCTCGAGAAAGTGGCGCGGCACTCGGCGATGTACAGCCTCGTGCCGTTGCTCTCGCGAGGGCTGTCGTTCGCGATGCTCGGCGTCTACACCTGGAAACTGCACCAGGAGGAGAACGGCGTGATCGGCGTGCTCGACATGCTGATCATCGGCCTGCAGCAACTGCTCGGCTACAACCTGCTGTCGGGCCTGACGCGCCTGTACTTCGAGCAGCAGGACGAGCGCGCGCGCGCGCGCCTGGTGGCGTCGACGACGCTGCTGCTCGCGTGCCTGTCGACCGTCGTTTGCAGCACGGTCTATCTGTTCCGCGCACAGCTCGCCCCGCTGTTGCTGGGAAGCCCCGGCGAGCACGTGACGGCCGACACGTTGACCACCGTGCTCGGAATGACGCTGATGATCGTGCCGCTGCAGCTGACCTCGCTGTGCGGATTCCAATGGCTGCAGATCCAGCAGCGCTCGGGAACCTACGCGCTCATCCAGCTCGCCAAGACCGTGGTCGAGCTCGCCTTCAAGATCTGGTTCCTGGTGGGCCGCGGCTACGGCCTCGAGGGCTATCTCGGAGGCGTGCTGATCGGCGAGGGCCTGACCGCCCTGTCGCTGGGCGGTTGGATGCTGTATCGCGTGGGGCTGGCCTTCGACTGGCAGCGGCTGCGGCCCGTGATCGCCTTCAGCCTGCCGCTCGTGCCGGTCGGGCTGTGTCAGCTCGGCATCCATCAGCTCGACCGGCGGCTGCTCGAGTCGTTCGACGGCCACGCCCAGGTCGGGCTCTACGACATCGGCTACAAGCTCGCGCAGGTCCCGAATCTGCTGCTGCTGGGCCCCTTCATCCAGATCTGGCAGCCGTTCGTGTTCTCGATTCGGGACCCGCGCGAGCGGGCGCGCGTGGTCGCCGAGATCAGCACCTACGCGGTGCTGGTGATCGGCGCCGCCGTGATCGTGCTGGTGCTGGCCGGGCGCGAGCTCGTCAGCCTGATCGACTACAGCAAGGGGCGTGACTACGCCGAGGCGGCGCTGTTGATCCCGTGGGTCGCGAGCGGCTACGTGTTGTGGGCCGTCTACAACACCTCGCAGATCCCGCTGCTGGTCGAGAATCGCACCGGGCGCCTGATGCTGCTCAATCTCTTCGGGTTGGCGGTCAACATCGGCTCGAATCTCGTGTTGATCCCGATCCATGGCGCGCTCGGAGCCGCGATCTCCACGGCCATCACCTTCGCGGCGCTCGCCGCGGGCGGCATGCAGTTCGCTCGCTCGATCGCGGGGACGCACTTCGAGCTGCGCCGCATCCTCGCGGTGCTGGTCTGCGTCGCGTTGGCGGCAGGCTGCGCGCTGTGGTCGGCCGGTGGCCATGCGCTGTTGCGGATGGCCGCGTTGTCCGTGATCCTGTGCGTGCTCGGGTTGGTCGTGGTGCGCGCCGAGGAGCGCGCCGCTTTCGGAGCCTGGGTTCGGGCTCGACTGGGCTCGCAGCGCCCGCGGGGTTCTCCATGATCCACGGTGAACGACACAAGAGTGCGTCGATCGGATGGTTGCGCGCGGCGGTGCTGGGAGCCAACGACGGATTGATCTCGACGAGCAGCCTCGTCGTCGGCGTCGCGGCGGCGCAGGCAGAGCCGAGCTCGATCGTCGTGACCGCCGCCGCGGGCGTGGTCGCCGGAGCGCTCTCGATGGCGGCGGGCGAGTACGTTTCGGTCAGCTCACAAGCCGACATCGAGGCGGCCGACCGCAAGCGCGAGCGCGGTGAGCTGACGGCCGATCCGGAATACGAGCGCGACGAGCTGGCCGGGATCTGGGTCCGGCGCGGACTGAGTCCCGAGCTCGCGACTCGCGTCGCGGACGAGCTGACCGCGCACGACGCGCTGGAGGCGCACTTGCGCGACGAACTCGGCTATACGGAACACTCGCGCGCCCGGCCGATGCAGGCGGCGCTGGCTTCCGCGCTCGCTTTCACGCTCGGCGCGATGCCGCCGGTGCTGTTCGCGACCAGCGTGCCCGCGACGCAACTGGAGCGACTGCTCCCTCCCACGACGGTGGCGTTGCTGGCCGTGTTGGGAGCGCTCGCCGCGCGCCTGGGCGGAGCCGCGCCGCTGAGAGCCGCTCTGCGCGTCGGCGCCTGGGGCGCGGCCGCGATGCTCGGGAGCATGCTGATCGGCCGCTGGGTCGGCGTGCAGGTCTGAGGACCCGCGCGTGCCTGCCGACCGCATCCCCGCCACCGCCGCGATCCGCGTGCTGCGCGAGCAGGGCGTCGTCTTCAGCGCGCACGAGTATGCGTACGTCGAGCAGGGCGGCACGGCCGCCTCCTCCGCGGCGCTCGGACTCGACGAGCACGCGGTCGTGAAGACGCTGATCTTCGAGACCGACACGCGCGACCCGCTGATCGTGCTGATGCACGGCGACCGCCAGGTCTCGGCCAAGGGACTCGCACGCGCGATCGGCGCGCGCTCGGTTCGACCCTGCAACCCGCAGGTGGCCGAGAAGCACTCGGGCTACCAGGTCGGCGGAACCAGCCCTTTCGGGACGCGCCGCTCGATGCCGGTTTTTCTCGAGCGCAGCGTGCTCGAGCTCGAACGCATCTGGATCAACGGCGGACGCCGAGGACTGCTGGTCGGGCTCGCTTCGAGCGAGTTGCAGCGCGTGCTGTCGCCCACGCTGGTCGACGTGGGCCTGCCCGGCTGAGTCGCTCGGGGAGCACGCGTCCGGAGTCAAGGACCGCGCTGAGGCGCGGGCACGAGCCAATAGGCACCGCTGCTGCCGGCCCGCAGCGGCCCGAAGCGACCTTGGAGCTCTGCGACCACGGCGGCGCCCTCGGGGCTCGCGATCACGCTCGCCGTCAACGCGCCCATGCCGCCCGCGCGGAACGCGAGATCGAGCATCCCGCTCAGCATCTCGACCGACAGCCCGGCCGCCTGCGCGA
>Ga0194132_10013272_pt1 | contig 10040 bp, 1 predicted proteins | sample TA2KigOf80mmetaG_FD_148612 | JGI IMG/M metagenome (GOLD analysis project Ga0194132, IMG submission 148612) | Freshwater microbial communities from Lake Tanganyika, Tanzania - TA2015054 Kigoma Offshore 80m | ecosystem: Environmental > Aquatic > Freshwater > Lake | place: Tanzania: Lake Tanganyika... | reverse complement strand
GTGCTCCTTGGGGCGTTCCGGAGCAGTTTGAAGTTACCGCAAAGGTGAAATGAAGATTTGTAATCTTTCCTAAGTCCATCCTCTCTGACATATAGCTCGCAACATTTCCGCTCATGCACACTCTAAGACGCCTATCCGCTGCTCTGATCGCCTGTTTGTTCTGCGCGGCAGCTTCCATCGGATCCGCCCAGTCGGCGCCCAAGCTTCAGCTCAAAGCCAACGATCACATCGCCATTGTCGGTAATGCCCTGGCCGATCGTTTTCAACACTCCAGCCATTTTGAGACGTCGCTTCATGCCGGGCATCCCCAATACAATCTCGTCGTCCGCAATCTCGCCGTCGCAGGTGACGAGGTCGAGACCCGCCATCGATCCGAGAACTTTGGCTCACCGGATGACTGGCTCAAGCGTACCAAGGCCGATGTCGTTCTCGCTTTCTTCGGATTCAATGAGTCCTTCAAGGGGTATGACGGTCTTCCCGCTTTTCGAAAATCCCTGGATACCTACCTTAAACACCTGAAATCACAGGACTTCTCAGGAAAAGGTGCGCCCCGCGTCGTTCTCTTTTCGCCCATTGCTGCCGAGAGACATCGCGACCCAAACTATCCTGATCCCGGTGCGATGAATGATCGAATGAAGGACTATGTGGCAGCCATGGCTGAGGTGGCGCAGGCGAATAGCGTTCCCTTTATCGATCTGTTCGTCGCATCTCAAAAACTCTACGCGACGGCTCAGGCGCGGGGTAGTTCTCTCACGATCAATGGACTTCACCTGTCCCCAGAAGGTGACGCCCTGCTGGCGCGCCATATCTATCAGGAACTTTTGGGCCAGAAACCCGTCCACACCGGAGCCGCTTTCAATAAGCTGCTCGGTGCGGTGCGCGAAAAGAATGAGATGTGGCATTCAAGATACCGAACCATCGATGGCTTCAACGTTTATGGCGGACGCTCCCAGCTTGAGTTTGAAAGCGGCAAAGGGGGACCCAAAATAAAGAACTACCAGGTCATGCAGGAGGAGATGTCACAGCGCGATGTCATGACGGGAAACCGAGACCAGCGGGTATGGGCGGTTGCCAAGGGTGGCGACTTGATTGTTCAAGACAACAACCTGCCGGCAGTGACTCCAGTGATCTCCAACAAACCCGGTCCGAAACCGGATCAGACCCACGTCTTTCTCTCCGGTGAGGAGGCGATGCAGAAAATGACTTTGCACTCTGGAATGAAGATCAATCTCTTCGCGTCGGAGAAAGAGTTTCCCGAGTTGGCCAATCCAGTCCAGATGGCCTGGGATACCCGGGGTCGATTGTGGATCGCCGCCTGGCCTAACTACCCGGGACGTACGCCGACCAGTCCCAAGGGCGACAGTCTGCTTGTGTTCGAGGACACGAATGGGGACGGCAAGGCCGACAAGATGACGACCTTCATCGACGACCTCAACGGACCCACCGGCTTTCAATTCTACAAGGACGGCGTTCTTCTGGTTCAGGCGCCGGACATCTGGTTCCTGCGTGACACCAATGGGGACGGACGAGCGGATGTGAAGGAGCGAGTCCTGATGGGCTTGGACTCCGCTGACTCGCATCACACTGCCAACGCTGTATGCCTTGATCCCGGCGGTGCCATATACCTGAGCGACGGCGTGTTTCATCGGACACAGATTGAAACGGAAGATGGGCCGGTGCGAAATAATGATGCCGGCATTTTCCGGTTCGAGCCACGCACCGGAAGGCTGGACACCTACATCGCCTACGGCTTTGCGAATCCGCATGGCAAGGCTTTCGATTATTGGGGCAATGACATCGTGACGGACGCGACAGGCAACGCGAACTACTTCGGGGCCGCGTTCAGCGGGCGGCTGGATTATCCGCACAAACATCCTGGAATGCGTCAGTTCTGGAACAACCCCTCGCGGCCTTGTCCTGGAACAGGCATTCTCACCAGCCGCCATTTCCCGGATGAGTTCCAGGGGAATTTTCTCAACATCAACGTCATCAGCTTCCAGGGCATCTATCGCGTCAACGTCACCGATGAAGATTCAGGCCTGAAGGGTGAGACGCAGGAACACTTGATCTCATCAACCGATCCCAATTTCCGTCCCATCTGCATCAGCACGGGACCTGACGGCGCGATTTACTTTGCCGATTGGCACAACCCCATCATCGGCCACATGCAGCATCACCTCCGTGACCCGAACCGCGATGCAAAGCATGGGCGTGTCTATCGCATCACCTATGGAGGACGTCCGCTTCTCAAGCCGCAGCCCATCGACGGGCAGTCGATACGGAAGCTTCTGGACCTGCTCAAGGAACCCGAGAACCAGGTGCGCGATCTCGCGAAGATCGAACTCGGAGAACGGGATGCTGCACAAGTCATCGCAGCCACAAAGAAATGGGCCTCCAGCCTGGATCCCACGGACCCCGCCTATGAACACCACATGATGGAAGCGCTCTGGGTGCACCAGTGGATGAATGTGGTGAACCTGGACTTGCTCACGCGAATGCTGACATCCAAAGAACCGCGCGCGCGAGCGGCTGCGGGGCGTGTGCTCTGTTACTGGCGGGACCGCGTGCCGGATTCACTGACCCGGTTCAAAGCCCTGGCAGAAGATCCCCATCCCAGAGTTCGTTTGGAAGCCGTCCGGGGCGCAAGTTTTTATCGGTCCGGAGAGGCAGCCGACGTCGCGTTGTCCATCCTCAAACACCCGATGGATTACTACCTGGAGTATTGTTTGAAGGAAACGCTTCGGCAGCTGGAGCCTTACTGGCGTAAAGCGATCTCGGAAGGAACGCCTATCGCCGCAGACAATCCGGTGGGCATCGAACGCCTGACCAAGAGCGTGAGCCTGGCTGAGCTCCTCAAGCTCCCCCGGACTCCTGCGGTTCTGGAGACCATCTTGTCTCGTGAAGGCGTGGCCGACTCCGACCGCAACCTGGCCCTGGATGGCTTCGCCAAGTCCAGGAACATGTCCCGTACCATTGCCTTGCTCCAGCTCATGGAGCAGAAGAAATCATCCGGCCCGGCTGCGGCGGTTCAGATGTCGAGGCTGTTGCCACTCCAGGGATCTGCAGACCTGAAGACATCCAGGTCCGCGATCGCGAAGCTGGCGGAGACCTCGGCGGCTTCTGAGACCCGGCAGGCGGCCTGGGCTGCGTTGGCGGTTGCTGATGGCGGCTTCGACCAAATTTGGCAGCTGGCCTCCTCTTCTCCCCGGAATCTGGCCGAGCTGATGCATGGAATTCCTTTGCTGGCGGACCCGGATCAACGCGCCAAAGCATATGATCGAGTCACGCCGTTGCTTCGATCGATTCCCCAAGCTCTCAGAACATCTGCCAATGCTGAACGATCCTCCCGCGCACGATTTGTCCGGATCCAGCTTCCACGTCGAGGGACGCTCACGCTAGCCGAGGTCGAGGTCTTCAGTGAAGGACGCAACGTCGCGCGCCAGGGCAAGGCCAGGCAATCCAGCGTCTCGAGCGGTGGAGAAGCTTCGCGGGCCATTGACGGCGGCACCGATGGATCCTTTGGCAGCGGCACCCAAACGCATTCGCAGGAAAACGAGAACAATCCCTGGTGGGAGGTGGATCTTGGGACCGAAGTCCCGGTGGATTCGGTGGTTGTCTGGAACCGCACGGACGCTGAGCTCGGCCGAAGGCTCGACGGATTTACGCTGACGCTGCTTGCCTCCGATCGGTCTGAGGTTTTCGGGAAGAGTGGGGTTTCAGCACCGGAGCGAAGCGTAACCATCGCAGCGGCAGGTGATCCGCTTGGCAACCTGAGCCGTGCTGCCATCCGTGCAGCGGTGTCGATGAATCATCAACCGGCTGAAGTGTTCGCTCTGCTGGCTGGAATGGCCGGTCGGGGTGAGCACGTCACATCGGCTGCGCAGGGTATTCGAACATTGCCCCGGAATGCCTGGCCGAAGGCGGACGCAGCCAACCTGGCCACTTCACTCATTGAATGGGCGCGAAAGGTTCCTACCACGGATCGGACATCTCAGGACTATGTGGAGACCGTTCAGTTCGCGGAGGATGTTGCGGGGCTGATGCCGAAGGACAAAGCGGCAGTTTTGCGCAAGGAGATCAAGGGACTCCGGGTGCCCGTGTTCGTGATCCGGGCTGTTCGAGAGCAGATGCGTTATGACACGCCGCGGGTTGTTGTGGAGACGGGCAGCGCCGTGGAGATCATTTTCGAGAACGGCGACTTCATGCCCCACAACCTCGTCATCGTGCGCCCTGGGACTCGTGAGAGGATTGGGACTGCGGCTGCTTTGATGCGGCCAGATCAAGCTGATGGGCGTGGTAGGGCCTATGTGCCGGAGACCCCTGATGTGCTTTCAGCGACGAGGATGATTGAGGCGGGGCAACGTGCTGTATTGAAGATCACGGTTCCCAACGAGGAATCCGAGATGGAGTTCGTTTGCACGTTCCCCGGCCATCATCAATTGATGTGGGGCAAGTTCATCGTCACGAGGGATGTTGACGCCTATCTGACAGCGAACCCCGAAGCCTCATTCCCCGCGCCGCCCGCCCAACACCTGCACGAATAGAGCAGGCCATGAATTCCGGGCCCACTGAGGTCCGGTGTCCTTTGGTCACCGGGCTTCGGAGGGGGTTGTGATGCGATAGAAACGTTGGTGCTGATCGAAAGGCGCCACGACTGACTCCTGCCTTCCCGCAGGAGCAGCTCCGAAGTCCATCCAGGGAATCCACTCCCCACCGTAGGCATCAGCTCGATACCACAGCGTGTAGCTTCGACCCGCCACACTCTCAAACGTAAGCCCAACTCCCTCCTGCACGATCCGAGCTGAAAGACGCAAGACACTCGCAGGGTCCCGCGGATGGGTGCCTGAGAGATACTCACCCAGGTTCTTCATGCCGTCCTCGTCCAGATCCTGCTCTGAATCGAACACGGACGGATCCGTTCCAAACTTCCGTTCCCATTCGTCGGGTAGACCATCGCTGTCGGAATCCAACCCAGGCCCATCCACCCGCGTGATCACGATCCGATCCTCGGCGATCGGCTGGATACCGTTCCCCACGGCCACCAAGGAAATGAGATTGGGTCCGCGCTGCAAGTCCACCTCCGCACGCCAGCGTGTCGCATCCGTCCATTCGACTGCCAGGGGTTTGGGGTCGCCCACACGACGGATCTCCCTGATATCGAGCCAGGCAGTTCCCGAGATCACCACTTTGGAAACGTTTGTCTCAAAGTCCATCCCTCCCTGGTTCGTGATGGCGAAGGAAACCCCCGGAGGTAGTTGAAGCAAGGCGGCGGATCGTCTGCTTTGCAGATAACTGGTCTGACCCAGATAACTCTGTCCCACGACGGTTCCGTAATTGCGCAGCCAGGGCGTCATCGGACCGCTGTGAAACACCTGCTGGCAGAGATCATAAATATGCCAGAGATACAGTCGCCGCCCGAGGGGGTGTTTGATCAGCTTCGAGAGGTTGACGGTGTCCGTCGGAAAGATTGATGCCTCAGACGCCTGCAGGAACACGAAGTCCATGTCCCATGGAAGAAAGTATGCAGGACCTCCGTCGTGTGGTGTGAAGATCCGCGCGTTGTGCGGAAGGCTCGGCGTGGAACTAAAATAGCTGTCGCCGATCCCGCACAGTATCGTCAGGGCGGTGTGGCGGGCTGCCTGGTTGAGGTCCAATGCCGCTCCGATCTCTTCATTGAACTGGGTTTGCGGGGATCCCATGGTCTTGCCAAGCCGCATGATCCCCGTGAAGTCGTCAGCGCGTTCTCCAAGGCGGATGTTGAACGGAGATCTGTATTGCTCCTTGTCATCCCCCAGGTCCGCGAGGTCGGTGCCAATATGGCCCTGCAGCGGCACGGGCAACTTCAACGACTCATGGCGGCCGTCCACTGTTGTGGATGGTTCGTAAGTCAGGTCCATGTTGAATACGGATCCCGTCCTGCCGAACTGTTCCCCGATCATCTGCCCATCGTACGCCCCCAGCTGCAGGATCGCCGGACCGGTGTGAATTGTGCGCGGCGCGATGAAGTAGCACAGATCCGTCCGGTGACAGGGCAAACCTGCGCTATGGAACATGTGAAGCACATAGATCTCATCCTGCTGGCGAGGCACCGGCGTGCGTCCCGAACGATCTATTCCCACGTGCTGGACTGTCCCACGGAACAGGTTGTCATCCCGAAACTCGACATCGTAGCTGATGTAATCATCCCCATCCCGTGCACGTCCCGCAGCACTCCCGTGCAACCGAATCCCCACATCGTAAAACACCTCGCTGCGACGATACACCATGGTGCCTCCGCGACGCTGCTGGCTGAGGAGGTTGGTGGAGCGAAGCAGGGCATCGCGATCCAGGTCGAGTTGAATGACCCGGAACTCGTGAGCTGGAACCCGTGATGACTGGTTGTCGGCCACCTGATACAAGGCTCGTGATTCCGGCCCTCCCGCAGGTGCCATGGAAGAGGATCCCCACTCATCCTCCGCCTGTGCAAAGAACTGAATCACCCGACCTGAGGCAAAGCCCGGAATCATTCCTCTCCAAAGCCCGTCCTCGCTCCGAGTCATCGGAACATTCGTGAAACTGATCGCTGGGTTCACCCGGTAGCTGAGCATCATCGATCGAACCCCCTGAGGATCCGTAGCTCTCACGCTCACAACCACTGGCTCGCTGGTGCGAGGAACCAGCGGTGAGTGGGACAGCAGGGTCAGGGCTGGACCCGCATTCGTTGTGAATCGCGAATTGGGGGATCCAGGGGTGCCATGCCGTGTTGGCATCGGCAGGATCGTCACTCGAGCCAGCCGTTGGAAATACGCGCTTGTGTGCAATTGGGGTGATCCTGCCAGCCATCGAGCCCGAAAGCTCACCTCATACTCGCGTCCGTCAACCCATCGGCTGTTTCCGATGACCGAAGTCTCAATGTGGTTGTGACTGGTCCTCGCAGGGCCTGTGGCAGAGATCTTGAGCACTGGATTCGAAGGATCAGCGGGATCGGGGATCACCTGGCTGCGGTCGTGGTTGCCCAGGAGCCTCCACCCGATCCCTCCAGGCCTGGGATCAAACCCCCCGTTCTGTATCCACTCGCGGCGGGCGGTGTCCGGATCACTCACAACGCTAACATCATCGATCAAACATTCTCCTGCATCCAGCATGCCGATCCGAAACTCGTTCCAGAAGGAAGACCCGTATCTTTGTGCGGCGACCATTCGGTAGGAGATCCGATGCCAGTCGCTTCGTCGGGTTTCATCGCTCGACATCCACAGATCGCGCACGGAGTTGTCGCTGTGAGGATCCATGAGTTCCAGGCTGGACCCGCCTCCCCGATCCCATTCGCCGGCAAAAACGCGCGTTTCATCCGCCAGGTTTCCGGAGACATCACGCAGAACGATTCGCTCGCCTGATGACAATCGACCTGAGTAATTGCCAAGGATGCGTGGGGCCACCTCCGGCCAGGTTTGTTTGAGGGCCGGGGCATCTGCTGCCACCACCAGAAAACCACCCGGGGGCAGGAGTGTCCCCGTGGGAAAAGTGAACCCGACAGCGCCGTCCAGCTGCCAACCCGTGAGATCCATCCCGCTCACGCCGCGGTTAAAGAGTTCGATCCATTCTTCGGCGGACTCGGAGAACGGGATGGGTGGAACCAGCTCTGTTCTCAGCGAGAGCTCGGAGGCAAATAGCACATCTGCGCCAGTATCGGGTGGGTTTATCTCCAACTCGTCGATGCATGTGCCGCTGCCAATTCCTGCGCCGGGCACCAGAAGTCGAACGGCCGTCGCACGAACGGGATCGAAGGTATAGCGATGGCGACGCGACGCGTTGGCGAACAAGCCACTGCCTCCACTTCGATAGTTCAAGGTGCCGAGGGTGGTCCAACCCGTTGCTGGATTTCCAGTGACCGGGGTTGATCGACCCGGGTTTTCCAGCTCGGTGTATTGGAGGGTGTAGAGGCCGAGGGTGCGATCTGTGAATGTCCCGGTGTTATCACGGCCGAATGCGATGCCACTGACCCATCGGAGACCTGCAAGCTTCACACCTGCATACGCCGGGCTGCCACTGTTGCCGATCCAGCTGTTGGCATTGCCATAAACTCCATCGGTCAGACCGACGGCTGCGTGGATCGGAAAACCCTCCAGAGAATCGATCACCAGAGGTGTCGCACCTGATTCCCGGGCCAGATTGTCGGGAGCTGCCTCCCCAGCGGGGCCTTCTTGAACCAGCTGCAAGCCTCCCCCGACCAGAGTGATGCCGGAGTAGTTGGTGGGGGCGCCTTTCTGGTGAACCTCCACGGAAAGAAGATTATCGCCTGGCAAGAGTTGGTCGGCAGGGATGACGATCGGTTGACTCCAGCGCACATCCCCGACCAGGGTTAGGGCCTCAGTGGAGTAAGCCACCTCACCCCGGGGCAGATTCGCACGGAGGAGTTCCCGGCCATTGAGATACATCACCGCGCCATCATCCACGGCCCACCGAAACGTCACCGACGCATTCGACGACAGGGTGGGGGCGATGAATCTCTTCCGAAAGTAATAGGTGGAAGCTCCCGGCAATAGCTCCTGACCCGCAGGTCCTGGAATCTCAATGGCTGAACGATGAAAAACCCCGGACCCTGTTTTCCAGGAGGAGTCATCGAAACTCACCTCCCGCCACATTGCGCCCAGATCCACATCTTGATCATGGAACTTCCATGGGGCCGTGATCGGAACCACGACATGGTTGGAGATCACACCGGGCTGTGCGTCGATGGATGGAGCGCGGTGCATGATCTCGTTAATCACGACATCCTTTTGAAGCGAGAAAAGGTTGGGCTCACCCGGCGTGGCCATCGAAGGAGTCTCCCAGCGGCCAGTTCCATCCGGAGACCGGCCTCGCAACCTCGACTGCACTTGCACTGAATCCAGGAGCGAAAGACCTGCGTTTCCATAGAGGAACAGCTTCTGATTGACCTGTGCCGTGAAACCAAGGTCGGTATGCGTTAAGACGCGTTTGGCACTTTGACCCAACATCTGACTGGGGAGCTGAACTCGGCCCTCAGGGTTTCCTGTCCGGACGATGCTGAGTCCGGCCAGGTCCATCGGCTCGGATCCCGTATTGATCAGCTCGATCCAAAAACCCGCGTTTCCACCTTCGCTCACTTCGTTGAATCTCACGGAGGGAGCCGGGGGCAGGATCGGTGCGGATGAAACCTCAAGACCGAACGTGGCATCGTCGCTCGCGCGGGTCGGCGTGTTGATCTCCAATTCGTCAACCGCAGATCCCGCGGGCACCCTCAGCCTGAAACCCGTGGCGAGGATCGGCTCCCCATTGGTGCGTTGGAACGTGAAGCGATGCCGGAGGTGTGGAGTGAATCCAGGTTGAAGGCTCGAGTAAGCCACCGTCGCAATCGACACCCAGCTGGTGGAGGGATTGTTGCCGGTCGCCGTGATCATCGAAGGGCTGGCCGCAAGGGTGTATTGCAATGTGTAATTGCCAAAGCAGGCGTCCGGGCAGGTGCCTCCACAGTCGGGCTCGGAAAAGTCGCCATTGTCCCGGCTCCATGCCACGTTGCTCACGCTCAAGGATCCCGGAAACTGCAGGATCAGGTGAGGGGCGGCATCCCCGTCGATGGAGAACCAGGCTCCGCCTGCGCCGTAGTGGCGGTCGTTTACACGTCCTGCTCGCGCTGGGTTGCTGCTTGCGAACGCCACGGTGCCCGAGGCGGCAAGTGCGCCATTCTGAGGAACCGACGCAGTGGAGCTGGCCGACCCATAGTCACCATCACGGCCATCCCAGGCTGCGCGCATGCCTGTGCTGGCGGTGACCCTCAATCCACCGTTGGTTACTCCGGCGTTCTGATGAACCTGCACAGCGATCTGGTTGGTTCCGACAACCCAGCGGTTCGCCGGGATGTTGACAGGCAGGGATAGAACAGGGTCTCCCACTGCGCTCGCGGCAAGTGATGTGTGGCTTAGCGCATTTGTCCGCATGTTGAATCGATGAACCTCCTGTCCGTTGACATACAACACCGCTCCGTCATCCACGATCCCACGAGCCGTCCAGACGCGAGATGATGGATCACTGGACACAACGAG
>Ga0194132_10013269_pt1 | contig 10041 bp, 7 predicted proteins | sample TA2KigOf80mmetaG_FD_148612 | JGI IMG/M metagenome (GOLD analysis project Ga0194132, IMG submission 148612) | Freshwater microbial communities from Lake Tanganyika, Tanzania - TA2015054 Kigoma Offshore 80m | ecosystem: Environmental > Aquatic > Freshwater > Lake | place: Tanzania: Lake Tanganyika... | reverse complement strand
GAGCGTCGTCGGCATGGAAGGCGCCGATGCAGGCGAGTGGGTCCTGGTCGATCTGGGCAGTATTGTGGTGCACATCATGCAGCCCGCCATTCGGGAGTACTACAACCTGGAGGAGCTTTGGGGCGGCGACCCGGCCGCGCGAGTGGCCAAAGCCCGCCGTGAACGCCGCAGGGAAGGCGCCAGCAGACCAACGGCATAAATATTTCGTGGAAAGCCGTTAAGAATCATCGGGGACTGCGCGATAACAAGCGTATTACATGAAACTCCGCATTGTTACCGTGTCCAGCCGCGCGCCACAGTGGATTCAACAAGGTTACGACGAGTACGCCCGCCGCATGCCGCGGGCATTCGGTCTTGATCTGGTCGAAGTCAAGCCTGAAGCCCGGCCGGCAGGTATGCCTAGCCTCAAGACCATCCAGAAGATCAAGGAGAGCGAAGCGGCGCGCATCCGTACGCATCTGGATGGTTACGACTGGGTGGTGGCGCTCGATGAGCAGGGCGCGTCTTGCTCAACCAAGGACCTGGTCGCGTGCCTGCAACGCTGGCAGAGCGATGGCCGCAATGCCGCGTTTGTCATTGGAGGGGCGGACGGTCTGAATGAGGCACTGCTGCGGCAGTCGCAGCAACAGCTCTCACTTTCCGCCATGACTCTTCCGCATCAGCTGGTGCGTGTGATGCTGGCGGAGCAGTTGTATCGCGCGGCCTCGATCCTCGACAACCATCCCTACCATCGAGGCTGACATGCACTCATTCGAACGCCGCATCTACTTGGCTTCGCGCAGTGCTCGCCGCCGCGAACTGCTCAAGCAGATCAACATCGTCTTCGAAATTCTTCTACTGCGCGAAGGCCCGGATCGCACGGTGGACATCGACGAATCCCCGGCCGTGTCTGAAAGCCCCGTCGACTATGTCGTGCGCATGGCCCAATCCAAATCCGATGCTGGCTGGTCACGGCTGATTCAACGACGATTGACACGGTTTCCGGTGTTGTCCGCTGATACCACGGTCACCGTCGATGGCGCCATCCTGGGTAAGCCCAGTGATCGAGAGCAAGCCACCCGCTACCTGAAGGCGCTTTCGGGTCGAACACATGTGGTGCATACCGCGGTGGCGGTGAAATTCAACCAGCATGCCGAGCGCATGGTGTCCAGTACCGAGGTCACGTTCCGAGAGTTGAGCGAGCAGGAAATAAGGCAATATATCTCCACGGGAGAGCCCTATGACAAGGCTGGCGGATACGCCATCCAGGGGCGTGCCGCCTGTTTTGTGAGCAAGATTTCCGGCAGCTACTCCGGTGTAGTGGGCCTGCCGCTGTACGAAACCAGTCAGATTCTCTGCAAGTTCGGCTTCGACCCATGACGTGGGGACGCGCGGCCATCGATTGAATGCATAGTTGATTGCGCCACGCATAACCTACAAGAGTCATCATGGCCGACGAGATCCTGATCAACGTCACACCACAAGAAACCCGGGTCGCGGTCATCCAGCAAGGCGTCGTACAGGAACTGCACGTCGAGCGCAGCAGCAGCCGCGGTCTGGTCGGCAATGTCTATCTCGGTACGGTCAGCCGCGTGTTGCCCGGCATGCAGTCGGCCTTCATCGATATCGGGTTGGATCGCACGGCCTTCCTGCACGTCGCCGACATCTGGGAACATCGCCAGATTGAGACGCCCCAGCCCATCGAACGCATACTCAATGATGGGCAGAAAATCCTGGTGCAGGTTATCAAGGATCCGATCGGCACCAAGGGTGCGCGCCTGTCCACACAGGTCAGCATCGCGGGGCGGTTGTTGGTCTATCTGCCGCAGGAATCCCACATCGGTATCTCCCAGCGTATCGAGGACGAGGCCGAGCGCGCTCACCTGCGCGACATGCTGTTGAAGCTGATGACGCCGGACATCAAAGGCGGCTTCATCGTGCGCACGCTGGCGGAGACCGCCACCGAAAGCGAGCTTTCCACCGACATCGACTACCTGCGCCGGCAGTGGACCGATATCGAGCAGCGCTCCGGTGAGACCGGTGCCCCCGCATTGCTCTATCAGGACTTGAACCTCGCCCACCGCGTACTGAGGGATATCGTCAACGAACTCACCACCCGCGTGCTGGTGGATTCGCGCGAAACCTTTCAGAAGCTACAGTCCTTCGCGCAGGCCTACACCAACGGGCTGGAAAAGCGCATCCATCACTATGTGGGCGATCGCCCGTTGTTTGACCTGTACGGCATCGAAGAGGAAATCGAGCAGGCGCTGGCCCGGCGAGTGCCTCTCAAGTCCGGCGGCTACCTGATCATCGATCAGACGGAAGCCCTCACCACTGTCGACGTCAATACCGGCGGCTTTGTCGGCGGGCGCAATTTCGACGACACCATATTCAAGACCAATCTGGAGGCCTCACAGGCCATTGCGCGTCAGCTGCGGCTGCGGAATCTGGGCGGCATCATCATCGTCGATTTCATCGACATGGAGAACGAAGGCCATCGCGACGCCGTGCTGGCGGAATTCCGCAAGGCCCTATCGCTGGACCGCACCCGCATCACTGTCAATGGCTTCACCGCCCTCGGGCTGGTCGAGATGACCCGCAAGCGCACCCGGGAAAGCCTGGCCCATACCCTATGTGAACCCTGCGCCACCTGCCAGGGCCGCGGCGAACTCAAGACCGCGCAGACCGTGTGCTACGACATTCTGCGGGAATTGCTGCGGGAGGCCCGCCAGTTCAACGCCACGGAGTACCGCATCCTGGCCTCGCAGAAGGTCATCGACCTGTTCCTGGACGAGGAGTCCTCGTCTCTGGCCATGTTGAGTGATTTCATCGGCAAGTCAGTGTCGTTGCAGGTGGAATCCCTCTACTCGCAAGAGCAGTACGACATAGTGCTGATGTAGGTCCGGCGGACCACAGGTTACCCTTCAGATTCGACCGGATTTGTCCGATACGGGCTCGATGTGGGCGCGCTTCAAGCGCCCTGAACGATACCGGAAGGGAGAACGATGGCTAACGGCAAGTACCGACTTATTACCCGAAGCGACTTCGACGGCCTGGTTTGCGCGGTGCTGCTGCGCGAACTGGACATGATCGACGACATTCTGTTTGTCCACCCGAAGGACATGCAGGACGGCAAGATCGCCGTTACGCCCACCGACATCACCACCAATTTGCCTTTCGTGCCGGGTGTGCATCTGGCCTTCGATCATCACGCCTCGGAGACCCTGCGCAATTCCATTCGCGGTAGCAACCACATCATCGACCCGCACGCGCCGTCGGCGGCGCGGGTGGTGTACGACTACTATGGCGGCGCTGCCAAGTTTCCACGCGTACACCCCGACATGATGACGGCTGTGGACAAAGCCGACTCCGCCCAGTTCAGCCGCGAGGAGGTGCTCAAGCCGACCGGCTGGGTGCTCCTCAACTACCTGATGGATGCCCGCACCGGCCTGGGCCGTTTCCGCAACTTCCGGGTTTCCAACTACCAGTTGATGATGGATCTCATCGCCTACTGCGCCGAGCATACCATCGACGACATCCTGGCGTTACCGGATGTGCGTGAGCGCATCGATCTCTACTTTGAACACACGGAGTTGGCACGCGAGCAGATTCAGCGCTGCGCGGCCGTGTATCAAAACGTGGTCACTCTGGACTTGCGCGAGGAAGAGACCATCTATGCCTGTAACCGCTTCCTGATTTACGCGATGTATCCGGATACCAACGTCTCCATTCACGTCCTATGGGGTCTTAAGAAGCAGAACACGGTGCTGGCGGTCGGTAAGTCAATCCTCAATCGCAGCAACGAGAGTGACATCGGCGCCCTCATGCTCAAGTACGAGGGCGGCGGCCACGAAGCCGCCGGCACCTGCCAGCCGGAAAATCAGCACGCAGAACGCGTGTTGCACGAAGTCATCGATCAGCTGAAGTCCGATGACGCCATGCGGCTGGCGACACGTAGTTACTCGAGAACAGCGTCGCCGGTCTGATCAGATCGTTTCCTCAGTTCGCCAGCCGGCCCAACTGCGCGCGCAGTTTCTCCAATGTGCCCTTGAACTGCGCCAGGCGCTCGCGCTCCTGGTTCACCACCTTCTCTGGGGCCCGCTGGACGAAGCTCGCATTTGAGAGTTTGACTTCGATCTTGCCGATCTCGCCTTCGATGGCCGTCGCTTCCTTGCTCAACCGCTCGCGCTCGGCAGCCCGGTCGATCTCGACTTTGAGCATCAGGCGGAACTCACCTACCATCACCACGGGGGCATCATCGGCGGGCAGTTCCACACCCACGCAACTGACTTCACTAAGCTTCGCCAGGAATCGTACGTAAGGCACGTACGACGTGATGACGCCGACGTCGCCAGCGATAAGCAGCGGCACGCGCTGGGCCGGCGAGAGATTCATCTCGCTGCGCAACGTGCGGCAGGCGTTGATCATTTCCTTCACCTGTGCGATGCGCGCTTCGGCGTCAGGGTCGATGTTGTTCGGCTCTGATTTCGGGTAGGGCGCGAGCGACACGCTCTCTCCGCTCTTGCCCGCCAGTGGTGCGACCTTCTGCCACAACTCTTCGGTGATGAATGGGATGATGGGATGCGCCAGACGCAGGCACGCCTCCAGTACGCGCAACAAAGTGCGCCGGGTCGCTCGCTGGACGGCGGGTGAGCCGTCGGCCAGTTGCACTTTGGTGAGTTCCAGGTACCAGTCGCAGTACTCGTCCCAGACAAATCGATAGATGGCGTTGGCGACGTTGTCCAACCGGTATTCGGCGAAGCCCTTCTCCACCTCGGCTTCGACGCCTTGCAGCACACTGATGATCCACTTGTCGGCGACGCTGTACTCAAACGTCTGCGAGGTGTCGAGTCCGCAATCCTTGCCCTCGGTGTTCATCAACACATAGCGGGTGGCATTCCAGAGCTTGTTGCAGAAGTTGCGGTAACCCTCGCATCGCTTCAGATCGAAATTGACGTTGCGTCCGAGAGTGGCGTAGGCCGCCATGGTGAAGCGCAGGGCGTCGGCGCCAAAGGCTGCGATGCCGTCGGGAAACTCCTTGCGAGTCTTCTGCTCGATACGGGGTTTGTCCTCGGGTTTGCGCAGGCCGGTGGTGCGCTTCTTCAGCAACTCGGGCAGGGCGATGCCGTCGATGATGTCCACTGGATCGAGCGTGTTGCCTTCGGACTTCGACATCTTCTTGCCTTCGGCGTCGCGGATCAGGCCGTGGATGTAGACATGCTTGAACGGAATGCGCCCGGTGAAGTGGGTGGTCATCATGATCATACGCGCCACCCAGAAAAAGATGATGTCGAACCCCGTTACCAGCACCGAGGACGGTAAGTAAAGATCGTAGGCCGCCTGGTCATCCCCCTTGGGGGTGGGCCATCCCAGGGTCGAATGACACACCAGCGCCGACGAGAACCAGGTATCGAGCACATCGGCGTCGCGGCTGAGCTTGGCGCCGGGTTTCAACTGGGTCGCGTGTTCTTGCCGTACCTCCTCTTCCGAGCGGCCGACGTAGACATTACCGGCCTCGTCGTACCACGCCGGGATCTGGTGTCCCCACCACAACTGGCGGGATATACACCAGTCCTGGATATTGTGCAGCCACTGGTTGTAGACGTTGACCCAGTTCTCCGGATAGAACTTGATGCCGCCGTTCTGCACGACTTCGAGGGCGACTTGCGCAATGGACTTGCCAGGAAAGTGCGTATCCGCCGGCGCTGGCTTTGACATGGCCACGAACCACTGATCGGTAAGCATGGGTTCGATGACTTCATTGGTGCGGGCGCAGCGCGGCACCATCATCTTGTGCGGTTTGATGGCGTCAATGAGTCCCTGCGCCTCCAGATCCGCCACCACGCGCTTACGGGCATCGAAGCGGTCCAGGCCACGATACGGTGCCGGGGCGTTGTCATTGATGTGTGCATCCAGGGTCAGGACGTTGACGACCGGCAGATTGTGACGTTGACCCACCCGGAAATCGTTGAAGTCATGGGCGGGCGTGATTTTCACGCAGCCGGTGCCGAACGCCTTGTCGACGTAGCTGTCGGCGATCACCGGGATGTGACGGCCGCACAGGGGGAGTTCCAGTTCTTGACCAATCAAGTCGCGGTAGCGCTCATCGTCCGGATTCACCGCCACCGCCGTATCCCCAAGCATGGTTTCAGGGCGTGTTGTGGCCACTACCACGTGGCCCTTGCCATCGACACGGGGATAGCGAATGTGCCAGAGGCGGCCGTCTTCCTCTTCACTTTCCACTTCCAGATCAGAGACCGCGGTGCCTAGTTTGGGATCCCAGTTGACCAGGCGTTTGCCGCGATAGATCAGTCCCTGTTCGTAGAGGCGCACAAAGGTTTCCACCACCACGGGCGAAAGCTTGCTGTCCATGGTGAAGTATTCGCGCTGCCAGTCGCACGAGTCGCCCAGACGGCGCATTTGCCGTGTAATGGTGGAGCCGGACTCCTCTTTCCACTGCCAGACCTTGTCGTTGAAGGCATCGCGGCCAATGTCGTGTCGCGAAACCTTCTGCGCTTCGAGCTGCCGCTCGACTACGATTTGAGTGGCGATGCCGGCGTGGTCGGTTCCCGGCAGCCACAGTGTGTTGTGCCCGCGCATTCGGTGATAGCGCGTAAGGGCGTCCATGATGGTCTGGTTGAAGGCATGACCCATGTGCAAGGTGCCGGTCACATTCGGGGGCGGCAACTGCACGCAGTAGGCGGCCTTGGCGCGGTCGTAGGTGGCGTTGAAGTAACCGCGCGATTCCCAGACGGGATACCAGCGGCGTTCCAGCTCGGCCGGCTCAAAGCTCTTGGACAGTTCCATGTTCTAGATCTTTCGAATTCTTAGGTCGATGAAGCGAATGGTGTGAGCCCCTCTCCCTCCGGGAGAGGGGAGGATTCATTGGGTGGAGTGTGTGGGCAGGAACTCGAGACCGCCTACGCATTACCGGACTTGGCCAAGTCGTGTGTGCGAATCTCGTAGCCGCGATCACGATAGAAGCGAAAGCGCGCGCGTGCTTGTGCCTTGTCTTCCTCATCCAGCCCGACGATTTCGACCAGCCGCTCGAAGCGGCTGAATACCGCCTCGCAGTCACGGGTGAAATTCACCAGCACCTGTTCGTGGACGATAGGGTCGGTCACGTGGTCGACGATGATGGGGGTGACGCCCGCCAATCGATGGGATGCGCGGCAATGCGGTAGGAAGCCCACCGCCGGTTGGGTCCATAAGAAACGGTCGACGCGGTCGGTCTCGGCGGCGTCCTGCGTCAGTACGAACAACCGCGACTGCTTCTGCATCGCCTTCACCCCGATGCTGCTCAGGGTTGCAAGTCGATTCTCGGCGTTGACGTAGAAGTCGATCAGTGTCATGGGGTGGTCACGCTACTTCGCGCTCAGGCGCGCCAGATAGTTGAACAGCATGGGCACAGGCCGGCCGGTGGACCCTTTGTCCTTGCCCGAGCGCCAGGCGGTACCGGCAATATCCAGATGCGCCCACTTGTACTTCTTGGCAAAGCGCGCCAGGAAGCACGCCGCCGTCACACTGCCGGCGGGACGGCCGCCGACGTTGGCGAGATCGGCAAACGGGCTCTTGATCTGCTCGTGATAGTCATCCCACAGCGGCATGTGCCAGGCGCGGTCCCAGATCTGTTGCCCGGCCTCCAGCAAGTCGCTGGCGAGCGTGTCGTCGTTGCTGTAAAGCCCGGTGGCGACACTGCCAAGGGCCACCACGCAGGCACCGGTCAAGGTGGCGATGTCGATCACCGCCTGGGGTTCGAAGCGCTCGGCATAGGTCAGCGCATCGCACAGGATGAGTCGGCCTTCGGCGTCGGTGTTGAGAATCTCGATGGTGATGCCGGCCATGCTGGTGACCACGTCGCCTGGCTTGATGGCGGCACCGCCCGGCATGTTCTCGCAGGTCGGGATCAGTCCCACCACGTTGATGGGCAGTTTGCAGCGGGCTACGGCGTCGAGTGTGCCCAGCACACTGCCGGCGCCGGACATGTCGTACTTCATCTCATCCATTTCGCCGGAGGGCTTCAGCGAAATTCCGCCAGTGTCAAAGGTGATGCCCTTGCCGACCAGTACCACCGGCTTGTCTTTGGCGCCGGCGCCCTGGTACTCCAGAACGATGAATTTTGCGGGCTCGCGCGTGCCTTGTGTAACCGCCAGGAAAGAGCCCATCTTGAGCTTGGCAATGTCCTTCTCGTCAAGCACCTGAACTTTGAGTTTGTGTGACTTGGCGAGCGCGCGTGCCTGGTCGGCGAGGTAAGTCGGAGTACAGACGTTGCTGGGCAAATTGCCCAGGTCTTTCGCCAGACTGACGCCGGCCCCCAAGCCTGCGCCTGTGCGCCAGGCGCTCTCGACCGCGGCGCTGGGGCGTGATGCACACCCCAGCGAGATCTCTTTTAAGCGGGACGCAGGTGCCGGTTTGCCCTTCATGCGGTCGAACCGGTAGAGCGCATCAGTGGCGACCGATGCCAGTTGAGTCACACACCATGCCTCATCACGATCCAGCACCTTGGCTTCCGCCAGATAGACCACGGCGCTCTCGCTGGGGCCATCGGCCATCGCCTTGATGGCCTTGCTGACCAAATCGCGATAAGCCTTGGCCTGCAACTCGGACGCCTTGCCCAGACCGACCAGCATCACGCGCTTTGCCGCCGTACCCGGTACGCCGTGCAGCAAGGTGATGGCTCCGGCGCGACCGCTCAGATCACCGCTCACCTGCAGTTTCTTCAAGTGGCCCTTGGCAGCTTTGTCCACTGCGGCGGCGCTAGGCGTGAAGCCTTTGTCTTCGTGATAGCCCAACACGATGCAGGGCGATTTCTGCTTCTCGGGCGCGCCGGCTTTTATGCTAAAGTCCATGAGGTTTTCCTCTCTTGGGTGATTGCGTCGCCACCATACCACCGCCGCTCTTTGCGACAGGCGTGAGCGATGGTTACGGGTGTATCTGTGGCGCTGATGGGTGCGCGCCAGTGACACCTGGGCGCGCGAGATCGGCGCGGATTATCGCCGCGCCCGCGTCATCGAGTCAAAGCCAGGGCCTTGAATCACCGCTCAACACCTTCATGATATTCGTCCGTTCGGCACTGCGTGAATTTGCATCCGGCGGCACGGTGGTGTTTATCGTCCTGCTGACCATCACCTTTACTACCCAGCTTATTCGATTCCTGGGTTGGGCCGCCGGCGGCAAGGTGCCCGCCGATGCTGTGCTCACCCTGCTGGGATTTTCGGCGATCGGCTACCTGCCCTTGTTGCTGTCGATCACCATGTACCTCTCCATCCTGCTCGCCATGTCGCGCAACTATCGCGATTCGGAGATGGTAGTGTGGTTTAGCTCGGGCGCCGGACTGCCGGCATGGTTCAAGCCAGTGCTGCTGTACGCCTTGCCGGTATGTGTGATCGTAGGAGTACTGAGCCTGTCACTCACGCCCTGGGCATTGCGCAAAAGCGAGGAATTCCGTCATCAGATCGAGGCGCGTGACGATGTCGCTGCCATCGCTCCCGGAATCTTTCGCGAGTCCAAGCAGGGCGACAAGGTCTACTTCGTCGAGAAACTTACTTCCGACCTCTCGCAGGTTTCCAACGTTTTCATGTACTCGGTGCAGAACCAGCAGCAGGGCGTCACCGTAGCACAGCGCGGTTACGTCGAGACCAAGGAAGACGGCGATCGCTACCTGGTTATGTTGAATGGCCGGCGATATGAAGGCGTGCCGGGGCAGGCGGACTACCGGGTGATTCATTTCACCCGCTACGCTTTTCGTCTGGAGCAGAGTCAGGCCAAGGAGTTCTTTCCCTCACAGAAGTCCACCGCGACGTTTACGCTGATGCAGAGCGAGACCGGCCGTGACAAAGCCGAACTGGTGTGGCGTTTCGGCCTGCCGCTATCGACCCTGGTGCTGGCGTTTTTTGCGATACCGCTGTCGGCGGTGAACCCGCGCACGGGGCGGTCCTTCAATCTGATCCTGGCGGCGCTGCTGTACTTCGTCTACAACAACCTGATCAACGTCGCCCAGTCGTGGGTGGGGCAGGGGCGCATCGGCGTGGTGACTGCGCTCGTGGGCCTGAACCTTTGCAT